>Ga0111539_10006990_pt1 | contig 14476 bp, 12 predicted proteins | sample RhiMethybrSRZTD1_FD_79667 | JGI IMG/M metagenome (GOLD analysis project Ga0111539, IMG submission 79667) | Populus rhizosphere microbial communities from Tennessee, USA - Rhizosphere MetaG P. TD hybrid SRZTD1 (version 2) (version 2) | ecosystem: Host-associated > Plants > Roots > Rhizosphere >...
AACAGCGCGGTGCGCACGCCGCCGATGTGCAGGAAGCCGGTCGGGCTGGGCGCGAACCGCGTGCGCGGGGGCGTCACGAGACCTTGGTTCCGGGCTCGGGCGTGTTGCCGGCGTCGTCGAACGTGACGAGGCGTCCACCGGCGGCGAAGATCATTCCTTCGGAGAGGCCGAACTTCATCTGTCGCGGCTTGAGATTGGCGACCACCATGACCTTTCGGCCGACGAGCACGGCCGGATCCGGGTAGTGGGCGCGCAGCCCGGTGAAGATCTGCCGCGGTCGCTCTTCACCGAGATCGACCATCAGCTTGAGCAGCTTGTCGGCCCCGGCGACGATCTCCGCCGACTTGACGAGCCCGACGCGCAGGTCGACCTTGCCGAGATCGTCCGTCGAAATCTCGGTCGGCGGCTCGGCGGCCCCTCTCCCTAACCCTCTCCCCGCTTCGCGGGGCGAGGGGACCTGAGCCGGATCTGGGCTCCCTCTCCCCGCTTGGCGGGGAGAGGGTTGGGGTGAGGGGCCCGCCTTCTTGCCACCCTTCGATTCGATCTTCGCCCAGCTGTCCTTGAGGCCGACGGTGCGGTTCCAGATCGGTTTGCCGGGCTTGCTGTCGGGGTCGAGGCAGAAGTAGCCGACGCGCTCGAACTGGACGCGCAGGCCGGGCTTCGCCGCCGTCGCGAGGTACGGCTCCATGACGGCGCCCTCGACACGGACGATCGAATCCGGATTGATCTCGTCGAGGAAGCTCTTCGCCTCGTCGGTGCCGGGGTTCTCGACCGAGAACAGGCGATCGTACAGGCGGACCTCGGCGGGCGCCGCGTGCGCCGCGGAGACCCAGTGCAGCGTGCCGCGCACGGTCCGCCCGTCGGGGGCGCTGCCGCCCCACGACCCCGGATCCCAGCTGGCGTGCAGCTCCGTGACCTCGCCGCTCGCGTCCTTCACGACGCCCGTGCAGCGCACCAGACAGGCGTAGCGCAGGCGCACCTCGCGCCCCGGCGCCAGGCGGAACCAGTCCTTGGGCGGGTCCTCGCGGAAGTCGTCACGATCGACGTACACGACGCGCGAAAACGGAAGCTTGCGCGTCCCCTGGGCCGGATCCTCGGGGTGCAGCGGCGCATCCAGCTCGCGCATCTCTCCCTCGGGGAAGTCGTCGATCACCAGCTTCAGCGGCCGCAGCACCGCCATCACGCGCGGCGAGCGCCGGTTCAGATCGTCGCGCAAACCGTGCTCCAGCAGCCCGACGTCGATCATGCTGTCGGTCTTGGCGACGCCGATCCGCTCGCAGAACGCCCGGATCGCCTCGGGCGTGTAACCGCGTCGACGCAGCCCCGCCAGCGTCGGCATGCGCGGATCGTCCCAGCCCGAGACGATCTTCCGCTGCACCAGCTCCGCCAGCTTGCGCTTCGACATCACCGTGTAGGTCAGGTTGAGACGGGCGAACTCGATTTGCCGCGAAGGAAACATCTCGGTCTCGCGGATGCACCAGTCGTACAGCGGCCGGTGCGACTCGAACTCCAGCGTGCAGATCGAGTGCGTGATCTCCTCGATCGCGTCCGACAGCGGATGCGCGTAGTCGTACATCGGGTAGATGCACCAGGCGTTGCCGGTGCGGTGGTGGGGCGCGTACCGGATCCGGTACAGCACCGGATCGCGCATGTTCATGTTCTGCGTCTCGAGATCGATCTTCCCGCGCAGCACGTGCGCGCCCTCGGGGAACTCTCCGGCGCGCATTCGCTTGAACAGGTCCAGACTCTCCGCGATCGGGCGATTCCGGTACGGGCTCGGTTTCCCCTTCTTGTAGAAGTCGCCGCGGTACTCCCGGATCTCGTCCTCCGACAGGCTGTCGACGTAGGCGCGATCCTTCTCGATCAGCTTCACCGCCAGCTGGTACAGCTTCTCGAAGTAGTCCGACGCGTAGAACAGCTTCGACCACTTGAAGCCCAGCCAGTGGATGTCTTCCTGGATCGCGTCGACGTATTCGACGTCTTCGGTCGTCGGGTTGGTGTCGTCGAAGCGCAGGTTGCAGGTGCCGCCGAACTCCTGCGCCAGGCCGAAGTCGACGCAGATCGCCTTGGCGTGGCCGATGTGCAGATACCCGTTCGGTTCCGGCGGGAAGCGCGTCGCGACGCGGCCGGCGTGACGTCCGCTGGCCTGGTCGGCCACGATGATGTCGCGGACGAAGTTGCCCGCGCCACCGTCGGATTTGTTGCTGCCGGCGCTCATCGGAATTGCTCGGGGTGGGAGCCTGCCCCGAACCCCTTACGTACACAAGTTCATGGACGTGGTCGGGCTTCGTTTCGGGCCTTTTCCCGTCGGCCGTGGCAGTATGGGGACGTGGGCAAGCGATCGGATAATCGCCTTGGCAAAGCCCAGCCGACGCCGCCGGCGGGGGACATTGCCCTCGTCTGGGGAAAGAACGAGGACGGCGTTCACATCCTCCGGCGCCGCGATGAAAACGCCCCGGTCGAGGCGGGGCTGTTGCAGCCGCTGGTCGAAGGGCGGCCGATCACGGGCGAGCTGATCACGATGCGGCAGCGCGAGGACATGCCGTTCCTCTTCGACGTCAAGTCGGAGCTGCCGGCGCCCGAGCCGCGCACCGCCCCCGGCCCGTCGCAGGTCGCGACCGAGTCGTACCGCAAGGGCTGGGACGCCATCTGGGGCGGACGCAAACAGCCGTCCCGCCCCCGCCGCGACGTGAATTAACCAGCCGCGGCGTCAGCCGGCGCGCTTGCCGGGCGCGATCGACGACGTCACCGGGGGCGGATTCGCGAGCCAGGCGCCCAGCAGATCGACCGCCGTGTCCGGCGACAGGCGATCGAAAGACGCGATCAGCCAGTCCAGCGCCTCGGCGTGCCGCTTGGCGCGCAGCAACCCCTTGTATCCCATCGGTCCGAGCAGCGGATCGCGCGGCTGCTTCAGCAGCTCGTCGGGCGGCGCGTCCGCGTATGCGAGGCCGCGCAGCTCCGCCGACGCATAGGAGTCGTGACGGATGCTCTCGAACGCCTTGGTCTTCAGCGCCTTTCCCGGATCGTCCTTTCGCTCGACCAGCCCGCGCGTGACCGCGAGCCGCAGCTCGCCCCCCGGGCGGGTCATCATCTTCGCCAGCAGGTCGGCCGACTCCGGCGACTTCAGGTGTCCCAGCTCGGGCGCCATCGCCACCAGGGCGCGGTCGTCGCGTTCCTTCAGCATCGGCTGCACGAACGGCAGCGCGAGCTCGCCACACGCGCGCACCAGCGCCCCCGCCACCGCCGCCCGCACATCGGGGGATGCATCCTGCAGCAGGGGCTGCAGCCGATACAGCGCCGGGCGGCCGGTGCCCGGCTTGGCGAATGCGGTCGCTCCGGCCGCGCGCACGGCCGGGTCCTTGTCTTCCATCGACTCCCGCACGAGCTTGCCCGGCGCGCTGCCGGTCGTCGCGACCAGCGTGGCGAGCGCGAGCGCGCGCACGCGCCCCGGTGTGCCGACGTCGCTGGCGGCCTCGGCCAGCGACTTCCCGCACGGCGACTCGGGCGACATGTGGACGCCCGAATCACGCAGCAGGACCATCGCCTGTTCACGCGCCGCCGGTTCGCCCTCGCGCAGCGCCTTCGCGCCCCCGACCAGCTCGCAGAATCCGGCGGGGTCGAGCTCGGCGGCACCGCTGCTGGCGAACGCGCCCAGCGCGGCGCTCGCGATCGCGGCGGTCTCCTTGCGGGCGAGCGCGGGTTTGATCCTGGCCAGCGCCTTCGCGCGCATCCGCTTGTCGCCATAGCGGAGCAGCGCCCCGGCCGCGCGGGCGTCCGTCGCCGGATCCGACTGCGGCCGATCGAGCCACGCCTCCGCGAAAATCCCGATCGCATCACCCGATCCAGCGCGGGCGTCGCGGGCCGCGCGCAGCAGCGCCTCCTTGATCCGTCCCTGAACAAACAGGCGGGGCAGCGCCTGGGCGAGCGGCGCCTCGACCCGCCGCACGGATCCTTCGCCGCACAGGTTGCGGTCGCGCGCGAACACCCACTGAAAGTGTGCGACGCCGTCGTCGCCGAACAGGTCGGCGGGCGGCGGCGGATAGCGGGCGGACGCCGTGCCCGCGGCGTCGGTGCGGACGGACGCGAGGGCCGCCTGATCGAACGCATCCACCCCCGATTTTTGGTTCACCACGGCATCCGACAAGCTGCCGTCCCAGCGGAGGCCGAAGAGGATCTCGGCCCGCAGACCCGGTCGATTCAGCGGATCGCTGGCGGGCTGCTTGGCCGCGATGCCGTTGATGAACCTGTTGGCGAAATGGAAATGGATCCGCGCGTGAATCGCGCGCAGGTAGTCGCCCTCGGCGCCCGGGACGGTGATCTTCGGCTCACCGGTTTCCACTGCGGGCGCGGCAGCCGGTGCGGTCGGCGTGGCAGGCGCGGGCGGCGCTGCGGCCGCTCCCGCCGGCGGCGGCGTCGGATTCGCGGCTCCGGCCGTCGCGTGGGGCAGCAGCACGGTGAGGCCGATCAGCAACGTCCGAATCTCGAATCCCGTCGACGGCATGAGGCGCTGAGTCTAACGCCGCGGGCGGGCCCTGTGATAGCGTTCCGGCAGGTGAGTTAGGTCGTTGCATGTGAGTGTGTCGCCCCTGCTGATCCGCCTGGCCGCTCATCCGCCGGAATCGATCGCGGTGATTGGCGATGACGGAGCGAAAGCGAGCTACGGCGCGCTGGCGCGGCGATCCGCGACCGCCGCGAACGCCCTCGCCGCGCAGGGCGTTCGTGCCGGGCGGACGGTGGCGTTTCTGATCGAGCCGGGTGTGATCTACGTCGAAACGCTGCTCGCAATCTGGCGGGCTGGCGGCCTGGCGGTCCCGCTGTCGCCGCTGCACACGGCGCCCGAGCTCGCACAGCTGGTGCGGGACGCGGACCCGCTGGTGCTGGTGGCCAGCGAGGCGCTCGCACCCCGGCTGGCCGGCGTCGACGCGCTGCCGACGGGGCAGGGCGTGCTGCGCGCCGAGGCGCTGGCGTCGTTTTCGGCGGGCGAAGCCGAGCCGTCGCTGCCGGACGCCGCTACTGATGCGTTGATGCTCTACACCTCCGGCACGACCGGGCGACCCAAAGGTGTCCGGTTGACGCACGCGGCGCTGGCCGCAACGGTGACGTCGCTGGAGGAGGCGTGGCGTTGGCGCCGCGGCGACCGGCTGCTGCACGTGCTGCCGCTGCACCACACGCACGGGTTGATCGTGGCCCTGCTGGGCGCGCTGTGGGCGGGCGCCGAGACGCGGTTCATGGCGTTCGAAGCGGCCAGCGTCTGGTCCGCGCTCGCGCAGGCGAGCGTGTTCATGGCGGTGCCGACGATCTACGCCAAGCTGCTCGCCGCCCACGGCGCCGCCACGCCCGAGACGCGGGCGCAATGGGCGGCGGCGGCGCGCGCCCTGCGGCTGTGCACCAGCGGCTCGGCGTCGCTGCCGGCGTCGATGCTGGAGGCGTTCAAGCAGGCGACCGGGCAGACGATCCTCGAACGCTACGGCATGACCGAGATCGGCATGGCGCTGTCCAACCCGTACGACGGCCCGCGCGTGCCGGGCGCGGTCGGGCGCGAGCTGCCGGGCGTCTCGGTCGACATCGTCGACGAGGCCGGGGGGCCCGTCGCGGTGGGCGAGCCGGGCGAGCTGCGCGTGCGCACGCCGCAGATGTTCTCGGCGTACCACGGTGACGCCGCGGCGACCGCCGCCTCATTCGACGAGGACGGGCGGTTCCGCACGGGCGACACCGGCGCGCGCGACGCGGACGGCGTCGTGCGCCTGCTCGGCCGCACGTCGATCGACATCATCAAGAGCGGCGGCTACAAGCTGTCGGCGCTGGAGATCGAGGCGGTCCTGCTCGAGCACCCGGCCGTCGCGGAGGCGGCCGTCACCGGCGTGCCCGACGCCACCTGGGGCGAGCGGGTGACCGCCTGGGTCGTGGCGCGCGGCGCGAAGCCGCCGACGCTGTCCGAGCTGCAGGCGTTCGCGCGCGAGCGCCTCGCCCCCTACAAGCTGCCGCGCGCGCTCGAGCTGGTCGCGGAGCTGCCTCGCAATACGATGGGGAAGGTGCAGAAGCAGCGCCTGGGCGCGCCGCGCCCGACGGGGGACGGGCGATGACCGACTACGGTTACGTCATCGTCCACCACACGACGGATCCGGCGCAGGGCGAGGTGATCGCCGAGTTACTGCGAAACGAGGGGATCGCGGCGCGCTTCCGGGGCGCGGCCAGCACGCTGATCGGCCTCACCAAGAACCTCGTGCCGATGGCCGTCGAGGTGCCGATCGGAGACGAGGATCGCGCGCGGGAGTTCCTCCGCGATCTCGAGGACACGGCGACCGTGGCCGACTCCGGCGGAAAGGCCGCTCCGGGGACACCACAGACGCCCGCTGCCGAGCTCCGCCAGCGGCTGCCCGGCGCCAAGCGAAATCTGGCGATCTCGGTCGTGGCGACCCTGGTTCTCCTGACGCTGACGATCATCCTTTTCACCCTGCGCTGAACGGATCGAAGCCTGCGGCGCGACGTCGGTTCGCCGGCCGCCGGCGGCCGCGCCGGCGGGTGAATACAGCGCGCCCAGCAAAGCGCCGAACGCGACGTGCGCGATCAGCACCGAGATCGGCGTGCGCACGCCGTAGTTGAGCCCCAGGAATCCGGGCGGCTCCAGCTGGCGCGCGACGGTCGGGCCGCGCAGCTCGCTCGCCATGCGTGGGTGGACACCGGGCATGACGGGCAGGGCGACGGCGGCGACGAAGGCGCCGTGCAGGAGCCCGAGCAGCGCCCCGAACCACCAGGTGTAGATGTGCGCGGTGTGAAACGCGACGATGTAGACGATGGAGAACGCCCAGCCGTTCAGGAAGTGCAGCACGACGCCGTGGACCTTGGCGCGATCGCGGTTGGGCGTGAACATCGTTCCGAGCATGTGCGGGATGTTCATGCGCGTGATCCCGAGCCCCTCGCTGCCCGCCATCAGGGTCGTCAACACGGCGGTGGCGACGAAGCCCCAGACCAGCCAGTTCATCCAGCTCATGCGGGCACACCGGCGGCGGGCGCCCTCCGCGGCGCGCCCTCGGCGCCGCTCCACATTTCCTGGCGGCGCCGCGCCTCGATGGCCAGCGCCGCGCTGATCAGCCCGACGTGGCTGTAGGCCTGCGGGAAGTTGCCCAGCGCCGCGCCCGTCGTGGGATCGATCTCCTCGGCGTAAAGGCCGAGATCGTTGGCGTAGCCGAGGAACTGCCGGAACCAGCCCTCCGCCTCGGCGAGCGATCCGCCGCCGCCCGCCAGGTGTTCGGTGACCCAGGCGCTGCAGATGCAGAACGCGCCCTCGGCGGCGGGCACGCTGGTTTCGTCGCGATACACCAGGCCCGGCCCGGCGCGGAGCCGCTCCATGATCAGGCGATAGCTGCCGCGCATCCGCGGGTCGCCGGGCTGCGCGTAGCCGTAGCGGCCGAGCAGCAGCAGGCTGGCGTCGACCTTGTCGCTGCCCAGCACATGTGTGTAGCTGTCGAGGGTCGCGCTCCAGCCCGCGCGTTCGACCTCGGCGCGGATCGCGTCCCGCTCTCGTTCGAACCTGTCGGCGGGCAGGCGGTGGACGATGCCGGCGCGGTGCAGCTGCAGCAGGCGATCGAGCGCGACCCAGCACATCACCCGCGAATACGTGTGAGGGCTGGGCGGCTCGCGTGGCTCCCAGATCCCCTGATCGGGATCGCGCCAGTGGTCGCAGACGAAGTCGCCGAGCTGGCGCAACATGGCCTGCGTCTCGCGCCCCAGGGTGCGGCCGCGCCGGCACATCTCGGCGACCGCCTCCACCAGCTCGCCGTAGCCGTCGAGCTGCAGCTGACCAGCGGCCGCGTTGCGGATACGGACCGGACGCGACCCGAGGTGTCCCTGCAGGTGATCCAGCTGCTCCTCCGCGGCGGGGACGCCGCCGTAGACGTCGTAGAGGACGCGCAGCGCAGGACGCGTCAACCGCGTGCTGTGCAGCAGCCAGTCGAAGAACGCGGTCGCCTCGTCGTCATAGCCGAGATCCGACAGCGAGCTGACGGTCAGCGCCGCGTCGCGCACCCAGCAGAAGCGGTAATCCCAGTTGAGATCGCCGCCGACGCGTTCGGGCAGCGACGTCGTCGGGGCGGCGACGATGGCGCCCGAGGGCGCGTAGTTCAGCAGCTTCAGCACCAGCACGCTGCGGACGACCGCCTCGCGGTAGGGCCCGTCGTAGTTGCAGCGGGCGGCCCAGCGCTGCCACCAGGTGATCGTGCGCTGCACCCTCTCCGCCGCGTCGGCGCCCAGCGGCGGCAAGACCGCGGGACCCGCGTGATCGAAGCTGAGGGAGAATGTCGCGCGCTCGCCCGCGCTCAACAGGAAGCGGCCCTCGACGTCGCTGGGGGCCACGAGCGCCAGCGGCCGGTCGGCGCGGAGCGTGTACAGCCGGCGTCCGTCCTCGACGCGGAACCCGAGATGGCGCGTGGCACGAATCGGAACGACCTTGCGCGCGTAGTCGGGGCGCGGGTGGAATTCGACGTGAAGCTCGACGATGCCGCGGACGCACGTGCACACCCGCAGGATTTCGTGTTCGGGAAACAGCGCGAGGGCTTTCTCTTCCTCCGACAGCACCGGCATGAGATCGGTCAGCCGGACCTCGCCGCCGTCGGTGGTGAACGTCGTGACCAGAACGTTCGAGTCGGGCGCGTAGCTGCGCTCCACCGTGAACGGCTGCGTCGGCGCGATCCGGAAGTGCCCGCCGCGCGTACGGTCGAGCAGCGCGGCGAACAGCGACGGGCTGTCGAAGCGCGGCCAGCACAGCCAGTCTATCGAGCCGGAGACGCCGACCAGGGCGGCCGAACGGCCGTTTCCGATGATCCCGTAGTCATGGATGAGCGCCGGCCCCATTCGTGGCTCTTTCCGATAAGGTAGACACGCTCATGCAGACCGGAATCGCAGTGGCGGCGGTGACGGTCCGGGCGGCGGTGCCCGCCGACGTGACGGCGATGGCCGCCCTGCACGTGCGGGCGTGGCGCGCCACCTACACCGGGATGCTGCCCGACGCCTTCCTGGCGGGCCTGAGGACCGAAGATCGCGAGGCGATGTGGCGCCGCAGCGTGACGGAGCCCGATCTCGCGCCCGCGGAGCGGGTGATCCTGGTCGCCGAGGCGGGGGGAACCGTGCTGGGCTTCGCCGCGGCGGGGCACGCGCGGGGTGACGACGAACTTGGCCTCGGGGAGCTGTATGCGATCAACGTCGATCCGCCGGCCTGGGGGCGCGGGGCCGGGCGCGCGCTGCTGGCGGCGGCCACGGCCTGGCTCGAGGGGCGTTTTGCGGTTTCGATCCTGTGGGTGGTCGACCGCAACCAGCGCGCGCGCACCCTCTACGAGCGCGCGGGCTGGTCGCTGGACAGCGCGACGAAGCTCGAGGTCTACGCCGGGACCAGTGTGAACAACTGCCGCTACCGCCGCCCGGCGACGCGACCGTGACTGCCGCTCAAGGACCACACTCGGGCTGCATCGATCGCGCGCGCAGGGTCGCCGTGCCGAGGATCTGGGAGCCGAGCGCCAGCAGCTGCGTGCGCACCATGGTCTGGTTCGTGGCCTGGGTCGGTGAGAACGTCGGGACCGACAGCGCGTAGATCGTGAACTCATAGACGTTGCCGCACGCGCCGGAGCCGTAGAAGCCGTGGTCGGTCGTGCCGGTGCCGAGGCCGGCCTGCTGCGCGCTGCCGCCCGGAGGATTGGGCATCGCGGTGGTCCTGTCGATGCCGGCGGCCAGCGACGTCAGGGTCCCCGGGATGTTCCACAGCACCCAGTGCACGAAGTTGTTGTTGGTCAGATCGATGAACGCGATGGCGTAGCTCATCGTGCCGGCGGGCTGGCCCGTCCACGCCATCTGCGGGGAGACGTGAACCGGGGCCGCCCCGAAGCTGGTGTTCTCGCGCGGGAAGACGTCGCACATCGACGCCGCGGCGCCTGTGCCGCAGCCCGGGTTGTTGTCGAACGCGGTCGAGGTCAGCGTGAAGGCGGACGACCCACCACCGCCGCCGCCGGTACCGCCGCGGCCGGCGCTGCCGCCGCCCGTGCCCGCGCTGCCGCCACCGGTGCCGCCCCGGCCGGCGTTCCCGCCGCCCGCGCCTGCCGTGCCGCCGCCGGTACCGCCGCGGCCGGCGTTGCCGCCGCCCGCGCCGGCGTTGCCACCGCCGCCACCGCCGCGTCCGGCGTTGCCGCCGCCCGTGCCCGCCGTGCCGCCGCCCGTGCCTGCCGTGCCGGTGGTGCCCGCCGTGCCCGTGGTGCCGGCCGTGCCCGTGGTGCCGGCCGTCCCGGTCGTCCCCGCGGAGCCGGTCGTGCCGCCGGTACCGCCGCTGCCATCGCCGCCGCAGCCGCCGGTCGCCATCGACAAGCAGAACGAGAACCCAAGAGCGAAGCGGAGCGTGGAGCGCGTCATGGTCGGCCTCCTAGTTATTGGAAAGGCAGTAGCGCGCGCAGACTAGTACGGCTCAGAGGCCAAAGACAGGGTCAACCGAGAGCTCAAGTACAGCGGAAGGCCCGCATCGTAAGTCCCGACAGCTGCACGGGGATTTCGACGGCGTCGACGCCATCGCCGATCCGCTCGTGCGCCCCGACTGACAGCAGCACCTCGCCCCGGCCGGCCACATCCTCGCCCAGCTTCGACGCGACGTTCATCTCTGAGCCGTACAGATCGTGATCGCCGATGAGCAGCAGGGGCCCGTAGCCGATGCCGATGCCCGCGTGCAGATCCCAGTCCTCGGGCAGGAAAATGTTCGCGGCGTCCAGGCTGCCCTGAATCGCGCGCGCCGCGGCCAGCGCCTGCGGGACGTCGTCGAACGTCGCGTACACGTTGTCGGCCTCGGTCTTGACGATGTTGCCGCCCGCGTCGGTGATCAGGGGCCGCACGATCGTCACCAGCCGCCGGATCATCGCCAGGAAGTGGGTGATCCCGTATCGCATCGTCAGCCGCGAGAAGCCGCACATGTCCAGCACCAGCACCGCACGCGTGCGCCCGAACCGCTGCCAGATCTCGCCGTCGATCTCGCCCAGCGATTCGGGGTGCTCGTTGCGCGCGTCGAGCAGCCGCCACAGCTCCGCCGCGTCGTCGCCCATGTGATCTCAGGATACACCAGCCGCTCCCGCGCGAAGCGCGGGATGGCGGCTGTTTTTTGGATGATCTCTTGGATGTATCCTGGCCCGGTGAGGCGAAGGACAGGGTTTGGGGCAGGCTGGCTGGTGGTGGTGCTGGTCTGTGCGTTCGCGGCGGATGCGCGCGCCGACAAGAAGAAGGCGGGGCTGTTCGACATCGACTGGTGGAAGCCGCCGGTGCGCCATGAACACAACGCGGCGCAGACGCTGGCGCCCAAGGGCTTGAGCCTCGCCCCGGGCGACGTACCGCGCGGGGAGGCGCGGGTGATCCGGCTGCGCATCTATGCAGATCGCGACTACCGGGGCGTCGTGATCCGCTGGCAGTCGAAGGTGCGGGCGCAGATCCAGCGCGTCAACGCGGTCGTCGGACCGGTGTTCAACGTCCGCTTCGAGATCGACAGCCTGCGCGACTGGGATCGCAGCCACGCCGGCGTCCCGCTCGGCGATCCATTGCTCGACGAGCTGATGGCGCTGGACGCGGCCCGGGAGGCCGACCTGGTGATCGGGCTGGTGACGCCGCTGCAGGGCGTGGCGACGTCGGCGCACAGCATCGGGCGGGCGGCCTACCTGTCGCGTCACTTCGTGCTGCGCGGCATGGACGACGAGCAGGAGTTCCGGGCGTTCGAACGCGAATTCACGCTGATCTCCGGGGAGGAGCGGCAGCGGCTCTACACCGACCGCAAGGCGCACAAGGAGGTCGTGCTGTTCCTGCACGAGTGGGGGCACACGCTTGGCCTCATCCACCACGAAGAGCGGAAGCTCATCATGAACCCCACCTACGACGCGGAGCAGACGGAGTTCTCCGACTACGACCGGCGGATCGTGGCGCTGGTCGTCGAACGGCGCCTGGCGGCGCGCGACCAGCCGTTTCCCGAGAGCGCGGACCTGCTGCCGCTGGTAGCCGCGATGCCGGCGGAGGAGGGCACGCAGGCGGAGCGGGCCCACCTGCTGGACCTGGTCCGCCGGCGGGTCGAACAGCAGCAGTCCGCGCGACACGACACGCGCGAAACGCGCGACGCGCACGACACGGTCGATCTGTCGGCAGCCGACATCGACGCCTTCAACCGGGCGGTCTCAACGGTCAACGGGGGCCGCACCGAGGACGCCTGGAAGCTGCTGGCGCCGGTCATCGAGCACACCCGCGCGCGCAAGGTCGGCGGCAACACCTGGCTGCGCATCTCCGAGCTGGCGTTCGCGACGGGGGCGCTCACCATCGCCGACGAGGCCGCGGGCCGGGCCGGGAAGTCCGCGGCGGCGCAGAGGATCATTGCGGACGCCGAGTCGACCCGGCACCGGATCGCGCTACCGCTCGACGCGGCGAAGCGCGGCGTGCCGCCCGAGCGAGAGCCGGCGTACGTCGCCGGCTTCTACGAGACCGCGAAGCTGATCAGCGAGAGCGACGGCGCCGCCGCGCGCACCCGCCTGGGCGAGCTGGCGACGGCGTTCCCCGAGGCGCCCGGCATCGACGTGCTCAAGTGCGACCTCGAGCTGCGGGCAAAACACGTCGCGGTCGCGGCCAAGCACTGCGAGGCGGCGCTCGCGAAGTTCAAGGGGGCGACGCGCGCCCACTACTTCCTCGCGTTGATCGCGGTGCGCGCGCGCCGCGAGCCGGTCGCCGAACAGCACCTGCGCCAGGCGATCCTGCTCGACCCCGCCGACCCGACCTGCTGGCGCGCGCTGGCCCGCTTCTATCGCGAGACCCGCGCGACCAAGCGGCTGGCGGACCTGGCGAACGAGCACCAGGCGCTGCTCTCGTCGCCGCTGCCGGACTGACCGCGTTAGACTCCCCGGCATGTTCGACGGCACGTATGCGTTGCTGATGGCCGAGTACAACCAGTGGATGAACGGCAAGCTGTACGCGGGCTGCGCGCGGCTCAGCGACGAGGAGCGCAAGCGCGATCGCGGCGCCTTCTTCAAGTCGATTCACGGCACGCTCAATCACCTGGTGTGGGGCGATCGCGGCTGGCTGCCGCGCTTCAACGGCAAGAGCTACCCGACGGGCCCGGTGGGCGTCGATCTCTACGACGACTTCGGCGCGCTGACCGCGGCGCGCGCCGAGATGGACGAGGAGATTCTGGCGTGGGCGCGGGGCGTGACGCCGGAATGGCTGGCCGAGCCGATGACCTGGACCAGCCGCCTGTACGGGTTCACGCAGACGCACCCGCGCTGGGTGCAGGTCGCGCAGATGTTCAACCACCAGACGCACCACCGCGGGCAGGCGCACGCGCTGCTCACCGCCGCCGGCGTCGACATCGGGGCGACCGACCTGCCGATGCTGCCGCTGCTTGGCGCCTGACCAAGCCGACGATGCCGCGCGCGCCGCAACGCTGCTTCTGGGCGGGGGACGATCCGCTGATGGTCGCCTACCACGACGACGAGTGGGGCGTGCCGATCCACGACGACCGTCGCTGGTACGAGAAGCTGACGCTGGACGGCGCCCAGGCCGGGCTGTCGTGGATGACGATCCTGAGGAAACGCGAGGGCTATCGCGCCGCGTTTCGCGGCTTCGACGCTGCGGCGGTCGCCCGCTTCGGCGAGCGGGACGTCGAGCGGCTGATGAAACACGACGGCATCGTGCGCAACCGGCTGAAGATCAAGTCGGCGATCGGCAACGCGCGGGCGCTGCTGGCGGTGGCCGGCGAACACGGGTCGTTCGACGCCTGGATCTGGCAATTCATCGGCGGGCGGCCGATCGCCGCCAAGCGCCGCGGCCGCGCCGACATGCCCACCCGCACCCCGCTGTCCGACGCGCTGTCAAAGGAGCTGCGCGGGCGGGGCTTCTCGTTCGTCGGGTCGACGATCGTCTACGCGTTCATGCAGGCGTCGGGCCTGGTCAACGACCACACCCTGGGCTGCTTCCGCCGGATGCAGGTCGCGGCGCTGAGCGACTAGTACCCGTCGCGGAGGCCGCGGCGCCCGAACAGGACGTCGGCGGTCAGCATGGCCAGCTCGGCCTCGATGCGCTCGGGCGCCCCGCCGGCCTGCACGCCGGCGGGCAGCGCGGTGGCGCCGTAGGTGGTGACCAAAAAGATGCGCGTGGCTTCGGCGCGCTCGGCGGGGAAGGCGTCGGCGTACGCCTCCACGAGGTCGATCAGATCTCGCGGCGGACGCTTCGCCGCCGCCGCTCGGCCCCAGGCGGAGAGCAACTTCGCCTGGAAGTTCCGGAACGCGCCCAGCAGCAAGGCCGGGTGAACGTCGTGGGGCGGTTGCGCCTCCAGGAACGGCCGGTAGACGGCGGGGTCGGCCATCCGGCGGCTGAGGTCGGACGAGGCGAGGCGATAGAGAACCGTCGCGACCACCAGCGGATCGCCGACCATGTCGCGCGCGGGGCGGGCCTGCGGCGCCTGCCGATCGCGCATCACCCACGTCGA
>Ga0111539_10006991_pt1 | contig 14476 bp, 19 predicted proteins | sample RhiMethybrSRZTD1_FD_79667 | JGI IMG/M metagenome (GOLD analysis project Ga0111539, IMG submission 79667) | Populus rhizosphere microbial communities from Tennessee, USA - Rhizosphere MetaG P. TD hybrid SRZTD1 (version 2) (version 2) | ecosystem: Host-associated > Plants > Roots > Rhizosphere >...
CCGGTTCTGCGCATCGAGGCGGTAGTAGACGGTCACCTGCCCCATCTCATAGAGCGACGAACGCGCCGGAAAGATGCTGCGAGCGACCCCATCGGGAATAGGCTCGGTGGCGACGATGCCGCTGTAGACCGGGACGATCGTGCGGCGGAGCTTCGCCCAGAGGTCGTCCGTATAGCCATTGGTTGCAAGCACCAGGGTTTCGGCGCTTACGGCGCCAGTCGGCGTCGTCAGGCGCCAGCGGCCGCCTTGTCGAGATGCCTTGAGGACCCGCGTGGACCCGTGCAGCTTCGCGCCTGCCTGGACGGCTGCCTGCGCCAGACCGCGCGCATAGCTCAACGGATTGAGGTGCCCGCCGCGGCGGTCCAGGAGTGCACACATGTAGCGGTCAGTGCCCGTCGCCGCGCGCATGGCATCGCTCTCGAGGAGCTCGACGGGCATTCCGCGCCGGGCGCCTTGTTCGTAACTCGCGTGGATACCTCGTGTCGCAGCCTGGGTGTAGGCCGCCCGCAATGTGCCGGACTGCCGGGCCTCGCACTGTATCTGATGCCGCCTGACGAGATCGAACACAACATTCGGCGCGTTCCACGACATCTCGACCATGCGTCGGCCGAGGTCTGAGCCGAAGTCGGCTTCGACCACATCGGGATCGTGCTTGAGCCCTGGGTTCACTTGTCCGCCATTGCGTCCCGAAGCACCCCAGCCAGGCTCGTGGGCCTCAAGAACCGTGACATCCACGCCCTTCTCCGCCAGATGCAGCGCCGTCGAAAGTCCGGTGAAGCCACCGCCAACGATTGCGACCGATGTCCGCCTGTCCCCGTCCAGGGGAGGCGTCGCGATTGCGGGGCGCGCCGTCTCGGCATAGAGGCTTGGCGGAAGGGGCTCACGTCGGCTCACGCCTCGTTCTCCATCGCAGTGTCATTGGGAAACGCAAGCGCGAGAAGGCTCCCGTGCCCGCCAACGCTGTGACGCACGCCGGCAAGTTGAAGAGCGTGCCACATCATAGCCGACGCAGCAGAGATAACTGGTTTCCCAGTGTCTTGCTCGAGCATCTCCAGGATTTCAACCGTTGGCATCCCAGTGCCACTGAGGAAGATCGCTTGGGCATTGGGATTGTCAACCGCGCGACCCAACTGGTAGGCCCGTTGGGGGGTCTCCTCGTAGATGTTGGTGACGTTCTCCAAACGGCCATAGCTTACGACGTCGAAGCCGCATGCTTCGAAATGCGCTTTTCCCTGCAGTGTCACTTCCTCGCTGTACGGCGTCCCCAGCGCAATTCGCCTTGCTCCAGTGGCCGAAAGGGCGGCTACCACGCTTCCAAACGCCGTTGCGACCCTCGTGCCGTATTTCGACTGCAGGCGTTGTATCAGTTCGCTTTCTGCCCTCTGTCCGAGCGTGTAACTTGTGGCCGTGTGAGCCAGCATCATCACGTCGGGTTTCACCATTGCTAGGAGATCGGCACTCTCGTCGATGTGTGCGATCTGGCTGCGATTGCGCTCCTCCTGTCCTTGATGGCTCCCTGCGGGTCCGCGAGCCACCATGCGGGAAAAGTGAACTGAAACACCTGGCGGCGCCAAGGCGATCATTTCGGGTTCGACTGTAGGATTGCCCGGCGGGATGAGAAAGCCGAGCCGTGCGCGCCATCCCTTCATTGTTGTCCTCCATCCCGCTCCGGAACTCCGCCCGACCTGCGCACTACGCGCGCGTGGCATCGCCAGTCAGGGTAGAGTCAAGGATCGCGCGGCTGCAACCGTAGCAAGCATGCGGCCAGCCACAACAGCGGCCAAGGCATCTTGACGTCGTCGTCCTCAACTTCGCTGTGATCAAGGCAATCGCCACCTAGAGACCTGCAACATTGGCCGGTGGAGCACGGGTTGGGACTCAACTTCGAGCCGTGTGCCAAGGGTGAACTCGCAACTGATGAGGAAGACGCCAGGCGTGGCCACTTCGGCATGTGGAAGGGCTGCTTCGTTGCGCCTCGTGTTTTCCGCCATTGGAATGGCAAAGCCACCCTGCTCGGGCCGGAATGTCCGCAGGATGCACGGGGCAAGCTTTTTCCCGACATCATAGACATGCCGGCAGGTTGCGAGAGCAGTCCTGAAGCAAATCTTTCGAGATGTGTGGGATGAGATTGGCCCGCGCACCGACGAGCACAGCCGGCAACGGGTCAAGGAAGCCGTCGCCGACGCCGTCCTGAAAGGGTTCGAGGGCCACCCCGCAGACCCGAAGAGGTGTTTGCCTATGCGCTCACCAAACGGCGCAACTCGCTCACCCAGCCTCGCCGTTTGAACGCGCTCAATCACCGAAGCGCTTAGTTCCCTTGAGAACTAGGCCCGCTCCCGCGTGCCGAAATGCGCAGGGCGGAGTGCCGTTTCCCTCAGTGGATGCGTCATCCAACAAAAGGCTAGCGCTGGAGTGAAGGTCGCATAACAGAGCCACCGCTCCACCCCCGCCATATATAGTAGCCGTGGTCCGCGATGCCCTTCAGAATTGGTTCGGCCATGATCGGGGCCGGCACTGGTGCCAGCCGTCCGAGTTGAAATTCCTCGCAGAAGTGCCACCCCTGCGAACAGGGCGAGCGCGGAATATTGCCCCCGGTGATGTCGTGGGACACGGCATAAAGATCCTCACCCATGCATTGGAACAGGTAGGCCGTCCGGGCGCTGTCATCCATTTGATGTCCCTTCCCGCGTGTAAGGCGCGGATGGCGTTTGAAGACGCGCGGCGAGCAGATTGGCGGAACCCGTGAAGAGGGAATACCCCTTTGCAGCGATGTCGGCGGTCGCGACCTGCAAGTCAAAACCGAATCGGCGCTGCTCGTCCTGGAAGCGGCTGATCTGCATCCAGAATTGCCAACCATTCGATTCGGTATTGCTTGGGAGCGGTGGGGCGTTCTTGATGCTGGTGAGGGCGCAAGCATCGGTCATCCCGTCCCGATAGATATACCAACGTTCGATGGCCATGCGCTTTCCTCGGGTTTCGTCGAAGACGCCATTTTGTATGTGGCGGGGAAGGGGGAAGAATACAAGGCTGAGCCGCGGCGCAGCCTGATTGCATTTTCGACGAGGATTGCTGACCTGTTGGACCCGCCGCCCTCCTACCGTTCAGAGAACCGTCCCTTGGGCACACGGTTTTTCTTTTTGTGTCGCCTTGATGAGAGCCACCAATTGTCGATAAAGCGTACGCCCGGTGATTTGACCGGTTGAATAGCCTTCCGCCTTCAGGCGTTGTCTAATCACTTTCACCGAAGCGCAACCACCAGAGCTGGCAAGTTGAAAGGCGCGCTCAAGTGCGGTGATGTCATGGGCCATGGATCAGTCGTACACGGTTTGCGGGCTGCGTGCCACGCGACTTTCCCTTCAACCGATTGTTCACAGATCCTCAACCATGCAAGGCCTACCGTCCGGAGCCCTTTCGGCCCGATTCTGGGAACGTGAGCGCGGAGAGCGGCGCAATGAGAGAAGTCAAGGTCACTCGACCACAGACTGCCGAGCAGCTCGATGCAGCAAAATTTGCTCTCCTGGTGATTGCGGTAGCGCTGCTTTCAGGGGCCGGTGGCTTGTTCGCTAGCATAGCTTTGATTGCACCACGCTAATTTCCTCTCAGCTCTCGGTGATGTCTGCGAGAGGACACGCATGGTAGAGCGGCGTTGGAGGCACAGTCCTGTCGGCGCCGACCGCGCGGATGTGCTCGCGCGGCGCCGATCAACGCGCGCTAACGGCGCCGCTAAGCGGACCTGGCAGTGCCCACGTCGGTTGTCGCGATATGTCAGCCGGCTCCAGCACAAAAGATGAGGTTGTCACCCTCGTTGCTGCGGTTGGCTAGCGCGCGAAGAAACTACGACTTGGTAGTAGTCTTGGGCATCATCGCTTCGATTGCCTTGCCGCAGTCTCTGTTAAATTGGAAACCCTGATCGGCGAGGCTCAACCTTTTGCGATAGTCGCGGACGACGTCGTCGTAGTCGGTTGCGCGCTTGACCTTCAGCTCGGCCGCTGCAGCTGGGTCAGCCATGACTTCCTTGACGCAGAAGGGGATCATTGCTGTTCGCACGGCAGCGTTGGCCTGCTGCGCAGCGGTGCTTGCTGTCACCCAACCGCCCCAGGTAAAGCCGAGTATCGCAAGCGCGCCGGCGCCTGCCGCGGCGCCCCACAGTCCGTACGTGTATTTCTCGTGCATTTTGTGTCCCTTCAAGGACATCGGACGGAAAATGATTTCTCCGAGCGTAGTAGAACGTACACGTTTGTGTCGACAAAAGATACAAATAAGAGGAGTGAGTAAAAATCGGGGGCTAGTTGGGAAGGCCTCGACTGGCAAACTCGCGGAATGCGAACCGCCCGAAAGCCCAGAAACCGCGCAGCCGGCGAGATCTGTGTTGTGTGCAATGCCTCCGGGGTCCGCGGCTTTTTCTGTTTAACGCGAAGCAAATTTCACTGATTTGTCGCGACCCTGCTATAGTGAGGGGTGATCAAGAGACGAATCCCCACCATGTTTTACGTCGAGGCGACTCAATATGGCTGGTCCGTGCGGGCTGGCATTGAGCAGTTGGGCCTGTTTCTCACACAGAGACAGGCCCTGCAGGATGTCAAGAGACGCCGCGCCGAACTCGCCAAGCAAGACGAACACAGCACGCTTGTCGTCAAAGGAGGAGACGCGACACCAGACGGTGGCCGATCTTCCCGTCCTGGCCGGCCCCATCGTCAACCGCGCTGAGATCGTCGACCAGATGCGCCAGAACACAAGTTCTGGAAACGGGTAGTCGCCGCATATCGGAGCATCGCATCGTGACTGTGCCCCGGAGGCGGATCATGCGCGGCGTATCTCGCCTTGGGACAGGGAAATCGAAGCAAGCTCTTCTGATGACAACGCCCGCACCGTCCCAATGGTCGCGTCATCGTCGGAGCCCGAATGCTTCCGCGTCGCCTCTACGGCCGCTTTGGGATCAGCAATGGCGACGTTGAAGTACTGAAATAATGGCGTTCCCAGAACGACTGCACCGATCCATGGATTGCCGTCTGACCGCGGCGGTGTGACAGGCGCAGGAAGGGTCAGTTGGACAACCCAACCGGCGGGCATTGCCTGTTGGCTCGTTGTATCCATTTGTATACCTCACACAGGGTTCGCGTTTGCAACGAGCAGCGCCCATCCTGACGCCGCTGCTAATGGGGGGCGAAAGCGCTGGAGGGTGCGACTGTGGTCAAGGTCGCCGTGGCGATCGGCACACGGCCCGCGTCGACGCCCGCCAAGATGCAGGCGCCTGCAAGCGTCGTGAAGAGTTGTCCGGTATATTTGCGGTTGTCGAAGAAGGTCAGATCGGCGGGCCCCGCGTTGTGCAGCGGCTGCACGTTTGTGATCATGCGCGATCCGTCCTCTTCACGTGTCAAGATGGCTCCGATTTGTCTGGCGATATCGCGCAAGGCAAATGGCCCTGAGCGCTCAAAAAAGCCCGGATGCTGCCCTGGATAATGCATGGCTTACCCGCTGCGGTGATAAAATTCCAGATTGCCACGAAAGCTCGTATCCTTGGCGACGCGTTGGCACGGCCCGGACTTTGATTTGACGCTATACTTGAGCTTGCCGCGATAGAACGGCAGAAGCCGAACGAGCGACACCCCGCGTGTCCTGGGTTGTCGGATCGGACCCTAGGAGCGCTCAACAGGAGGACAACACGGAAGCCCGCGGTTCATCCCTCACGCGGCCGGAGCGCCGCAAATCGCTCGTCGAGCGATAACTGGTTTCTCCCATGCTGCAGCGCTCAAGTCAAATATTATCCAAATATTTCTTCGTTGAGCCAGTAAATCAATATTCCTCGATCGCCTTAGTCAGCGCCTCGCTGAGCTGCCTGCCGTGGAGCTTGGCGAGTTGCTTGCGCTCTTCCTCCCGGCCTGCCGTTGGCCCCGGCAATTTGGTGCTGGCCTCGCACACGATCTTGCCGACGTTGGGGACGACGATCTCAAACATCCGGCGCTCGTTCGACGCTACTCCGACGTTCAGTCGTGGGGTGATCATAGAGGCTCTCCTTGGATGGGCGTAGCATGCGGCCGCGGCATTTCGCGAAGAGTGAGCTGTCGCCAGTGGCCCGCTCCAAGCCATGCTGTCAGAGCGGAATGCGACCTGCCATGAGCGACATGTGATACTGACCGACGTCGTTGATGCACTGTTCGGCGCGTCCCGCTGGCGCTCTTCGGGGGGAAGTAAATCTAAGACCCGTCAACAGGCGAGTGGACTTGGCCGCACCGGATGGTTCGTATCCCTCGATCGCGTTGCGCAGCGCATTGAGCCAGGCCATCTGTTCCGGCGGATTGGGATAGGTCTGACAGAGCCACTGCTGCAGAATGATCGAGGCGTGCCGAAGCTCGTGCTCAAACGGATCGGCCGTGAAGAACCTCCTATACTTCTGCAGCGCTCCATCGATCGCGGCGGCGCTCGTGCGGTTATCGGCGGAATCGATCCTGCTCATCCACGCGAGCTTCACTGCCAGCGAGTTGAACAAGTCCTGCGACATGTACCGGGGCACCGATTCCTCATTTCTCGAGAGCGGACCGCGAACGCACGTTCTTGAGATTGATAGGCAGCTGCTGTCACGTTGGGGTTGATCTCAGTTTCAGCGCCAACAGGATGATTGCGTTTCCCGCTTCGTCGTCGCCGCGGGCATCTCCGCCAAGCTGGCGCGCATCTGTAATGTCCAAGAGGAGGATGGAAGCGTTCGCCTGGCCAATGAGGGGTGCAGCCTGCCGGAGGGCTGCACCTGCATCCGGAGCATAGACTTGCTGCAACAGCCCCGGCGCTATCTCCAGCATCGAGGGTGCCATTACGATCCAAATCAAGGCCCGTCCTGGCAACAGCTCGCCGTTCGCGCCAAGGCTCTGGAAGGTAGCCACATACGTCTCCTCGGGCCTGCTGGCCGTCGGAGTGAACGTGCAGAGCAATTGGCGTTCCTCCGGCGGCATCCTGCCACCGCCTTGCACCGATCCCTGACCGACACCGCATGCGAGAAAACCGATGTCGAAGCGCGCTTCGTCAGCCAGGGCTGTTGGCCCCGACGCAGCGACCGCCGCGAGACAAACTGCCCACGCGGCTGCGGCAGTGCGAGTCCTGGTTCTATTGCGGGTCAAGATTCAGCGCTCCTTCTTGCCAATACCACTCCTGCACGGCCCGACCGGTGTGTGCGGCAAAGGCAAATCCGCGCGGCAGGCTCCGGTTCTTCTCCGCCGCCGTGCCGCCCGTTGGTCACGATTGATCGACTGTAGCGCCTTCTTCATTTTTGGGGTTTGCCAACGTTCCTTGCTGACTTGCTTAGCCCTCGCGTGACAGGCGGGCGAAGTCTTCCAGCACACTTGCAATAAGTTTCTGCCGGCGCGGATCTTGCGCACTCGGGGTCGCGGCGAAGAGTTTCAGCAGATATCGCGCCTTGTCCCCAGCCTCAGACCAACATTGCGCTGGCGCCGCCATGAGCTGTGCCTCGAGTTCGTCCTGCCTTTGCCGCAGCGAACTTTCGTTGGCTTCGACTTCAGCCAACAGACGGCGCACTTCAGTTGCTTTCTGGGCGGCCATGCCACGATGGCTATCGAGCGAAATCGGTTGTTCTGTCACGGTCGCAACCTCCGGGACGGCTTCTTGCGTACGGGCGCGTCGGACATACTGATGACGACACCCCCTGTGCCCGCCCGCCCCCCATCCGCTGTCATTCTCGGGCGCCGCTCCAAGGGGTAGTCGGGGCGCTCGTAGAGCTGCCGAATTTCCTTGCCGTTGAAGCGTTCCTCGCCGATCTCGAGGGAGGCGCCGATCAAAGCCTCCGCGGGGAGATCCTCCACGGCAAAGCGGATGGCATTGGCGGCGCAATCGAACCGCCTGTAGCCGACCGGCTGCCGGCGAGAACCCTTGGCCTGCCCAGGGTAGAGTTCCGCTTCAGCAGCGAAGTCGAACGCATCCATGACTGCGTCCTTTCTGCGAAGACAGGCGCCTCGGGCAACGGCCGACTGCATTCAGGTCGGCATCTTTCACCTAACCGCCTGAGACTGAGCAGGTGGCAGCGCGTCTTGACTTCCAACAGCAGATATTCGCTGAAGCTTGTCGCTCGATCATGTGATCGAGTTGCTCAGGGGCCTGGCCCGATCTGACTGTCCGGCCCATGCGTGATCCGCCAAAGTCGCACCAGGAGAACTGCGCCGGTCAACGCAAACACGCTGGCCGCCGTCACCACGATGATCGTCCGGTCGCTGGTGACGGCCGCTGCAGCAAATGCTGCGATGCTCGCAAATGTGACCATGAAGGCGACGGCCACAATTGCGTCGAAGAACAGGCGAACAGTACTGGGCATGAAGCTCTCCCTCGTTGGCGACCGTCCGCTTTCAGAGTCCGCCTGAGTGCCGCCGCGCCAACTCGCTTTCCTTGGCAACGCGCTCGAACGTCTCGGTGGGCGATTTGATGCGGTAGAGCAGATCGTTGCCCTCGGCAGGGAGAAGCCGCATGATCTTGTATTCCCTGGGCGACGCCGGCAATCCCAGGCGGCGGCCAATGTAATCGACCAGTTGCCCTACCTTGAATTTATGGCGTGACACCGGAAGTTGCGCGATCGTTTTTGTCATAAAGATCATTGACCTTTTTTGCCCGAGTACCCCTTTGGCATCCCGGTGCCCTGAAAAGCGCGTGAAAATGGCGATACCTGCGCCGTCGCAGGTTTTGGCTTTTCGGCCTTCGGCTTTCGCTTTTCCCGACTGCGTCTTTGCTCACGGTTGGCCACAGCAACTCTCCTTCGAGTTTGATCGGCGATAAGCTCCCGCGGGTAGCCACGCGTATCGTCTGTCACCGTGCCGCGCCGAAGGACGGACCGTCTGCCAGAGCAAGCCGTACACGCACGGCCATCGGCGTGCGCACCACGTGTCTTTGCCTAAGCCATCTGAGACTGAATGACGGTTGTCAGCCGCGATCCGATCGCGATGTCTCGAGCCCCGATCACACTCAACTGCACGACGCGCAGTGAACGGGGCGACTGCCAATCGCTATGAAGAAGCGATGAGCTCTTGCGCTGGCGCTGAAGCGCTACGAAATTACAGTACGCTTCCGGCGAGAGATAGTCACGAACTCTTTGATGCCAGCTGCGTTGGCGAGTTGCGCAGTTCAGGAGGACGCTGTGGCCATTGCCTTGTCTTTTCCGAGAATACAACCCATATACAGTGTTGCCGGCGCGATCCGTGGTGGACTGCGCCCTCAATTTTCGGTTTTGACACTCGCCGTCGCCGGCCAAGTGACCTGCCAAAAATCTGAGTTGCCCGGGTCGCGCGTGGGCCCATGAACGGCAGGCTTTTTTCACGCGCAACGCGAAAGTACTTTCACATGAGAATCTCCGGAACGGTCAAGTTCTTCAACGGCGCAAAGGGTTTTGGCTTCATTGCCCCTGAAGACGGGTCCAAGGACGTGTTCGTCCACGCAAGTGCGCTCGAGATGGCGGGCATCCGCTCGCTCAATGAAGGCGACAAGGTGACCTTCGAACTCGAAGACGACAGAAAAGGCCGCGGAAAGCAGGCCGGACAGATCCAGAAGGCGTAGGGCGGGACACCCCTCGCGAAAGGATTTGAGGCACGCCGCCGGACCAACCCCGCGGCGTGTCTATGCGTTCGCCGACACCTCTTGTGAGGTCGACCATCTCTACGGCTTCGGCAACAAGCAAAGTGCTCCGTGGCACCAAGCGTGTGCGCCTCGCCTGTGAAGTCCGCTTCTACGATCCGCGCCGTGCCAGAATTCTTGATCCGGATGAGCCTCTTGATCCCCTTGGGGCGAAGGAGTCGCGCGGTCTACCTCGGGCGCGATTGTCGGTGGATTTGTGGTTCGGACACCGGAGCTAAGGAAGAATCTATATAAATCAATCAGTTCTGAACGTGCATGGCGGAGGGAGTGGGATTCGAACCCACGATACGGTTGCCCGTATACACGCTTTCCAAGCGTGCGCCTTCAGCCACTCGGCCATCCCTCCGCGGGAGACCGGGAATATAGAGGCCGGACCCTCGAGCGCAAGCGGATTGGATGGTGGTGAGGCCACGGCTTCGGCCGCTGGGTGGTGATACCCCGCAGGGGCTACGTCCGCGTTGCCGGGCGGCAATCGTTGTAGACAGTGATCGGTGCGTGGCCTTGCCGCGATTGCGGATGGGCTGCCGGCGCACTAGCTTCCGGCTGCCATGCGCGCTTTCCTTCGCTTCCTGGCAGGGATCCTCCTGCTCGTTGCCGTGATCGCGGCCGTCTACGACGGTACGCAGTCGCTCGCGGCCGGAAGCTTCGTGACGACCTCGCTCTTCGAGCACTGGTCCAAGCTGGCGCCGGGGCTGTTGGCCTCCGCGCAGGGCGCCGTGAAACGCACTACGCATCCTGCGGTCTGGGACCTGGGGCTGCTGAGGTTGCTGCGTGTGCCGGCGTGGGCGCTGTTCGGCGTGCTCGGGTTCCTCTTTGCTTATGCCGGACGGCGCCGGCGGCGGGTCAACGTGTTCGCCAACTGAGACACCGTTCCGCAGGCCGGGCTACCTGGACGATGGCGCCGGGCCGATCGTGGCATACGACGTGCGCGAGGCCGTGAACACGTCGACGGCAATGCCGATGACCACCAGCAGGGCCATGCCAACAATCAGGCGCTTCATCGCGCGGCTGTGGCGGGAGTTGATCTCGGCCGTCTCGATATCCGTCAGAGGCGGGCTCGCTTCCGCTGGCGTCTTGCGGCCAAAGAACTTGAGGATCGGCTTCTCGATCGAGCGCCGCACGGTGCCCGCATCGATCACGTCGACGCCGGCACGCTCGGCGATCTTGGCACCGATCTCGGGAAAGGGCAGGGCCGCATCGACGTTGTCCTCGTTGACGTTGCCAAGCCGGACGTGCTCACCGTTCTTGAGCAGCAACCGCGTCGCACGCAGCAGCACCGGCGCCATGGCGTTGCCGAACAGCACGCTGCGTGTCTCGACGGCGGCGATCTTGTCGTAAGGGATTTCCTTGTTGAGGAAGTGGATCATGGGCGTGGCGCCGGCGCTCTGCGGCAGGGTGATCCGGGCTGCCGTCTCCCCGAACTCCACCCGGGACCGCAATGCGAGGTAGAGCTGCATGCCCAGCAGCGCCATCAAGCCCGTGAACAGCGCGCTAAAAATGATGAGGCCGATGGTGTCGAGCCACAGCCCATGCACCAGGCGGCGGGCGAGCATGGCCGGCAGGCTGGCGTAGAAAGGCAGCAGGATCAGGAAGGCCAGCGACAGGGCAGTCTTGCGCCCGGCCCCGGCCTCGTAGACCGTGCGGTCCGGGGCCAGACGCGCAGGAGCCGAAGCTGCCGGCGCAGCTGCCGTTTCCACCATTGCTTCTACTCCCCGTCGGCCGGAACACGATACCGGCTGGTTGGCCTTCCAGCTCCGCGGCATTATATCAGGGTCATCCCTCCGCAACATCACGGGGACCCCCATGCTGTTCTCGCGCAAGAAGCCGGAAATGCCGAGCCCCGAGACCGCGCTCAAGGGCCGGTCCGAGCCGATTCCCACCGCCAAGACGCACTTCCTCAACAAGCGCGCGCTCAAGGGGCCCTATCCGGCCGGTCTGGAGACGGCGATTTTCGGGCTCGGCTGCTTCTGGGGCGCCGAGCGCAAGTTCTGGGAGATGGGTGACGGCATCTGGATCACGGCAGTGGGCTATGCGGCCGGCAGCACGCCCAATCCGACCTACGAGGAAGTCTGCTCGGGGCGCACGGGCCACAACGAGGTGGTGCTCGTGGTCCATGATCCCAAGGTCGTGAGCTACGAGCAGCTGCTCAAGGTGTTCTGGGAGAGCCACGACCCGACGCAGGGCATGCGTCAGGGCAACGATATCGGCACGCAATACCGCTCAGGCGTCTACGTGAACTCGCCGGCGCAACGGCAGGCCGCGGAGGCTTCCAAGGCGGCCTACCAGAAGGTGCTGTCTGCAAACCGCTACGGCCCCATCACCACCGAGATTCTGGACGCGCCCGAATTCTATTTTGCGGAAGACTACCACCAGCAGTACCTGGCCAAGGTGCCCCATGGCTACTGCGGGCTCGGCGGTACCGGCCTGAGCTGCCCGGTCGGCGTGGGTGTAAAGGCGGAAGCCTGAGCAATGGCGTAGGACGCAAAAGCAAAGCGCATTGCGCTGTTGCGGACCGTGGTTGGGCGCAATGCGGCTGACGCCTTTTGTGCCCTACGGGCGTGCCGCCACCTCCCCCACCTCCGCTTCGAGTACGGTCAGCAGCGCCTCGACCCAGGCTTGGCGGATGCCGCGACCGATGAAGACGAGGCGGCTGCGACGATCCTTTGATGGCCAGCGCTCAAGCCAGGCCGGAGGGTGGAACACGTGCTGCACGCCGTGGATGACTGCCGGCCGTTCCGGACTTTCGGCAACGTTGACGATGCCCTTGAGGCGCAGCAGGTCTGCGCCGCAATGATCGGCCAGCGCCTCCAGTAGCAGCGTCAGCGTGACGGCGCGGATGGGTTCCTCGCGCAGGATGGCGAAGCAGGTGATTTGGGCATCGTGACCGCCTGCCGCGTGCCCATGGTGGGCGTGATCGTCGGAAGGCAGATCGGGCCCCAGCCAATCGGCGATGTCAGCCGCCTTGCCCGCCGCGACGCCCGGCCCTGCCGTGAACAACTGCGCAGGATCGATGGCGCCGAACGACGCCTGCTCGACGCGGGCCGCGGGATTGAGCGCGGAGAGGCGAGCCAGGAGTTCGTCCGCCCCGCCTTCCAGCAGGTCCGTCTTGGTCAGGACAAGCTGATCGGCCACGGCGACCTGCTTCACCGACTCCGGCTGGCGGCCGAGCGTGTCGAGGCCGTTCACCGCATCGACCGTCACGACCACGCCGGCGAGCGCCAGGCGCTCGGCGAGGCCGGCATCGCTCATCAGCGCATGCAAGATGGGGGCGGGGTCGGCGAGCCCGCTCGTCTCGATGACAATGCGCTCGAAGGCCGCCACCTCGCCCTGGTCGCGCCGGCGCAGGATGTCGGCGAGCGTGCGGGCCAGGTCGCCGCGGATCGTGCAGCACAGGCATCCCGTCTGCAGCGTGACGAAGCTCTCCTCGCTGGGCTCGATGAGATCGTGATCGAGGCCGACCTCGCCGAACTCGTTGATGATGACGGCCGTCCGCGCGAAATCGGGGTGGCGCAGCAGGCGCGCCAGCAGCGTGGTCTTGCCGCTGCCGAGGAAGCCTGTCAGCACCGCCACCGGAATCATGACGCGCCGGGCGGCGGCAGCGGCGCGATGCGCAGGCGGACCGGCCGGTAGCCGGGATCGACGGCGGCCCTGACATGGCGCAGCAAACTCGAGATGGAGGTGGCGCCGCGGGTGCGCTCACCCTCGCCCAGCATCCAGCGGAACGGCAGGTCGGCAGGCGCGCGGGAAACGCGCAGGTGTTTGGCGGCAGTAGTCACGTGCAGTGTGCCATCCACCTCACGCCGAACACTACCGTCGATGCGCCATGTCTCGAGGCTGCGCGCGAGCAGCACTGCAACGGCTTCATCCAGCATCGAGGGCGACATGAGGTTGCAACCTTGCAGCTTGCTCGAGGATCGCTCCCTATCCCCATGCGGAAGAGCACGGGGAGAGGGAATCCGTGCTCACAACAGCGGGCCGGCGATGATATCGGCGGGGATCTTGCGCTTGAGGTACTTGCCGGCGCCCTCGCGGCCCGAGTAGGTGCCGTTCTCGACGACGACGTTGCCGCGCAGGATCGTCACCACCGGCCAGGCGAAGATGTCGTGCCCCTCCCAGGGCGTGTAGTCGGTCTCGTGCAGGTCCTCCTTGCGCACTTTGCCGCGGCGCGAGGGGTCGAGGATGGTTATGTCGGCGTCGCTTCCCGTGGCGATTGCGCCCTTGCGCGGGTAAAGGCCCATGATCTTGGCGGCGTTGGTGGAGACGAGGTCGACGTACTGGCGCAGCGAATACCCGCGCCGCATCACCATCTCCGTGTACATGACGCCGAGGCGTGGCTCGACGCCGGAGTTCCCGCCGGTGGTGTCGTCGATGCGCCTGCCGAGCGTCTTCTCGCGCAACGTGCAGCACAGCTCGTCGGTGGCGACGCAGTTGATGGCGCCGTCGAGCGTGCCCTGCCAAAGCGCCTTCTGGTCCTCGGCTGACTTGAGGGAAGGATAGGTGTGATAGATCTGGCCGTTGGGCAGCTTGTAGTCCTCGGCCGTGTGCAGCATGTACTGATGCAGGCTCTCGCCGTAGACGGGCAGGCCCTTGGCGCGCGCCTCGCGGATGGCGGCGACGCCGGTGGCGGCCGAGACGTGCATCATGTAGAGCGCGGTGCCGGGAACGCTCTCGGCGAGCCGCAGCACGCGGCGGAAGCTCAAGTCCTCGGACAGCGCGTTGTGCACCTCGGCCATGTTCTCATAGCCGACGCGGCCCTCGCGGATCAGCTTGGCGTACATATGCATGACGATGTCGTTGTCCTCGGCGTGGATGACGCCGAGCCCGCCCTCCTTGGCCAGCACCTTGAACGTCTCCC
>Ga0111539_10006994_pt1 | contig 14472 bp, 10 predicted proteins | sample RhiMethybrSRZTD1_FD_79667 | JGI IMG/M metagenome (GOLD analysis project Ga0111539, IMG submission 79667) | Populus rhizosphere microbial communities from Tennessee, USA - Rhizosphere MetaG P. TD hybrid SRZTD1 (version 2) (version 2) | ecosystem: Host-associated > Plants > Roots > Rhizosphere >...
AGACGCGCAGGTTTGGCGGTCTAGAAAAGAGCAGGGCGTTTGTTTTCGCCCAATTTCAAGATCTGAATGGCGATCGGGTCCGGCCAACGAATGGATTTTGCCGTACGTGATCAAGCAATGTGGTGCCGACGCTTTTTCCTACGCTTCGGACCCATCCGCATGAAGTCGATTTAGTGGCGGCGAAGCAGATGATTCACGACACCGTGGAAAGTCCGGATTTGACGCACTCAGAAAAAGCCGCGGTGTTGGGAGGGAATGCCAAACGATTTTTTAGGGTTTAAAAAACTCCATCGGGTGCAAATCGTTCAAGTCATTGAAAACCGGGAAGGAGTCACCTTCTCCGCCTTTTTATTGTTGCGGTGAAGTTGGAAAGATCAGGGATTTGATCACGACCGGCACTGCGCCGGAGGATTGAATCAGCGCGCCGATGTCGATGTAGTCGAAATCGCTGAGGGCGATGCCGTCGATGGAGATGATCGGGGTCTGCATCTGTAGTTCTTCTTGAAAATGTAATCCAACAATCCCGCCGATGTCGCCGTCGTTCACCAAAACGAGCGGGTGGTCTTTGGCGAAGATAGCTTTGAGTCCTTCGGCGACGCCACTGCAAAAAGACTGCAAACGGGAGAATGTCGCTGAGCCGTCCCAATGAAACGCAATGGCTACGGGTTGGCGTCCATGGAGCAAGTCCAAGCGTCGTAGGGCATTTAGCAGCGCGTCGCGGACCGCGTCTTTGGTGAAATCATCGGCGTTTAACGGAAACTCCGGCGCGACGACTGCGACGTTGCGCACGGGAACGGCGTCTTCCGGCGAAATGAAGACCGTGTTGCCGCTCACCTGCACAGTATATTGCGAGGCGCCTATGACGGTGGCGCGAATCCGCGCGTTGGGTTCCATGACGAGGAGCCCTAAATCGCCCGTGCGCTTGTGCACCTCTTCTGCGATCCATGGTCCGAGATCGCCGAAACTGGTCTTGGTGCGATTGTAGATGAACTCCGACACGCCGCCGGAAAACATTACACAATCGATTTCCCCTTTGTAGGTCAGCGGCGACAGGCGCAGAAGCTCTTTAATATCTTCGGTGATGGATTGCGGCTTCAACATGGCAAATAGTTTATCCACCATGCCCGAGACCATTTTGCGCAGGTTTGCTTCGGCGATTTTTTCGCCGAGCGCCACTGAAAATCCGGCCCAGCCGGCATGCTTGCGGCCGGCTTCCTCGATACGCACGATGGCGCCGTCTTTGTCGAAGGCGAGCAGTCGAGCGCCTACGTCGATTGCGGAAACTTCCTGAACCTTGCCGTTATTACAGATTGCAAACTTGCTCGTGCCGCCGCCGACATCGATGTTCAGGACGACGCCGCCCATTTTTTCTGAGTGCGCCACCGCGCCCGAGCCGTGAGCCGCCATCGTAGCCTCCAGACCGTCGCCTGCGCTTACGGCCACGAATTTGCCCGCCTCCTCAGCGAAGAGGTCGGCGATGGCGCGAGCGTTGCGCCGGCGCACGGCGACGCCGGTGAGAATGAGCGCGCCGGTGTCGACATCCTCACGGCGGATCTTGGCGGTCTTGTACTGTTCGTTGATAAAAGTTTCCAACGCTTCCACGTCGATTCTCGTATCGTCGACATAAGGCGTCAGCAGGATCTGCGATTCGTTCAAGATTTCGCGCTTGGTAACGCGATAGCGCGAACCTTCGAGGGTCAGTTCCAGCCGGGAAAAAACCAGGTGCGATGTCGAAGAGCCGATGTCGACACCGACGCTGGTGAGCTGAAGCTTTTCTTCCTCCTGCATGTGGCGGTTGGCATTGGAAAACGAACCTCGAGGTGCGGTGGCCATGAAAATCCTTTGGGCAGCTAAGATCGTTTGGATTCCAGAGTCTAGAGTCTGGCGTTAACCTCCAAACTCTAGACCCTAGACGCGAGACAGATTCTTAGTAGGAGTGCTTGTAAAGATCCGGCTCCATGCGCGATTGCGCGCCCACGCTCGCCAGCGTCTCTTCGAACTCTTTACGGAGATACGGATCTTCTTCGTTGTACGGGATCGCCGTGCCGCCGTCTTTCATGTCGATGGCGCCGTAGTCGATGCCCTTTTCACCGGGCTTGCCGCGATCGCGTCCCGGCGCGTTGGGGCCGAACCAAGCGGTCAGACGCAGGGGCTCTTTGCTCGCGCCAAAATGGGCGTGAAACCAGTTGCCGCTCATCGGCGCCGCGCTGACCATACCCACGGGTTCATAGTCCTGGCGTCTGATTTCTTCCGTCGTGCCTTTTTCCCAGGGATGGGTGCCCAATTTTGACGGCCAGGTGTAGGTATACCCTTTGCCGCTGAGGCAAATCAGCACTGCCGCCGAGCCATGCGCATGCGCTTTTGAGTAACGACCGGTTTCATGCTGACCGATCCACATATAGAATTGTTGTCCCGCCATATGCGGCTCGATGCGGCGATAGCCCGGTGAGCGGCGGTTGTCCATGGGCAACTCGCAGGACATTACGTCGGGAATGATGTTCGTCTGGCGCATGGCGAGACCCCGAAGCGGGTCCGGCGTGACTTCTTCTTTGTACTTGTAGTAGTCGTCGCTGGGATCGAAACGGTCTTTGAAGTTATAGGGGCAGTTGAAGATAAAATCCTCGTTGCCAAAGTTGTTCATAATATTGGGCGCCGTGGTGCCGGCGAGCAAAAGCGCCGGGCTCGAGGTCGCATTGACGATGCGATGCGTCGCATTCATCGGAATGGCGAAGATCGAACCTTTTTGCCATTCAAACGTGACCTTCTTCGGATTGCCGTCAACCCAAACCTCGGTCGTGCCGCGGCCGTCGACGACGAGATATTGCTCTTCGTAAAGGTGCTTTTCGGGATTGAGCGCACCCGCGCCGGGCACTTCGACGACGTAGCAGCCCCACAGACCTTCGGTGCCGAGGAGCTGAATGAATGTGCCGCTGCCGCCCATGCGCTTCCACGGCTTGCGAGGCAGATCCTGCACGCGCCGAACGCCGATGTCGCGATAAATCGGAATGCCCTGCGACTCCATGAAGTTGTCGTAAGGCGTATTCGGCCGGAGAAATTTTCCATAGCCGGCCCGGGTCTTTTTATCTGTCGGTTCCTGAAAAGATTGCTCAGTTGGATGGTCCATAATGCCTCCTTCGTGAATCGTTGGAATCTGCAAATCGGCGTGAGATCTCGACGCTCAGGCCTAGCGGATTTGTAACAATTATTATCGACTGGCGTACTGGGAGTCAAACGAGCCGTCGAAAAGGCTGGGGGAGACTAAACTTTAGATAGCGGCAACAGACAGCCAAGAAGCTCCTGATCTCGAACCAGATCCTCAGCAGTCGTCGGTTTTGAATTCAAGTCCAATGCGATGAGCGTAAGGAGTACAAAAGAAGAAATGATTGAGTTTCTCCGACATGGCTTAGTAAGCTAACGCGTAAGCTAGAGCAATTGTTAGGAGGCAGACTGCGCCCTGAAACTTTCCGGGCGTCAGCAGCAGTCTCCTTTTGCCCTCCGACTAGACGCTACGTCCCATGTCGAAAACGATCTCCCGGGCGATCTTTCCCTCGCGCATCTCGAAGATGTGGACCAGTCGCATTTCCACTTTGCTGCCGACCGGAAAATGCCAATATCCATCTTTGGCCACCTCAAAAGTAACCGTGCAGTCGTCCACCACACGATCCTCGGTAGCGATGCGCTGGAGTGGCTGAAAGGTCACATTGCGCATGGACGCCCAGAGCTGCCGATAATTATTCTCGACCGCCTCCTTCCCGGTGAAAGATCGGTTAAGACCGTTCGGTGCAGGTGCCTCCCAAATGACATCGTCGGTGAATGTCGAAAGTGCGGCCTCCACGTCGTTCAGCGCCTCACTGTGAAAATGGTTCACAACGGCCGCCAAATTTTGAGCTATTCGTTCTTCGTTCATATCCTTCTCTCGATGTCTTGGCACAATGGTTTAGTTGCTAACTAACAGGTCGATAACATACACGCTAGGCATGCGCTTTAGCGAATCGGTTAGGTGCAGCATCTAGAATTGTTGCGGTTTGTCACATTGCCCCAAACGTTAAGACGGTTGTCTATACAGCCGGCCCCGGCCCATTCGTAAACGTCAGCCGGCGATAGACTTGCCGTGTCGAGTCGACGTCGCGCTTACAGTATTCGATGATTTCGGCAAGCTTGCCGGCTCGGTAGTAGGGGTAGACTTTAGAGCCGTCGAGACTTTCCTTCGGCGAAGGAATGCTGAGGGCTTTCGAAAGTGTGTCGAGGCTCGCGTGTTCGCGGCCCCACTTGCTCCACTCCTGCATGGTGTCGTAGATCGGCGCGTTGCGGAAACGGGCGAAAGGAAGATCGCGCGACGGCTTGATCTGATGAATGATCGAGCGTTGGTAGATGAAGCGCAGGTCAAAATCTAAAATATTGTGGCCGACGAAGAGGTTGCAGTCGGCGGCCAATTTCCAAAAGGCGTTGATGATTTCCGTCTCCGCGCCCTGAAGCGCCTGCACTTCGCAATCGACGGGCGGCTCGATGGCGTAGCAAATACAAATAATTTTCGCGGTTACCGCCGAAAGACTGAGCTTTTTGAGCAACTCGGCTTCGTCCAACTGAATCTGGGGCTCGAGCAATCCATTTTCTTGCAGTGAGCGATCAGTGGGCACGGTTTCAATATCCAAAAAACAGATTTTCATGGGAATCCTTAAAACAGCGCGAGTTGCCGATTCTTCACAAGCCCGAGCTCGACCGCTTCGCCGAGACGCAGGAAAATTATTTTGAAACCTGCGATCTCCCGTCTGAGACTCTGCTTGACTGCTTGCGAATAGATTTCCGCCTGTTGGCGATAGCGTTCGGCCGCTTGGCTGAGCTCATTTCGAGCGACTCTATCTGTCTTATAGTCGGCTAGGTAAAGCAAGTTGTTTTTTTCGTAGACGAGATCAATGACGCCCTCCATGATCTGTCCGTTCCACGGCATCAAGAGCGGCACCTCGCGGCCAAGGATATGTGACTGAGCGAAGTCGGCGTAGGCTTTCGAGCGAAAGAAAGCGCGAAAAATCTCTCGAAGCTCCGATTCGATCTCCCGGCGGGAGGATTCGAATTCTCTAGGCAATGCATGATCGATGAAATGGTCAAGCTGGCGCTCGAAGTTTTTGACGCCGCCGGTGAACTCCCAGTCCTGTAAAAAACGGTGCGCGAGATCGCCGACCAGGAGCGCCGGAGTTTGCCGATAGATTTTTCCGTTCATGGTGTCGCCGGTTTCCGTTGAAGTTTCTTCCTGTCGTTTGAGCAAGGTCGGGGTCAGAAACGGCGCCGAGCGCTGCCCTATTTCATGTGCTGCGCTGCGACGCGCCCATGCATCGAAGAAAGGTTGCCAATTGGATCTTGTCTTGGCGCTTGCGGACTTCACTTTGCTCCGACTGGGTGCGGTGAGGCTCTCGTTAACGACTTCGATGGCGATGCTGCCGCCGCCAAGGGAAACCGCCTGCGACGATTCGACGCCGGCGATGCATTCGTTGAGTGTGCCGTCGAGCATGGAAAGGAAGCTGCCGCTCGAACGCCGGGAACTCGGCGCGCAGGAGACGATGAGATTCTCTCTCGCTCTGGTCATGGCGACGTAAAGCAGGCGCTTTTGTTCCTCGGCGCTTCTGAGCTGGGACTTCTCCGCGATGTAGAGCCCGGCGAGATCTGCAATCGAACCGATGCGAAGACCCGTCAGTCCCGTCGACCAATCGTACATCGCCTCGGCGTCGGCGTTGCGCCTGCCTTCGATGCCGGTTTGGCAGCCGGCCAAAATGACGATTGGGAACTCCAAGCCTTTGGCTTTGTGGATGCTCATGATGCGCACGGCATCGAGGTTCTCTTCGGCGAGAACGCTCTCGCCTTCGTCCTTGACCTCGAGCACGCGCTTTTCCAGTTGGCGAATTGCTTCTTTCAACGTGGTCAATCCTTCACGGCCGAGCCGCTCGGCTTGCTGCAGCAACTTTTGTAAATTGGCGACAGCCTGTTCGCCGTGAAAATAGCAGGCCGCGAGCAATTCCACCGGCAAGGTTGCGAAGACATGGGCGACCGCGGCTCCGATGGGCAACGCGCGGGTCTCTTCGTGCAAGTGCGCGAGCGCGTCGTATAGTTGGGCCAGGGTCGGCGGAAAGTTTTTGCCGGTGAGTTTTGCCGCAGCGCGGCAATCGAGCAGGTTTTGCCGGTGCAATTCGTAAATCTGCTGGTCGGTGAGACCGCCGAGCGGCGAGCGCAGCACGCCGACCAAAGCCAGACGGTCATGGGGATTTTCCACGGCGCGGAGCAAATTGACGGCGTCGATGATTTCTTTCGCCGCATAAAAATGGCGCTCGCCTTCGACGACATAGCGAATCCCCTGACGGCGCAAAGGTTCCAAGTAATCGTGGATGTCGGTGAGCTTGCGCAGTAGGATCGCGACATCTTTAGGCTGCGCCTGGACTTTTTCGCCATGCGTGTTCAGAATTGTGACTTTGCCTAAGACCTGCTCCTTTAGCCAGCGCGCCAGGCTCTCACCTTCCAGATGGCGCGCGGTTTCGGCATTGACGTCTCGGTCCGCGACGATCTTTCGCACCAAGAGCTTGGGAATGTCGCTCGGCCCGGAGAGTCGGCCGGGCGCCGGATGGATGGCGATGTAGGGCGGTTGCACGCCATCTTGAGCTTGGATGAGCTTTTCGAACGCACCATTCACTGCGTCCAGGATCGCCGCGTTGCTGCGAAAGTTGGTGGTGAGACGGCACTCGACGCCGTTCTGCGCTTTGATGATTTTTTCGACGACTTCGAGGTAGGCTTCGATGTCCGCGCGGCGAAAGGCATAGATCGACTGCTTCGGGTCGCCGACCACGAATACTTTCCCCGGAACGACTCTAACTTGGCGCCAATCCATCGCTGTCTGACCGCTCTGTTCCGCCAAGTAGAGCAGAATCTCGTACTGGATCGGATCGGTGTCCTGAAATTCGTCGATGAGAATGGTGCGGTAGCGCCGTTTGAGATCCGCGCGTACGCGCACTTGGTCGCGCACCAGATTGCGCGCGCGCACGAGCAAGCCGTCAAAAGAAAGATGCCCTTCACGGATGAAGCGCTCGCGGAAATCCTCGGCGAAGGGAACAAGCAAGCGCCAGAGCGTGGCGGTCAATTCGCCGTCGACTTTGACGAGCCCCTTGGCGGCGCGCACGAGCTCTTGAGCTATTGCGACATCGTCGGAAGGCCAGCCCTGAACACTTCGATTGATCGACTTATCGGACAAGAGCAGGTATTCGTCCGTTAACGTATCCGAGCGCTGTCCGTCTTTTCTAAACTCGCTCAGGACAGTACGTGCCGCGCGAACTAACTTTTCATTCAGGCGATCCTCGGGATGGCGTTCAATCAAGGCTCCGGCCTTGGCTTCGAGCCTTGCCAACCAATCGCGTAGGGCAGGGGAAACGGCGTTGGCTAGGTTGGCGTTCTGCCTAAGATCGACGTTTTCCGCGGCAATCGATTTGGCCAAGGCCTTGATTTGATCGAGGCCGCAGCGGGGGAGAATTTTCTGCCAGTCCGGCGCGTGCGCGCTGTGCAAGGAAAGCTCCTGATCCAACCACAAGTTCCAGTGGTCGTCGAAAAGCCGGTCGAACGCTGCGCCATCGTCCTCACGAAATTGCGGGTCGACGCCCGCTTCGAGCGGATAGAGGCGAAGCAAGTTGGCGGCGAAGCTATGGATCGTGCCGATGTCGCTTCGTTCCATGTTTCTGAGCGCATCATGAATGCGATTGTCCAATTCGTCTTTGGAAAGCTGGTAGAGCGTGATCAGCGCTTCAGCGTCGCTCTTGGTTTTAGCCTCGGCATCGTTGGCACCTTTACGATCGAGCTGGATATCGAGAAAAGCCTGCAAGCGTTGACGCAGCCGGAGCTTCATTTCGTCGGCGGCTTTGTTGGTGAAGGTGAGGGCGACGATCTCGGTGATTTTGAGCGGCTGGGGATTGCGCAGCAGCAGGTGCGCCAACCGGTCGACCAACAAAGTCGTCTTGCCGGTGCCTGCTCCGGCTGTGACCACGAGATTGCGATCGAAAGTGGCGATAGCGGTCTGGCGATCACCGGAGTCGGCAAGTTCAATCTGGCTCGGGCTCATCGTCATTTGGATCTTTTGCGCGTAAAACGCGATGCGGTTCGGTCAACGGATCGTTCTCGGCGCGCCACAGGCTCGGCGGATGGTTTTTGCGGCAGATCGGCGCCGCGTCACAGTGGCCGCAGTGGGCGCCGCGGTTGATGAAGAAAAGGCCTTGCCGAACGCCATCAACAAGATAGGCGATGGTGCGTTTGGTTGCGGCGCCGACCTTGTCGGCAAGTCCTTCGCCGCCGTAGGGCGTCGAGACCAGCGGCCCGCCGGCCCAGCGCGGCGCAATGTAGTAAAAATCCGCCTCGACAGTCTTTGGCAATGGCTTGAGAAGCTGCTCCTCGGCCCAGCGTTGCGCGAGCATATAATAGAAGGGTGGCTGCAATCTCTCGCCGCGCATGGCGGCGCGGATCAGATTCTTGTCTTGGGTTGTCCGATTTGCACCGAATTTGAATTTATAGTCGATTACCCTCAGAGCATCGTCTTTTCGGTCGATGCGGTCCATGCGGCCGCGGATCGCCAGGTTTTTCAGCGGTTCCGGCCAGTCGGCTGGCAAGCGCGTCGTCACATCGGTCTCCAGGCTCACGGGGGAAAACCCTGATTGCGACAACTCGGCGAGATCTTGAGCGATCACTTGGCGCAACAGTTGGACGAGACCGTCCTTGACACTTTCCCAAGCGAGCGGGTAGCCAACCGGATTGTTCTCTTCATAGTCGGCAAAGGCGCGGACGGTGACGGCTTGCAGCGTAGTTTCCACGTTCAGTGTTGCCGCTTTGCCGGCAAAGTAGCCGGCGTCAATCCAAGCGTGGTAAAAGGAATTCAAAATTCCATGACCGAGCTCGCCGAACTCCGCGGGGCTGGGTCCGAGGGTTTCTTCAGGGTGGTCGAGCGGTTCCAAGCCGAGCACGTGGCGCGCGAAAAACTGAAACGGGCAGCGGGCATAGGTTTCCAGCGCCGTCGGCGAGGGGCCGCGCTTGGAAAAATGTTTCCAGTAGCTATCGAAGTCGGCGAGGGCGCCGTCGTAAGGAAGCAGGCGGTCACTGCTTTGTTCGATTGCGGCGACGATTTGGCGTCCTTGCCTGTAAAGCTCCGGCAGCGAAGCCGTGGCTTCGATCAGCGCGGTAGGATCTTGAGCTTCGAGCGTCAGGCGAATCGCCAGTTCTTTCGGCAGCAATAAATCTTGGCGGTCAAACGGCGCTGTGGCGGCTTTCTCGGCGGCGCTGCGTGGGATAACGATCGTTTCGCATCGGCGACCGTTGTCATCGAGGGCGCGCTTGAGCTCGTCGACGTACCAAGACGGCGCCAGCGCTCTGCCGCTGTCGTCCGCTCTTTGAAAGGAGCAATAGAGCCGCTCCCGCGCGGCGCCGACGAGCAGTGTGAAGAGCAACTTTTCTTCGTCGAAGGCGGCGAGTTTTTGGCTGACCTTGTAGCCCAGATCGCGGTCAAGAACTTCACGGTCGCGATCGCGCAGAAAGGCATCTTCGCGGATCGTGCGCGGGAAAACACCTTCGTTCATGCCGAGAACAAAGACCGCGCGGAACGTTAGGCCACGTGCCGCACTAGCGCTAAGCACCATAACGCCGTCGTGGTTGCGGCGATCATCGGTCACGCTGGAGCGTTCGAGCCAGTGTTGAAAGGTATGGCTAAAATCGTTGCGCGTGACCCGATTGTCCACGCTGTCCAGACCGGCGAGTTGATTCAGGATTTCGAGAATCTCTTCACTGGGGTCACACGACGCCGTCGTCTCAGTATTGGGCGCAATGCCAAGATATTTTTTCAGCAAGTCCTTCCAGGCCGCGGCGTATTCCTGCCATGAAGCTTGGTCCGGCAAGCGAAGCAGATCCACCGTCAGCGCGTCGACAATCCTTGCCAGGCAGATGAGCTGCACCGAGCGGATGAGGATTTTGCGCGGCTCTTCATCATCCGACATCTGCCGCAGTTCTAGATCGCGGTGGCTATACCGGCGCAGCCGGCGCCATTCGGCCACGCCTTTACAGATGGCTAGCTCACGGGTCGCAAGATCCCAGAGATCGGGGCGAACCGAAGCTGGATTTGCATCGATATTTTGAAATTGAAAATAGGGTGAAGAGAGCAGATCGATCACCTGGCTGCGCACGAAGTCTTTTGCCGGCAAGTTCAGAAGCAGAATGACTGCCTTGGTTAACGGGAACTGCACCAACGGTTCTTCGAGCGTGCCGGCGAGCGGGATGCGGTGCTGGTGAAAAATGGCTTTGACGACTTGGCTGTAAGACTCCAAGCTTCGCGCCACAACGCCAATTTCATGGAGGTGCAATTTGCCGTCCTCGGCAAGTCGCAAGATCTCTTTCGCTGCCGCGGCGACTTCATCGTGAATACCAAAAGTACTGACGATGTGGCACTGCCAGTGGTTTGGCAAGTCGCCGTATTTTCGCTCTTTGTTATCATCGAACAGGCGCGCTGATGCGGGCAAGACGCCTTGAGATTCTAAATCTTGTGCGGGTTCGGTGTTGTGTCCCTGAACGTAACGCTCGTAAAAACGCTCGGCGAAGCGCCAGGCGCTATGACTCGGCTTGGCGGAGAGATAGGGAAAATAGAGCGTGGTCGGATAATGGCGCGCGACCGCGTGAAAAAAGTCGACCTGGATTTGCGTCAGATCATAGAAGCCATAATAGAAAATCTGACTAAATTGTTTCAAGAATCTCGATGCCGGAACCTGTTCGGTGGCATAGCGGTTCAAGTCGGACTGGTCGGTGATTTTCTGTCGGCGGCAAAATTGTTGAAAGGTTCGCAGTAAGACCAACAGCTGCGATGTGCGTTCGCTGGCGCGCTGGCTGAAGTGCCCTTCGCCCAGCGCGTCGAGCGCGACCGTTGGATCGACGAGTCCGTCGCGAAGATCGCGCAGCGTCTGCCAGAGCGCAGCGCAGCCGCCAGCGCGCTCTTCGATGCCGGCAAAAGGCTCCGCGCCGGGCTGGCGCGTGCGGATGATTTGGCGCAGCGCTTCTTCGAGAAACAGATCGGTGCGTAGCTCCAGCGCTGTGCCACTGCTCTCTGCTTGGAGCCGCAGGGCCAATTGGTAAAAGGTCAGCAACTGAACATTAAGCAGCGCCAGGCTCCGCTCGCGGCTTAAAAGTATTTTTAACCGCCGGCGGAGCAAGTCGGACGGTGTTAGAATCAGCAGCGGGCTGAGCAAGTCCGCGTCCTTATATTTGAGGATTTCCTCGACGAGACTGTCTTCGAGGTCGGGGTTAAATTGCCCGAGGATGGTTTGCATGATTTGTTAGGCTGGCTGAACAAGCCGCCGACCCAAACTAGCACGAAATATGAAATAAGGTATCGCTTTTCGCAAGCGCCAGAGGCACGTCGATCATGCGGGCGGACGATGTTCGTGACACCGACGGCAATTGCAAATGTAAATACAAACCATTAAACCAACAGCCAATGCGATTTGCCAAACCAAACCGACTGCTCGTCATTTTTTTCCTCGTCGTTCTGTCTTTTCGCGCTAGTGCCCGCGAACGCGTGCTCGAATCGAGCGCGGGCCTCGTTGTCGCCGACAGCGAGCTCGCGAGCGCCGCGGGCATGGAAATTCTTAAGCGCGGCGGCAATGCTGTCGACGCGGCGGTCGCAACGGCGTTTGCGCTTTCCGTGGTCGATCAGGCGTCCTCGGGCTTGGGCGGTGGCGGCTTCATGGTGATTTATCGAGCCCAAGATAAAAAGTCCTTCGCGCTGGATTTTCGCGAAACGGCGCCACGAGCCTCGCGCCGAGAGCTATACACGAAAGACGGCAAACCTGTGCCGTCGCTGAGCCTCACGGGTGCTTTGGCCGTTGGTGTGCCCGGAGAAGTGGCCGGTTTGGTCGAAGCGCGCCGGCGTTTCGGCACGTTGCCGCTGGGCGAGCTCATTGCGCCCGCGCTAAAGCTCGCGAGCAACGGTTTTCCTTTGGATCCGACCCTGCGCATCGCCATCGAGCGTCAGCAGACAGCGATGAAGCGCTTCGCCGACCTGGGCAGTATTTATCTCGCCAACGGCGCGGTGCCTGCCGAAGGCGCGGTTATCCGGCAACCGGCGTTGGCCGAGACTCTTAAAGCGATCGCGGCGCAGGGTTCTCAAGTTTTTTATCAGGGATGGATTGGCGCGGCGATCGTTGACACGATCCAAAAAAACGGCGGCGTGATGACGGCGGATGATCTAAAACGCTACAAGCCGGTATGGCGCGAGCCGTTGATCGGCGCCTACCGGGATCGCACGGTCATCACCATGCCGCCGCCGAGCTCCGGCGGCGTCGCGATCTTAGAGATGCTCAACATTCTCGAAGGCTATAAACCCGATCAATTTCGCCATAACTCAGCCGAGTATCTTCATCTTCTAACCGAGGCCATGAAACATGCCTTCGCCGACCGGGCGCAGTTTCTCGGCGATCCGGATTTCGTCCATGTGCCGATTCGTAAACTGACGGCGAAGGATTACGCCGCCTGGATTCGCGGCCGGATCTCGCCCGACAAAACGCATCCGCCGCCTTTTTACGGTTATTACAATTACAATGCCGAAAAAGGTGGAACGACGCACTTCAGCGTGATCGATCGTTTCGGCAACGCGGTGGCATGCACCCAATCGGTCAATACGCGCTTCGGCTCGAAACTACTCGTGGCGCAAACCGGCATCGTGCTCAACAACGAGATGGATGATTTCGCCATTCATCCCGGCATCGGCAATGTTTACGGCTTGATCGGCAACGAGGCGAACTCGCTGCGAGCCGACAAACGTCCGCTCAGCAGCATGGCGCCGACGATCGTCCTGCGACAAAACCGCCCTGAGCTCGTCGTCGGCGCGGCGGGCGGGCCGCGCATCATCAGCGCAACCCTGCAGACGATCCTCAACGTTGTCGATTTTCAGATGCCGGTGGGCGCGGCCGTCGAAGCGCCGCGCGTTCATCATCAGTGGCTCCCGGAGCGGTTGAATGTCGAAGCCAAGATCGCTGTTGAGGAAAGAAAGGGCCTGGAACAGCGCGGTCACGTGCTCCGCGAGCAGAGCGAACTCGGAGTCGTGCAAGCGATCACTTGGCAAGGCTCGACGATGAGCGGCACGGCTGATTCGAGGAAAACCGAAAGAGCGCGCACGGAATAGCGCGTGCGAGCGGCGATGAAAATATTTTTGTGAACCGTTAGACCTGGCGATTCTAGCGGTTCCGTCCAAACAATCGCCAGGAGCTTCGCCGCCGCTTCGGCCACAGGCTTAGAATCGGTAAAACCACTCGCCACAATTTCAGCAAAGCGCTGGCGGTCCTGAATATTTTCTTGCCGAAGCCGCCGATCAAAAACGTCGATACGCCGGCAGTGAGCAACGGATGGGAACTGATTAGCCGGCCGATTCCGAAAAGCTTGCCGTCGATGTCGATCGGCGAACGGATTCTCCGACAGGCGGTGGTCAACTCGAGGCGCTCCAATGCCGCTTTTTCGATCAGCGCTTGTTTGCGGCGCGCGATGTTATCGAGACGATTGCTCACGAGTGGAGGCCCTCAAGTAGTCGCGATCTTTGCCGAGCTCGGCCATAGTGGCGGGGAATAGACGAGGATGGTGAATAATCACGCCGCGCAGTTTGACCGCGGCAACAACCCCGACGGCGAAATAAGCCAGCGCGAGACCGCCGATCGCCGCGATCCAACCGTTTTGCCAAAACAAAGCGACGAGAAAAATCGTCAAAAGGACGATGCCAAAACTAAACCCGAAGAGCAGCAGGAGGGTGAAAACGAGAGCCTGTTTGATCCGCTCACGTTCTTCTTCGAGTTCTGTGACGAATAGGTCAAGGCGTGTGTGCAAGGCCGAGCTTAAGCCGGCGAGCACGGCCTTGAGTGGCTGGAAGAAGCTCGAGGAGCCTTCGCGGCTTTGGCTGCCTCCCAAATCGCTCATCGGCGATTACTTGCCACGAATCAACAAGCCGAAGGCCAATCCGACGGCGGCCGCGATACCCACGGCACTCCAAGGATTTTCCCGAACGTAATCGTCGGCGATTTCGGCGCATTCCTTGGATTTTTTCCGCAGAGTTTGTTCAGCATCGGCCAGAGCTTTTTTACCCTCGATCAGGCTCTGTTCGATTTTTTGCCGCGCGACGCCGATTTTTTCGCCCGCCTGACTGGCTGTCGCCTTCAATAACTCCTCCGCATCGCCGACTAGCGTTCTCAAGTCGCTAACGAGTCTCTCTTTACTGCTGGTTTCGCCGTCCATAAACACCTCCGCGATTCAGGCTGCTGAGTTCCTATGATAATCACCGCGGCGGCGCTATTCAAGGTCATAATCTGCTTGAACAATGGTTTTGATGCGGTGTCGCGATAGAAGTTGATTTACGTTCTTTAAATGTTATGCATTCTTTTGCTCCTGAACGGGGCGAGGAGGACCTTTCAAATGATCTGTCACTATTGGCGC
>Ga0111539_10006995_pt1 | contig 14470 bp, 11 predicted proteins | sample RhiMethybrSRZTD1_FD_79667 | JGI IMG/M metagenome (GOLD analysis project Ga0111539, IMG submission 79667) | Populus rhizosphere microbial communities from Tennessee, USA - Rhizosphere MetaG P. TD hybrid SRZTD1 (version 2) (version 2) | ecosystem: Host-associated > Plants > Roots > Rhizosphere >...
AACGTGGCACGCGATCATCATCAGCTCACACGGAATAGCAGGGGGTTATCTGCAGACGCGATTTGCCTGCGCACTGACAACGATGCTCGTGTTCGCCGCTCCCGCATTGGCTCAGGAGCCGCCGCGGTCGGGCGTGGCGGGCTATTCGGTCACCGAGCAGCCGTTGATGGACGAACCCAGGGGCCCGGAGCTGGGTCGGCAGTGGGGGAGCTTTGTCAGTCCCGACGGATGCCACCTGGTGCTGGGGTTCAGGCCGGAACCGAATGAGACCCGCGGCAAGTTCTCCTGCTACCTCGTGATCGACGGCGTGAAGACGCCGGTCTACGAGGACATCGCGCGGGATCACATCGTCTTCAGCGCCGACAGCCGGCAGGTCGCCTACCCGGTGCGCCAGGACGGCAAGTGGAAGGTGCTGGTGAACGGGACCTCGCCATCCATCCACGCGACGGTCGGCCCCGAATGCGACGGGATCCAGTCCGGTTCGTTGAAGTTCAGCGACGACGGTCGACACGTGATGTACGTGGCCAGGGTCGGTGACGTCGCGCGGTTGTTCGTGGATCATGAACCGAAACCCGGGTGCGACGGGTGCAGCGAAGCGGCGCTCAGCGGTGGCGCCGGTCGCTACGCCTGCTGGGTGAAGCGCGGAGCCGGGTTCGCACTGATCGTGGATGGTGACTCCGTCGCGTGGTGGCCGAAGACCTACCCGGGAGTTCTTCGCTTCGCGCCCGGCGGCCGGACGTGGGGATATGTCGGGATTCACGGCGACAGCTGCTACGCCATGCTCGAACGCGACACGATCGCGGTTGGAACCGACGCTGCGGGGCCGCGGTTCAGCGGTGACGGCGGCAAGGCGGCGTTCGCGACCAGGCACGACGGTCGCTGGCTCGTGATCGGTGACGGCTATCCCGACGAGCCGGGCTTCGAGATGATCGGAACCGGCCCCTACTTCAACGCGGATGGATCACGTCTTCTCTATCGCGGACGGATTGGCAAGAACAAATCCCAGATCGCGGTGGACGGCATGCGCGGGCCGATCTACGACGGCGGAGAAGAACCGGTCTTCAGCCCGGACGGACATCACTACGGCTATCTGGCGAGCCGGGGAAAGAAGTGGGTCGCGGTGATCGACGGCCAGGAGAGTCCCGAGTACGACGGAATGGCCTCCGGCAGCATCGCGTTCAACTCCGATGGAACGCGCTACGCGTACGTCGCCGCGGTCGGCAAACAGTGGCAGGTGGTCCTCGATGGGACCCCCGGACCGTTGCTGCAGAACGTGTTCGAGGGCCGGGTCCGCATCAGCGACGACGGGCTTCACCACTCGTGGCTCTCGAGAGAGAACGGCAAGTGGGTTCCGGTCCTCGACGGACAAGCGGCGGCCGAGCGTTACGACACGATCGTCAAGAACGGGCCCCGGTGCTGGGAGGACGGCACGATCGAGTTCCTGGCCTGGCGGGACGGAAAGCTCTATCGCGTGCGTTACCAGCCGACACCGAGACACTGATCGCCCGCATCGACGACCCGCCGCCCGACCATCGCGGTCATCCCCGTCGCCGGCGCCATTCCTGTTCGAGAAACGCCGCGAACTCCGCGGCGGGGCGATCAATCTGGTTCCAGGCGAACCCCAGATCGTACCCGCCGGTCAGCGCCCGATTGGCACGCATGGCGTCGGCGACGGAGCTTGCGTGGGCGTGCCCGCCGAGACTGGGTGCGTTCGTCAGCGTCATGGTCGCACGCGCCATCCACTTCATGACGCCCCAGCGCTTCTCGAATGCGCGAGCGGCCTCCGGCGAAAGCGACGCGAAGTAGTTGTCGTAGCTGGCCAATCGGATCGCCGGGATCTTCTGCCCGCTGACGTGGGCGAGGCCGACCGCCTCGATGTCGCGCCACGGAATCCGCGCGATGAAATCCTCTACGCGCACCTCGAGCGCGTCGGGGGTGAGCGCGAGTGTCCATGGAGTGCGCATCATCGACCAGAGCGCAAAGGCGCCGCCGCCACCGAAGAATGCAAGCCCGAGCGCGCCCAGGGCCTTGATGACGACGCTGTCAGCGTGGATCATCGCCAAGCCGCTTGCAGGGACGATGAGCGCCATGAGTCCGATCATCTTCAGGAAATTGCTCCCGCGACTCGGTCGGATTTCGGCGCGCTCGTTCATGGGCATCAGGCCTGAGTGGCCTCGCTCTCGGTCGCCGCATTCGCGGGCGGAAGCAGTCGGTGGATCCAGGCCTGCCACACGGGTGCTTCGCGTGTGGCCACGGCCTTCGCCTGCGCGCCGTAGAGATAGAGACTCACCGACAGGCAGGCCTGGCCGCCCATCCCGACCGGAAGGAAATACGCGACGCCCGAGGTCGGTTCCTCGAGGCGAACGATGAGCTCCTCGTGTTGCTTGTCGACGACCCGCTCGACGATTCCCGCCATGCGCGGCGCGTCGTGGGCGGTCTCCACGCGCTGTCCCTCGCTCAGCCGCGCAAAGCCCAGCGAGTTCAGGAGCTTGTTCCAGACCGTGGACTTGGTCTCCGAGCTCATGGCCATGAGGGGGATGACCTCGCTGGTCTGCCCGCGGAAATGAGTGAGGTAGATGTTGAGGATGCGGAAGAATGCGGGCCAGCCGTTCTCGACGCTCTCGAACTGATTGTCCCAATCGTCGGTGCTCGCGAACCAGCTGTGAACGACACGAACCCGACACGTTCCGCCTGACGTTGCCTCGACCGTCCACTCGGTTGCCATCGCCGGTGAGCCGGGGCCCATGCCTTCATGGTTCTCGCCGACGAATCGATGAGGAGGATTCCAGGCCTTGATGACGGCATTCGATTCCATGCCCGGACCGAAGTCGAGGACGATGGCGCCGCCTTCGCGCTCTTCGAGCCGGGTGGGGACGAACCACGCGGAGATTCCGGGCCCGGTCGCGATTGCCTGCCAGACCTCTTCCGGCGTGCCGGGGACTTCGGTCTCGACTTCGACGGAGCGACGTCCGGATGCGTCCTTCTTCACGGGCATGGCGGATTCTCCTCAGGGGACCTGGCGGGCAGCGGGTGAGCCACGACCACCAGTCGATGCGCGCGGCCGCCGGGGGCCGACGCATCGTGGTAGCGCGCGACGAGTTCCGTGATGGCGTGGGTGAGTTCGGTGCTGAACGCGGCCCGCTCCGTGGGAGAGCGGAACCGGACTTCGGTGTCGATCGAGAGCGTTGCCAGTTGCCTGGCTTGCTCCTTCGCATGGCGCACCAGCTCGGCGACCTCGCGCACCACGCGGGCCGCGAGCGCGATCAGGTAGCGCGCAGAGAGCCGGTCGGACGCGCGGTCGGGATCGTTCGCAGACCGCCCGAGCGCTGCGGGCGACACGACGAACGACGCGGCGGTCGCGACCATTCGGCGCTCGACCAGCCCGCCCCAGCGTCGTTCCTCGACCGGGCGAATCAGGCCGTGGGCCTCGAGCGCGCGCAGGTGGTAGTTCACCTTCTGGCGGGCGATGCCCATCCGGGGAGCGAGCGATGCCGCCGAGCCCGGCTCGACCAGCTCGGCCAGGAGCCGGGCCCGCACCGGGTCGAGGGCGACCACCGCGGTGGCCGGATCGTCGATGACTTCGAGGTCGAACATGGCCCCATGGGACCACTGACAACATTTGTTGTCAATGGGAAGATTCGCCGCCCACAGGTGCCGAAAACGGGAGAGTGAGCGCAACCTTCCAACCCGATCGGACCCGCACAACCCATCGACACCGGGCGCCGTGGGGCCGAGTGGTTCCGGCCATCCTGGTGACGGCCTGTGCCTTCACGCTGTCGTGCACCGGGGCCCGCGTGGAATCCCTGGGTGCCATCGCCGCAAGAATCGAATCGACCAGCGATCCCGACAGCACCGCCGTGCTCGTGGTGCTCGATCAAGATCTCCTCGCACAGGTCCGGTCCCGGCTCACGAAGAAGATCGCGGTGTTTGCCTACCAGTTTCCCGATACTCCGCGGTACGACGCGTACTCGCGTTCGCAGCTCAGTCAGATCCATCGTGTCGCTGCAGCCGCGACCGGGGGTTACCCCGAGGTGTGGGTGATCGGCCTGCGCCCCGATTCTCCCGGTCGGAAGCGCGCCGCGCTTTCCGCACGGGGGGTGGCGTCCATGCTTCGGCGCCCGGTCCTGCGCGACAGTCTCGTCACGTCGCATGGCACGATCGTTTTCTCCCACTGGGTCGACCGGCCAGCGGGTGTGGTCGAGCGTGCGGAGATGGCGCGGGCGATGGCGTGGGCGGAGAGCGCCATGGCGGCCGGTCCGCCGAAGCGGACGCCGATCACCGTTCCCTTCAGCCGCAGCGAGCTGTCCGTTGACCGCGACACGCTCGCCTATTTCATGGCGAAACTCCCGGACACGTCCTTCTATTCGATCGGGGGGTGTTCCGAGGTCGAGATCGTCATGTGGGATGCTGCCGAGCGGCTGGCGACAATGGGCCCCGGCGTGGTGCCGGCCTTGATCGCTCGCATCGACGACCCTGATCCGTTCGTGCGCGAGCGCATCGAGGAAGCGCTGAGCGCTGCGACCCAGGACGAACGGATCCTGGCTCGAACGGACGGCGAATACCTCAGCTTCTACAACAACCCGTCTCCGCCTCCCGAAGTCGTGACGAAGTGGTGGGCGCGTTTCCGCCATTTCTGGGCGCTCGCGGACACCGTTCGGCCAGGCGATCGGTAGGCGCTCACCGGGCGCTGCTCAGGCCACGCGGTGAACGCGCGCGGGATCGATGCCCCGAATCAGCAGCCAGCCCGTCAGCGGGATTCCGGCGAGGGCCATCGGCATGAGCAGGTACGGCGAGCTGTACTGGGGCGCGAGCAGGTAGGTCGCCGACCGGAGGAAGAACCCGACGCCACCGATGACGAGCAGGACGCCGATGAACTTCGGCAGGTAGGTCGAGCGCGCGATGAGATAGCCGCGGAGCATCGAAGCGATCCCGTAGAGGCACAGGAACAGCCACGCGATCGTGCCGGAGATCCGGATCGCCAGATAGGCGAGGGCATTTCGCTGGTCGGCGGTGAATGTGCCCATGCCGCTGGAGTCGCCGAGCACGAGTGATGCGGCGAAGAAGCTCGACTCCGACACGGCATAGAGGACCATCGACGCGATGCCGAAGAATGCGCTCAACAGCGCGAGGTGACGGTTGACCGGCCGAAGCAGGATGTAGAAGAACACGCACAGGATGATGTCGCAGATGCCTTCGACCAGATACGCCGCGAAGGTGAGTCGGAAGAGGGTTGGATTCCCGACGATGTTCGCCGCAGTTGCCGCAGCGTCCTGGCGGACCACGATCTTGCCGGGCAGGTAGAACTCGCCCAGGAAGCCGAACACGATCGACAGGAGCATCGCGATGCCGGCGACGCGGGCGTACCGCGAAACGGTCAGGCCCTCGCGGCTTTCCGTGGATGGGGCGGGAGTCATACCGGCTGCCTACTTGCCCCAGTTGGCGATCACCATCACCGGGAACATGCCGCCCTCCTTAATGATGTTGACCACGCCCACCTGGACGCCGTCCATCTTGCGCGCGTAGTTCACCATCGCGAGCTGCAGGCCGCCCGCGTTCTCGGCGTAGTTGACGGTGCCCCAGGAAAGTCCGCGCGCGGTGCCCTTGTTGATGTTGATCGCCGCGATCTGGAGGCCCTTGAACTCGCCTTCGGTGTAGTTGGCGAATCCCCACTGGAGTCCGTTCGACAGCCCGGAGGTCGTGTGGTTCACGAGGCCCAGGTCGACGACCTTGACCGACGTGTTCTTGCCGTAGATCAGGTTGAAGCGGAACGCCGTCACCGAATCCTCCGGCTTGGCGATCGCGAGCGGCGGGAAGATCGAGAGGTTGATCGGCTTCTCGGAGGCGAAGGCGGGCAGCGCCGCCAGCACCGTGAGCAACAACGCGAACCGCACACCTGCACGCAACGGCTTCATGGATGCCTCCCGAGGGAAGACGACGCCATCCGATCCGCCGCGCATGATTGTGCGGCCAGGGCGGGACGCTAGCACGGGCGTCGGCAGGGGCGAAGAAGGGGTGCGGCATGGGGTATTCTGTGTTTCCCCGCGCATGGACTGGAGACCTGATGAGTGCGCTCCCAACTCGCGTTCTGACCGCCGGACTGGCTGCCGCCCTGCTCTTTGCTTCCGCGCGCGCGGTTCGCGCCGAGGCGGCGCCGCCGCGCCTCGATCGCGTCGCGATCCCCACTGCGCAGTCGGTGGATCTCACCTGTGATCCGGAACAACCCGGCTACACCGGCACGGTTCGCGTCACGCTCGACGTCCAGCAGCCCACCGAGGTGGTGCGGTTCCACGCGCGTGCGCTGACTGTCGACAGCGCCACGCTCGAAGGCGCGGGCGGCGTGGTGAAGGCGTCGGCGATCGAGCCGCTCGAGCCCGATCAGGTCCGCGTGCGCTTTCCGCGGTCGATCGCACCCGGCAAGTACACGCTCGCGCTCGTATTCCACAACGCGTACAACACCCGCGCGATCTCGCTCTACAAGGTGGCGACCGGTGGGCACGCGTATCTGTTCACGCAATTCGAAGATACCGAGGCGCGCGAGGCGTTCCCGTGCTGGGACGAGCCCGCGTTCAAGATCCCGTGGCGCATGACGCTGCGGGTGCCGGCCGCCGACCTGGCGGTGAGCAACTCGCCGGTCGCGAGCGAGAAGCGCGCGGGCGCGCAGAAGGTGGTGGTGTTCGAACCCACGCCGCCGCTGCCGTCCTACCTGATCGCGATCGCGGTGGGACCGTTCGAGACCGTCCCGATCCCCGGCATGTCGGTGCCGGGCCGCGTCGTCACGGTGCAGGGCGCGAGCGCTCTTGCCTCCTATGCCGCGGCACAGTCGGCGCCGCTGTTGAAATCACTGGAGCGCTACTTCGGCCGGCCCTATCCCTACGCCAAGCTCGACCTGATCGCGGCCCCCGAGTTCCTGTTCGGCGCGATGGAGAACGCCGGAGCGATCGTGTTCGCCGATCGCGCGCTGCTGCTCGATCCCGCGACCGCCAGTCCGGATCAGCGCAACCGCGTCCTCAGCGTCATCGCCCACGAGATGGCGCACATGTGGTTCGGCGACCTGGTCACCATGAAATGGTGGGACGACCTGTGGCTCAACGAGTCGTTTGCCACCTGGATGGCAACCAAGGCGATGGACGACGTCCACCCGGATCATCGCCAGGGCGTGAATTCCTTGTTCGGCATCCAGCGCGCCTTCACCACCGACTCCCGTCTCTCGACGCGCGCCATGCGAGGGAAGATCGAGGGAAGAACCAACCTCGGCGAGACCGCCAGCGATCTCACGTACAACAAGGGCGGCGCCGTGCTCACCATGTTCGAAGGGTGGGTCGGGCCCGACCAGTTCCGCGCCGGAGTGCTCGATTACCTGAAGGCGCACGAGTGGGCGAATGCCGAGGGCCGTGACCTGTGGCTCGCGATCGCCAGGCGCTCCGGCGAGGACGTCGACGGCGCGATGCAGACCTTCCTGAACCAGCCCGGCGTTCCGATGGTCACGCTCGAGCCGGCCGGCGGCGGAAAGGTGAAGCTCTCGCAGCGCCGATTCCTGACCGCAGGTGACGCTCCCGCCGAGCCCCAGCTCTGGCGCATCCCGGTGATCCTGCGCTATCCGGTCGGGAGCGAGCTGCGCACGCTGCGCGTGTGGCTCACGCGGGCCGATACGACCGCCGATCTCGGCGTCGCGGCGATGCCTTCGTGGATCATGCCCAACGCCGGCGCGAGCGGTTACTACCGCTGGCGCGTACCGGAGAGCATGCGGGAGGCGCTGATCGCCGCGCGCAGTTCCCTCAGCGAGCGCGAGCGCATGAATCTGATCTTCAACCTCACGGCCCAGCTGCGCGCCGGCGCCGAGCATGGCGACCAGTATCTGCAGATGGTCGCCGCGCTGGCCGACGATCCCGAGCCTGAAGTGCTGCGCGCCGACATCGAAACGCTGGATGAGTCACGCATCGCACTCACCACGCCCCGCTCGGGGACCGCGTTTGCCGCCTGGGTGCGCACCACCTTCGAACCGTCGCTGCGCCGCGTCGGCCTCGTGCCCCGCGAGGGCGAGCTGCCCGGCGTTTCGACCAGCCGCGCGCAGTTGCTGCGCCTGCTCGGCGATGCGGGTCAGAGTCCGTGGGTACTGGCGTACGCGGAGAGCCTGAGTCAGGTCTACCGCAAGTCGCCGACGTCGGTGCCGACATCGCTCGTCGACCAGGTGATCGTCCTGGGTGCACGCCGTGGCGATGCGGCGATGTTCGAGGACTACCGGCGGCGCTTCGAGACCGCCTCCACTCCCAACGACCGCGCCCTCTACCTGGGCGGGCTCGGCTCGTTCCGCGATCCTGCCGTGCGCGCATCGGCGCTCGACTACGCCCTCAAGGGTCCGCTGCGGCCGCAGGAGACCCAGGCGATCCCGGCCGCGATGAGCGAGAACGGACTCTCACCGGCGACCGCGCGCGGGGGTGGTGGCAGCGAGTACCCCGAGGAAGTGATGAAGTGGGTGCTCGACCACTGGGACGAGCTGGTGGCGAAGATGCCGCCCAACTTCGCCTCGCGGAATCTGCGCCTGACCGGCGGATGCTCGCAGGAACGCAGGGCCCAGTTGCAGCAATTCTTCTCGGATCCGAAGCGCAGCGACCCCGGCGTCCAGGCCACGCTGCGACGCCTGTCCGACGCGATGGAGGAGTGCTCGAACCTGCATGACCGCGAGGCGGAACGCGTCGAGCGCTGGCTCAACTCCCGGGTGACGCCGCCGTAACGCAGCTCGCGGTTCGCAGCCTCGGACGCGCTAGAACTTGTAGACCATCTCGAACCCGAGCTGCATGTAGCCGGTCGTGGGAAAGAGGGTGTTGTCGAAGCCCTCGTAGGTGGTCTCGTCATAGGAGCGGAAGCCGGTGGTGAGGTTGAAGCCGGTCGAAAAGTGGCGCGTCTGCACCAGCGACACTCCGAGCCCGCCGTAGAGCGCGAAGTAGTCGAGGTGGTCACTCCCGATCGTCTTCGGGTACCCGTCCGCGATCACATCGACCGGCGTGACGTAGTCCCAGAACAGCGTGCCGAAGCGAAAACCCACCAGCGGGTAGACGCCGAGGAAGGTGTGCGGCGGCGTGATGTAGAAACGCCCCGAGAGGTCGGCCCCCAGCTCCACCTCGTTCTTCAAACCCTGTCCCGCCAGACTGGTCGCGCTCAGGTTGGGGGACAGGACGAGCAGGCCGACATCGAATCGCCAGCGGCCGTTGATGAACGAACCGATGTCGAGGCCGCCGAACCCGAAGCCTTCGAACTCGTGACCGCCGAGGCTCCCGCCGCCCGCGACCACGCCGAGCACCCTGCGATCCCCGCTGTCATCGCCGCCGTCGCCGGTTTCCACTGACGACTCCGACAACTCGCTCGTCCCCTCGACGACGACCTCGGTTTCACTCGGTGCAGGCGGCACCTCGTGGCCCACGTCGAGGCGTCGGTGCTTTTCGGCCGAGTCCTTCGCGGCCTCCTGGGCGGCCTGGGTGAGCGTGGCCCCTCCGCCGGAACGCTCGGGAGGCGAGCCGCCAAGGATTGCGCAGCTGCTCGCCGTGACGGCGAGAAGGAACAGAGCAATGAGTCGGGAGGTGGGGAACATCGCGGCCTCCTATGGGGTGGCGAAGCAACCCCAAGCTAGGCCTTTGAGCGCTCAACCCCAAGCGAGGAGTCCGCGGCGGGAGCCCGGCGCCCCCGGAGCGGCTTCGAAGCTCTTGCGCGCGCGGTTCGAGAGCCGCAATCTGGGGGTCCGGCGAAAGGGCGGTTCCGATGTCGAGAGCGAACGCGCGTCCCTCAATCCTGTTGATCGTGATTTCCACGAGCCTCGCGTTCGGAGCAACACCCGCGCGCAGTGAATGGCCACCATCAGGGCTGCCCGTCGCCACCGGAGCGGCCGATCAGTCCTCGCCGATCGGCCTCACGGGTCCCGGCGGCGAGCTGTATATGTTCTGGGTGGAGTTCGCGCCCACCACGTACGCGCTGTTTGCTCAGCACCTGACCATCGAGGGCACCCCCGCGCCCGGCTGGCCGGTGGGGGGGCGTGGCGTCGTGCCTGTGCCCGCCGCGATCGGCTCGCCGCTCGTCATCGCCGACGGCTCGGGCGGCGCCATCCTCGCCTGGAACGACTATCGCGCCGCCGGCGGGCCGAAGGGGGTCTACGCCACCCGTGTGGACGCCGAAGCGAATGTCCTCCCGGGCTGGACGTCGTCCGGGACGCTGATCTGTTCCTCACCGGGCCCGCAGGGTCCGGGGCCCATCGGTCAGCTGCTGGCCTTGTGCGGCGATGGGGTGGGTGGCGCGTTCATCGCCTGGACGGACAATCGCAGTACGCCGAGCGGCGGCACGATGATCTACGACGTGTTCGCGCACCACGTGCTCGCGAATGGCACGCTCGACCCGAACTGGCCCGCCACCGGTCGGGCACTCACGACCGGACCCGGCTACAAGTATCCGCACGAGTTGGTCGCCGACGGCAGCGGCGGATTCTGGCTCGCCACCGAGAACTCGAACGCGACCTACCAGATCGCGGTCACCCATCACGACACCGACGGGGACGAGACCGGGCGCTGGACCAGTCCTTCGTACGCCAGCCGCGTGGCCGGCGTCAGCGACGGCGCGGGTGGGATCTTCGTGGTGTGGCGCGACTGCCGCGACTGTGTGGTGGGTCGCTCGGTCGGGATCTACGCGATCCGTCTGGTTGCTCCAGGCATCCCGCGGTTCGGCTGGCCGGCGGACGGGGTCGCGATCGGCACATCGACAATCGCTGCCAACCTGCCGGTGATCGTCGCGACCGGCGATGGTGCAGCGATGATCGCCTGGCTCCGGGACGGAAGCGGCGACGACGCCTACTTGTGCCGGCGTGTGGAGGCGACCGGCACGTTCGCGCCGGCCTGGCAGGCGGGGCCGCGGGAGTTCGCAACCTCCACCGACATCCTGTTCGGCTGGCCGCTCCACGCACCCGATGGCGCGGGCGGTGCGATGTTCGCATTCCGCCGCAACCGGCCCAACTTGTACGGCAGCCGGGTGGACGCCGCCGCTCACGTACCCGCGGCGTTCCCCGACACCGGGCTCTCGCTCTGCACGCTGTCGGACGATCAGTTCCTGGTGTCGCTCGTCTCCGACGGGTTGAACGGCGCCTACCTGCTGTGGGACGACGAGCGCGACCAGGCCTCCAATGACTGGGACGTCTACGCGATGCGTTTCACCCGCGACGGCGTCGTGGGCTCGACCATCGGCGTGGAGCCACCCGTCCAGCCGACCGTCCCGCCGATGTCGCTGTCCGCCCCGCGGCCGAATCCCATGTCGGGATCCTCCGCATTCGAACTGATCATGCCCGCGGCGGCGCACGCTCGTGTGGAGATCCGCGACCTGCTCGGACGACTGATCGTCGTGTTGCGCGACGGGGAGCTCGCCGCCGGCCCGAACCTGATGATCTGGGACGGCCGCGACCGGGACGGTCGTCGCGCTCCGGCCGGCGTCTACCTGGCGCGGGCGCGAAGCTCGAGTCAGTCCGTGAGTCAGCGGATCGTGTGTCTGCCGGAGTGAGCACGACGCTCGCGGTCACCCGACCGGTCAGCCCATCGATCGCGCAATGCGAGTTGACGCATCTGGCGCGCGAGACGATCGACGTCGCGCGGGCGACCGCCCAGCACGCCGCGTACGAGCGGCTCCTCGAATCTCTCGGACTCACCGTGGTGCGAGTTCCCGCCGCGCCCGATCTGCCCGACGCGGTGTTCGTCGAGGACACCGCAATCGTGCTGGACGAAATCGCAATCGTCACGCGCCCCGGAGCGCCGTCCCGGCGGGACGAGATCGACGGGGTCGCCTCGCTGCTGGCGGTTCATCGGCCGGTGCGCGCACTCGCCGCTCCCGCCACACTGGACGGCGGCGACGTACTGAGGCTCGGTCGCACGCTCTACGTGGGGCGTTCGGGCCGCAGCAATGCGCACGGGATCGAACAGCTTCGCAGTCTGGCGGCTCCGTTCGGATACGAGGTCGTGTCGGTGGAGTTCACCGGCTGCCTGCATCTGAAGAGCGCGGTGACGGCCCTCGCCGACGGGTTGCTGCTCCACAACCCGGCGTGGGTCTCAGCGGCGGCCTTTCCAGGCTGCGATGTCGTGGCCGTGGACGAGCGCGAGCCCCAGGCGGCGAACGCGCTGCTCATCGACGGGACGATCGTGTTTCCGTCCCAGCACCCGCGCACCTGCGAGCGCCTGATCGCGCGCGGTCTTCGTGTCACGACGATCGATGCCAGCGAGCTCGGGAAGGCCGAGGGCGGTGTAACCTGTTGTTCGCTGATCTTCGAAACCCCTCGGCTGCGGGAGTAGCCGGGTTTCGTTCACAGGTCAGAGGCGCCGTTCAGTTGCGTCGCCGAGCCACCGCCGTGGCCGTGACCCGCCCTGCCACGGCGGCGTTCACGGGAGCCGGCTGGTAGAACCGGTGGGTTTCCTCGAGCACCTGCCTGGCGAGTTCAGGCGGGGCCGCACCCGAGCGCGCTTGGATGTTCGAGAGCGTGTAATTCTGCACGAACATGGGGTACACGGCGTGCACCCCGTTGCCCATGACGAACGCGTGATTCACGTAGCCGCTCACCACGAACGGCCGTGGCGGGCCGGGAGCAGCGAACAGGTCGCGGCCGTTGCTCCAGTCGCTCTCGGAGCGACACCCGAACACCTGGGTGAGGAGCGTGGTGGGAACATCGACGTGCGCCGTCGTCTCGGCCACCTGTCGGGGTGGATGGCCGGGCAGGTAGAACACGAGTGGCACCTGGGTCTGATAGCGCGTGAAGTTCCCGGCATGTCCCCACCAGCCCGCGCGGTTGTCGTTGAATTCCTCGCCGTGGTCGGAGGTGACGATGACGATCGTCTCCTTCATCAATCCGCTGGCTTCCAGGCGGGCGAGGATGCGACCGACCAGGCTGTCGGTGTAGAAGACCGAATTCCGGTAGTCGTTGATGTAGGGCGTCGGATCGACGGGATCCCCCGCCAGCGCGATGTTGAGGTCGCGTGCGGGCTGGAAGCGTCCCGGACCTGGATAGCTGTAGCTGAAGTGGGTGGACTTGTAGAAGGCGAAGCCGAAGAAGGGTTGTCCCTTCCCGTGCTGCTCCTCCATGAAATCGATCAGCTGGTCGGTGAGATCGGCGTCGCGGGCGTCCGCGCTGGTCCCGGAAAACGCCTCGTGAATCTCGATGCCGCGGAACATCGCGTCCTTGATCTTGTGCCGGCCGAACTGGGAATCGGCGTAGATCCCGAGTGCGTAGTCGTTCGCCTGCAGCACGTCGATGAGCACCGGATTGTTGATCACGGCGTTATTGGCCTTGACCGCCTTCCAGTAGGTGGGGTGGAGACCGTAGAAGAGTCCGAACACGCCGTACGGCGTCGAGTTTCCGGAACTGAGGTGGTTGAGGAACACCGATGAGCGCTTCGACAGAGCGTAGATGTTGGGCGACACCACCGAGTCCATCGTGTCGTACCGCCAGCTCTCGAGCAGCAGCAACAGGATGTTGGGCGGGTTGGCGCCCGCCATCCCGTGCACCGGGTGGAGTGGATAGCGCAGGGATGCTGCTTCCGAGGACAGCGAAGGGTCGGCCGGCTCGGTCCAGCCCGGGGCGAGGTCGTCATAACGGGCGGCGTTCCGGTACGACACGACCGGCGAGTAGAACGGAAGCTGCGGGGTGATGCTGGTGATGCGCGAGTCGTTGCGGTAGTAGGCGAAGACATGAATTGCCTGGCTGATCAGACAGGCAACCACTGCGATCGCCGCGAAGCCGGCGGCCAGCGCGGGCCGCTTGAGCCTCCCGGCGGCGCGAAACAGTGCCCACTGGAGCGCCGCGATCAGTGCGAGCGCCGCCACGATCGTGAGGTACATCGCGGGCGTCATCCCCATGCCGCTGTGGGAGTTGAGCACGTACCCGAGCCAGAACGCGTCGACGTGGAAGCGGTAGATGCGATGAACGAAGCTGTCGATCACCAGGTAGGAGAGCGCGAGGAACATCAGCACTGCCCCGGAGGCGATCGCCAGGGAGCGTGAGAAGGCGGTGAGCAGGAACACCACGCTGATCAGCACCGTCAGCAGCAGGCCGTAGTACCCGACGAACACCAGCTGCGCATACGCACCGGCAAAGCTCAGGGTCGGGACGCCCTCGAGGTTGTGCATGAGGGCGAGAGACAACAGTGGAGCGTTCAGGCACAACGCGGTGATCAGGTGGACGTAGACGTCCACCCGTGTCGACAGCCATGGCCAAACGCGCTTTGCAACCACCGGTCCATCTCCCAGGCGGCAGGCACCCACTCGAGCGTGCCCGCGGGGGATCCCCCCAAGGCGACACAATGTACCTCAAGGGGTTCGAGGGGGATGGGTCTCTGGGCCGGGCGCCCGGGACCCGCGTAGACTGGGCCGACCCCACCCACCGGTTTGGAGCACCTGACATGCACGTTCTTCCCGGCCGATCCCTTCTGCACTATCGCCTCGTCGAGAAGATCGGCGC
>Ga0111539_10006996_pt1 | contig 14470 bp, 11 predicted proteins | sample RhiMethybrSRZTD1_FD_79667 | JGI IMG/M metagenome (GOLD analysis project Ga0111539, IMG submission 79667) | Populus rhizosphere microbial communities from Tennessee, USA - Rhizosphere MetaG P. TD hybrid SRZTD1 (version 2) (version 2) | ecosystem: Host-associated > Plants > Roots > Rhizosphere >...
ACGACGGGCGACACGTTCGATCCGCTCTCGCCGGCGACGGTGGCCGCCGACGTGACCATCGGGTTCGTCCTGCAGCTCGATCGCGCTTCGCGGATGGTGGCCCAGCACGCCGTCAACGCGCAGTACCCCGGCCTCGAGGACGTCATCGACCGGCTGATCACCGCGACGTGGGACGCGCCGACTGCCACACCGTACGAGGCGGCAATCCGGCGGGCGGAAGAGAAAGTGCTGGTCGATCGGATCATGTGGCTGGCGCTCGCCTCGCCGAACAGCCAGGTGCGGGCGATCGCATCGATGAAGCTGTCGAAGCTCGCGGCGCGTGCGAAGACCGCGGTCAACAAGACGGAGCTGGACACCGCACAGCGCACGCTGATCGCCGCCGACATCAAGCGGTTCCTCGAGCGCCCGCTCGATCTGCAGCGGCCGATCGCCCTGCCGGCGCCCGACGCCCCACCGGGGGCCCCGATTGGCGACCCGGGCTGGGATTGGCTGGCCCCGGCCCCCTGGTACCCGCGCGCCCCGTTCAACTGGGATTACTGGCAGGAGCCCTTCATGTAGGCCCAAAAGCCAGCTCTTGCGCTCTGAACTTAATTTAATTAATATCGTAATTAAATTACGTGAGCTCAACGGGCGCAAGAGACTGGCAAGCCTTGACGAAGTTGACCGGCGGCTCGCGCTTCCAGATCGAGCGCGTGCGCCTGGTTGACGAGGACATCGCCATCGAGGGGCGGTTCGACCTGCCGCCACTCGCCGGCCTCACCGCCGAGGACCAGGTCTTCGTGGCCGCGTTCGTCCGCTGCCACGGCTCCATCAAGCAGATGGAGAAGTTCTTCGGCGTCAGCTACCCCACGATCAAGAACCGATTGAACCGGATCGGCGCGCTGCTGCCGTTCGCCGAGATCACACCCGGCGATCCGGCGCCGGGTGGGTCCGCCCTGACCAGCGACCTGCTCTCCCGCCTCGAGCGCGGAGAAATCAACGTCAACGATGTGCTGAACCGTCTCAAGAAAGCAGAGGACGATCATGAGTGACGAAACCCGCCGCGTGCTCGATCTGTTGGCGCAGGGAAAGATCACCGTCGACGAAGCCGATCGGTTGTTGAAAGCGGTGGCCGCCGCGCCGCCCGCCGACGCCGCGAGCGAACCCGGCGCCGCGCCGCGCCCGCGGTGGCTGCGCATCAACATCCAGAAACAGTCCGAGGATCGCCACGGCGAGAAGAAGAACGTGAACGTCCGGGTGCCGATCTCCTTCGTCAAGGGCGGCATGCGGCTAGGCGCGCTCATCGCCCCGTTTGCCGGCGAGAAAGCCATCGCCCGCCTGCGCGAGCGCGGCTACGACCTCGACCTGTCGCGGCTCGACGCCGAAGCGATCGAGACCTGGTTGAAGGACGTCGACGACCTGAACGTGCACATCGACAACGGCAAGGAGCAGGTGCGGATTACCTGCGAGTAGCCCGGCGTCAGTAGACGTCGAGATCGCGGCCGACCACCACCTGGCCCGCGTACGGAGCCATTTCGCGCAGGAGCGTCGCGGGCGTCGACCGTTCGGCGTCGACGGCCGGCCGCAGCGATAACGACGCGTGATACAGCACCAGCAGCCGGGGCTTCGCCTTGGTCGCCAACTCGACCAGTTGCGCCGTCGTTGTATGGTGTTGCGCGGCGTAGGCATGGAAGTCGGGCCGCCTTGATAGCCAGTCCTGCGTCAGCACCTCGTGGATCAACACATCGCATCCCCGGCAGGCGTCGATCGTCGCCTGCGTCGGATTGGTGTCGCCCGAGATGACGATGCTGCGATCGGCGGCGTCGAAGCGATAGCCGTAACTCGTCATGGCGTGCTTCGTCGCGAACGCCGTCACCGTCACGTTGGCGTCCTTGTAGACGACACCTGGACGGATTTCGTGCGCGTTGACGGCATGCCCCTCGGGAAACGCGCCCACCTTGTACAGATCGCGGTCTTTGGTCCGCGTCTCGAAGTCCGAACTGTACGCCTCGAGCACGTGGCTGGTCATCGCACTGATGCCCGCGGGCCCGTAGACTTCCAGGGGCACGCGTCGTCCCAGCACCCACGGCGTCAGAATCAGATCCGGATAGCCGACCGTATGGTCTGAGTGCAGGTGCGTGACGAAGACGACGCGGAGCTTGACCGGATCGAGCGCGCCCACGCCTTTCTCGACGACCGCCGACTTCGCGCGCCGCACCACGCCGGCGCCAAAATCCACCAGGTACGGCGTGTCGTTGACGACGACCGCCGTCGCCGGCCCCGAACGATCGGGATCGGCCGGAGGATTGCCCGTCCCCAGCAGGACGACGCGGGTACCGCCAGGCGCCGCCGGCGGCGGCTGGCGCTCCCGGTCCGGTATCGTCGCGATGACGACCATGGCCAGGCTTACGATTCCGAACGTCAGGCCTGACGAATTCATAGTGGCCTCCCGCCCCCGGTCCAAACGATCCAGAAACTTGTGCAATTCGAACGCGGGCCCCTATCCTACCGCCCGCCGAAGGCTATTTTGACTTGACAGACCGGTGGAGCGACCTTAAGGTCGCCGCAGCAGGTAGGTTGGTCACACCAAAGGGAGAAACCATGCGTCGAGTCGTCATCTGTATGGCCGTGCTGTGCGCCGGGGTGCTGCTGGCACCGGCGACGGTAAGCGCTCAAACCGGTATCGCCGGCGTAGTGAAAGACACGACGGGCGCCGTCATGCCCGGCGTGACCGTCGAGGCGTCGAGCCCGGCGCTGATTGAGAAATCGCGCGTAGCGATCAGCGACAGCGCGGGCCTATACAAGATCGTCGACCTGCCGCCCGGCACCTATGCCGTCACGTTCTCGCTCGCGGGATTCAAGTCGGTCAAGCGCACCGACATCCTGCTCGAGGGCACGTTCACGGCGCAGATCAACGCCGACCTGCAAGTCGGCGCGATGGAAGAGACGCTGACGGTCACCGCCGAATCGCCGACCGTGGACGTCATCACCAACCAGAAAACCTTCGTCGCGAACCGCGAGATCCTGGACTCGATTCCAACGCCCGTGCGCAACACGCCGGGCCGCGCGCTCCTCATCCCGGGCACGACCGTCACGCCGTTCGTCCTCGGTCAGTTCAACCTGACCAGCCACGGCTCGGCGACATCGGATTTCACGATGGCGATCGACGGCCTGCGCGTCAACAACCTGTGCGGCAGCGGGCAGTACAGCGGCTTCTACATGAACGACGCGGCGGTGCAGGAATTGAGCTACGCGACGGGATCGGAATCGGCCGAGATTCAGAGCAGCGGTATCCGCGTGAACCAGGTGCCGAAGGACGGTGGCAACAGGTTCTCGGGATCGTTCTTCGCGCAGTACCAGGGCAGCGGCCTGCAGTCGGACAACCGCACCGACGCGATGAAGGCGCTCCAGGCCAACGGCCTGCCGCTCGTGACGGTCGCCGGCACCGCCTACAACTACCAGGTCAACCCGTCGTTCGGCGGACCGCTGGTCAAAGACAAGCTCTGGTTCTACTTCACCTACAAGTACGAGGACGCCAAGATTTACGTGCCGAGCGCCAGGTTCCCGGATGGCAGCCAGGCGTTCCGCAACTCGATGGGCAACTACAGCGGCGTCGGACGGGTGACGTGGGCCGCGTCGAACAAGGACAAGATTCGGGCGTACGTCGAAAAGCAGTTCAACGGCGAGTTCTACAACGGCTTCAACACACTGGCGACATCGACGCCCGAAGCCACGACCGATGCGTTCGGCGTCGGCTGGATTCCGCAGGTGCGGTGGACACGAGCGCAGTCGAGCAAGCTGTTGTTCGAAGCCGGGCTCGCCTATTACAACCAGCCGTACGAGCAGAACTGCTCGCGCACGCAGACGAACCCGCTGGCGCTGCCGAAGCTGAACGGCTCCACGGGCCTCTTGACCGGCCGCTGCGGATACACGATTCCGGAGTACTCGAGCACGACCAAGGACTACAACGTCCTTGCCACTGCCAGCTACGTCACCGGGTCGCACGCGATGAAGTTCGGCCTGACCGACCTCTGGGGCGAGAACTCTCGCACATTCGCGCCGCGCGCGAACATCAACACGCTCATCACCGTCAACACGGTGATTCCGGGGACGACCATCCCGCTGCTCGACTTCCCGTTCCAGGTGTCGGTCTACAACTCGCCGGCCACATCGTTTCAAAACGTCAACAGCGACATCGGCGTGTTCGGCCAGGACACCTGGACGATGAAGCGGCTGACGTTCAACTACGGCGCCCGCTACGAGCATTTCAACGCGTCGATTCCGGCGGAGTCGGCGCCCCCGTCCACGTGGATCGCCGCGCGCAACTTCCCGGAGATGAAGAACCTGCCGAACTGGGACGACTGGGCGGTGCGCCTGGCGATCGCGTACGACGTCTTCGGCGACGGCAAGACGGCGTTCAAGGCGAACGCCGGCAAGTACGTCGCGGCGCAGGCGGCCGGCTTCGCGCAGACGTTCAATGGCATGAGCGGCACACTCGCCGGTGTGCCGCAGACGCGCACCTGGAACGACGCCAACGGCGACAGGACGATCCTGAACGCCGACGGCTCCATTCAAACGAACGAAGTGATCGGCGGCACGTCGAACTTCGGCCAGCTGACGTCGCGGCCGGATCCGGACCTGCCGCGCGGCTACAACTGGGAATACAGCGCAGTGCTGCAGCGCGAGGTTCGGCCGCGCGTGTCGGTTACCGCCGGCTACTACCGCCGCGACTTCTACAACCTGCAGGTGACCGATAACCTGAGTGTCGGGGTGAACGACTGGACCGCCTACAGCATCAATACGCCGACCGACACGAGGCTGCCGCTGTCGGGGCAGCCGATCCAGATGTTCACGTTGAATAACACCAAAGTTGGCGTGGCAACCGACAACTTCGTCACGTTCTCCACGCAGAACAAAACGACCTATAACGGCGTGGAGTTCACAGCGAATGCGCGGGGAGCGAAGTACCTGTTGTTCGGCGGCGTCACGACGGACCGCCGCGCCTCGGCGACCTGCGACGAACGCGACAATCCGAACAGCGCCCGCTTCTGCGACTCGTTTCCGCCGTTCCGGACGACGGTCAAGGTATCTGGCGCCTATACGTTCCCGTACGACGTCCAGGTCAGCGGATCCTTTGCGTCGATCCCGGGCCCCGGCGTCAGCGCGAATTACACCGTCACGTCAGCGATTGCGAACCGGCCGATCATCGGATCGACGGCCGGGGCCGCGTCGACGGTCATCAACCTGGTGGAATCGGGAACGCTGTTTCTGGACTACCAGAAGCGCCTGGACCTGCGGCTCGGCAAGACGTTCCGTATGGATCGCTACAAGATTCAGGGATTCGCCGACGTCTTCAACGTGTTCAACGCGGGCACGGTCGTCCGCGTCAACGAGACGTTTGCCGCCTCGGGCACGAACCAGTGGCTGACGCCGACCGGCATTCTGGAGGGCCGCTACGTCCGCTTCGGCCTGCAGATGTCCTTCTAGACAAACGTCCGGGTTTCCCGGACTAGCGCGGCTAGATCGCCACGAAGACGTGGCGATCTAGCGCGTCACGCGCAGCGTCGCCCGGTAGTCGCCAGGCTGCGTCGGGCGAGAGGCGAAGGGATAGGGCGCCAGCTCCACGAGCGCGATCGACACGTCTCCGTGCCGGACCGGTTCGCTTTTGGCCGTATGGAGATCGTACGTCATGGCGCCGCCGGAGGATGCCAGGACTTCGACGCGCACGATCGCATCGCCCCCCTGAATGCAGATCGCGTCGGCCGGACAGCGCGAATCCCCTTGTACGCCCGCAAACCGGATGCTGACGTCGGCGCCCGTGACCCTGGCGGTCTCTCCTGGCGCCAGGACGAAATTCTCGTCGAGCCGCGCGGTCGGACCGGAGGGACTGCAGGCGATGGCCATCGCCAGAAGCAACACGGCACAGCCGGAGCGCATGCCTTCGATCCTACGCGATCGCTGTCCGGTGGCAGCTCGAGCATTCGTGAGCGGCACGCATGCTGCACATCCGAGCGTGCTCTCCACATTGGGGGCAAGGAGCTGCGATGGCCGAGAATCAGCCGCCGGAAACCCGGAAGACCGACGAGCCGGTCCGGAGCGAGGACGTGGAACGCGATTCGAACACCAGCCCGGAGCCGGTTGAAGATATCAGAGACGAAGCGGAAGACGACGACCGCTTCCAGGCGACGGACAATTGATCAGGGGACGGAGGTCGCGCACGTGTTTCATCGACCTCCGTCCCCGGCGTCGTCAAAGAACGCCTCGACCGGAGGCGCAACGCGCGGCGGCGCGGAACGCGTCAAGCGCGCCCCCGGAGCGGGCGGGCGCATCGCCGCGAAGAACTCGATCGCCGCGCCGACGTTGCGCTGACGCACCTCCTCGTCCGGTTCGAGCGACCAGTTGCCTGGATCCTGCAGGTTGCCGACGATGATCCCGTCGCTGCGGGCGTTCATCGTCGCGTTGCCGCCGCTCGGCGTGCGCCCGCTGGCACGGTAGTCGACCTCGGGCTGGGGCACCAGCGCCGTCAGCTGCCCCTTGATCGGCACGAGCTCCTTGTCGTCGAACAGCGTGTACGACCCGAGGCCCGTGCAATTGACGACCACGGGCTCCGTCAGCGACATCAGATCGCGCGGTGTATCGAACTTGCGAATGACGATGCGGCCGCCGGCGCGAAGGAAATCGCGGACGAGCGCGTCGAGGTAGATCGACGGCTCGATCGACAAGGCGAGCGTCCGCGTCGCGTACTTGGTCGGGAACGGATGCTCGCCAGGGCCGAGCAATTCGCGCGTCCGATTGGGCCGCAGCGAATCGGGCAGAAGCTCGGCGTCGGTCGCGTAGTTCCCGCGGCCTCCCCCTCCTCCGCCTCCACGGCCACCTCCCGGCGTGGGATCGTCCGTCGCGTTGTAGGCGTCCATCCAGTGGACGCCGTGGGACGGGCCGACCATCAGCTGCAGCTCGCGATACGACAGCTCAGCGGCGCGCAGGAACTGCGCGTCCCACGCGGGCGTGCGCCGATCCTTGTTGATCAGTGCGGTCGTGGGGGTGAAGCCGGCGGTCGACATGTTCGATGTCGTATCGGGCGGCACCGTCATCGCGTAGATCGTCACGTCGAAGCCGCGGCGTTGCAGCTGACGCGCGGCCGTCAGGCCTGGAGAGCCGCAGCCGATGACGGCCGCACGCCGCGCGTCGGTTTGCAGGGCAAACTCCGCGGCGAGGATGCCGCATCCCCAGCCGAGCGACATGCCGGCCCCGGCGTGTCCGTAGTTGTGGATCAGTGTCTTGGCGTCGAGCTTTTCGGCCCGCAGGACGAAACCCGACGCACGGTGCGGGCGCAGGCCGACGGTCGTCCGCAGCACGCGATCCCATGAGGCGTGAACGGGCGCGAGGTGGAGTGCGGGGCGCGGTCTCGGCTGGCGGCTGTCGAGGGGCGACACGGTGCGACACCCCCCGAAGCCGAGTCCGAGGAGCGCCATGCCGCCGGTCTTGAGCGCGCTGCGCCTGTTCATGAGGTTCGTGCGCGGATTCTCTCACGTTCGGCGAGCGCGTCGCGCTATTGATGAAGACGGCGTGGCAGCCAGAGGATCGCCGCCACCAGAAGGAACGCGACGATCGTCGCCCGCACCGCCGTGCGATCCGGGCGCCGCTCGGTCCTCTGCGGTCCCTTCACCTGTCCGGGAGTTGACTCTGCCGCGCGCGGTGTCGGACCAGGCGTTTCCGACACGACGCTGCTCCACCCACCTGACACGGCTGGTCGAGGAACGACTCCGGTCGTGCTGGCCGCGCGGTCGGATCCACTGCCCATCTGTCCGACCGGCTGTCCGGGATCGCCTCCCGCCTGCGAACGTGATGGACTGTTGGCGGGCCCGAGCGGCTTGCGGAGTGAATTGACGGAGCCCTGAGCGGGGCGCGATGCGTCGGCTGAGGCGGAGGCGACTTGCCTCGGCGGCGCTGTCGGAGCGAGCCCCCGCGAGGTTTGGCGGCCGTGTGCGCACGCGGACGAGAGCGACAGCCCGAACGCCGCGACAATGCCGAGACAACGACGGCCGGCCCCCACGCCGGCCGTCGTTGCAATCGGGATGCCCTCGAAAGCTCGAGCGCTTAGATTTTGACCTTCGAGTTATACGTGCTGCAGGACAAGGAAATGGGCTGCAGCGAACCGACGCGCATCTGACGGTCGACCAGCGTGCCAGTGACGCTGACCCGCTGTCCCACATGGCTGGCGAGGTTGACGCGCTTCACCGCATCGCGCACTTCGATCGCGGCGGGACGCTTTTTGAGGAAGCCCGACTTCCAGCTCCGTGCGGTCGGCGCATTCGTGCCCGTCGTGTCGGTCAACCGGAAGGTGTCGTCGTCGCGTTCGAGGCATCCCTCGATCGTGACACGCGCCACCTTCGCGTCGGAAACCGGCTCGACAGCTGGCGCCGGCGACGTCGATGGCGATGGCGGGGCGACCGGCAACGTCGCCATCTCAGTACGGCGGTCGGTCGTCTCCGTGTCGTCGGTACGAGCGACGGTGGCGTCCGCCTTCTTCGGCGCCATCCCCGCGTGCGGCCGCTGCGGAATGAGGATGACGATCATCACCGCGATCGCGCAGCCGACGGCCGCGGCGATCACCGGCTTCTCCGTCCACCATGTCGTTTGCGCCGCGCGCTTCGAGACCTTCGCGCGCGGACGCTGCTTCATCCGGATCGATCGTTTCACGGGCATTCGCATCCTCCTTGGAAGCGTGCTCGACACCGAATCAGCCGACCTGCCGTCGCGCATGGGCAATTCCATCGCGCTTCGGCGAGGCAGGTTGGAGGGGCGATCGTGGAGGGAGCAAGGCGGGTGCCCGGGGGGTGTCCGACAATGAGCGTCCGGTGCTAACTGCAGTCATGACTAGCGATTACGGCGGCTGTTTCCTGACCGACGGCGCCGGCGTTTCACAATGAAACATCCAGTTCCGTAATCTGACGACTGAAGCTGCTCGTAGAATCAGGCGCAAGGAGACGCAATGGCCGTTCGAAAGCGAAGTCAGCGGGCCCGCAGCAAGTCCCGGAAGGCATCGGCGCGCAGCCGGACCAGGCCGGTTGCGAAACCAAAAGGCGCCGCTCCCAGGAAGGATCGACGCAAGAGCGAGCGCGAGACGCTCCGTCTCCGTGCGACCAATCCGATCTTCACCGTCACCGATCTCGAGCGCAGCATCCGCTTCTACACCGACGTCCTCGGCTTCGTCGTCGGCGATCGATTTCACGGCAGCGATGGCGCGCTGCAGGGCGTGATGCTGAAGGCCGGCGTCTGCGAGCTCGGGCTCTCGCAGGATGACTGGGCGAAGGGCCGCGACCGTCAGCGCGGCGTCGCGGTGCGCGTCTGGTGCACGACGGCTCAGGACATCGACGCGCTGGCGCTGCGCATCAAGGCCCGCAACTACCCGCTGACACACGAGCCTGGCGATGAATCGTTCGGCGGCCGAAGCCTGTCACTCGACGATCCGGACGGTTTTCATCTGACGATCTACCGTCCGGCCTGACCGGGACGACAATCGCTACCCTCCATTCCATCAGGCGGCAATCGGGCGCGTGCGGACCCACGACGCGAGGTAGCTATAGACGACGGGTGTGAGGTACAGCGTGACGAGCTGGGACACCACCAGGCCGCCAACCACCGCCAGACCGAGCGGCCGCCTGGCTTCGCCGCCCGCGCCGAAGCCCAGAGCGATCGGCAGTGCTCCGAACAGCGCCGCCATCGTCGTCATCATGATGGGTCTGAAACGGATCAGGCACCCCTCGTAGATCGCGTCGGCGGGACTCTTGTGATGATGACGTTCGGCTTCGAGAGCGAAGTCGATCTGCATGATCGCGTTCTTCTTGACGATGCCGACGAGCATCACCAGCCCGACGAACGAGTAGATGTTCAGCTCGTTACCAAACAGCCAGAGCGTGACGAGTGCGCCCAGGCCGGCCGATGGCAGCCCCGACAGGATCGTGAGCGGATGGACGTAGCTCTCGTACAGCATGCCGAGCACGATGTAGACGACGCCGATGGCGATGAATAGCAGCAGGCCGAGATTCTGCATCGATGCCTGGAAGACTTTCGCCGAGCCCTGGAATGCGGTCGTGACGGTCGGCGGCAGCACGGTCGCGGCGACCGCGTTGATGCGATCCACCGCGCTGCCGAGAGAAACGCCCGGACGGAGGCCGAATGAGATCGTGACCGCCGGCAGCTCGCCGACGTGGTTCACCGTCTGCGGTCCCACCGTTTCGTCGGTCTTCACGACCGATTCGAGCGGCACGAGTGAGCCGTTCGCCGCCTTGAATGCGATGTCGCGAAGCGAGTCGGTCTGCTCTTCGTACTGCGGCGCCAGCTCGAGCAGCACTTTGTACTGTGTGTTGGGGCCATAGATCGTCGACGACCACTGCGGGCCGTACCCTTCGTAGAGCGCGCTCTCGATGTCGCTGGCATTCAGGCCGGCGACGGCGGCCTTGTCGCGGTCGATCACGAGGTTGACCCGCGGGCTCTTCATCTGCATGTCGTCGGACACGTCCTGCAGCTCGGGCAGCGGCGCGATGGCCGCCTCCAGCCGCGCCGCCCAGTCGTACAGTTCGGCGGTGTTCGCGCTCTGGACCGTGAGGTTGTACGCGCTGTTGCCCATGCGACCGCCAATCTGCAGCGCGGGCGGCAGGCTGACGAATGCCCGGAAGCCCGGAAAGGACAGGAGCTGCGGCCGGAGCTGCTGCGCGACCTGGGCGGAGGTGAAGCGCCTGGCGCGCCGGGGCACCAGCTGAATGTTGAGCCGGGCGGTGTTCATCGACCCGAAGCCGCCACCGGTGGACGCGAAGAACGTGTCCACGGACGGATTGCGGTTGATGACACTGGCGATGCGTCCGACATACGACACCATCTCGTCGTACGACGTCCCCTGGGCCGCCTGGACGTTGACGTTCAACGAATCGTTGTCCTGGTCGGGAATGAATCCCTTGGGGATCACGACGTACATCCGAGCGGTCGACAGCAGCACGACGGCGAACACGGCGAGCATCGCGGCGCGGTGGCGGAGGACGAGCGCGAGACTCCACTCGTAGGTGCGAAACAGGCGCTGGAAGATGCCTTCCATCACGCGGGCGAACCGGCCTTTCGCGTGCAAGGCCGCCACGTTGAGGAACCGGCTGCACAGCATCGGCGTCAGGGTCACCGACACGAGGCCCGAGATCAGGACCGCGGTCGTGATCGTCACCGCGAACTCACGGAACAGCCGGCCGAGGACGCCGCTCATGAACAGGATCGGAATGAAGACGGCGGCGAGCGACATCGTCATCGACAGAATCGTGAAGCCGATCTCCCGCGATCCTTCGAGCGCGGCCTCCATCGCCCCCTCGCCGTGCTCCATGTGCCGCACGATGTTCTCGAGCATGACGATCGCGTCGTCCACGACGAAGCCGATCGACAGGATGAGCGCCATCATCGAGAGGTTGTCGAGCGTGAAGCCGAGCACCTCCATCACCGCGAACGTGCCAAGGATGGAAAACGGCAGCGCGAGGGCGGGAATCACCGTGGCCGAGCCGTTGTGCAGGAAAGCAAAGATCACCGCCACCACGAGAGCCAGCGTGATGAGCATGGTCCACTGGATGTCCTTGAACGCCTCGCGGATGTTGCGCGAGCGGTCGAGACGGACCTCGAGGTGGACCGATGGCGGGAGCTCGCGCTCGAACGACGGCAGCAACCGTCGAATCGCGTCGGTGACGTCGATCGTGTTGCTGCCGGGCTGCCGCATCACCTGCAGGTTGATCGCCCGCCTGCGGCCGGCCTTCGAGTAGAGCCACGAGGCGTTCCGGTTGTCCTCCACGTTGTCGAGGACGGTCGCGACCTGTTCGAGCCGGACGGGCGCGCCGTTCCTGAAAGCGACGATGACCGGCTTGAACGCGTCGGCGTCCATCAGCTGCCCCGCCGCCTGGATGTTGTAGGTCGTGGTCGAACCGAACAGCTGCCCGGTCGGCAGGTTCACGTTCCAGTTCTGCAGCGCCTGATTGACTTCGTTGATCCCCAGCTGCTCGGCATGGAGTCTCTCCGGATCCACCTGCACGCGGACGGCGTATTTCTGCGCGCCCTGCACCTGGACCTGCGAGACGCCGCCGATCATCGAGATGCGCGGCGCGATGAGGGTTTCGGCGTAGTCGTCGAGGACGTACATCGGCGCGGTATCCGACGTCAGCGCGAGGAACATGATCGGTGAATCCGCCGGGTTGAACTTGCGGAACGACGGCGGCGCCGGCAGGCCCGACGGCAGCAGCGGCAGCGCCGCCGCAATCGCCGTCTGCACGTCGACGGCGGCGCTGTCGATATCGCGGTTCAGCGCGAACTGGAGGGTGATGTTGGCGCTGCCGTTCGAGCTGGACGACGTCATCTCGTCGAGGCCGGCGATGGTGGTGAACTGACGCTCGAGGGGGCTGGCCACCGTCGACGCCATCGCGGCAGGGTCGGCGCCCGGAAGTCCGCCGCCGACGTTGAGCGTCGGGAAGTCGACGTTGGGCAGATCGCTGACGGGCAGCGCGCGATACGCGACCAGGCCGAACATGGTGATGCCGAGCATGATGAGACTGGTCGCGATCGGCCGCCTGATGAAGACCTCGGACAGGTTCATAAGAATCACAGTGGAGCGCGAAGGCTTCAGCCGAGCGAACGCTCCTGTCCTTCTGTAGCATCGCGGCGTGCCGCCCGCGTGTTGTCTTTCCATAGAGAATTGGTGAGCGGATCTTTGTGGAGAGTTGAGAGCAAAAGTCTACGGACGTCACCGGCTGGCTCGGCTACACTGTCCGCCGGATGACCACCATCGACCGCCGGATGTTCCTCACAGCGACGCTCGCGTCACTCGGCGCGGCTGCCGCGTCCGGGCACGAAGCGAGAGACGAGCAGACGTCGAGTGCGGGCGCGAGTGGCGGGCGGATCGATATGCACCATCACTTCGCGCCGCCCGCGTGGATCGCGGAGGTCAAAGGACGCCCGTTGCTGCAGCCTGCCAACACGCGCTGGACGCCGGAGCAGTCGATCGAGGACATGGATCGCGGCGGCGTCGCCGCGGCCGTCGTGTCGATCACCAATCCGGGCATATGGTTTGGCGACGCGGCGCAAACGCGCCGGCTCGCCCGCGCCTGCAACGACTACGGCGCCGCGCTCGTACGGGACCACCCGAAGCGGTTTGGTCTGTTCGCGGTTCTGCCGCTGCCGGATGTCGACGCGGCGCTCGCCGAGATTGCGCACGCTTACGACGTCCTGCACGCCGACGGCGTCGGCGTGCTCACGAGCTACGGCGACCTCTGGCTCGGTCACCGATCGTTCCGGCCGGTCATGGAGGAGCTCAATCGGCGGCGCGCGATCGTGGCCGTCCACCCGACGGCGGCGAACTGCTGCCGGAATCTCGATTACGCGCCGGGCGTCGGCCCCGGCAGCATCGAATACGGGACCGACACCACGCGCGCCATCATGGGTGTCGCCTTCAGCGGCGATGCCGCGCGCTTTGCGGACATCCGATTCGTCTGGTCGCACGCCGGTGGCACCGTGCCGTTTCTCGCCGGACGTATCGAAGGCGCCGCCAGCGGCGCGAAGGACGCGCTGCCCCGCGGCTTTACCGCGGAGTTGAAGCGCTTCTACTACGACCTGGCAGGCGCCGCGAACAAGGGCGCGGTCGCGTCGCTGCAGCAGCTGGTGCCCGCCACCCAGATCCTGTTCGGGACCGATTTCCCGCCGGGCGGCACGAGCGCCGCGGTGGCAAAAGCCATCGCCGACATGGGGCTGTTCAGCGACGCCGACCTGCGCGCCATCGACCGCGACAACGCCGTGCGGCTGCTGCCGCGGTTCAAGACCTAGCCGAGCGCCTGGCGGGCGCGCTGCAAGAAGTCGCGCTCGCGCTCGTTGCTGGTGCGGGCGATCGCCTTAGCGTACGCCGACGCCGCTTCCTCGTGACGACCGACACGGCGAAGCAGGTCTGCGCGGATGGCGTGAAACAGGTAGTAGCCCTCGAGCTGGAGGCCATCGAGAATCGCCAGCGCGGCCGCGGGCCCGTCGACCTCGGCAACCGCGACCGCGCGGTTCAGTGACACGACCGCGCCCGGCGCCACCGCGAGGAGTTGATCGTAGAGCTTCAGAATCTGCCGCCAGTCGGTCGCGGAGGCGATCGGCGCGTCGCTGTGGACGGCATTGATCGCCGCCTGAATCTGGTAGGGACCCGGCTGGCCGCGCTGATGCCCGACGAGCCCGAGGTCGTGGGGCTGCTTGCGCTGATGCTGCTGATCGAGTCGCGCCGGGCGACCCGCACCACGGCGGATGGCGACCTGGTGCGGCTGGCCGACCAGAACCGCGAGCGCTGGAATCGCGGACTCATCGCTGAAGGACAGGCTCTGGTTCGACGATGTCTCGCGCGCGGCCAGCCGGGTCCCTACCAGATTCAGGCGGCGATCAATGCCGTCCACAGCGACGCGCCGATCGCCTCCGCCACCGACTGGCGGCAGATCCTGAAGCT
>Ga0111539_10006999_pt1 | contig 14468 bp, 11 predicted proteins | sample RhiMethybrSRZTD1_FD_79667 | JGI IMG/M metagenome (GOLD analysis project Ga0111539, IMG submission 79667) | Populus rhizosphere microbial communities from Tennessee, USA - Rhizosphere MetaG P. TD hybrid SRZTD1 (version 2) (version 2) | ecosystem: Host-associated > Plants > Roots > Rhizosphere >...
AGGATCAAACTCTCCAAAGAGAACCCAAACCCAGCAACCAAACAAACAACATTCAATCGCCGAAAAACATAAACGGCACTGGCATAACAAACACCCTGTTGAGTTCTCAAAGAACAAACCCCGCAAGAATAACGGCCCCTGCCGGGATCTGCGTTGCTACCTTATCCCCTCCGGCGCTGACCGCAAAATCGGCAACTACCGATTTCTTGGCCTACACCGGCGGACATGAACCAGCGCGACCTGAAAGGTCACTCGATTCGTCCGGGGAGATCGGCAGGCCGTCCGCTCGAGGCGTCCGTTTCCCTGCCGGTCTAGAAGCTTAGCTCACCGGTGACCACTTCCGCAACTCGCCGGTGAACGCCCCGCGCGGGCACCGCCCGAGGCGTGGACCAAACTACGTCGGCCGCTGCCGCATCGTCAAATCGATTGCGCCACACCGGTCACAACGACCCCGGCCACCGTCTTCTTCCCGCGGCGAAGTACCAGGTAGCGGCCGTGCAGCAGGCGATCCGCCGGCACCGGTTCGTCGGCCTGTGTCACCCGTTCGTTGTTCAGGTAGGCGCCACCCTCCGCGACCACCCGGCGCGCCTCCCCGCGGCCGGCCACCAGACCGGCCAACCGGAACAGCTCGGCCACCGGCGCGTCGGCCGGCGCGGTCACCAGACCGGCCTCGTGCAGCGCTGCCTCCAGCGTCGACTCGGGCAGCGCGGTCAGGTCGCCCCGGCCGAAAAGCGCCGCGCTCGCCGCCTCGACCGCCGCGAGTTCCGCCGGCCCGTGCACGAGCGACGTGACATCGCCCGCCAGCGCGCGCTGCGCCGCCCGGGCGAACGGCCGCTCCGCCGTCTCCTTCTCCAGCGCGGCAACCTCCTCGCGGTCCCGGAACGTGAACACCCTCAACAGGTGGCCGGTCATCGCGTCGGGGACGTTGAGCAGGTACTGGTACAGCGCGTACGGGCTGGTCATCGACGGGTCCAGCCACAGCGACCCGCCACCTGTCGACTTGCCGAACTTCTTGCCGTCCTCGTCGGTGATCAACGGGGTCGCGATCAGGTGGACCGACTCGCCGGTCACCCGTCGGATCAGATCGGTACCGGCGGTGAGGTTGCCCCACTGGTCACTGCCACCGAACTGCAGCCGGCAGTTGTACCGCCGGAACAGCTCCAGGTAGTCCAGGGCCTGCAGGATCTGGTAGCTGAACTCGGTGTAGTTGATGCCGATGTCGGAGTTCAGCCGGGCCGACACGGCGTCCTTGGCAATCATGCGGTTCACCCGGAAGTGCCGACCGATGTCACGCAGGAACTCCAGCGCGGACAGCTGCGCCGTCCAATCGAGGTTGTTGACCATCGTGGCGGCGTTCGAGCCGGTGAAGTCCAGGAACGGCTCGATCTGGCGGCGGAGCCGCTCGACCCACTCCGCCACCGTGTCGAGCGCGTTGATCTTTCGCTCGGAGTCCGGGTTCGGGTCACCGATCAGGCCCGTCGCACCGCCGACCAGGGCGAGGGGACGGTGCCCGGCCAGCTGCAACCGGCGCGCCGCGAGGACCTGCACCAGGTGTCCGATGTGCAGGCTCGGCGCCGTCGGGTCGAACCCCACGTAGTAGGTGACCGGCCCCGCCGCCAGTTCGGCGCGCAGGGCGTCCAGATCGGTGGAGAGCGCGATCAGCCCGCGCCACTGCAGTTCCTCGATCGCATCGGTCACGACGGCGATTGTCGCAAACGCCGCCGGGCGAACGCGCGCCGATATCGGGACCGGACACACAACCGAACCCGGCAGCCGTAGCGTCACATGTATGGATTGGGAGGTGTATATGTCCGCAGAGCACGACGACTTCGACGCCGCCGAGTTCGGGCGCCGGTACCTCGAGTTCATGAAGCTGATGCACCGGCTGGCCCCGGCCGAGCCGACCGCCCTGCACGGTCGACTGAGCGAGTTCCTCGGGCAATCGGTCGACGGGCTGCCGGTCGTCTCCGACACCCATCCGCAGTATCAGCACGCCAACGTCCAGCTCGCGATCGACGCGTACCTGGCCCGGCCGGAGTGCGAGGGCGAGCTGATCGGCATCGCCGGGCCGGGCCGCGAACACCAGTCGCTCAGCGAGCTGCTGGCCGGGATGGGCTACGGGATGTACCGGCTCGGCGCGCCCGACTACGAGTCGGTTCCGGTCGGCGTCGACAACGAGCACGCGTGCGTCACGTTCGGCTTCTACCTCGTCCGCGCCGGAGACGAGCGGCTCGCCGTGTTCCTGCGCAAGACCACCGATCGCGGCCCGGTCCGCCAGCCCGGCGTCCACCTCGAGGTCATCGCCGCCGATACCGCCACCTCGAACGGCTTCCTGCGCGACGTGCGCCAGCTGATGGCCGAGCACAACATCTTCCGCGGTCAGGTGATCTCGTTCGAGCCGCACGAGTTCGGCCGCGGCGTCGGCCCGCTCAGCTTCCACCTGCGGCCCCACCTGCCGGCTGACGACGTGATCCTGCCGGGCGGTGTGCTCGACGCCGTCCATCGCCAGGTGATGGGCGTCGCCGAGCACCGCGAGCGCCTGCTCGCCACCGGGCACCACCTCAAGCGCGGCGTCCTGCTGTTCGGCCCGCCCGGCACCGGGAAGACGCATACCGTCCGCCATCTCATGCACGAACTGCCGAGGGCGACTGTCATCGTCCTCACCGGGCTCGGGCTCGGCATGGTGCGCGAGGCGTGCGCGTTGGCCCGGGTGGTCGAGCCGGCGCTCGTCGTGCTCGAAGACATCGACCTGGTCGCCGAGGACCGGTCGATCCGGCCGGGGCAGCCCAATCCCCTGCTGTTCCAGGTGCTCAACGAGATGGATGGGATATTCGGCGGCGCCGACATCGCGTTCCTGCTGACCACGAACCGGGTCGACCTCATCGAGTCGGCGCTCGCGCAGCGTCCCGGCCGGGTCGACCTGGCCGTGGAGGTGCCGCTGCCCGACGAGGCGGGCCGCCGTCGCCTGCTCACGCTCTACGGCCGCAACCTCGACCTCACCGACGAGGAGACCGCTGCGCTCGTCGCCGAAACCGCCGGCGCGACCGCGTCGCTGTTCGCGGAGCTCGCGCGCCGCGCGGAACTGCTGGCCGCGACCGAAGGCGCGGCTCGCGCCGGCGCGAGCCATGCCCGCGCGGCGCTCGCCGAACTGACCGCAAGCCAGGCCGCGCTCAGTTCCGCCCGACGGCCCGGCTCGACGGCCTGAGCCCCGCCGCCCCTCCCTCCCCGATCTTGCAGTTGTGGTGCCATGAAACGCCCTGGTTCGTCACGATTTGAAAGGCACCACAACTGCAAGATCAACGCGATCATGGGGCGTGGTCGTTCAGCGCGGGGCGCAGCGCGTCGAGGACGGCCGGGTCCTCGATCGTCGAGGGCACCGGCTCGTCCCGGCCGTCGGCGATGCCGCGCATCGTCTTGCGCAGGATCTTCCCGGACCGGGTCTTCGGCAGCGCCGGCACCACGTCGACCCGCTTGAACGCGGCCACCGGGCCGATCCGGTCGCGCACCAGAGCCACCAGTTCGGTGGCGAGGGCCGCCTCGTCGACGCTGGCGCCGGCCTTGAGCACCACCAGTCCGCGCGGCACCTGACCCTTCATCGCGTCGGCGACGCCGATCACGGCGCACTCGGCGACCGCCGGGTGCGCGGCGAGCACCTCCTCCATCGCGCCGGTCGACAGGCGGTGCCCGGCCACGTTGATGACGTCGTCGGTGCGGCCCATCACGTACAGGTAACCGTCGTCGTCGAAGCGGCCGCCGTCGCCGGTCAGGTAGTGACCCGGGTAGGCGGTCAGGTACGACGCGACGTAGCGCTCGTCGTCCTGCCACAGCGTCGGCAGGCACCCGGGCGGCAGCGGCAGCCGGATGACGATGGCGCCGTCGGTGCCGGGCGGCACGTCGTCGCCGGCGCCGTCGACGACCCGCACCGCGTAGCCGGGCACCGGGACGCTCGGCGAGCCGGCCTTCGTCGGCATCGGCTCAAGGCCGCGCAGGTTCGCGACGATCGGCCAGCCGGTCTCGGTCTGCCACCAGTGGTCGACGACCGGGATGTTCAGCTTCTCGCCGGCCCAGGCGTAGGTCTCCGGGTCGAGCCGCTCGCCGGCCAGGAACAGTGTCCGCAGCGACGACAGGTCGTGCTGCTTCATGAGGACGCCGTCCGGGTCCTCCTTCTTGATGGCCCGGAACGCCGTCGGTGCCGTGAACAGCGCCTTGACCTTGTGTTCCGCGACGACCCGGAAGTACGCGCCGGCGTCCGGGGTACCGACCGGCTTGCCCTCGTACAGGACGGTCGTCGCGCCGGTGAGCAGTGGCGCGTAGACGATGTAGGAGTGCCCGACGACCCAGCCGACGTCGGAGGCGGCCCAGAACACGTCGCCCGGGCCGATGTCGTAGATGTTGGGCATCGACCAGTGCAGCGCCACCGCGTGCCCGCCGTTGTCGCGCACGATGCCCTTCGAGCGGCCCGTGGTGCCCGAGGTGTACAGGATGTACAGCGGGTCGGTCGCGGCGACCGGGACGCAGTCGACCGGCTCGGCGCCGTCGAGCACCGCGTCCCAGGTGACGAACTCGCCCTCGGCCGGCGCCTGCGGGCGCTGCAGCACCACGATGTGCTCGGGGCGGTGACCGGCCTCCTCGAGCGCGGCGTCGAGGAGCGGTTGGTATCGCACGATGCGGCTCGGCTCGACGCCGCAGGAGGTCGCGACGATCGCCGTCGGCTTCGCGTCGTCGATGCGGGCGGCCAGTTCGCGCGGGCCGAATCCGCCGAAGACCACCGAGTGCACCGCGCCCAGCCGGGCGCAGGCGAGCATCGCGATCACCGTCTCCGGCACCATCGCCATGTAGATGACCACCCGGTCGCCCTTGTCGACGCCGAGCCGGCGCAGCCCGCCGGCGAACCGGGCGACCTCGTCGCGCAGTTCCCGGTAGGTGTACGTGCGGCCGGTGCCGGTGACCGGGCTGTCGTAGATCAGCGCGGGCTGGTCACCCCGGCCGGCGTCGACGTGCCGATCCAGCGCGTTGTGGCAGGTGTTCAGCTCGCCGTCGGGGTACCAGCGGTAGAACGGCGGGCGGTCGTCGTCGAGGATCCGCGTCGGCGCACGGGTCCAGTCGATCGCGGCCGCCGCCGCGCCCCAGAAGCCGTCCGGGTCGGCGAGGCTCTGCTCGTACGCGTCGCGGTAGGCACCCATCCGCTCATCCTGCCGCGCCGTCCGGTGTCGGGCCAGCCGATACCATGTGCGTCATGAGCGCCGACACTGTAGGGCGGCACATGCCTCCCGTCGTCACGCTCGACGACCTCGTCGCGATGATGGCGGCGGACCCGCACGGCCACCGGTATGAGATCAGCCCTGGGGGCGCGCTGTCGGTCATGCCACCACCCGACTCCGAGCACGCCGCGATCGCCAGCCGGCTGCTCGTCTGGCTCGTGACCGGCGGCTGGCCGGCGGAGCAGGTGCTTCAGGCCGTCGGCATCCGGATTCCCGGGCCAGGCCGGGACGGCGGCCGGATCCCCGACCTGACGCTGTGGGTGAAGCCACCGCCGCGCGGCGTATGGCTCTCGCTGGCCGACCTGCTGCTCGTCATCGAGATCGTCTCGCCCGGCTCCGAAGCCAACGACGAGATGGTCAAGCGGCATGAGTACGCCCGGGCCGGCGTCTCGCGCTACTGGCTCGTCGACCTGGACGCCGCGCAGACGGTCACGCTGTATCACCTCGGCGCGACCGGCGAGTACGCGGTCGCCACGAAGATTCCGCTGGCCTGGCTGCTGAACACTGCGCCGGCCGAGCACCTGAGCTGACCGTTCCGCAGCCATCGTCCGGCGCCGGTGAAACCGGTCACCGTCAGGACCGACCGAGCCTATGGTCCCTTACGGTATGACGGTGAGTTCGCTGCGCCGCGGCTATCTGATGGGCATCGCGGCCTACGTCGGGTGGGGCTTCTTCCCGCTCTACTTCAAGCTGCTCGAACCCGCCTCACCGGGCGAGATCCTGGCCCACCGGATCATCTGGTGCGCGGTGTTCATGGCGCTGCTGCTGGCGGTGCTGCGCCGCTACCGGTTCCTGGGCGAACTCGCCCACGACCCACGCCGGCTGGCCGGTATCGTCCTCGCCGCGCTGCTGATCGGCGGGAACTGGTTCGGGTTCATCGTGGGCGTGGCGACCTCGCACGTGGTCGAGGTGTCGCTGGGCTATTTCATCAACCCGTTGGTGAGCGTGCTGCTCGGCGTGCTGGTGCTGCGCGAGCGGTTGCGCAGGCCGCAGTGGGTGGCGGTGGGCATCGGGGCCACGGCGGTGCTGGTGCAGGCCGTCGAGTACGGCCGGCCGCCGTGGCTGGCCCTGCTGGTGGCGTGCAGCTTCGGACTGTACGGGCTGGTGAAGAAGCGGCAGGGGCTGCCGGCCGCCGAGGGCATGTTCGTCGAGACGGCCGTGCTGGTCCCGGTGGCGCTGGGCTACGTCGCGTTCCTCATGGCCAGCGGCGACGCCACCGTCGGCCACGTCTCCGCGGGACACACGGCGCTGATCATGCTGGCCGGCGTCCTGACCGCGCTGCCCCTGATCAGCTTCGCCGACGCGGCCAACCGCGTTCCCCTGACGGCGCTGGGCGTGCTGCAGTACATCGCGCCGATCATGCAGTTGGGGTTCGGGGTGCTGGTGTTCCACGAGCCGATGCCGCCCGGCCGCGTCGCGGCGTTCGCACTGGTGTGGCTGGCGCTGGCCGTGTTCACCTGGGACGGCCTGCGCGCGCGCCGCGCCCGCAGCCGGGCGGCGAGGTCCGCGGTGGAAGATGAGCCGACCCCGACGCCGGAACCGGCGCCCTCACCGGAGTACGAGCGCAGCGCTTAGCGGCGGAATACGCGCACGACGACCCAGGCGAGCACGGCGAGCAGCGCCGCACCCAGCCCGACGACCGCCGCCCTGCGCGCGGCGGCGGTGCTGCCCACGACCTTGAACAGGTCGACGGCTTCCGCCTCGGCCGGCGCCTCGACTGTCGCCGTCGGGGCCGCCGGGGCGGACATTGCCGGTACCGCGGCGCCTGCGGTGCCGGCGCCGCTCTCGGCGGCCGCCCCGGAGTCGGCGGCACCCGCCGTATCCGCGCCGGCAGTGGCTCCACCGACCACGGCCCCACCGGCCGGCGGGCCGCCCTCGGCAAGCCTGCCGGCGAGGCAGTCGGCAAACTGGCCGAGCAGCTTGGTGCTCACGTCGGAGATCATGCTCCGCCCGAACTGGGCGGGCTTGCCGGTGATGCTGAGATCGGTGAGAACGTCGACCCGCGTCTGGTCGCCCTCCCCGACGAGCTGGGCCGTCACCGTCGCGGCCGCCGTGCCCGCCGAGCGGGTGTCGCGGCCGCTGGCCTCGATGACGACCCGGCGGGCCGCTTCGTCGCGCTCGACAAAGCGGCCCTTGCCGTTGTACGTCAACATGATCGGCCCGAGCTTGACCTTCACGTTGCCGGTGAACTCGTCGCCCTCGACGCTGGTGAGCGTGGCACCGGGCATGCACGGGGCGACCCGGTGCAGGTCCAGCAGCACCTCCCAGGCCTGCTCGACCGGGACCGGCACGGTGAAATTCTGCTCGAGCTTCATGTCTTTGCCGCCTCCTAGCGGTGTCGGCCCGCGAAGCGGGCCGACACCGGATCAGCCGAGTGCCGCCAGCACCGCGCGTTCCGTCAACACCTTAGCGAGGTGGCCGCGGTACTCGGCGCTCGCGTTGAGGTCGGAGCTCGGCTCCGCGCCTTCGAGCGCGTGCGCCGCCGCGGCGGCGACGGCGCCCTGCTCGGCACCGGCGCCGGCGAGTGCCGACTCCACCGCGCTGGCCCGCACGGGCCGCGGACCCATGTTGGTCAGTGCGACGCGGGCCTCGGCGATGCTGCCGTTGCTGCGCCTGACCATCGCCGCGACGCCGACCACCGCCCACGCCTGCGCGGTGCGGTTGAACTTCTCGTAGTGGCTGGTCCAGCCGCTCCGCTTGGGTACCCGTACCGCGGTGAGCACCTCGTCGGCCGCCAGCGCGCTGGTGAGGTAGTCGACGAAGAACTCGGCGGCCGGAACCGAGCGGCGCCCGCCCGGCCCGGCGATCTCGAAGACCGCGTCCACCGCGAGCGCGACGGCCGGCAGGTCGCTCGCCGGATCGGCGTGCGCGAGCGAGCCGCCGAACGTGCCGAGGTGGCGCACCTGGCGGTCCGCGACCGTCGCCGTGGCCTGGGCCAGCAGCGGCGCGTGCTGGGCGACCAGCGGATCGCGCAGCACCGTCGCGTGCGTGGTCATGCTGCCGATGACGAGGTCGTCGCCGTCCTCGCGGACGCCGCGCAGCTCGGCGATGCCGCCGAGGTCCACGACGACGGAGGGTGCGGCCAGCCGCAGCCGCAGCAGCGGCAGCAGGCTCTGGCCGCCGGCCAGCACCTTGGCGTCCTCGCCGGCCGCGGCCAGCGCCGCCACCGCCTCGTCCACAGAGGACGGACGGGAGTAGTCGAACGACGCGGGAATCACTTCGCACCACCCTCCTGGATGGCCCGCCACACCCGCTCGGGCGTGCACGGCATCGGGACGTCGTTGACACCGAACGGACGCAGCGCGTCGACGACGGCGTTGACCACGGCGGGCGTCGAGGCGATCGTGCCCGCCTCGCCGACACCCTTCGTGCCCAGCGGATGGCCCGGCGCGGGCGTCTCCGTGCGGTCGGTGTCGAAGTCGGGCAGGTCGGCCGCCGAGGGCAGCGTGTAGTCGACGAACGTGCCGGTCACGAGGTTGCCGTCGGCGTCGTAGATGGCCTCCTCGTACAGGGCCTGCGCGACGCCCTGCGCGATGCCGCCGTGCACCTGACCCTCGACGATCAGCGGGTTGACCACCCGGCCGATGTCGTCGACGGCCACGTACTTGCGGATGCTCACCCGACCCGTCTGGGTGTCGACCTCCACCGCGCACAGGTGGGTGCCGTGCGGGAAGGAGAAGTTGACCGGGTCGTAGGTGGCGTCGGCGTCCAGCGTCGGCTCGATGCCGTCGGGCAGGTCGTGCGCCGCGAAGACGGCCAGCGCGATCTCCTGGATCGACTTGCCCTCGCCCGGGGTGCCGCGCACCTTGAACTGCCCGCCGCTGAACTCGAGGTCGGCCGGGTCGCACTCGAGCATGTGCGCGGCGATCGGCTTGGCCTTGTCGACCACCTTGTTGCACGCGTTGAACAGCGCGATGCCGCCGACGGCGAGCGACCGGGACCCGTAGGTGTCCATGCCCTTGTGCGAGGTGCGGGTGTCGCCGTGCAGCACCTCGACGTCGTCGAACGGCACGCCCAGGGAGTCGGCGACGATCTGGCTCCACGCCGTCTCGTGCCCCTGCCCGTGCGCCGAGCTGCCGGTGACCACCTCGACCTTGCCGGTGGGGAGCATCCGCACGCTGGCCGACTCCCAGCCGCCGGCGCCGTAGCGCAGGCTGCCGAGCACCCGGGACGGGGCCAGGCCGCACATCTCCGTGTACGTCGACGTGCCGATGCCGATCTGCACCGGGTCGTTCTCCTGACGGCGACGTTCCTGTTCCCGGCGCAGCTCGTCGTAGCCGAGCATTTCCAGCGCCTTGGCGGTGGCCGCCTCGTAGTTGCCCGAGTCGTACTCCAGCCCGCACACCGTGGTGAACGGGAACTCGTCGTGCTGGATCCAGTTGCGCCGGCGCACCTCGATCGGGTCGAGGTTCAGCTCGACGGCCAGCTCGTCCATGATCCGTTCGATCGCGTAGGTCGCCTCGGGCCGCCCGGCACCGCGGTACGCGTCGGTGTACATGGTGTTGGTGAACACGCCGACGCACTCGAACCGGTAGGCCGGCACCTTGTAGATCGCGTTGTACATGAACGCGCCGAGGATCGGCACGCCGGGCGTCACCAGGCCCAGGTACGCGCCCATGTTCGCGATGAGGCTCACCTTGAGCCCGAGGAGCTTGCCCTCGCGCGTCGCGGCGATCTCGATGTCCTGGATGACGTCGCGGCCGTGGTGGGCGGACAGCAGGCTGTCGGACCGGGACTCGGTGTACTTGACCGGCTTGCCCAGCCGCTTCGCGGCCAGGAACGCGATCATCTCCTCGGGCGTCACCTGGAGCTTGCCGCCGAAGCCGCCGCCGACGTCCGGTGCGACCACCCGCATCTTGTGCTCAGGTGTGCCCGTGATCAGCGACATCATCAGCTTCAGGATGTGCGGGATCTGGGTGGCCGACCAGATCGTGTACTGGTCGCCGGTGGGGTCGACGACGACGCTGCGCGGCTCCATGAAGGCGGGGATCAGCCGCTGCTGGACGTACCGGCGCTTGAGGACGACCTCGGCGCCCTCGAACGCGGGCCCGGTGGACTCGCCGGTGCCGGCCTCACCCGAGTCGAAGACCCAGGTGTAGGACTTGTTGGTGCCCTTGTCCGGGTGGACGAGGTCGGCGCCCTCGGCGAGCGCGGCCTCCATGTCGAGCACCACAGGCAGCGGCTCGTAGTCGACCTCGATCGCGGCGAGCGCGTCGAGCGCCTCGGCCCGGCTGCGGGCGGCCACCACGGCGACGGGTTCGCCGACGTGACGCACGGTGTCGACGGCCAGCGCGCCGTGGTCCGGGTGCACGGTGTCCTCGGTGACCACCCAGGCGCACGGCAGCGCGCCCTGCACGTCGGCGACGTCGCGGCCGGTGAACGCCGCGATCACGCCGGGCTCGGACAGCGCCGGGCCGACGTCGATGCTGGTGATCCGGGCGTGCGCGAACGGGCTGCGCAGGATCGCCAGGTGCAGCATCCCGGGCAGGGTCACGTTGTCGGTCCAGGTGGTTCGCCCGGTGATGAGGCGGGCGTCCTCTTTGCGGGTGCGGGCGGCGCCGACCTCGCGAGCCGGCGCGGCCGGCTCTTCGGTGATGGTCATGTGGCAATCCCCTTCACGGCGCCGGTACCGGGATGACGTCTTCCGGAGCCGACTCCTTCGGAAGGCCGGCGTCCGGGGTTCCGGCCTCGCCCGCCGCGACATCGGCGTCGGCCGGCTCGGCGGACGCGCCGGCGCGGATCTCCTCGGCCGCCGAACGGACGGCGCGCACGATGTTCTGGTAGCCGGTGCACCGGCAGAGGTTGCCTTCCAGACCTTCGCGGATCTCCGTGTCGGTCGGGTCGGGGTTCTCGGTGAGCAGGTCGACCGCGGCCATGATCATGCCCGGCGTGCAGAAGCCGCACTGCAGCGCGTGCTTCTGGTGGAAGGCCCGCTGCACCGGGTGCAGCGAGTTGTCCGGGCCGGCGAGGCCCTCGATCGTGGTGACCTCCCGACCGTCGGCCTGCACCGCCAGGACGGAGCAGCTCTTGACGCCGTGGGCGTTGCCGTCCGCGTCGGTCATCAGAATCGTGCAGGCACCGCAGTTGCTCGTGTCGCAGCCGACCACCGTGCCGATCTTGCCTAGCTTGTCGCGAAGATGATGGACGAGAAGAGTGCGTGGTTCGACGTCGTCGTCGTATCGGACACCGTCGACGGTGACGCTGATCCGGGTCATCTGGCCTCCCGGCTGAGAGGGTCCGGTTTTGTTGACCGGACAATGGGGAATGCGCTGCCGTCCAGACAATCTTGTCGGGCGGCCGGCCGCAAGGGGCCAACCGTAACCGCGGCGAATTGGATTGGAAACAGAGGAAACAAATGCCGCCTTTCGGCGTGCACGCGCTGCGCCGCAGGCGGCGCGGGCGGCACCTCCTCAGTCTGCTACCTCGTGGTGGATCCGACCGTCCAATTTGGTCAACCGGCCGCCGGATCCGCCCCACCGCGCGGCAATGATCTCCGCGGCGATGCTCACCGCGGTCTCCTCCGGGGTGCGCGCGCCGAGGTCCAGGCCGATCGGTGACGCGAGCCGGGCCAGCTGCTCCTCGCCGAGCCCCTCCTCGCGCAGCCGGTCCAGCCGGTCGTCGTGCGTCTTGCGGGAGCCCATCGCGCCGACGTAGGCCAGCGGCAGCCGCAGCGCCACGTCCAGCACGGGCGCGTCGAACTTGGGGTCGTGGGTGAGCACGCAGACGACGGTCCGCTCGTCGACGAGGCCCTGCTCGGCCTGCGCCGCCAGGTAGCGGTGCGGCCACTCGACGATCACCTCGTCGGCGTCCGGGAAGCGGCGCTTGGTCGCGAAGACGGGGCGCGCGTCGCAGACGGTGACGCGGTAACCGAGGAAGCCGCCGATGCGGGCGACGGCCGCCGCGAAGTCGATCGCCCCGAACACGATCATCCGGGGCGGCGGGGCGTAGGTGTTGACGAAGAACGTCAGCTCCTCGCCGCGGCGCTGCCCGTCGTAGCCGTAGTGCAGCGCGCCGCTGCGGCCGGTGGTCAGCAGGCCACGCACGTCGTCGACGACGGCCGCGTCGAGCCGGTCGCTGCCCAGCGTGCCGTCGACGTGGTCGGTCCAGATGACGAGGCGCCGCCCCAGCCGACCGGCCGGATCCGCCCCGTCGTGCTCCGCCGCGATGCAGGTGGCCACGGCCACCGGAACGCGGTCTCCGATGGCCTTCGCCACCGCACCCAGTTCCGGGAACGACTCCTGGTCCACCCGCTCGACGAACACGTCGATGATGCCGCCGCACGTGAGCCCGACGGCGAACGCGTCGTCGTCACTGACGCCGTACCGCTGCAGCACCGGGGTGCCGGTGTCGATGACCTCCTTGGCCAGCTCGTACACCGCGCCCTCGACGCAGCCGCCGCTGACGCTGCCGACCGCCGACCCGTCCGGGCCGACGAGCATCGCCGCACCGGCCGGCCGGGGCGCCGAACGCCACGTGCCGACCACCGTGCCCATCCCCACCGGCTCCCCCGCCACCCACCACCGGTGCAGGTCCGCAAGCACATCACGCACGAGCGATCACCTCCACCAATCGTTCCAGCGCGTCCAGGCTGTGCCCGGCCACGAACTCGTCGCAATACGGCAGCGCCGCGGCCATCCCGCCGGCCAGCGGAGCGTAGCCCGCCTTGCCGCGGTGCGGATTGACCCACACCACGCGGTGCGCCAGCCGCCGCAGCCGGTCGAGCTGGGCGGCCAGCAGCGCCGGATCGCCGCGCTCCCATCCGTCGCTGAAGATGACCACGACGGCGCCGCGGGCCGTGCCGCGCTGCCCCCAGCGGTCGAGGAAGGCGCGCAGCGAGTCGGCCAGCCGGGTGCCGCCGTGCCAGTCCGGGATCGTGTCGCTGGCGGCGCGCAGCGCGGCGTCGGGGTCGCGGTGGCGCAGCCCGCGGGTGATCCGGGTCAGCCGCGTGCCGAGCGTGAACACCTCGGTCTGCGCCGGCCGCTGGCGCACGGCCGCGTGCCCGAAGCGCAGCAGCGCGTCGGCGTAGGCGGTCATCGAGCCGGACACGTCGAGGAGCAGCACCAGCCGGCGGGGGCGGCGCAACCGGTCGCGGCGGCGCAGCGCGGTCGGCTCACCGCCGTGCCGCAGCATCAACCGGACCGTGCCGCGCGGGTCGATCTCGCCGCGCGGGCCGGGCCGACGCCGGCGCGAGCGGCGCAGGGCGGCCGCGGGCGCGAGCATCGTGACGAGGCGGCGCACCTCGTCGCGCTCGCCGGCCGTGAGCGCGGCGACGTCGCGCTGGCGCAGCACCTCGTCCGGGCTCGCGGACAGGCCGAGGACGCTCGGCTCCTCGTCGGGGCCGGTGCCGCCCGGCTCGGGCGGCGGCCCGGCGAGAAACGGCGCGGACACCCGCGGCAGCGCCGGCGCCAGCGGCAGGTTCTTGGGCCGGCGCTTGCCGCCGAAGTACTCGGCGAACGCGGCGTCGTAGATGGGCAGGTCGTCGGGCTCGGCGCACAGTGTGAGGCGGCCGGCCCAGTAGACCTGGTCGACGCCGAGCGCGTCGACGGCGGCCAGCATGGCCTGCACGCGGTGGGCGTCCGCGTTGACGCCGTCCGCGCGCAGGCGGCGCGCGAACCCGATCAGCGCGGCGGTGGCCATCAGGGCTCCAGCAGGGTGGCCAGCCCGGCGGCCCGCACCCGGTCGGTGTCCTCGCGGTACTTGAGGACCGCGCCGAGCGTGGCCGCCGCGGTCCCGGCGGTCAGGTCGGGGGAGCCGAGGGTGATGAGCGCGCCGGCCCAGTCCAGCGACTCGGCGACACCCGGCGGCTTGATGAGGTCGAGTTCGCGCATCCGCTTCGCGGCCGTGGCGACCTGGGTGGCGAGCCGGTCGGTGACCTCGGGCAGCCGGCTGCGCAGGATCGCCACCTCCCTGTCGACGTCCGGGTGCTCCACCCAGTGGTAGAGGCAACGGCGCTTGAGCGCGTCGTGCACCTCGCGGGTGCGGTTGCTGGTGAGCACGGTCAGCGGCGGAGTCTCGGCGGCGATCCGGCCCAGTTCGGGAATCGTCACGGCGGCGTCGGCGAGCACCTCGAGCAGGAAGGCCTCGAACTCGTCGTCGGCGCGGTCGACCTCGTCGACGAGCAGCACCGTGGGGCTGCGCTCGAGCGCGCGCAGCAGCGGCCGGGCGATGAGGAAGCGGCGGTCGTACAGGCCCGCCTCCAGCGTGTCC
>Ga0111539_10007000_pt1 | contig 14468 bp, 9 predicted proteins | sample RhiMethybrSRZTD1_FD_79667 | JGI IMG/M metagenome (GOLD analysis project Ga0111539, IMG submission 79667) | Populus rhizosphere microbial communities from Tennessee, USA - Rhizosphere MetaG P. TD hybrid SRZTD1 (version 2) (version 2) | ecosystem: Host-associated > Plants > Roots > Rhizosphere >...
CGAGCTGCGACGAGCCGCAGAATTCGCAGCGCTGCCCGACGCGCGCTGGATCGAACACCGACACGGCGTGGCAGCTCTGGCACTTGACGGTGACCTTCTCCGCCTGCCAGCCGCGCTTCGAATCGGGGATGCCGCGCAGCGCCGCCGCCAGGTCGTGCTCGACGACCACGGTGTCGGCGCCGCGCTGCTGCAGCGTCGCCGGCGACTCGGTGCCGCAGAACGGGCAGACCAGCGCCTGCTTCGCCGCATTCCAGTGCGCGTCGGCGCCGCAGGCGGGGCACTCGTACTTTTCACGCGCAGTTGCGGACGGCTTGCCCTGAGCGCCGTCGAAGGGCCTGGCGCTATCCAAGGAATTCCCGGAGCGCCGCCTTCGTGATCCGCCACTGCGTGCCGATCTTCCGGCCCTTGAGGTCGCCCGCCTCGAGGCTGGCGATCACGTCCGACTCCGCGACGCCCAGCGCAGCGGCCGCTTCGGCCGGGCCGACCAGCTCCGGCAGCGCCGCACCAGCCGCGGCCGCGGGCGCAGCGGGCTGCGTCGCCTGCGCGGCAATGCCGCCCGGCTGGTTCAGCATCTGCTGCGCGATCGAGGCGCCGACGGCGAGCTCGGCGCCCAGGCCGCCGACGCCCGCGCCGCCCTTCTCGAGACCCTGCGCCATCTGGAACTTCACGTAGTCGTTGAGGTTGCCGACCGCCGCCATGCTCGAGCGCTTGTCGATCGCCGCTTCGACTTCCGGCGGCACCGACACGTTCTCGAGGATGAAGCTCGACATCTCGATGCCGTACTTCTCGCGCACCACGGGATTGATCAGCGGCAGCAGCGCGTCGCCGAGCTCGGTGTAGCGCGAGGCGACGTCGAGCGCCGGCACCTTGCTGCTCGCCAGCGCGTCGCTGAAGACGCTGACGATCCGCGAGCGCATCGCATCGGCGAACTCGTCGAGGCGGAAGTGCTGGTCGGTGCCGGCGACCTCTTTGAGGAAACGCGCCGGCTCGACGACGCGGAAGTCGTAGGTGCCGAAGGCGCGGAGCCGGACGATCCCGAAGTCGGCATCGCGCATCATCACCGGGTTGGAGGTGCCCCACTTGTTGCCGGCGAACAGCCGCGTGACGACGAAGTAGACGTCGGCCTTGAACGGCGACTCGAAGCCGTACTTCCACCCCTTCAGCGTCGTCAGCACCGGGATGTTGTCGGTGGTCAGCGTGTGCTTGCCGGGCGGGAACAGATCGCCGTACTGACCGAGGTAGACGAACTGCACCACCTGCGACTCGCGGACGATGAGCTGCGCGCCGTTCTTGATCTCCTTGTCATCGTCGGGAAAGCGGTACGAGAGGGTGTCGCGCGAGTCGTCGGTCCACTCGATGATCTCGAGCAGCTCGCCCTTGATGAAATCCATCAATCCCATGTCGTCTCCTGCGCCCGCGGCGCGGCGGTTTCGTGTTTTGGCGGTGAATCACATTATTCTATCGGCCCGGTGACGAATGAACAGGCGATTCGCGTCGGCGTCCTCGGCGCCGGGGCCTGGGCGCGCGGCGCCCACCTCCCCGGCTACCGCCGCGACGCGCGCTGCCGCGTCGTCGCCATCGCCGACACCGAAATCGAGCGCGCGCGCGACGCGGCCCGGGAGTTCGACATCCCCGACGCCGTCGCCGACGCCCGCGAGCTCTTCCGCCGCGACGACATCGACGCCATCGACGTCTGCACGCCGAGCCACACGCACTTCGAGCTGGCGTGGGGCGCGCTCGAAGCCGGCAAGCACGTGCTCTGCGAGAAGCCGGTGGCCTACGACTTCCGCGACACCGAGCGGGCCCGCGATCTGGCGCGCTCGAAAGGGCTCAAGACCAAGGTCGGCCTGACGTTTCGCTACAGCCCGGCGATGCGCTACATGCGGGAGCTCGTCGCCGGCGGCTTCATCGGCACGCCGTTCATCTTCAACGGCTTCGAACAGAACTCGCAGTGGCTCGATCCGATGAACCCGCTGCGCCAGGTCGACCCGGACGCCGATCAGTCGGTGCTGCAGGTGTCGTCGCTCGAGGGCTACGGCGCGCCGATCATCGACATCGCCCATCTGCTGGTCGGCAGCGATCTCAGCCAGGTGGTCGGCACGATGCGCAACTTCATCCCCGAACGGATGGTCCGCGCGACCGGGCGGATGATGCGCATGAACATCGACGACGGCGACATCTTCCTTGGCGAGTTCGCCAACGGCGCGCTGTGCTCGGTCCAGACCAGCTTCGTGACGGTCGGCAACTATCCGGGCATCGAAGCGCGCATCTACGGCAGCAAGGGGGCGCTCGTCTGCCGGCTGGTCGAAGAAGAAGGCATCTGCGAGACGCTGCGCGCGGCAACCCCGGACCAGGTGGAGTTTCGAGAGCTGAAGATCCCCGAGCGCTGCTACCCGCCGGGCGGGAGCCGCAGCGAATCGTGGCGCACGCTGTTCTACGCCAACGTGATCAGCAGCTTCATCGGCGAGATCCGGAGCGGCGGCGCGGAGAACGAAGGCGACTTCGGCGACGGCGCCTGGGTGCAGGAAGTGATCAACGCCGTCGAGCTCTCGTTCCGCGAGCGGCGATGGGTGGCGCTGCCGCTGGCGCGATGATGCTGGCGCGATTCTTCGAGAGCTACTATCGCCTGCGGCCGGTGAACGCCACCTTCACCGGCGTGCACGACCACGACGATCGTCTGCCCGACTGGTCGCCGGACGGCCTTGCGTCGGCGCTCGACGAGATGCGCGCGCTGCGGGCATCGCTCGGTCCTCCACCCGGGTCGCGCGGCGACCCCGACGACGTCAGCGCGCGCGACCGGCAGCTGGCGGCGTCGTTCCTCGACGTCCAGATCGCCGAGCTCGAGAGCCGTCATTTCCAGCGCGGCAACCCGTCGCTCGCCGCCGGCGAGGCGGTTTTCAGCCTGATCGCGCTGATGACGCGCCGGTTTGCGCCGGTTGCCGAGCGGGTGGAGGCGGCGATCGCGCGCCTGGCGGCGCTGCCGGTGTTTCTCGAGGGCGCACGTCTGTCGATCGACGCGGGCATCCCGGACGAGTGGCGCGTCAAATGTGTGCGGGAGTGCGAGGGTGCATCGCGGCTCCTTGGCGACGGCATCCGCCGATGGGTCGCGGTCGAGGAGATCGACGAGCCGCGCGCCGAACGCCTGCTGGCAGGGGCCGTCCGGGCAGGCGCCGCGTTCGAGGAGTTCAGAAAGTGGGTGGCTGACGGCGACGCATCCGCCGCCCCGCATCGATACTCGTGCGGCGCCGAGTTGCTCGGGCTCCTGTTGACGCGCGGCCACTGGTCGCGGCGCCCGGCGGAGGCGCTGGCCGTCGAGGCACAGCACGCGCTGGAGGAGGCGCTCGAGACGCTCCGGACGCGCGCGCTGGCGATCGCGCCCGGCGGCTGGGCCGAGGTGCAGCAGCGGCTCAACGCGGCGCATCCCGACGTCGAAGGCTACCTGCCCGCGTTCCAGCGCGAGTGGGACGCCTGCCGCGCGCGCGCAGCCGAGCGCGGCCTCGTTACCTGGCCGGACTACCCGATCCGCTACGTTCCGATCCCGGAGCACACCCGTGATGCGGCGCCGTTGCTGTATTACCTCTTCTACCGATCGCCCGCGCCGTTCGATCGCCTGCCGGTCCACGACTACGTCGTGACGCCGGTCGACGCGGCGATGCCGCACGAGGAGCAGGTGCGGCGTCTGCAGGCAACCAACACCAGCGTCATCAAGTTGAACCACGTCGTGCACCACGGCGCGATTGGACATCACGTCCAGAACTCCCATGCGTATCGCGGCGCGTCGGAAATCGGCCGGGTCGCGGCGGTGGACTGCGCCAGCCGCATCGGGATGTTCCTCGGCGGCACGATGGCGGAAGGCTGGGCCTGTTATGCGACCGATGTGATGGACGACGCGGGCTTCTTCACGCCGGAAGAATCGGTGGCACAGCAGCACACGCGTGCGCGCCTGCTCGCGCGTGCCGTCGTGGACATCGGGCTTCACACCGGCGGGTTGAGCTTCGACGCTGCGGTTGCGGTGTATCGGGACCGGGTCGGCATGCCGCCGGAGGCGGCGCGGGCTGAGGCGTGCAAGAACTCGATGTTCCCGGGGACCGCGCTGATGTACTGGCTTGGCACTGAGGGGCTGCATGCACTTCGGCGCGAGCGCGAACGCACGGAAGGCGCAACATTCTCGCTGCGAAGGTTCCACGATCGCGTGCTGTCGTACGGTTCGATTCCCGTGCCCCTTGTTGCGGAGCTGATGTCGTGAACGCTTCCCCGCACGTGTATCACCAGCTGTCTGCTTTCAGGACCGGCGATATAACCCGTGAGGCCGGAAATACGAACAGAAGATTAGAAGAACAGAAGACCAGAAGAACTCTCTCTCAACGTGTACAAGAAAAAGAGAAAGACAAGCCTTTTGATCTTCTAATCTTCTGTTCAAGTGCCCTGGCGCTGATAGTGCTGGTCGTCGCGCCGGCGTGCGTACGCCGGTCGGCAGGGAACGCGCCGTCGAACGATCTGCTGATCGTCGGCTACGATCGCGAGCCCGACACGCTCAACCGCTTCAGCACCCACATCCTCGAAGACATCCAGACCTGCGTCGTCGAGGGGCTGACGACGACCGACGAGCAGATGAAGGTCGTGCCGCTCCTCGCCGCACAAATGCCGACGCTCGAGAACGGCGGCGTGAAGCTGCGGCCCGACGGCGGAATGGACGTCGTCTGGAGGCTGCGGACGGGCGTGAAGTGGCACGACGGCACGCCGCTGACCTCCGCCGACATCAAGTTCACGGTCGACGCGATCAACGGCCCCAACTACAACCCCGAGAGCACCGACGGCTTCGATCGGATCGCGTCGGTGGACACGCCGGATCCGCTGACCGCGGTGGTCCACTATCGCGAGATCTACGCGCCCTACGACATCCAGTTCATCCGCGGGATGCTGCCGAAGCACGTGCTCGAAGGGCGCGACATCGACCGCGCGCAGGACTACAACCGCAACCCGCTTGGCACCGGGCCCTACCGGGTCGCCGAGTGGAAGGCCGGCGAGTACATCCTGCTCGAGCGGGTCGCGGACTACTGGCGCGGCGCCGAGTACCCGCACATCCGCCGGCTGATGTTCCGCTTCGTCGCCAACACCAACACGCGCATCAACCAGCTGAAGAGCGGCGAGGTGCACGTCGTCGCGCTGGTGCCGTGGGACAAGCTGCGGGAGATCGCCGGCATGCCGTCGATCGTCGTCCACAAGACGCCGGGCAATGCCTACGAGCACGTGACGTTGAACGAGCGTCAGGTGCCGGCGTTCCGCGACGTGCGCGTGCGGCGAGCGCTCCTGCGGGCGCTCGATCGCGAATCGTTCACGCGCACCATTCTCGACGGCCTGGCGCCGGTCGCGCATGGGCCGATTCAGCCGGTGTCGTGGGCCTATACGGATGCGATCGCCCGCTACCCGTTCGATCCGGCCGAGGCCAGGAAGCTGCTGGACGGGGCCGGATGGAAGCCCGGACCGAACGGCATCCGCGAGCGCGACGGCAAGCCGCTCGCCTTTACGCTGATCACGCAGGCCGGGTTCGCCGTCCGCGAGAACATCGCGCAGGCGATCGAACGTCAGCTGCGCGACGTCGGCGTCGACGTGAGGGTGGAGCTGCACGACGGCACCGCGATCAGCTCGCTGTGGTTCGAGGGGCGGTTCGACGCGATGCTGCACTGGTGGCAGATGCCGGCCGACCCGGAGCTGACGACCTTCTTCGCCGCCGATCGCACCCCGCCGGCGGGGCGCAACATCAACTACTACAAGAACGACGAGCTGACGAGGCTGCTCTACGCTTCCGACCGCACCGTCGATCGCGAGGAGCGAAAGCGCCTGCTGCACCGCGCGCAGGCGATCGTTGCCGAGGAAGTTCCGGAGCTGCCGCTCTACAGCATCACCAGGCTGGACGCGATCCCGGCGACGCTGCAGCACTTCAAGGGGAACCCGACCAACACCGGCATCTTCTGGAACGTCCACGAGTGGGTCGTACGGTGAGGGACGGCCTTCGGCCGTCCCGCGTTGGAGCGGGCGGGTGGGGCAGGCAGGGCAGGTAGGGCAGGTGAACAACTGATGGCGGGGTTTCTCGCGCGGCGCATCCTCCAGGCGGCGCCCTTGCTGCTCGCCATCTCCGCGCTCGTGTTTCTGCTGATTCACAGCGTGCCGGGCGGCCCGCTGGCCATTTTCCTCTCGAACCCGAGCGTGCGCCCGCAGGACATCGAACGGCTGCGCCGCGCGCTCGGCCTCGATCGCCCGCTCTGGGAACAGTACTGGGCGTGGCTTGCGGCCTTCGTGCAAGGCGACTGGGGCTACAGCTTCAGCGACGGCCGCCCGGTCGGCATGCGCATCGTCGAGCGCGTGCCGGCGACGCTCGAGCTCGTCGCCGCTTCAATCGTGCTGGCGCTGGCACTCGCGGTTCCCGCCGGCATCGCCGCCGCGGTCCGTCCGCGCGGGTGGTTCGATCGGGCGACGACGGCGCTGGCGGTCGCGGGCATTTCGCTGCCTTCCTTCTGGTTCGGGCTGCTGCTGCAGATCGTGTTCGCCATCAACCTCGGCTGGCTGCCCTCCTCCGGGCGAACGACGTTCGGCGGCGGCGGATTGCTCGATCACCTTCAGCACCTCGCGCTGCCGGCGACGGTGCTGGCACTCGTTCAGGCAGCGGCATGGTCGCGCTACCTGCGCGGATCGATGATCGACACGCTCGCCCAGCCCTTCGTCGTCGCGGCGCGCGCCCGCGGCGTGCCGGCGCGGGCGGTGGTGCTGCGCCACGCGCTGCGCAACGCCCTCGGGCCGGTATTGGCGATCGTCATGGTCGACGCGGCGCTGCTGGTATCGGGCGCTGTCGTCACCGAAAGCGTCTTTGCCTGGCCGGGGCTCGGCAGCCTGTTCACCGAAGCGCTGGCACGCCGCGACTACGCGGTGCTGATGGCGCTGCTGATGCTCGCCTCGATCGCCATCGTCTTGTTCAACGTCGCGGCGGATACCGCGCATGCGCTCCTCGATCCGCGGGTGGCGCTGCGGTGACGGCGACGATCGGCGACGCCGGCACGGCCCGAGTCGAGGAGACGACGTCGATCGCCGGGCGTCCGCGCGCCGAAGGCAGCGCGGCGGCGCTGCTGCTCGCCGCGCTGCTGGCGGCGGCGCTGGCCGCGCCGATGCTCGCGCCGTATCCGCCGGAACACCTCGACCTCGACCGACGGCGCGAGCCGCCGTCGGCGGCGCACTGGTTCGGGACCGACGAGCTGGGACGCGACGTGCTGGCGCGCGTCCTGTACGGCGCGCGCGTCTCGCTGGCCGTCGGTCTCCTGTCGGCCGCGGTCGCGGGCGCGTCCGGGATCGCCGTCGGCGGCATCGCCGGCTACGCGGGCGGGCCGGTCGACGCCGTGCTGATGCGAGGCACGGACGCGATGCTGGCGGTGCCGCGCCTGCCGCTGCTGATGATTGCGGCGAGCGTGCTGCAGCCCTCGGTGCCGCTGCTGGTGCTGTTGATCGGTCTCGCCGGCTGGATGGAAACGGCGCGGGTGGTGCGGGCCGAGTTCGCCACGCTGCGCGGCCGCGGCTTCGTCGAGAACGCTCGCGCCGCCGGCGCCGGGCATGCACGGATCATCGGTGCGCATCTGCTGCCGAACGCCGCCCACGTCGTGATCGTGTCACTGACGCTGGCCGTCGCCCGCGGCATCCTCCTCGAATCGGCGCTCAGCTTCTTTGGCGTCGGCGTCCAGCCGCCTCGAGCGAGCTGGGGCAACATGCTGTACCAGTCGCAGGCCGCCCTGTCGACCGAGCCGTGGCTCGCGATCGCGCCCGGGCTGTTCATCCTGTTGACGACGCTGTCCGTCAACGCCGTCGGCGATCGGTTGTCGTCACGGTCCGGCTAAAGCCGGACACTACTCAATCACAGGCCGCGTATCCCCAGGCATGAGGAGTTCGCGGTGGGCCCACCACGGCGCGATGCCGTTGGTCATCACCCGCTCGTGGAACTCCCGCAGGTTGAACGCGGCGCCGCGCGACGCCTCGTAGTCGCGCCGCAGCTTGAACGCGGCGAGCTTGCCGAGGAAGTAGCCGCCATACGTGGGATCGTAGGTGCCGCGCACCGCTTCCTGCCGCGCCGCCGGCTCGGGCAGGTGCGCCTCGCGCGCGAAGAACGCCGCCGCCTCATCGATCGTCCACTCGCCGCTGTGCAGCCGGAGCCCGGAGATCAGCCGGCAGATCCGCGTCAACGCTTCGCTGATTTGCGCCAGGCGGTAGCGCGGGTCGTCGCGCTTGAAGCCCTCGTCGCTCACCAGCTGCTCGCCGTAGTGCGCCCAGCCGTCCTGGCCGGAGGAGGGCTGCGGAAACGGGTTGAGGCCGATCCAGATGCGGCGGATCTTGCCCGGCGTGCGGCGCATGAACAGGCTGTGGACGTAGTGCCCCGGCGCCACTTCGTGCGCCGAGATGTCGGCGAGCGCCGGATAGTTGAACTTCTGCAGCCACGCGTCCTGGCGTGCCGCCGGCCAGTCGGGCTGCGCGTCGGTGACGTAGTAGTAGCTCTTGACCGGGTGCGGCTCGAGCGGCGGCGACGAGTGCATCGAGGCGATGCCGATGTCGTACGGCGGCGCGGCGGCGACGACCACCTTCTCCCCCTCGGGCAGATCGACGAGGCGCCGCTCGCGGATGAACGCAAACAGCTCGTCGACGGTTTTCTGCGCCGCGGCAACCAGCTCGCCCCGCTTCGGATGATCGTTCAGCACGTCGCGCCACACGTCTAGGGCCGCGCGGCCGGGACGTCTCGGATCCACCTTCGCCGCGGTCGCCTCGAAGTCGGCGCGCAGCTTCGCCAGCTCGCGCTCGCCAATCGCGAGAAGCTGCGTCGCCGGCGCCTCGATCAGCTCCTCCGCGCGATAGCGCGCCTCGACATTCGCCGTCCCAGCCTTCCAGTCGCCGGTCGCATTCGGCAGTACCTTCGACTCGAGCTCACCGACGTATTCGCCGATGGCGCCGCGCGCCCTGGCGGCAGCAGCGGACAAGTCGTTCTTCACACCCGCATCCGCCACATCGCTGAACGCCAGCGGCAGATCGTGATCCAGCAGATCGATCACGCCTTTGAACATCACGATCGCACGCTCGACGAACACTCGCGGCGGGTTCTGCAGGTTCTCGCGCGCCGCGGCCAGGAGCTTCGGCACGCCTGCAAGCTTCGTCACGACCTGCCGCGCCCGCGCCTCAGCCGGTGACGACTCCATCGTCATCAGGTTGTGGACGCCGGAGGACACGGCCGACGCGTAGATCATCGGGTTGCGCGCCCAGGTTTTGACCGTATCGAGATCGAGCAGCCAGCCGTCGACGATGCCGAGGAGGATGCGGCGATCGACCCGCTCGTCGGCGGTCAGCGGCGCGGGGTCGAGCGCCTCGAGCCGGCCGCGGAACGCGCGCAGCCACGCGATCTCCGACGCGATGGCCGAAGCGGAGAAATCCTCGAGCGTGCCGTCGTGCGTGTGGATGCCGTTGCCCGCCGCGATCGACGGATTGCGCGCAGCGAATTGGTCGAGGTATTCGTCAACCATCGCCGCGAACGCGGGCGCTGATTTGACCGCTGGCGTATCGGCCGGGCGATTGCAGCCGGCGCAGAACGCGATCACCGCGACGGCCGCCGCGATGCCCACCCGCCTTCGCCCGCGCTGATCCGAACCGCGAGCTTCGGCGCGACAGGCCTGCCCTGCCCGCCCCACCTGCCCTCCCTGCCCCACCCGCCCTCGCTCAGCGCAGCTCACCCAGCACCTCGCCGAGCGCCGTCCCGAACCGCGCGATCTCCTCGACCGTGTTGTAGTGCACGAGCGAGGCGCGGACGACGCCGTTCGGCAGCCGGCCGAGCCGCGTCAACAGGCGCGGCGAGTACATGTGGCCGGCGCGCAGGCCGATGTCGCGCTTCGCGAAGCCGTGCGAGATCGCCATCGAGTCGACGCCGGCGACATCGAAGCAGAGCGTCGGCACGCGGCGATCGAGCCGCCCGCGATCGGTGACGCCGAACACGGTCAGCCCGGGAACCTCGGCGACCGCCTCGAGCAGCGCCGCCGACAGCGTGCGCTCGTAGCCGGCGATCGCGGTCATGCCGGCGCGAATCGACGCCACCCGCGACACGGCCGACTTGCCCGGCGCGGCGGCGAATCCGCGGCCGACGCTCTCGATGTAGCCGATCGCCGCGTCCATGCCGGCGACGTTCTCGTAGGCGTAGGTTCCCGCTTCGAGCTTGTCGGGGGTGACGTCGGGGATGAAGTCCTCGCGGAAGGTCGGCAGCCGGTTGATCGCCTCGCGGCGGCAGCAGGCGAAGCCCATGTGCGGCGCGAAGATCTTGTAGCCGGAGCACACCATGTAATCGCAGTCGAGCGCCTGCGCGTCGAGCGGGCCGTGCGGCGCGTAGTGCACGGCGTCGAGGAACACCTCCGCGCCGACCGCGTGCGCGCGCCGCGCGACCCCGGCGACGTCGACGATGCCGCCGGTCGCGTTGGACGCCACCGTGCACGCCACCAGCCGCGTCCGCTCGTTCAAGAGCGCGTCGAGATCCGCCGGGTCGAGGGTCCCGTCCTCTCGGCCGCGCCACCAGACGATCGTCGCGCCGGCGCGCTCGAGCGCCAGCCAGGTGGCGATGTTCGCCTCGTGATCGACCTCGCTGACGACGATCTCGGATCGTGGCGTCAGCGTCTGGCCGATGGCCAGGCTGATCGAGCGGATGAACGACGTGGCGTTGAGCCCGAATGCAATCTCGTCGGGGCTGCGCGCGTTGACCAGCGCGGCGACACTGGCCCGCGCGCGCGCAATCATCTCGTCGACCTCGCGCGAGTGCCGGTACGGTCCGCCGCGCTGCACGTTGCGGAGGAGCAGGTGATCGTTCACCGCCGCGATCACGCTCGCGGGTATCTGCGCTCCCGCGCCGTTGTCGAAGAAGACGAAGCTGCCCGCGCGTTCGAGGGCCGGAAACTGCCGCCGCACCTCGGCGATCGGAAACGCAGAGGCGGCAGCGGGGGCTGCGGAATCGGGACGATCCAGAGCGCGGTTGTCAGGCATGTGCGTGCCGGCGGTTTCGGGCATAAACGATCGACATCACGGCGATGAACGGCAGATAGAGCGGGATGCTGTACTGCAGCCCGTCGACGAAGAACGTGGTCGCGGCAATCGCGACGATCGAGACGATCCCGAACCACGCGGCCGCCTGGTGGAACGGCATCCTGATCGGCAGCGTCGCCAGCTGCTCTGGCTTCAGCGCGCGGCGGAAGCGGAGATAGGTGAGCAGGATCACCGCCCAGATGAAGAACATCCCGGCGACGGCCGTGCCGTACAGCGCGAGAAACGCGTTCGCCGGCGCGTAGACCGCGAGCAGGATCGCGGCGGCCACGCCGCCGCTGGCCGTCGCCACGGCGCGCAGTGGCACGCCGCGGCGGTTCACCGCCGACAGCGATGGCGGCTCCAGGCCGGAGCGGGCCAACGACAGCAGCATGCGCGAAGTCATGTAGAGATTGGTGTTGGCGCTCGACACCGCGGCCGAGATCACCACCAGGTTCATCGCGCCGGCGGCGTAGGGGATGCCGATTGCGGCAAACGCGCGCACGAACGGGCTGCCGGTCAGGCCGCCGCCGCTCTCGGCGAGGTCGCGCCACGGCCCCATCATCAGCATCACCGCAATCGCCAGCACGTAGAACAGAATCAACCGGAAGACCATCGACCGCATCGCCCGCGGGATCGTCGTCTGCGGCCGCTCCGCCTCGCCCGCGGTGATGGCAATGCCTTCGACGCCCATGTAGCTGGTGATCACCAGCGTCGACGCCAGCCACACGCCGCGCCAGCCGTTGGGCAGGAACCCGCCCGGCCCGTCGACAAGATGCGTGAACCCCACCGCGGAGGAACCGCCGACGCCGGCGACCAGCGCGAGGCCGACCAGGATGAACGCGACGATGGCGGTGATCTTCACCAGCGCGAACCAGTACTCGAGCTCGCCAAATACGCCGACCTGCGCCGTGTTGATGGCGACGAGCGTCGACGCAATCGCCACCACCCACACCCACTGCGGCACGCCGGGAAACCAGAAGCCGAAATAGATCGCCACCGCCGTGACCTCGGCGCCGATGGCGAGAATCTGCACGAACGCGTAGGTGGCGCGGACCATGAACCCCGACCACGCCGACAGGTAGCGCTCCGCGAAGACGCCGAACGAGCCGGCGACGGGATGGACCACCGCCATCTCCGCGAGCGCGTAGCCCATGATCAGCGCGACGACCGCGCCATAGAGATACGTGAGGATGACGCCCGGCCCGGCAAGGCGGATGGTGACCGTGCTGCCCAGGAACAGCCCGACGCCGATCGCGCCGCCCATCGCCATCATGGCGATCTGGCGCGGCACGAGCTGCCGGCGGAGGCCTTCTTCGGTTGGAGGCGCTGCGGACGTAGCGGGCAGCGTCATATCGTAGTGTCCGCCTTCAGGCGGACCGTCACGGTCCGGCTGAAGCCGGACACTACTTCGGTCCGGCTGAAGCCGGACACTACATTCGGGAAATCAGCGCAGGGCAAAGACCACCACGGTCGGCGCCCCCGGGCTCCGCTCGACCCAGAAGTTCGACGGGCTGCCGGACGCGACGGCGATGTACTGCCGGCCGCCGGCGGCGTAGGTGACGATGCCGCCGCCAACCGGGCCGCCGGTATTGAACCGGTACAGCGCGTCGCCGGAGCGCGCGTCGAACGCGATGAAGTCGCCGGTCAGCTCGCCCGTCAGCAGCAGGTTCCCCGCCGTCGTCGTCACCGCCGCGACCATCGGCCGCGGCGAACGATACTTCCACTTCACCGCGCCGGTTGCGGCATCGACCGCCGTCAGCCAGCCCTGCGACTTGTCGGGCGGATCGAGGTCGGATCGCCCTCCCATGTACAGCTTGCCGGGGATGAAGCGAACCTGTTCGTACGACGAGAAGGTGGAGCACCAGTCGACTGCCGGCACGTAGAGCATGCCGATGTTGCGGTTGTAGGCGGGGCCGTTCCACTGGCTGCCGCCGAGCACGCCGGGACACGCGTGCAGCGGCGTGGTGATGACCGGCGTTTCCGCGTTCTCGCGCGTGGTCACCGGCGTTTCCCACACCAGACGATGCGTCTCGCGGTCGAGCGCGCGCAGCATGCCGTCCTTGCCGGCGGTAGCCACCAGTCGGCGCGGCGCACCGTTCAGCGTCGCGGTGAACATCGGCGTCGCATGCGTCACGTCCCAGTCGTGCGAGTCGTTGACGACCAGCTGTCGGTGCCAGCGCAGCTTGCCGGTGCGCACGTCGAGGACGACGATCGAGTTGGTGTAGAGGTTGTCGCCCTGGCGCAGGTGCACCGGCAGATCCGGCGCCGGGTTGGTGACCGCGACGTGCAGGTCGCCGTTCTGCGTATCGAGCGCGAACGAGGTCCACACGGCGCCGCCGCCCATCGGAATCCCCTTCGGGTTCTTCCAGGTCTCGAAGCCCGGCTCGCCCTGCTTCGGCACGGTATTGAAGCGCCACACCGGCGATCCGTCGGCGGCACGGAACGCGCCGACCCATCCCTGCAGGTTGTTCTCGCTGCCGGCGGGGCCGATGAGGACGAGGTCCTCGAAGATGACCGGCGCCATGGTGAACGTCTCGCCCTCGGCGGGCTTCGCCACCTGCCGCGCCCAGAGCTGCGCGCCGGTGTCGGCGTTGAGCGCGAGCAGGTAGCCGTCGGGCGTCCCGCGGATGACGCGGCCGTCCTTGATGCCGATGCCGCGATTGCGCTGGAAGCCCAGGTCGTCGCGCGTCTGCCAGCGATGCCGCCATTTCACGCGGCAGGTCGCGGCGTCGAGCGCGATCGTGCTGATCATCGTCGTCACATACATCGTGCCGTTGTAGACGATCGGCCCGGTCTGGAAATTGTCGCGCTCGCCGACCTGGAAGAGACACACCGGCGCGAGGCGCGCGACGTTGCCGGCATTGATCTCCTGCAGCGGCGAGAAGCGGCTGCCATCGTAGTCGTGGGTGTGGAACAGCCAGTCGCTCGACTCGGCGGCGCGGTTCAGCGTGGCCTGATCGGGTCCGCTCGACGCCGGCGCCGCGCCGGCGGCGCCCGGGATGAATTCGGGTGCGGCCGCGCGCTCCGGCGCGCGCGTGCCCTCAGCGCGAAGGTGCGCCGATTCGAGCCGCTCCGACGCGGCGCTCAGCGGCGTCGCGCCCGCCGGGAATCCGTTCGTCTTGAGCAGGTAGGCGAAGATCGCGGCGTGATCCTCCGCCGTCACCGTGTTCGAGGCACGCGGCGGCATCGTCGTCCGCGCGATGAAGAACAGATCGGCGAGCGTCAGCCGCGGGTTGCCCCAGCTCGCCTCGAACGCGGGACCGGTGAGCGCCGGTGCGGTGCCGCCGGTGAGCGCGGCGCCATGACAGCCGGCGCACGAGCGCTGGTACAGCGCCTCACCGCTGGCGGCTTGCGCCTCGGTGAACAGCGCCGGCCGCGGCGGCGCC
>Ga0111539_10007001_pt1 | contig 14468 bp, 10 predicted proteins | sample RhiMethybrSRZTD1_FD_79667 | JGI IMG/M metagenome (GOLD analysis project Ga0111539, IMG submission 79667) | Populus rhizosphere microbial communities from Tennessee, USA - Rhizosphere MetaG P. TD hybrid SRZTD1 (version 2) (version 2) | ecosystem: Host-associated > Plants > Roots > Rhizosphere >...
GAATCAGGGGGCCGGGCAGCCACTGGAAAGCCATGCAACGCGCCAGGTCCGAAACCTTCCGCAACGTGGACATCAGCCGCCGATCATGCCCGAGCCGAGGGTGCTGGCAAGGGTGGTGAGCTCGCCGACGGACGAGCCCGAGTAACGCGCCACGACGCCCGGCACCGCCAGCAGCCGCGAGCGATCGACGCTCGAATCGCCCCACGCGATCGCTACCAGGCCGTCCCTGGTACAGCTCAGAAACGGGTTTTGGGCGAGCCAGCGCCGGAGCATGGGCCGATCGCCGAATGCGCGGAGCAAAAGCCGGTCCGGCCGCTCGCGCACGTCGTGAACGCGGGTTTCCCAACGGCGTTTACGGCGGAACAGGCCATCGTCCAGAAAGGGCCGTGTCACCAGGTGATCGCACACGCGGGCCCCGCGGCGGCGCGCCTCCTCGCGCGCGAAGAACACGGGTGCGGCGCGCGCGGCGTCGTGAACGGCCCGGTAGTCGCCGTCGCGGACGCCTACCACGACGATGCTCATCGTATCGCTCCAGAGCGGGTGAGGTGCGAGCAGCGCTCCCGAGACCCACTCTCCGCGATCGAAAACGCGCAGCAGAAAGCCGCGACGGTGGATCAGCCGCAACAGCGACAGCGACGTCGGACGCGCCTGATCGGCGTGCCGCCGCTCGAGCATCGGCAAGTAGAAACCACGGTAAAAGGCCGCGAGGTCCGCCGGCTGCGTCGACAGTTCGCACGTCAGCCCGCGGCGCCGGATCGCGCGTTCGACGCTCTGCGCGTGCGGGCTTTCCTCGCCCGGCGCCGCCCGCAGCTCTTCGAGATGCGTGACGCGCTTCGGAAGGATCAGCCAGCCCTCGGCCGCAAACGCGCCGGCCCGCCAGTCGGGCATTTCGACCAGTGCGAGATCGACGCCGGGTCCGAAGTCGAGCTCCGGGCGTGCCTCGAGCGCCCGCAGTGTGCCGCGATCGCTCACTTGGACAGCGCCGCCGAAGCGCCGCCGGAGATACTCGAACAGGCCTTCGTCCCAGCCGGCCCAGGCAACGGTCAGTGCGTCGGGCTCGCCGGGGACGGAGACACGCAGCAGGCGCTGCCTCAGCCGGCGGTTGCGCAGCGCGTGCCCGCGGCGTTCGGCGTGCCGGAGCAATCCCGGCGCGTGGCGCCAGGCCGCTCGATACACGAGATAGCGGGTCAGCTCGAAGAGCTCGCCCGGCGACAAGGCGCGCGATCTTTCCTCAAGCGCGGTCCGACTGCAACTCGTGTGCCGGACCCGATGCTATACGTCGCTGGTTGCAAGACGCGGGCTATAGCGCGCGGCTTCCCGAGCCGTTCGCCACCTGGGCACGGGCGAGCTGGGACAGCGGGACGTTCCACGGCCGGCGCTGGGCGCGGCTGTTTCCCGCCACTTTCGTCCAGCGCGTGAGCCACTTCGCCGAGCGCCTTCAGCGCCCCGAGCTCGCGGTTTCGGCCGCGTCTACACCGGAAGGGTCGCGGGTCGTCTTCGCGGGCAACGACGCCCAGCTGCGCGACGTGCTGTTCGCGGCGTTCGACTGTGCGGACGTCGAGAGCGAGCAGCGGGTCCCCGCCCGCAGCGCGCTCCAGCGCGACTTTGCGGCCGAAGTCGAGTTCATAGAGGTCGATGCCGCGCAGGCGCGGAGCCTGAGCCGGCGCGGGTGGCTGATCCTGCCGCGCTGGGTCGAGTTCGAGATCGACCTCCTGAAGCCGGAGCGCGAGCTGTGGGACGCGCGCAAGCGTGAGAGCGTGCGCCGCATCGAACGCGAGGGGTTCGAGCTCGAGGTTTGCCGCGACGAAGCGGCGGCGCGCGAGTTCCACGACGAGATGTACGCCCCGACCGCTCGCATTCGCCACGGGCCGCGCGCCTTCGTCAGGCGCTGGGGTTACGTGGAGCGGGCGGCACGCAGAGGTCACCTGGTGTTCGTGCGTCAGGCAGGGCAGCGCAAAGCGGGACTTTTGCTGGTGCCGCGAGGCGGCAGCCGCAGCGTCGACGCCTGGTTGTTCGGCGTGCGTGATGGCGTGTACGCCGAGAGCCGGCTGGCGCGCGAGGCGGTGTATCTGCATGCGCTGCGCTGGGCGCGCGATCGGCTCGGCGCTCGCGGCTTCGGCCTCACCGCTGGGCCGCCGCTCCTGCGCGACGGCCTGGTGCGCTTCAAGAAGCGCTGGGGCGCGCAAGCGCTGCCCGGCGCGCGTCACGGCACGGCGTTCGCGATGCGGGTGCACCATGGAACGCCGGAGCTCGCGGCCGTCCTGGAGCAGAAGCCGCTGATCGGGCTCAGCTGGGAATCGGCGGCACCGCGGCTGTGTGCTCCCGTGCCGCGGCTCGCGCATCAGCCGCGGGTGCACAGCTCGCCCTTGCCCGGCGTGCTGGTCCGAGAGCTCGAGCTGGCCGTGGCCGAGGAGCTTCCCGAGCGCTGGGACGCCTACGCGCGGGCCGCCGCGGCGTACTAGTCGCCGAATTTGCCCAGCTTGCCGGCACGGTGAAGCGCCGGGATCACGAGCCCGGCCAGCAACAGGCCGAGGGCCGCGCTCGCCACTCCGAGCCACACCGCGCGCGGAGCGACGTAGTCGAAATGCACGGTGTGCCGGCCTTGCGGCACCACCACGGCCCGGACGATGCCGTTGGCGCGCAGTATCGGCGCCGGCTTGCCGTCGATCGCCGCGACCCAGTGCGGGTCGTGACGATCGTTGGTGACGAGCAGCGTGGGTCCCTGGTCGCTCCGCACGACGACTTCGTGGTGACGAACGTCGAAGCGCGCCGATTCGACGGCGCCGCGGGTCAAGCCGGGCGGCGGCGCGGAGGCGAGAACCACCTTGTTCCCGAGCTCCGATTCGTCGAAGGCGAGCAGCGTGCGGCGCACTTTCGCGAGGTCGCTCTCGACCACGGCCTGGTCGACGGTGTAGGCGCGCGGCAAGGCGCGCGGGTTTTCGTAGAGGGCGAGCCCGTAAGCCATGAGCTTCGGGTTTCGGTACTGCCGCAGCTCGCACGCGTCGCGGACGTCCAGCCGCTGGACGTTCAGCTCGGGCGCCCCGCCACCGCGGACGAACAGGATGCCGTCGCGGGCGTCCGGAGCGACGAGCGCCGTCTTCTTGAGCGGCCAGGGTCCGTCGAGCTGATCGGCCGGGACGCTCTGGATCTGAAACTCGTCGAGCGGCATCCCCGCGGCATGCAGCCCGAAGTCGATTCCGGCGCTCGGCGCGCGTGCTGGCGCCGCGTACAGCCTCACTTCGACCGGTCGCACCGGCATGTAGAACCTGCCGGAAACCCAGCCCCGCGCCGCGAGATGGAGGACATCGCCGTCGACGCTCAGGCCTTCGTTCAACGGACCGCGCGTGACCGGATAGCCCGAAAGAACCTGGTCCGAACGGAACGCGAGCCGAGCACGCCTGAGCTCGATCGCGGTGTCGCCGTCGGCGAAGGCGCGCAGCGAGAAATCGGCGGGCATACCCGCGGTGGCGAGCGGTTTGTTGATCAGCGCGAAGTCTTGCGGCAGGTCCTTCGCCGAAACCACGATCTGCGCGGTTTCCGGGTCGAATCCGCCGTCACCGTACAGGTCGAGCACGAGCTGACCTTTGTCGGCTTTGCCGCGCGCCCGCGCTTCGACTTCGAGAAACGCTTCCGGCGGCCGTCCGGCGCTGGGCCAGCTCAGCGTGCGTTCGGCTTTCGCTTCCTCGCTCCCGGTAGGTCGAAGCTCGAGGATACCTTCCGCGATGGACGCGTTCTTCAGCACCATCCCCGAATTGCTCGTCACGTCGGCGATCGTCTGTTCGCGCTCGGCCACGAACTGCGTGTGGCGAAGGTCGATCGCCACCGAGCCTTCGTTCGAGACCACGAAGTTTACGATCGGATTCACCGGCGGCAGCCACACCGACTTCGCGTGACGCGTGAACTCCGGCGTGAGCGCGCTGCCCGGAACGAACATCTCGAACGCCTTCGGGTTGGCGGCGGACTTCACGTCGCTGTGAAAAAAGCCGAGTGAGATTCCGGTCGTGGTTCGCGTCGGCGCCTTGAGCTCGCTCTCCAAGCGATGACGATAGGCGGTGCCCGCCAGAAATGCGGTGCATTCGAGCTTCTGCCCGGGGCTCGGCGCTGCCGCGGGGCCGAACGTGCAGCGCGGTCCAGGGCCCAGGCGTTGCTCGGGCGTCCCGCACAGAACCCCGGGCAGGACCAGGTGCGTCACTCCGAACAGCGAGGGCAGCACCGACCACGCGAGCTTCGGGTGGAATTTGGGCTGGCCGTGCATGTCCAGGTCCAAAACCGTGCTGACGTCCTCGTAAGCGATCGACGAGTAGCCCTGGAGGCTCTGCACACCGGGGTGCAAAAGCCCGCTGTTGCCGACGAAGGTGTCGATGTTGCCGCGCAAGTTCGGCACGCTGAGCAGGCGCACCGGGCGCTTTGCCGGCAAGGCCTCGGCTGCGGTCGCGGGCAGCGGTCGGAAGTTTCTGACGAACGCCGGCGGGTCACGCGTCGACCAGGCCGTTTCGAGCAGCGGCCCGATCGCGATCACCAACCAGAGCGCTCGGGGCGCTCCGGAGTCGATCGCTCGCAGCCAGAGCGCGAAAAACAGCGCGGCGCCGAGCGCGCTCAACCAGCCCAGGTCTCGGAGCAGCGCGCCGCCGGCTTCGTTGCTGAAGCCGCCGCCGAGCCAGACTGAAAGCGCGGTCAGGGCGCCGAGCGCGATGCCGGCGACGACCCAGCGGCGCAACCGGACCGTGCCGTGGCTCCGCATGTGCTCGAACCCGAATGCGCCGAGCACGGCGAGCGCCAGCCCGAGCTCGAAGTTGTGCCGCACCGGGCCGCGCAGCACGCCGACGATCGGCAAGTAGTGCAAAAGGCGAGCTAGCGGAGGCACGAAGCGGCCGAGCATCAAGAGCAGCGCGAGACCGGCGACCACCGCCCAGGCTCGGACGATCGGCGGCAGCGTGCGAATACTCGCGATCGCGCACACGGCCGCGCAGCTGATCAACACGCCGGCACGCGAGTAGTACTCGGCGTGCATCTGATTGTGCGGCATGAAAATCGTCGGCAAAAACAGGGGATGGAACGAGAGCGCGACGCTCAGGTCGTAGTCGCGCCGCACCGACGTCACGAGCTGCTGCGAGAACTCCTGAGCCGGCAGGATCTGCGCGCCGGCAATCAACAGGCCAGGAACGAGCGCCGCCAAGACCGTAGTCAGCCGCGACCAGCGACGTTCGAAAACGGCGCGCGCCGCACCGAGCACCAAAAGCGTGGTCGCGAGGTAAACCGTGAGCTGCACCGCGCCGGCGAAAGGCAGCATCGCGAACGCGAGCGCGGCGAGCAGATGGTTGACTCGGCCGCCGCGCAGAGTGGCGCGCTCGAACAGCAGGAGCACGAGCGGCGCCCAGGCGCCGGCAGCGAGGTACATGGTGTGACCGCGGTGCCCGAGCATGAAGCCGGCGTAGGCATAGCCGAGCGCACCGAACAGGGCGCCGAGGCGCTGGCAGCCGATCGTCCGCAGGTAAGCGTAAGCCGTGATCTCGGCCATCAAGAAGTGTCCGAGCACGTAGAGCGCCCAGGCCGAGACCGGTGGGCCGAGCAACAGCAGCAAGCGCGGCGGGTAGAGCACCGCGAACTCGGGCTCAGCCAGCAGCGGGTGACCCATCCACATGTCGGGCGTCCAGAGCAGCTCCCCGTGCAGGAACATGCGCGCCGAGTAGATGAGCTCCGGCAGATTCGCCGTGGCGTCGTCGCCGCCGTCGAGGAGCCCCGCGCTGATCTCCCGCCAGGGAAACGCGATCAGCGGCGCGATCAGCAGGACCAGAGCGACCGCGTTCTTGCCGCCCGGCTGCAGTCCGGGCCGTGGCGGAGCCTGCGGCGGGGGACGATCCGACAAATTGGGCCGAACAATAGAGCGACGCTCGCGGCAGAGTCGAGTCACTCTCGCCGGTACGCGCGCCGCGCCACGAGCGCGGCTCCAAGATAGCGGGCCCCGTGGGCGAGCAGACGTCGCGCGGAGGCCGCGGTCTTGGAACGGCCGGCAACGCGCTCCTGAGCCCGATAGCCGAGCTCCGCGACGCGCAGACCGGCGCGGTCGGCTTGCAGCCAGAGTCCGATCATGTATTCGCCGTGGTGGCCGCGAAGGACCAGGCGCTCGAGCGCTTCGCGGCGCGCGACCACGATGCCCGACGTGTAGTCGTGTACTCCCGTGCCGAGCAGCCAGGGCAGGAGCAGGGCGTTCAGAGACCAGCTCAACACAACCTCCACCGAGGAGTCCCTGCCGGGGCGTGTCAGCGCCTTGATCGCGCCGCCCGCCACGAAACGCGATGCAACCGCCATGTCGGCTCCCCGCTTCAGCGCGTCGATCAGGCGCACGAAGTCGTCGACGCGGATCACGCGGTCCGCGTCCATCCAGCCCACCGTGTCGCCGGTGGCGGCGGCGATGCCATCGCGCAGCGCGGCGGTGAGCGAGGGCGGCGGCGAGCGCTCCAGCAGGCGCAGCCGCCGGTCACGCGCGTGCCAGGTGCGGACCAGGTCCTGGGTGCCGTCGCTCGAACCGTCATCGACCACGATCAGCTCGGCGAGGTCGGGGATCCCGGCCAACAGCTCGGGCACGAGCAGGGCCAGGTTTTCGCGCTCGTCGAGCGTCGGGATGACCAAAGTGAGGCGCATTCGCGTCTAGCCGAAGGGCCGGCCTCGAGCTAGCCCTACTAGCGCTACTAGCGAGAGCGCGGCCTCGACTAGCCGAAGGGCGGCCTCGAGATGCGGCGCCCGCGTTGCACGCGTGTGCAGGGGCGCGGCGTGCCGTTCGCTGGTATTCTGTCGCACGGAGGCCGAATGTCGCTCGAGATCGGACAAGTCGTCGAGGGCAAGTACCGCATCATCCGTCTGATCGGCGAGGGCGGTATGGGCGCCGTCTACGAGGGCGAAAACGTCCGCATCCACCGGCGCGTCGCGATCAAGGTGCTCCTGCCCGCCTTCACCAACAACAGCGACGTCGTTCAGCGCTTCGAGCGGGAAGCCCAGGCCGCGGGCCGGATCGGCAACGACCACATCCTCGAGGTGCTCGATCTCGGCTCGCTGCCCGACGGTTCGTGCTTCATGGTCATGGAGTTTCTGGATGGCGACCCCCTGAACAAGCGCATCCAGAGCCGCGGCCGGCTCACGCCGCGGGAGCTGCTCCCGCTCGGCAAGCAGATCCTGAAGGGCCTCGGCGCCGCTCACGGCGCGGGGATCGTGCACCGCGACCTGAAACCCGAAAACATCTTCATCTTGCGAGAGAAGGCGGGCAAGCAGGACTACATCAAGATCATCGATTTCGGGATCTCGAAGTTCCAGCCGCTGAGCGGCGACGGGATGAAGATGACCCGGACCGGCGCTGTGATGGGCACGCCGTATTACATGTCGCCCGAGCAGGCGAGCGGCAGCCGCGAAGCCGATGCCCGGAGCGACGTCTACGCGATCGGCGTGATTTTCTACGAAGCCATCACCGGCCACGTGCCGTTCGACGCGCCCACGTTCAACCAGCTGTTGTTCAAGATCGTACTGTCGGAGCCCCCGCCGCCGCGGACCAGCGTGCCCGACCTCGATCCGGCGTTCGAGTCGATCATCCTCAAGGCGATGGCGCGCGACGTCGGCCAGCGCTTCCAGTCGACCGACGAGTTCTCGCGCGCGCTCGACGCTTGGGAGCAGAGCGGTGCCGGCGTTTCGATCCCGCCGCCGGCAAATGTCGACGGCCTCGTGCCCGGCGCGCGCGCATCGATGGCGTCGTCGCCGGAGCTTCGAGCCTCGAGCCTCGGAACCGGCTCGAATCCGGGAGTGCGTCCCGCGGCCGGGCAGCCCTGGTCGGGCTCGCAGCCGGGCGCCCCGAATCAGTGGTCAGCCTCCCAGCCTGGGGTGGCGCAGGGCGCGCCGGTCGCTCACGGCATGGCGACACCCGGAAACTGGGCCACGTCGCAGCCCGAGCTCGGGCAAGCCGGCGCGGGCGGGGACTTCGTCCCGAGCCCGCCCAAGAAGAGCGCGCTGCCGTTGATCCTGGCTGCGGCCGCCGCTGGCCTGGCGCTCCTGGTCGTGGTCGGGGTCGTGATCGCCGCCAAGGCCAGGGGGGGTGACGATCAGGCGCCGGCGGCGGATTCGGCGGCTTCGAGCGCGGTCACGCCTCCTGGCGAGCCGAGCGAGCCGGCCACCGCCGCTACCTCGATTCCGCCGCCGCCAACGGTCGAACCGGCCGCGACGAGCGGCGACAAGCCGAAGCCCGCCGAGTCGGTCGCGGCCAAGCCCGAAGCCGCACCGCGAAAACCCGATCCTCGGACGGGTCGCCCCCCTCCGTCGAAGCCGCCGCCCGCGACGCCTCCACCGCCTGCGAAGCCCGGTGGAAAGAAGCCGACGGCGGACGACTTCGGATACTGATCTCGCGCCTTAGCCAACGTTGGCCACGCGAGAAACTCACTCGCCGAAGACGTAGCGCAGAAACATTTCGGCGAGCGCCGAGCGCAGCGCGAGCACGCGTTCCGGCGTTTGTGCCGGGCCGCGTCCACCCATCGTCACGATCGCCACCTCTTCGGCCGCGATCTGGATCACCTGCGCGGCCGCTTCGGGATCCAGAATCCGCCCCGCGGGCGCCACCTGCTTGATCAGCTCGGCGACGCGGTTGGCGGCGCGCTGCGCAAACTGCATGCGGATCTCCATGATCCCGGGATCGCGCAATGCCATGGCGATGAACACGCGCTGCAAGCGCGGCTGCTCCGCGACGATCTGGAACAGCACGTCGATCACGTGATCGATGGCGGCGCGCCGTTCCTCGGCGCTCAGCGTCGGGCGGAAGACCTCGACGGTGAGGTTCATCATCACGCGCTCGTGAACGCTCTCGAGGTGCGCGCTGATCGCTTCGACGAACGCCTGGTGCTTGTCGGCGAAGTAGCGGTAGAAGGTGCCGACGCTCACGCCTGCCGCGCGCGCGATGTCCGGTGTCTGCGCGTCGTCGTACCCCTTGTCCGCGAAGACCTGCAGCGCCGCCGCGAGCAGCGCGAGGTGAGTCTCCCGTGCTCGTTGCTGCGGGAACTCGCGGGTGTCGCGCGTGGTTCGAATGTCCGCAGGCCGATTCATGCCATTGATCTCGTTACCATTTTCAAAAAGTGAAAGGGGCGTCACTTTTGTGTGGAGTATCCCGCTGAGTCGGTCTAGAAAATGAATCTATATTCACTTTTCGGTCGAGAAACTCATCCACGCCCCTCAAAAGGAGTCGTCGCATGACTGGCGAAGCGAGCAAGTTCATCGACTTGGACGCCCTCGATCGACACATGGAGCCGCCCCGTTCGATCGACGTCGAGCGCCTCGAGGCGAGCCTGACCGTGACTTACAACTGGGGCTACGAGGAGACGCGGCGCGAGCTTCGCGACCTGTATCGGAAGGCGAAGCGCTCGCAGTGGAACGCCGAGGAGCGTCTCGACTGGTCGATTGACGTCGATCTGGACAAGCAGCAGTTCCCGGACGAGCTGCACCCGCTCTGGGGCAGCGACATCTTCGCGCGGCTCGATCAGAACAAGCGCAAAGAGCTGATGCGCGAGTTCCCGGCCTGGACGCAGTCGCAGTTCTTGCACGGCGAACAGGGGGCCTTGCTCGCCGCGGCTCAGCTCGTGAACTCGGTGCCCGATATCGATTCGAAGTACTACGCCGCGACCCAGGTCGTCGACGAAGCGCGCCACGTCGAGGTCTTCGATCGCTACCTGCATCAAAAAATCGGAAACTCGTATCCGATCAGCCCCTATCTGAAGTCGTTGCTGGATCTGATCCTGTGCGACTCGCGCTGGGACATGAAGCTGCTCGGGATGCAGATCATGGTCGAGGGGCTGGCGCTCGCGGCGTTCGCGGTCACGCGCCAGACGGTCTACGAGCCGCTGCTTCGGAACCTGACCACGTACGTTATCCAGGACGAGGCGCGCCACGTCGCTTACGGCGTCCTGGCGCTGCGCGACTACTACAAAGACATGAAGGAGTCCGAGGTCCGCGAGCGCGAAGACTTCATCTACGAAGCCGCGGTTTTGATGCGCGATCGCTTCCTGTTTCAGCAGGTGTGGGAAAAGGTCGGGCTTCCCGTGCGCGAATGCATGGATATCGCGCTCAACAACGAGGGGCAGAAGCAGTTTCGCCAGATCCTGTTCTCGAAGATCGTGCCTGCGGTGAAGCGGATCGGGCTGCTCTCGGAGCGCCAGCGCCTTCGTTTCGACGAGCTCGGGATCCTCCACTACGAAGATTGGCAGGATCCGTTCGAGGCTCTGAAGGAGAGCGAAGCCGAGCAAGCGCGCGAGCGCGCTCCGACTGCGGCCGAGTGATCAGCCGAGCAGGCGCTCGCGGCGTTCCATGGCGCCGCGCACGCCATAAAGAGACGCTGCGTCCGGCGGCAGCACCGGACCCAGCGCGGCCGACGCGACGATCGCGCACAAGAGCAAGGTAGCCGCCTCGGGCGTTCCCGGCTCGGGTTCGATCAGCCACACGTTTTGGCAGCGCTCGGCGAGCGCCGCCATGCCCGCGGCGCGCCCGGCGGCTTCGGCGTCCCTCGCGAGCTCCATGTCCTCGGGCGAACGGGGTCGCTGCCTGAGCGTGAACGACCCTTCCACCCCGCGGCGGCTCGTGAGAAGGAGCTTGTTCGCGCCTTGCGGCGCCGGCAGCGAGCGCAAGCTCGCGGCGAAGAAGCGTTCCGCGTTGCGCTCGAACGCGGCAAGGTCGGCGCCGGGCGTTGGCGTCTGGGTGAAGACCCGGTGGATCATCCTCGAAATCTCGGTGGTACTAATAGCTCCATGGTCTCGGGCGTGGTCGCGCTGCTCACCGACTTTGGCACGGACGACCCGTTCGTGGGCGTGATGAAGGGCGTGATCCTGTCGCGATTTCCCGCGGTGCGCCTGGTCGATCTCACTCATGGCATCCGCCCTCAAGACGTCGTGCACGGGGCATTCTGGCTCGAGCGAAGTTTTCGCTGGTTTCCCGGGGGCACCGTCCACCTCGCGGTCGTGGATCCGGGGGTCGGCACCGAGCGTGCGGCGCTGGCAGCCCGCGCGCACGGGCAGCTCTTCCTCGGGCCGGACAACGGCCTGCTGGCGGAGGTGCTGGCGCGCGACGGCAGCGCCGAGGTGCGGCGCATCGAGCCGTCGCGTCTGGCCCTGCCCGTGCCGAGCGCCACTTTTCACGGTCGTGACCTGTTCGCGCCGATAGCCGCCGAGCTCGCAGCGGCAAGGCTAGCGTTCGAGGCGGTTGGACCCGAGGCGCAGCCAAGCGTCGGCCGGCTGCTGGCACCGCCGGTGCGCGGCGCGGATTGCGTGAGCGGGTCGGTAGTGTGCGCGGATCGCTTCGGAAATCTGATCAGCAACGTCGAGGCCCATCTTCTCGATGGGGTGCGCCGGCCGCTCGTGGAGATCGCGGGTATCACGCGGCGCCTGCTGCGGACCTATGGAGAGGCCGCGCCGGGTGACTACGTAGCCGTCGTCAACGCGTTCGACACCGTGGAGGTCGCGATCCGTGACGGCAACGCGGCGCTCGCGCTCGGGGCGGGACGCGGGACGCCCGTCGTGGTGCGGTCCGCGTGAGTCACGGCCAAGGGATCTCGCGGCGGGGTGTCGACCTGGCAGGTCCACTGGGCTTCGTCCACAATCGTCCCATGCGAACGCTAGGAGGCGTCTTGCTCGCCGCGGCGCTGGCCGGGTGCGGAGCAGGGGCGACGCGGCCCCCCGCTATGCCGGGGGTGGCTTCGCGGGCGGCGCCGGCTGCCCCGCTGACCCCCGAGCAGCGCCTTGCCGCCGGCCGGCAGCGACTCGACGTCAGCGACTACGCGGGGGCCGAAGCGGACTTTCGCGCAGCGGCAGTGGCTCAGAGCCGAGCAGCCGCGCTGCTCGGGCTGGCCCAGACGCTGCTCGTCACCGGCCGCTGCGACGCCGCCGCTGCCACGGCACGGGAGGCCGCCGGCGCCGGCGCCGACGCAGCTGACGCGGCGGTGATCGAGGGAGAAGCCTTGCGCCGTCAGGGCAAGCTCGAAGAGGCCGAAGCCGCGCTCCGTCGCGTGGAGAAGGCGCCGCAAGCCCGGCGCGCGCGGCTCTTGCTGGGCGAGGTGCTGCTGGAGCGCGGCAAGCGCAGCGAGGCCGGCGCCCCGCTGATGACCTTGATCGAGGACTACAACGAGGAGCGGATCGGTGCGAATGACGGCCGCGGGCTGGCGATGGTCGGGCGCGCGGCGCACCTTCTGCGCAGCCCGAAGGACGCCAATGACGCCTTCAACGAAGCCGAACGCGTGCTCGAAGGCGACGTGCAGATGCTCTTGTGGCGTGCCGAGCTGTTCCTGGAAAAGTACGATCCCGGACACGCCGAGGAAGTGGTGCGTGAGATTCTGCGCAAGGCGCCGGATCATCCGGAGGCGAACGTCTGGCTCGCGCACGTGAAGCTCGCGCAGACGCTCGACTTCGACGCCGCGGAACGGCTGGCGCGCAAGGCGCTGGCGAAAAATCCCGGGCTCGGTTCGGCGTACTTCGTGCTCGGCGGCATTGCGCTGCGCGACATGGAGCTCGACGAAGCCGACGCGCGGCTCGACGCCGGTTTGAGGTACAACCCGCGCGACCTCGATCTTTTGAGCCTGAAAGCCACGGTGCGCTTTCTGGCCGACGACGAGCCGGGCTTCGAGCGCGCCAAGCGCCGCGTGCTCGAGCTGAATCCAGGCTACACGCGGCTCTACGCGATCCTCGCCGAGTACGCGGACTGGGAACACCGCTACGACGAAATCGTCGCGATGATGCGCGAAGCGATCGCGATCGACGCCCAGGACGCGAACGCGCTGGCGCAGCTCGGGATCAACCTGCTGCGCGCCGGCGACGACGCTCAGGGCTTGAGCGCGCTGCGCAACGCGTTCGGCAAGGATCCGTTCAACGTCCGCGTCTTCAACACGCTCAACCTGTACGAAAAAGACGTAGCCAACAACTACGTGAGTGCGAGCTACAAGCGCTTCACGATCCGCTATCATCGCGAAGAAAAGGCGATCCTCGAGCGCTACGTGCCACAGCTCCTCGATCGCGCGTTCGGCGAGATGGTCGAACGCTACGGGATCACACCGACGACGCCGGTCGGCATCGAGCTCTACGCCGAGCGCCAGAACTTCGCGATCCGCACCAGCGGTCTCCCGACCACGGCGATTCAAGGCGTGTGCTTCGGGCGCACGCTGGCCTCGATGAGCCCGAAAAACGAGAGCTTCAACCTGGGCATGACCGTGTGGCACGAGCTCGCCCACGTTTTTCACATTCAGCTCTCGAAGAGCCGCGTTCCGCGCTGGTTCACCGAAGGGCTCGCCGAGTACGAGACCTTGGCCGAGCGTCCGGAGTGGGCGCGCGAGCACGATCCCGATCTCTACGAGGCGCTGCGCAGCGGGCGCTTGCCGCAAGTCGCATCCATGAACCGCGCGTTCACTCGCGCCGAGGAGCTGTCGGACGTGGCGACCGCGTACTACGCGGCGAGCCAGATCCTCGTGATGCTGAACGAGCAATACGGCAACAAGAAGATGGCGCGCATGCTCGAGCTGTGGGGCCAGGGCCAGCGCACCGACGCCGTGATCCGCGGTGCGCTCGGGATCGGGCCCGCCGAGCTCGACAAGAATTTCCGCGACTGGGCCGATCGCCGGCTCACCCGCTATCGCAGCCAGTTCGTCCCGGTCTCGCGCAGCGGTTCGATCGAGCGCGCGCGCGACGACGCCCGCGCCGCCCCGAACGACGCGCGCAAACGCGCGATTTTCGCGCTGGCCGTGCTGCGCGCCGGCAATCGCGACGACGCCAAGAAGCTTCTGGCCGAAGCGCTGAAGCTCGATCCCAAGCAGGCCGACGCCCGCTACTTCTCGGCCGAGATCGCGATCGCGGAACGCGACGCGACACGCGGCGCGAAGCTCGCGCGCGAGCTCGTCGGCGACGGCCACGACGGCTACTCGGTCCAGATGCTGTTGGCGGAAGCCGCGCGCGTGCAAAAGGATCTGATCCGGCTCCGCGCCGCGCTCGAGGCCGCGCATCGCTTCGATCCGAAGCAGTCCGAGCCGCTGGTCGGCCTGAGCGAGGTCATGCGCCAGACCGGAAACACGGATGAAGAGATCGGCGCGTTGAAAAAGCTGGTCGACCTCGAGCAGCACGAACCCGCGCCTTACCGACGCGTGCTCCGGCTCTTGCTCGACAAGCAGCGTTTCGACGAGGCGCGCGTGATCGGCGAAGCGGCGATCTGGGCCGACGTCGAAGGTCTGGAAACGCATACCTCGTTCGCGGAGGCGCTGGCCGCGACCGGGAGCCCCGATCGCGCCTTGTTCGAGCTAGAAACCGCGCTTTTGTGCCCGGGGCGGCCCCCCGAAAAGGCCGAGGTTCACGCGGTCTTCGCCGAAAGCTAACTCAAGCTGAAGAACCGCCCGCTCGCGCTCCGCCACGCCAAGCTCGCGCGCGAGCTCGCCCCGGACAATCCGCGGGTCAAGAAACTCGGCCTCTAACCCAACC
>Ga0111539_10007002_pt1 | contig 14467 bp, 23 predicted proteins | sample RhiMethybrSRZTD1_FD_79667 | JGI IMG/M metagenome (GOLD analysis project Ga0111539, IMG submission 79667) | Populus rhizosphere microbial communities from Tennessee, USA - Rhizosphere MetaG P. TD hybrid SRZTD1 (version 2) (version 2) | ecosystem: Host-associated > Plants > Roots > Rhizosphere >...
ACCCGGTGGCGGCAGCAACCCACCGTACGAAGTACTGCCAGGAAATCTGGCGTACCCCGGCCGACCCTGTGGCAGGAGCTCCGCGCTATCTGGTGACCGGCCAGGACCCCACCGTCATTACCGGTGACAACGCCTTCATTCCCGGCGGCAACAGCCCGGGCTCGTTCGTTGACAGTTACGCCGACACGGTTCTTACGACCAAGGAAGCGTTCGACGAGAACGACGGGGTGCTTGAGCGGCTCGCTCCCCCGCCGGCCAGCATCATCGTCGCCACTCAGTCCCGCATCATCCTCGCGGGCATTTCCGACAACCCCTACCGCATCGTCTACTCTAGGCTCCGCGGCGAGGGTGAAGTGGCTGCGTTCCATGATGCCCTCACCGTGGACGTCCCGCCGACCGGTGGCGCCATCACGGCTCTCGGGTTCCTGAACGAGACCCTCGTCGCGTTCTGCGAAACGGCGGTGTGGGCCCTTCCCGGCGACGGGTTCGACAATACCGGAGGCGGGCAGAACTACGGCCCGGCTCGGCTCCTATCCTCCGATGTCGGGGCCGTGAACGCCGAGGCTGTTGCCCTGACCCCGAAGGGCCTCCTCTTCAAGAGTTCGAAGGGCTGGTACCTCCTTAGTTCAGGTTGGCAGGTGCAGTACATCGGCTCGGCTGTTGCGAGTTTCGACTCCGACACCATCTGCGCCGTTCACGTCATGGAGTCCAAGCACCAGGTCCGGTGCATGGGCGCGTCGTCTCGGGCTCTGGTCTGGGACTACCTCGTCAACGAGTGGAGCGAATGGACCATCACCGATGGAATCCACGCGGGGCTCTGGAACAGCACCTACCACTACGCCACGTCGAGCGCGGTCAAGGCTGAGCAGTCTAGCTACTCGACAGCCGACTACTTCTTCGACGTGGAGACGGCGTGGATTCCCGTGGATGGGTTCCTGGGTCGAGGGCGCATTTGGTACATCGCCCCGGTTGGGGAGTACCGGTCCGCATTCGACCTCCGCATCCGCATCGCCCGGAACTACGACGACAGCGATGCCTCCGGTCCAACGTGGGTTGACGACAAGTTCTGGTCCCCGTCTCCGACTACCGTCGGAGGGCCTCTCCGGGTGCGGCATGGACTGGCATCTCCCCAGAGATGTCATGCCATCAAAGTACGACTTACAGACTACGCCGATGGCTCGACTACCAATCCGCCTGCCGGTGAGGCGTTGAAACTGACTGCCATTGAAATCGAGATGGGTGTCGAGCCCGGCCTGTATAAGGGGCTGGCGGCTGCCCAGAAGCAGTAGGAGACATCATGGCTGGATACGACCCACGCGACAGAAATCAGGACGGCAGCATCGGCTGGGGCGAACTCATGGGCGGCTCCGGGGAAGGAGGGGGGCTGTCTCAACTGAACCCGTTTGGCGGAAACTTCATGGGCGGCGCCATGAACCGCAGTTCGCAGTACGGAACTGTGGATCCGAGTGGCGAAATCGGCGGGCAGGCCTATGCCTCTGGCCAGTTCGCTGGCATGGGAGAAGGCGGGTACGGGGCGATGACCCGCGAGATGGGGCGGGATCGCGAATACCTCCGTGGCCTCCAGCGTGGGCAGAACAGCGTCTCCGCTGAGCAGTTTCGCCAGGGCCTGCAGCAGCAGTACGGCCAGATGCAGTCCATGGCCGCCTCGGCTCCTCCGGGCTCGGCTCCGATGGCCGCTCGCACCGCGATGCTCGGCGCCAGCCGGGCTGGCTCTGCGATGGCGGGGAATGCGGCTCTTGCAGGCATCCAGGAGCGCAATGCGGCTGCCTCGCAGCTCGCGTCTCTCAACCAAGCCCAGCGACAGCAAGACCTCCAGGCTGCTCTCGGTGCTCGCTCCAATGCCCTCCAGGGATACGGGCAACTCGAGCAGGCCCGGACTCAGCGCTACATGGCCGATATGGGCGTTCCGAGCCAAGGCGAGAGACTCCTCGGCGCAGGGGCCGCCCTGGGGAGCGCCTACATGCTGAAGTCGGACCGCCGGGCGAAGACCGATATCAAGGACGCATCGGAGGGTGCCGCGAAGCTTCTCACGGGACTCAAGGCTTACAGCTACAAGTACAAGGACGAGAAGGACGGCAAGGGCGAGCAACTGGGCATCATGGCCCAAGACCTCGAGCGAGTCGCGCCCTCCACCGTCATCGATACTCCCAAGGGGAAGATGGTCCACGGGGCGCGCCTCGCTGCTGCCCTCGCTGCGGCTCTCCCCGGGCTCGACAAGCGTCTCTCCAAACTCGAGGGCAAGTAACCGGCCGTGGCTGGCCCCTACGACATCCCGCCGCTCCCACCCGTTGACGAATTCGGGATGGTGTGGCCTCCGCCCGAGTGGTCGCAGCCGGTCCCTGTCGAGACTGCGCCTGCGCCCATTCCAGTTCTGCCCGAGGCGGAACTTCCGCCCGTCCCGCCGCCTGAACCTACCGCGCGCGAGAGGGTGGAAGCTGTAGACGCAGGCCAGCCGCTTCCTCGAGAGCAAGAGCCGGTCATCGATGCTGTCGCTGGGCAGGAGTCTCCGGCACCCGAGCAGCCGGTCATCCCGGAAGGGCCGCAGCCGTTCGCGATGGAGAGCCCCGACCTCCTCGCACCCGAGGGGCTGCAGGACGACTTCCAGGCTCGCCAGCTGCAGAAGTTCGAGCAACTCAGCCCCGAAGACCAGGCCGCGGAGTTCACCGACTGGCAGGTCACGCGCCAGCAGGAGATGGACAAGGCTCGCGAGCGCGAGAGGCAGGCTGATGAAGCTGCGGCCGCGAAGAACGACATCGTTCTCTCCAGGGCGCGCGCACAGTTCCTCAAGGACAAGGCGGACATCCAGACCGAGCAAAAGCGGCTCATGTCCCAGAAGGAGGACCCCGACCAGTGGATGAACGACCTCTCCGCTGGCCAGGAAATCGCCCTCTACCTCGGCGCCGCCATCAACGGCTTTCTCAACCCCGGCGGAGACAACCCGACCATCAAAATGGCGATGCACGCCATCGACCGGAATATCGACTCCCAGCGCCAGAATATGGCCAATCAGCGCGAGCTCCTGGGGATGCGGATGGGCGCAGCTACCGACGACTACCAGATGGCGCACAGCGAGTTTCTCGCCACCGAAGCGAAGAGGCAGGCCGCCTACGCGAAGCTGGATGAGCGGATGGCCGCTGAGCAGGCGAAGTTTGACCCCCGCGGCTCTCGGTTCTTCGCCATCGCAGGCGAGAGACAGGCTGCAGCTGCTCATGCCGCCGAGGCCGCGGCCAAGGCCGACGAGCAGATTCTCAAGCGGAACATCGCTATCGGCGAGTACGACATGAAGGCCGAAGACCAGGCGATGAAACGCGCCCGGTTCCAGAAGGAGATGGCGCCGAAGCCGTCCGGCCCGAAGTACTCGGCAGCCGACGTCCAGAAGATGTATCCGGGGCTAGTCGTCCCGGACAAGCCGGGCGGGTGGACACCGGCCGAGGTCAAGGCACTGGTCGGCGTTCGGAAAGACGTCAAAGACCTATCCGGTACCTCGCCAGCGGACGCGACGAAGGCCGTCGAATTCGAGCAGAAGAGACTTGAACTCGAGCAGTCACAGCGCGGCGACGTCATCAAGGACTCCACCGGAGCCGTGCTTGGGAAGCCTCGCGCCAAGAGCGAGGAGCAGAAAGCCCAAATCCGTAGTGCGGTTGTCAGCTATGAGCAATTCCGTCCAAAGCTCGTGGAGTTGATGGACCTCGTAAAGGACATCGGCGAAGCCGACTTGACCTCGGGTCGATGGCCGGAGGACAAGGAGACTCGGTACAACTTGCTGCGCGACGAACTCGGGGAGATGTACGCCCGAGTCAAACAGCCCGTCGGCATCCTGACTGACAAACCCGGCGGAGATATCGACCGCGCCAAGGAGAAGATTCCCACCAGAGAGGGGTGGACGAGGTTCTCCAAGAGCCGCAACCCGGAGGCGGTCTACAAGGAACTGACCGCCCTTGTTGACGACAGCTTCGACACGAAGGTCGGTGTCGAACTGGAGGGCTTCGATCCCGCGAAGAGCCCGACGAAGCGATACAAGGCGAAGGACGCTCAGATTTTCGCCAAGGAGGGCGCCGTCGATGCCGAGATGGTGAAGACCAGAAACCGCCTTCTCTACGGCAGCGATGAGCCGCCTGCCCCACTTACAACATTTGGCGAGCCCGATGCGCCCGTGCCGGCGGCCCCCGACACCTTGGACGACCCATGGGCAAGGGCGAGGGGGGGTAAGTAGATGGGCAAGAAAACCATCATCACCCCGGCCGGTCGGTCGGTTGTCGTCGATGAAGCCGACATCGAGGCAGCCGGTGGAGCCGTTGGTCACGAGGCGTCGCAGGCGGAGATCGAGGAAGTCCAGCGAGAGCAGGCCAACGAGGAACTCTACGGCGGGGTCACCGGTGCCATCGCCACGGCAGCCACCAACCTCCCCGGCGTTGATATCGCCATCCGGGCCGCTGGCGGAGAAGCGGCTGGCGAGGCGCTCCACCAACTGGAGTCGCGCCACAAGATAGCCGCCATCGGGACTCAGGTTGCCAGCGGACTCGCAGGGGCAGGACTGGTCTCGAAGGCTGCCAAGGCGGTCACCGCCAGCAAGATTGGAGCGCTGGGCGTCGAGGGCGCGATGTTCGGCCTCCAGCAGGGCGCCCACGAACTATCCACGACCACCGACCCGCTGACCCTTGAGCGCGCTGCTTCGGTCCTGTCCTCGAACGCCCTCCTTGGTGCAGGCCTCGGAGTGGGGGCCGGTGCCATTGGGGCAGGGGCGTCGAAGCTGGCGGAGAAGGGCATCGCCAAGAGCAAGGCGTTTGTTGACAAGGTCCGGGCGCGGGCGAGCATCGCCGATGACCTCGCCGGGCTTGACTCAAAGGGCCTACGGCTTGCTGAGGAGACCGAGAAGGCTTCCCTCCAGACCGTTCGCGCCGAGGCGAAGGCTGCTGTAGCAGACGAAATCGCCGGGTACCGCGCCATTCGAGACGAGGCAAACCCGTTCCTCGTCGCACAGGGTGACCAGCGGGCAGTCCTGAGCCGGACGAAGGCGAACATCCGGCGCAACCTCGACAATCCGATCGGACTCAAGGAGAAGCCGGAACTCGTCAAGAAGGCCCTCCAGGAGGAGCACGAGGCCCTCCGCAAGATTGCCGCCGAGTCCGACGGGCTCCTCGCGAAACTCGCGGAGGAAGACGTCAAGCTGTCGCAGACCCTGTCCAAGCGAGTCGAGCAGGCCGCGGGACAGGTTGACACATTCGTAGAGCTCGACGGCAAGCTGGCCCGTCGCTACGCCGACTGGTCGGGCACCAAGATGGCCAAGGGCGAGAAGGTTCTCGCCGTCGCCCCCGAAGACGCCACCCGGTTCCAGGCCGCACTTGACGCTGGCGAGGTCCACGGCATGAGGGCGCAGGCCCTCGGCAAGGTGGACTCGCTCCTCGAGCACAACGTCGCGCTGCAGAAGCGCATCGCCGACCTCGATGCACCTCTCGCGTCGGAGCGACTCGGTGCTATCTCCGATGCCCGTGAGGCACTGAAGGCGCCGAAGACCGGCCTAGAGAAGGGACTCACCGGCTACGCCATGGGAGCAGTCACTGGGCTTCTCCCCGGTGGACCTATCGGAGCAATCGGCGCCATGCTCGCCCCCGGGGTCGTGCGAAAGACGGCCGACCTCGTACTCGGGAGGCTCGCCAAGGCTAGCGCCGAGGCTGCGGCCGGAACTGGGAAGGCAGTCGAGACGCTTATGGCCGGCGGGAAGGCAGTCGGCCGCGCTGTACCAGTGGCTGCGTCACGCGTGCTCTCCGAGCACTCCTTCGGTGGAGCCGCGCCGAAGGTCGCCAAGGTGGGCCGCAAGCCGAATGCTCTAGCCAGCTACAAGGTCCGGGAAAAGGAACTCCTGGACATGGTGGCTATTGGCCCGTCGGGGAAAATCGAAATGCGCCCGCAGGCCAGACTCCAGCTAGGCGAGCAACTTTCTGGCGTCCGTGCCGTAGCTCCTCTCCTGGCCGACCGAATCGAAACGGTCCAGGCCCGGAAGGTCGAGTTCCTCGCGGACAAGCTTCCGAAGAGGCCGGACACCGACGGAAAGTACGGCCCGAGCCGCTGGCGGCCCTCTGACATGGCCGTAGCCAAGTGGGCTCGCTACGTCGATGCGGTGGAGAACCCAAGCGGAGTCGAAGACAGGCTCGCCCGCGGCGTCGTGACCCCGGGCGATGCAGAGGCATACCGAGCCGTCTTCCCCGAGCGGTACGCCGACCTGCAGAGGCGCATCGCCCAGCAGTTGCCCCAGTTGAGGCAGAGCCTGCCCTACGAGCGACAGGTCAACCTGTCCATCTTCACCGGCATCCCGGTAGCCAGTGCATTCCAGCCGAGGACCCTGCGAAGGCTGCAGAGCAACTTCGCCTCGGAGCCGGGGAGCGCAGGCGGGACGCAGGCACCGAGAGCGACCCCGAACTTCGGTTCGGCAGGGTCCGTAAAGAGCCAAGAGATGACCCCGTCCCAGAGGCGGGAACAGGAGTAGGCCAATGGGCTATGGCAGGGAACCTCTATTCAAGGGCGTCATCGCCACCACCACAACCAAGTATGTCGGCGTGCCGATTCGACCCGGGCCGGCCGGTGGGTCTATCGGGCTGCACATCGGGTGGAAGGACGCTGTATCGGCAGCGACCATCACGCTCGAGCTGTCCAGCTTCCCGACGACCGACGCGCCAATCGAGGAGGCGGGGTCGGCATGGGAGTGGAAGGATTCCGGTCTCACCATCACCGGACCGACCGCAGCCGCGGCTAGTTCGTCTCTGGTCAATCTGGAGAACGTCAGACAACTTCGCGCTCGCCTGAAGATTGTCACCACCGCGGCCTGCGACTTCGAAATCCACAACGGTGCTGCGGCGTGACCGTCCTCTCGGGCATCCGGTCGGGAATCCGCAGCGGGTTCTACGGCGACATCAACCCGATTCCGGGGCGGCGGTTCCCTGCCTCTGCCCTGGCGTGGTCGGCTGCTTTCCCGAGCATCACGGTCCCCACGGCTATCTGGACCTTCCAAGAGACGGCTAGCCCCATCCTCGACAAGATCGGCTCCAGCAACCTCGTTGAGAACAACCCGCTCCTCTATGCGCAGGCGGGGGACACGGAGCCGACCGCATCCCCCCGGGCCTCGCTGGAACTCGACACCACCGGTGGCGGCGAGTGGACCGGGCCGAGTTCTACGACCTTCGGAAATATTGGCGTCAGTCAGAGCTTGTCAATCTATCTTAGGTTCCGCATCCCGGACAGCGCCGCCACGGTTCGCCCGCTCGCTGGCAAGGGAGCGGGGGCGGTTACGCGCTACGCCATCCAGGTACAAGCAACAACCGGGGTGATTCGGGCGCAAGTCTCCAACGGGACGAACACGACCAATATCGACTCCTCGACAGGCTACGACGACGGAAACTACCACGACCTGCTCTACGTCATCGACTCCGTTGCCGACGTCGCGCGCCTCTTCGTCGATTCCGAGACGGTCACGGCCGTGGCGCTTGATGCCGGGATTGTCACCACCATCGACACGACCGGCTTGGCCCCTGCCCAGGGCCTTCGCGTCGGAGCGACAAACAGCGGCATTCCACTTCTTGGTACTAGATATAGCTACATGGCCCTGTGGTCCAACGTGGTCCTCACCGCGGCAAATTTCACGACGATTCGCACATCCAACTGATGCGTGTGCTCCTCGAAAGAGAACTCGGATTCAACGTCTTCACCTACGGGGCCGTGGGGGACGGGCTCATCGACGACCACGCGGCGATCCAGAGGGCGATCGATGCGGCCTGCGAGGCGAGTTCCGTTAACGGATACGGGGGAGTCGTTCGGTTCCCGCCGTTCCTCTACAAGTCCACTCGTCGGTGGCATGTATGGGCGGACAACGTCCGAATCGAAGGCTCGGTAACCCGAGGGACGCGGTTCCAATACGTCCCCGACCCGCTCTACAACGAGCCGGGGCTGTTTCTATTCGAAGCAGCTGACCCCGGCCCGCTTCTCCATTGCGGCATCTCCAACATGGAGATCCGGGCGGCCCAGGACACGGCACTGGTCAAGTACGCGGTGGACCTGCACGGCACTCGAGAGTTCGAGATGCACAACGTGCGGGTGCAGAGTTGGAGCGACACCACGAAGTCATCGAGCGCTCTCCGTGTCCGTGGATGGGACAGCCTCCTCTTCAGGATGCTCAGCCTGACCGCTGACATCCCGGTGCGAATCAGTTCGAACGCCGACCTCGACGACAACAAGGACATCGACCACGCGACGTTTTTCCGCTGCACCTTCGGCGCAGACAACACGAGCAAGATTGCCTTCCTCGTTGAGGATGGAGTGGTCTTCCGCAACCTCACACTCGACGGTATCGCCTTCGTGCAGGGCGGCTTCTACTGCGTAGATACGACTGCTCCGCGGCGAATGAGTACGAACCTCGCGATTCGGAATGCCCGATTCGAGGGGTTCTCGGAAACGTCGGGAACGGCCGTGGGGACCTACGCCATCGACATCAGACGCCACGCGAACGGGAAGCTCCGCGGTATCGACGTCCATAACGCACTCCTCGGTGAGGGCTCCGAGGCGCGGTACGACGGCTTCTCGGGCGGGGTGGCGTGGAACGGGGCGCGAGTCAACGGGGTGTGGCGCTCGACTCTGACCGAGGTCACGTACGCCGGCGAGGGGACGCCCGTCACCTACGACGGCCGCGCCCCGACCATTACGGGCGGCCAACTTACGGCACAGGACAACGGCAAGGCAAAGCCGGCCGTTGAGGCGCAGTGGGACCAACTCGGAATTGCGCGGCCCCGCTCATGGTGGAAGTTCTCGGGTGCGAGCGGAAACCCATCAGACCAGCAGGACGCAACGGTGTCCGGCCTCCCGGACCGGTCGCTCGTGGCGAACGGGGGCCCGCTCTATCAGCAACTCGTGAACGGCTCGAAGGACTACCACAACGGATTCACCGAAGCGACTGACCAGCGCTTCGGTCTGAACAGCGGACTCACCGACTTTAATCCCAATGACCGCTCCGCGGCTTGGTACGCCTCCTACAAGTTCTCGAGCGGCTGGACGCCTGGAGGGGATCGCGTCCTCATCAACCTCGGCGCAGCCGGCCTGGCGGGGGCGCTGGGGCCGGTCGTGTACATCGCTACCGACGGAACGCTCAAGACGTACGCGGGGAATACCGTCGTCTCGGGCAGCCGGGACTACCGGAACAAGAGCATCGGTCTGCTCCCCGTCTACAACCGAACCGCGGGTACTTGGACCATCTACGTTGGGATGGACGGCTCGCTCACGATCGAGACCATCACCGGGACCTATGGAGCCGCGGTTGGGTCGGTCAACCAGAAGGGCTTCGGCGCTGAGAGCGCGTCGTTCACCTCAGCTCTCGCGTTCATCGACTTCGGGGCGATGTGGTTCAACGCCGATGCCGAAGGTCTGTCCGCCGCGACTCTGCGAGCGATGGGGTGGGGGGTCTAGTCGTGATCGGTCCCGTCACACTCTTGCGTGAACGGGTAGACGATTCCGCACCCAGCGGTCTCGAGGGACTCCATGCACGCCTCGTGCTCCTCGGCGGGAACAGGTTCAGGTGTCCGATCAACGCACCAGCCGGTGAAGAACTCCACGCACCCCGGCTCGGGCTCCCCGTTGAAACAGCCATCCATCCACTCGCATCGCGCGACGGACTGCTCGTAACAAGCTGTTTCCACATCGATCGTGTCGGCTGCGTCATTGCAAGCCACTACCATCACCACCACCGCCAGGAGCAGTCGCATAGCCCTCATCCTATGTATGAGTGTCCCGTTGGCAAGAGATGTTCATGACCGGCGTAGATGACAGCTGGATGGAGCCGACCCCGGAGGACCCGCCGAAGCGGAAGCAGCGGGATTCCTGGGGAGTTCGCCGTGAGGTCAAGCGCCTGGTTCCCTATGTGGGCCACCTCATCATGGCGGTTCTCCTGTTCCTCACCGCCAAGCTGGCAGACAACGCCCAGGACACAGCCGACTCGGCAGCGCAGAAGGGCAGGGACGGGGCGAAGCTGGCCAAGGAGACGAAGGTGGAGGCTCAGGCCGGCTACGCGGTGACAGCCGAGAAGGTTGACGCCACCGGGGAAACCCTCGCCCAGCTGGCCGCCGAGCTCAAGGCGCTCAGGGCCGACGTGGATGCGCTGAAGGCCAGAGCCGGCAGACCCCGCACGCGCAAACCGGCCATCAAGGTCCCCGAGACTGTGACTCAACCACTGCCGCCAACGCCGGCGGCCGCAGCAGCTGTAGCCCCCAAGGAGTAATCATGGACGCTGGAACCCTCAAAGACGTTCTCCTCCTCGTGACGACGCTTCTCACCCTCTGGCAAGAGAGGCGCCACCGGAAGGACAAGAAGAAGGCATCGCTCAACGACCTGATGCCGCCGAAGAAGGTGCGGTGATGACTACCGAACTTGCAGTTAGGCTGCTAATCGCCATCTATGACAGCCAAGTGGCGCACAACGAGACCCACACCCTGCGCCTTCGTCTTGAGAGGTTCCTCTGTGGCCAGTTGCCGTCGCGCAGCGAGGTATATACCCCGCTGAACCCGGAAACGTTCGAGGCGCCGAAGGAAGGTGCCGCGTGAGGAACATCAGCATCACGCTCATGTGGCTCCTCCTGGGGGCTGTCACCTTTTTCGTGGCGCTGGTCCACACCGGCTGCGGCTCCGCTACCAAGCCAACAGCGGCCAAGCCGGAGCCGAGGCAGACCGAGGCCATCCCCATGGTGTGCCTCCAGGTCTTCCGCAAGGAGCAGACCCCGGTCGTCATCTGCGGCTCTCAGCGGATGTGCGATCACGTCCATGGTCGGCTGGAGACCTACTGGGGCGCGCTGTCGGCTCGGTACGACCTTGAGGCCCTGAGCGACTGCACGCCCCTAGACGCCCAGTTCACGGAGCGGTGATGGACTCCTATGACGTTGCCCTCTTGCTGGTCTTGGCCAATGGGGTCCTGGGAATCGTCTGCATGGTCAAGTTCCTGTGGGAAGGCAGGAAGTACTAACCTGCTACCAACTTTTGCGAATTTAGTAGCAAGGAGCCGTAGATGTCCAACACCAAGCCGCCGCTTAGCGTGGTCCCGGAAGCCGAGGAGGACGAATGGGAGGGAGAAAGGACGACCCCCGGTTGGGCGCAACGTATCACCATCGGCGACCTGTACCGGGCGCTCGCGAGGCTGGAGAGCGCCGTTGGCCGCATGGCACGGGCCGTCAAGTGGCTCTCGGTGAGCGTGGGCGCACTCGCCTTGGTAACGTTCTTCCTTTGGTGGATGCGATGACCAGCTTCCGAGGCCCAGATGCGACGTTCTGGTTCCTTGTGGAGCGCCTCCTTGAGAAGAAGGAGCACATCGGCAAGGTCGGCCTCTACTGGGTGAAGGGGGGCGACTGGAGGCTCACGGCCGAGCCACAGGACGAAAGGCGAGACCTGGACCTCCCGGGGCAACGGCAGGAGCCGGACGAGTTGGACTTCGACGTCAGTGACACTGACGTTGACTAGATGTCCAAAACAAAACGGCGACAGCTGTCGCCATCGCCGCCTTGGGGTTCCCGAAGGAACCACTGTCCTTGGACCGGACCAAGCCATCCTGCCGCGCCGACCGCCCCATCGTCAAGGGAGAAGAACGGTCGAGGGAGCTTTACAACCGGACCTCCGAAGAAGACCGGGCTGCATCCTTCCGGGTAGCAGCATCCCTCGACCGTAACTAAAGCGATACCGACGTGGACCCCTAGTCCTTGTCGAACTGATACACGAGGTCGGGGTCGATGCCGCGTTCGATTGCCAGCGTTCTGATTCGGATGATGAGTGTCGCGTCCCTTGATATGACCCCAACGCGGGTACCGAAGGCCATCGCCTCCACGGCCTTCAGCGCCAACATCTTTGTCTTGCCCGGGTGACGTCTCATGGCTGAGTGGATTTGGCTTACTTCCTCGTCCGGCCGGCGCCACGCTTACGAGGCAGCGATGCGCCCCCGCGCTTCCGGCCTGTCTTGGACGCCACTTTGCGGGAACGACCGCGAGCCGGGCGAGGGGGATTGCCTGTACTGCGAGAAGGCCGTGCAGAAGCGGCTTTCTCGAGGGCGGTGACTCGCTTCCTGGTGTCGGCGTGGACGGCATCCCAGAGCGACCGGGCTTCCGCCATCCCATGAGCGTGTTCGAGTAGCGGCCCTTCGACAGCGCCGATCCGCCTATCGACGCGAGCGACCTCGGAGTCAATCCACCTCCGGTCCGCTTGATGGGCCCTGTACATCGTCTCCAGCCGCTTCTCACACTCCGCTAGCCTTGTCTCTAGGGCAGCCAGAGCCTCGGGGGAGACGGTGGCGGGGACGGTCGTGTAATGCTTTGGGCACTTGCAACCGAACAGGCACGGTTGGTCGTGCAGGCAGTAGCTCGCGGACGGACACTCAGGGCAGACGTAGCTCACGGCTCCTCCGGTACATGCTGCGCCACTCCGCCCGGCCTGACGTCCCACTTCCGCTTGCGGTTCACCTCCATCTTGGCGTCTACGAGGTCGTGCAGGTCGTAACCGAGATACCCCGCCCACTGGACGAGAAGAACATAGACATCGGCGCATTCCTTGGCGCAGGCATCGAAGTCCCCCTGCCTGAACTCGCTGCGCATCTCATCGAACTCCTCCTCCAGCTTCGACCAGAGCGCCTTCATTTCCGGGGCGCCGAACATCTCGTCCGCCCATCGGCAGATGCTCTCCTGCGTTTCCTTCACGGTGTCTCCACTCCCTTCGACCATCTCCGAGCCCTCCCTACATCGATGTGCAGAAAGTTGGGATATCTCCCCACCCCTCCATCGGGCACCTTCCCCTCCTTGATGAGCCTCAGGTAGGCAGCGTGCATCTCCTTGGCTGAGATGTTCCTGGCGATGAGGTCCAGGGCCGAAGCCGTTAGGTGCTGAGAGGCCCTGGCGCCCCCTATACGCCGATTGTAGGCAGGGGACCTGTAGCCAGAGACCACGATGAGAGGGCAGCCCAGGGCGGCGCGTAGAACCTCAGCGCGCTCACAGACAGCAAGGGCGTTGTGCAGGTAGACCTTGGGGACACCGGAGCCATCGTGGCAACGAAGCTCGGATGTATCGAAATGGTCAGTTAACTTCACGGCTTCTCCTTCAGTTGCTCGCGGCACCACATGCACCCCCGGCTGGCGCAGTCCTGCCTGTGATGGTCGATACCGGCCCGGATGGCGGTACGGACGATGTCTAGGTGCGAACAGCGCGGGCATGTCTCTGGACACACAGTCTCGTGCAGCCGCCTCACCAGAGCTTCAACTCGGTCATCGCTCATCGGGCGCCATCTTCCATGTAGAGGTACCCATCCTCATCCTCCTCCATTGCCTCTCGGAACTTGTCCACGGCCGCGTTAGCTACCTCTGCGCAGGCATAACCGTTGATGTCGTCCACACTCCCCCGGACACGCCCGGTGTGCCGAGCGTCGAAGTCCCGGATGTACATGGCAGCGAAGGTGGCCACCCAGATATCGCGCTCAGTCTTAGTCATCGGTCGGCTCTTTCGCTATGGGAGAGAGCGGCCAGTTCCCTTTCTAACTCGGCAACCCTGCGGTCGGCTGCGACGCCTCGAATCTCCTCCGCTGCTCGTTCTATCGATAGCCTCTTGTTCTCCGCCTGGAGTCCATTCCACCTCTCGCACCAGTTGTGGATGACCGATTGGTGGTGGTCCACGTGCTCCTGGAAAGCTATCTGAATATCAGCGTTGCGCTTCTCGAGGGCGGCAATGCGGGCCTTGGACTGCACGGCGGCCACCATGTTGTCGTGGCAGCAGGCAGACGCGACGGCATGTTTCTCCAGTTCCCCCACCCTCTCCAGCAGCCAGGCGATGTCCTCGGGGGCATGAGCCCATAGCTTGGCAACGGCCGGTTCGTATTCGTCCGCCTCGATGATTTCAGAGTCGAACTTGTTGCCGAAGGGCGCCGCTGCCTCCAGCCGCTCACGGATCGCATTGAGGCGGTCGTTACTCATGGCTCCCTCCAGTTCACCGCGGCGTCGATTTCGTTGCGCACTTCGCCGAAGCCGTTGTCCGACCCGTAGGCGACTGCAGCTACGGCAGGACGGGCTTTGACGAGCAACCGTCGCAGCCTCCGCAACTCGCTCTCGGCCTCGCAGAGGAGGTCGCGAGTCACCGAGTCGTCCGTCATAGGGGCCCAGTTCGCTATCCGGTCCTCAATCAGCCTCGTCATGCTCACGGGCGCCTCCTCGGCAGAACGTACGAACCAGGGGTCACCTTCGGCAGCGCATCCCTCGGAGCCTTGACGTAATCTGCGCAGTACACCCGGACGTCGTACCCGAGGTTCCTCGCCTTCCTGGTGGCCCGCCGGAAATGCTTCGAACGGCAGATGGTCTCCTGCCCCGGGTAAGTGACCACCGAGCAGATGCCAGCGTTCCAGAAGACATATGCCTCATGCTTGCTCACGGCTCACTCCTCCCCTCGGGCCAGGCC
>Ga0111539_10007005_pt1 | contig 14466 bp, 13 predicted proteins | sample RhiMethybrSRZTD1_FD_79667 | JGI IMG/M metagenome (GOLD analysis project Ga0111539, IMG submission 79667) | Populus rhizosphere microbial communities from Tennessee, USA - Rhizosphere MetaG P. TD hybrid SRZTD1 (version 2) (version 2) | ecosystem: Host-associated > Plants > Roots > Rhizosphere >...
AGGCTCCGGCGCCACATCGGGCGTCTTAACGGTCACAAGCAAAAACCACTTGCCGTCCTTACGCTTTACCAGGTCGCTTTGGCCGTGTTTTCCGTTGAATCGCCCGGACTGATACTTGCCCATCATAACCGGAACGATGGTTCGGCCTTCGAGTGTCAGCAAGGAAATACGGTCAGCTCCTTTGAAAGCCATCAAGCGCTGGTCATAAGGAATGCTGGCGTATTTCCTGAAGCGAGGGCGTATGGATTTGTCGCGGCTGTAGGCTTCGCAAACCTGTGCGATGCAACGTATAGCCATCTGGGCTGAGAGGCCGAAATCACCGCGCAGTTGATCGTAGTAGAGTTGTTGAAGTTCGACCTTGTTAGCCGTCTTGAGGCGGAAAGCTTCCCCCGCGAGCCAATCAGCGGCGGCGTTGAAGGCTCGCATCGTGGCGGAAAGCTTTCTAGCTTGATCCCCGTCGGGTAAAAGTTGTGTTTGTAGGATCAACTTCACGGCTTGGGATGTTAGCATAGGTAGTCGGTTCTATCAGTTGTTTTTTTACCTAAAGTCTGCGTTAACCGTATGTTCGTCGAAGGGCCAGGCCCTTCGACGAACATACGGTCTCGATTTCCTCTCCATCCAAGCCTATCGGCTGTGGATGGAGCATCCATCGAGGGAGAAGGTGAACAACTGCTGGCCTCTTGGAAAAAACAGCTGCTTGCTCATGCTGACCTCGTCTTCGCACAGGAGCGCGAAGCGACCGCGGACCTTGCCCGGCTTGCTGAACTTGAGCAGATTGTCGGACGGCTAACGATGGAGCTGGAAGCTGCAAAAAAAAGCCTCGCAGCTCTTGAGCCTTCCCTCGAAGAGAAACGGGAGGTGATCGAGATGCTCAAGAGCGATTATCCGATCAGCCTGGTGCGGCGATTTGCTAACGTCTCCCGCAGCAGTTTCTACTACAGGTCGGCAGAAGCTGGAACAATCTGTGAGAAACCGCAGGGCCCTATGATACGAGAGGCGACTGATGAAGACTTCGAGGAAACCTTCAATACCATCGGCAGGGCCAGAGGACGCCCCGGCTCTCGCGCGGCTTCGCTACGAATTTCGAGTCGGCCAGGATCCGGCTACGGAGGATGAGTCTCAAGCGATGTGTATATAAAGATGGCGTATCGTCCGGAGAACCGACAAAAGTAATGAAATTCATCAGGCGCAACCTTTGCCGAGCCTCTGTCACTTACTTCCTCCATAGGCCATACTCAGGCCTATTTTCAACAGTCCGACGAGGAGGAAATTTGCGTAACCTGACTCGAAAATTTTTGCTGTGGTTCGGCTGCTGTATGGTCGTCACCCTTTTCTTTTCCACCCGCATCTATTTCAGCCAAACCGGCATGGGTGGGCCTGCCGACTCCTATTTCGACGCGGTCCGGCAAGCAATGCCGCAATGGTTTACCTGGGGCGCGCTTTCGCTGGTCATCATTCGAATCGACCGGTGGATCGCTCGGGGAAGGTCTTTGTTACAGCGGTTGTTGCTGCATCTGCCGTTAAGCTTTCTGGTCACCGCCGCGTTTTTTCTCATTGGCATCCTGGTGGGCGCCCTCTTGAGCAGCAGATTTTCGGCCGGAAACACTAGCGACCGGATGCTCGCTTTTGCGAATATCAAACAGTTCTTGGGCGGCGCTTTTCAGTGGAATTATTTGATCTACTGGTTGATCGCGGGGGGATGGCTGGCCTGGGACTACAACCGCGAATCGCAGGATCGAAAGCTGCAGGCGGCGCAGCTTGAATTGAAGACGGCGCAACTGGAACAGCGGCTGACCGAAGCGCGCTTGCTCAATCTGAAAGCGCAACTTCATCCGCACTTTCTTTTCAATGCGCTCAACACGATTTCAGCCTTTGTCGAAAAAGACCCGCGCGGCGCGCGGCAGATGATCGAACATCTCGGCGACCTGCTGCGCTTTTCGCTCGAACATTCCGAAGACCAGGAAACGACGCTCGCGGCGGAACTGGCAATGCTGGATCATTACCTGGCGATTCAACGCGTGCGGTTTGAGGATCATTTACAGTTACGAACGGAGATTGCGCCGGACACTTTGCCGGCGCTGGCGCCGAATTTGATCCTGCAGCCCCTGGTTGAAAACGCGATTCGGCATAGCGTCGCGCAGCGGACAACACCTGTTTGCGTGACGATTCTCGCCGCCAGGGAGGATGGACATTTGCGCTTGCAAGTCAGCGATGACGGTCCCGGCTTGCCTGCGGGTTGGCATTGGGATGCGCACGCCGGCGTCGGTTTGACCAATACGAAAAAGCGGCTCGAACAGCTTTATCCCGCGGCGCACCAATTGACCGTGAACAATGCTGAAGGCGGCGGCGTGATGGTCGAGATCATCCTGCCGTTTCGCGCGAACGGCGCAAAGCCGGAGGAAGACGGGCATGGATAAGATCCAAGCGATCATCGTTGATGATGAAAAACCCGCGCGCCGCCGTTTGCGCGAGTTGCTGGAAAAACAGCCTGACATCGCCATTGTGGCGGAGTGTTCGAACGGCGCGGAGGCGGTGCGGAAAATCCGCGCCCTGCAACCCGATCTTTTATTTCTGGATATCCAGATGCCGGGGCTGGACGGCTTTGGCGTCGTCGATGCGATCGGCGCGGCGCAAATGCCAGCCACCATTTTCGTGACGGCCTACGATCGGTATGCGTTGAAGGCGTTCGAGGTCAGCGCCCTCGATTATCTTTTGAAGCCTTTCAGCGATGATCGTTTTGAGCGTAGCTTGGCGCGCGTTTTATCGTTCGTGCGCACGAGCCGGCGAGAAGAATTGAATCATCGGATCCTTTCCTTGCTGGATCAAATCCAGCCCAAACAGCCTCAAAATACCGGCGCTCCGCTCGATTGCCTGATGATCAAAAATGGCGGGCGCGTCCATTTTTTGCGGGTGGAAGAAATCGATTGGATTGAAGCCGCAGGCGTCTACGTCCAAATCCACACCGCCGGCAAAACCTGGTTGCATCGTATTTCGCTCGGCGAACTTGAAACGAAATTAGACGCTAGGCGGTTCTTACGCATTCACCGTTCTACCATCGTCAATTGGCAAAGAATCAGAGAGCTTCATCCGCATTCACATGGAGACTTTCTGGTAATTCTACACGACGGCACGGAACTGAAACTCAGCCGCAGTTATCGCCAGAAAGTCGAGGCCAGTCTCGGCCAATCTCTGTAAGCCCCGCCGTTTCGCGCCGCTCTTTCCGCCATTCGAAACAGCATTGCGCGCCTTGCCACAAAATGATTGCGGGCGATTTCCGCCAGAATGTCTAATGCCGCCTTACGATCAATTTCAATCTGCCAGGAAATGCATTTAGAAAATCGGCCTGGCGGCGGTTCCAGCCTGGAGCGAAGAGGAAAATTATGTCATTGAAAAACATCTTGAAGCTCTCCTGGCTCTTTGGATTACTGCTCGTTCAATGCCAGTCAGCTTCAACTCAGGTTCCTCCCTTTCGAGAACTGGCGCGAATGTTCGATTACGACCAGCGTGCGCCACTTGACGTAAAAGAGCATTCGGTCGAAGAGCGGGAGGGCGCAAAGGTCTATGACATCACTTACGCCAGCCCGCAGGGAGGCCGCGTGACGGCTTACCTGGTCGCGCCTGCGAGTAAAGGCCGCCACGCAGGGATCATCTTCGCGCACCCGGGGGGAGGCGATAGAAAGGTATTCCTGCCGGAGGCTCTGACGTTGGCCAGAGTCGGAGCCGTGTCGTTGCTGATTGACGACCCATCGGCGCGGCCTGTGCCCTGGCGGCGTAGGATGTTCGTCCATACCGAGCCTGAAAATGATCGCGCGACTTACATCCAGGCCATCATTGATTTGCGGCGCGGCGTTGATCTGCTCGCGGCGCGGCCGGACGTAGACGCGAAACGCTTAGGCTTTGTCGGTTTCAGCTTCGGCGCGGATTTGGGTGGGATCCTGACGGGCGTTGAGCGGCGAATCAAAGCTTACGCGCTGATGGGGACGGGGGCGCGGCTGACCGATTTATGGCGCTCAGGCGATACGCCCAATTTGGCGCGATTGCGAGCCTCTCTAACGAAAGAGCAATTGGATAAATACATTGAAACGACCGCGCCTTTCGACTCGGTTCACTACATCGGACATGCCGCTCCGTCAGCGCTGCTGTTCCAGTTCGGGCGGCGCGACAGGAATTGGCCGGAGAAACTCGCCCTGGAGTTTTACCAGGCCGGCAGCGAACCGAAGGAGATCAAATGGTGGGACGGCGGGCACGAACTGAACGATGAAGCCATGCGCCATCGGGCGGAGTGGTTCCGTTCACAGATCGGCATCGCCGCGCTGAGACCGGCGCGGCCCGGGATGTGAGCTGTCAGGTGTTAGGTGTTAAGTGTCAGGTGTCAGGTGTCAGTAAAAGAATGACGCCGCAAATTCCTACCTGACACTTCACACCTGAAACCTGAAACCTGGCTCCGGAGGAAAATATGATCGCAGACCTTTGGCAAGACCTGCGCTACGGCGCGCGAACTTTGTTGAAGCAGCCCGGCTTCACGTTGCTTGCCGTGCTGACGCTGGCGTTGGGCATAGGCTCGACCACCACCATTTTCAGCGCGATCCAGAACATTTTGCTGGATCCGTTCCCCTATACGGATGCGCATCGCATAGTCAACAATCAGATTCGCGATACGAACAGCAGCCGTCCGGGCGGGCGCACTTTCTTCCAGGCGCCGGAATTCCTCGATTACCAGGAGCAGAACCAGGTGTTCGAAGAGGTCATCGGCGCCACATTCGGTGACGTGCTCTACAACAGCGGCGACGGGATGGAACAGTTCAATGGCGCCTATGTCACGCCCAACACATTCAGGCTCTTGGACGTACCGGCGCAACTCGGTCGCGGCATCTTGCCGGACGACGTCAAACCGGGCGCGCCGCCGATCTTCGTAATGGCCTACAAACTGTGGGTCAAGCGCTTCAACCTGGATCCGACCATTCTGGGCAAGACTTTCACGCTCAACGGAACGCCGACGACGCTGGTCGGGATCATGCCTCAGCGCTTCACCATTCTGGGCGCAGACGTCTGGATCGGCCGGGCGATGGAGCGCGGCGATCCGCTCACAAACCGTGATTTCTGGTTTTTCCAGGGAAAGTTGAAGCCCGGCGTTACCATCGAGCAGGCGCAAGCCGATATGGAGCTGATCGCGCGGCGACTGGCGCAGGTTTATCCCGATAACTATCCCGAGAACTTCAACGTCAAGGTCGTCAGTTGGGTTGACAACCTGGTAGGGCAGTTTCGCAAGACGCTCTATACGATCGCCGCCGCCGTTGGCCTGTTGCTGCTGATCGCATGCAGCAACGTGGCGAATATGTTGCTGGCGCGCGCGACGGCGCGTGAGAAAGAGATGGCGATTCGCTCCGCGATGGGCGCCAGCCGGATGCGCTTGGTCGGCCAATTGCTTACCGAGAGTTTGCTGCTCGCGCTCGGCGGAGCGATCGTGGGCTGTTTCTTCTCTTACGCCGGCATCAAGGGCCTGGTGATAGTGATGCCCGATACCCTCACCATCCCAGATGAAGTCCAGATCAGGTTGAACCTTCCCGCCCTGCTCTTCAGTTTGGCGACGGCGGTCGGCTCCGCCGTGATCTTCGGCCTGGCGCCCGCGCTGCAGACGGTCAGAAAAGACCTGGTCGAGCCGCTGAAAGACGCCAGCAAAGGCGCCAGCGGCGGTTTCAGACGGGGACGGTTGCGGAATGCGCTGGTGGTGTTCGAGGTGGCGCTGTCGCTGGTGTTGCTGTCGGGCGCAGGGCTGCTGATGCGCAGTTTCGTCAAGTTGCAGCAAATGGACCTGGGCTTCAATCCGGAGAACATTCTGTTTGCGCGCCTGCCTTTCCCTCGCGGCCAGTACACGACGGCCGCCGAAAAACAGCGGTTTTACGAGCAATTGCTTAGCCGGCTGCGCGCGCTGCCCGGCGTGGTGGCGGCGACCGAGACTACAGCGCTCCCGCCGTATGGCGGCATCGGCAGCGAAATAGACGTCGTCGGGAAGACCCACACCGAGAAATGGCGGGCGATCTTTCAACTTTGCAGTGAAGGCTATTTCCCGACGCTGCAACTGCGGACGATACTCGGTGGCGCCTTCTCGGAAATAGAAGTGAACAGCGCGCGCAAAGTCGCCGTCGTGAACCAGACGTTCGTGAACAAGTTCCTCGGCAATGAGGACCCGATTGGGCAATCGGTCAAAATCAATATGCTGGAGAGCATGCCCGATTCTCCGGTCAAAAACCCGGTCTTCGAAATCATCGGCGTGATCTCGGACGCGAAGAATCAGGGAATCCAGGAGCCCCCGATGCCGGAAATATTCGTGCCCTATACGATCACCGCCGCCTTCAACCGGGCCATAATGGTCAGGACTTCGACGCCGCCGCTTTCGCTGCTCAACAATGTGCGGCGGGAAATCCGGGCCGTGGATCCTAATATCGCCTTGAGCGGAACCCGCAGTCTGGATGATTACCTGAAGCAATTCAGCTACGCCGAGCCGCGTTTCAGTCTGGTTCTGTTGAGTGCCTTTGCAAGCGTCGGACTGGCGCTGGTGGCGCTAGGGGTGTTCAGCGTGATCGCCTACACAGTCGCGCGGCGTACGCGCGAGATCGGCGTCCGGATGGCGCTGGGCGCCGGATCCGCGGACGTGGTCCGAATGGTTCTGTGGATGGGTTTGAAATTGCTCGGGCTGGGCGTGGGCGTGGGGCTGCTGGCGAGCTTCGCCGTGACGCGGGTGATCGCCAATCTGCTTTGGGAAGTGTCGCCGCGCGATCCGGTGACGCTGGTCGCTGCGGTGGTCGTGGTGGCGCTGGCCGGTCTGGCGGCATGTTATTTCCCTGCACGGCGCGCCACGAAGGTAGATCCGTTGGTAGCGCTAAGAGTAGAGTGAGGTCGCGAAAGACAACAAAAGGAGCATCCCATGAAAAACAAAATGTTGTTCTTTGCAGCAATTGTTTTTTGCTTTATAACGATTTCCAGTATTGGCGCACAAAAACTCAGGAAGCCTATCCGGCTAAAGCAAACGGCAGGCCGGCCAGAGCAAGTCAATAGGGTAGAACCTGATCGGATTAACCTCCTGAGGGGACAAAGGGCGGACACCGTCCGTTTGCTTTTTGATCAAGCCCATGGCGAACAGCCCCCGCCTGGCCCAATGGATGCCATCGCCAAGAAACTTGGCTTGGTGATTCAAACCTCTGCCCAACCTATCAACAGCGAGAGCCTCAAGGGCGTCCGCATTCTGTATCTCCGCGCTCCATCGAAGGAGTTCACATCTGCGGAGACGGAGGCAATAGTCGCCTTCGTGAAGGGCGGTGGTTCTTTGTTACTTGTGCTGGACGAGGAGCGGCGGCAGTCCTTGGAAAAAACGGGCGTCAATAACCTTATTACGCCATTTGGTATGAGGCTGACTCCCGACACCGAGTATCTGCACAACTGTGGCGGCATCGCCAAGGCCGGGGAGATCAACAAGGCGGACCGCGAGTTGCCCTTCAGCGGCGGGCGCGCTGTCGAGGACGGCACGGCATTCGCATTTCAACTCGACAAAAATGGCGCACCCGCACAGCCCTTCGGGGCCTACAAGCGACTCGACAATGGAGCGCGCATCGTGGCGCTCGGCGAAGGCATGGCTTCCTTGTTCCTTGGCGCCCCTAATGGCGTAAGGCTCACGGGTGTTCCTAATGACCCGACCAGTACCACCTATTGGGGCAAGGACAGCTCCATCTTCATGGAGGAGTTGCTGATGTGGCTTTCTCGGTAACCGGTTAGCCATGCGCGAAAATGATCAGCGCAGATCCGAAGAAGAATAGCTAGCCCACTGAATCGAGTTTTGGCGAAGGACAGTATAAATTTGAACAGATGCCGACAGCTTAGCTCCCTCATCATCATCGCCGCAGGCGCGTTCTCTTCATCCCAACTTTTTGTTAGCATCCTCGATTGAGGCAGGAAGTAAAAACCCCGGTTGTTGTAGCAACCGGGGTTTTCCTTTAGCTCCTGCGTTAGCCGGAGCCATTTTGGCTTTGTTCAAAAATAAGTTCGCCATTTGGTGATAAGCTCATTCTCAATACTGGGCAGGGCAACCGCTAATTGGTTATGAAACTGTGCTCAAATTTATTCGGACAACAAACACCGATACCGGGCTTCGAGTTCGGGCCTATCTGGATAAAGCTTCAAGCGCGATTTCTATTTCACGCCTTACTTCATCATTCGCTGCATTTGGCGATTGTTTCATACGTTCAAGCAGCGCTTGCGCATCCGCGCCTCCGATTTCTCCCAATGAACAGGCTAATCGTAGATTTTCATCGACGGTTAGCTGCTGATTCTCAACAATCGGCTTCAACCATTGAACGCCTTCCCGCAAGCCCAATGCGCCGATCAGGCTGATAATCGTCGGTCTGACTTCCCTCGGCGTCGCAAGATCGAGCAATGGTCCGATGGATTCGAGCAATTGATGAGGATTTTGTTTTCCCGCCGCTGAGACAGCGTCAGCGAGTTCCATCTCAAATTGATCCCAGGTTGCAGGTCTGTATTCTATGGGATCGGGAGGATGAATTAAGATATCTAGAAGCATCTCAAGCATCTTTGCGTCTAATTCAGCCAGCCACGCCGACCGCGCTTGCTCCCTCTCATGGACTTCTAAAAATGGTCCTAGAGGCCCGGCGAGGTCGGCGAGTAATTCAATCAGTTGCGCTCGATTCATGTCTGTACACACAATATTCCGCTCCGGGATCGATCATTTGGGAGGCGCGAATGGTCCGGTCACCGAAACTAAGGCTTTGTTCAGATCAATCTATTCCCACTTCGTGTTTTACCGAAGTGGAATTACACCATTTATAACTCCGCGCCGCCAATCTCCGGCATCAGCGATCAGAGGAAGGTCGCCTCGACCATCGCGACCGCCAGCGCGCTTACCGGAGGCGTTTGGCCACAGACTCCTACTCCTCGGCCGCAAAAAGCGTGCCGGATCATGGTTCCAACCATCATCACTCTTATGGCGCCGTCTGCGCCGCCCCGCGAGATGACTCCGAGTTGGATGTTCTGTGTGCTTGCGGCAACCGAGGCCGATTTACCGAAGCCTCACGGTCGATTCATCGCGATTTGCGCTCGCAGCCTGCCGGCGGTTACGATCAATGCGCCATGAAGGACTTTATTCCAGGCATTAAACTGGCCAGAAAATTTTATCAGGAGGCTATCAGGCCGGTCCTCGAATCTGATTTTTCAGGCATGCCATACTCTGCAGCGCTTATCGGAACTGGGTCAGAGGTGCTCGGTTTTGACACTGAGATGTCGACTGATCATCACTGGGGGCCAAGGGCGATGTTGTTTCTCCGTGAGTCTGATCATGAGTACTACGCGAACGCGATTACTGAGTCTCTGCGGCAAAAGCTCCCGGTGAGTTTCTGCGGCTACTCGACCAACTACTCGGAGCCTGACCCACGCGACCACCACGTCCAACACCTGCAAGTGATCGAGAAGGGCCCGGTCAATCATCGCGTCGAGGTCCGTACGATCCGCGGCTTCTTTCTCGACTATCTCGGGTTTGAGCTTGACCAAGCTCTCGAACCGCCTGACTGGCTCACCTTCCCCGAACAGAAACTTCGGACGATCATCGCAGGCGCCGTCTACCATGACGAGCTTGGGCTGCAGGCCGTGCGGGACCGGTTCAAGTACTACCCACGAGACGTCTGGCTTTACCTTATGGCCTGCGGGTGGAATCGGATCGGACAAGAAGAGCATCTGATGGGGCGCGCTGGTCTGGCGGGCGATGAACTCGGATCGGCGCTTATCGGTTCACGTTTGGTCCGTGACCTCATGCGGCTGTGCTTTCTCATGGAGCGGCAATATGCCCCTTACCCGAAATGGTTCGGGACAGCCTTCGTTCAGCTGATCTGCGCGAAGGTTCTCTCTCCATCCCTACGTCGGGTACAATTCGCCAAGACCTGGGCCAAGCGCGAGCAGGGGCTGACTGAGGCTTACCAATTGGTAGCTGCCATGCACAATGCGCTCGAAATCACCGAACCACTCCCAACAACTGTGAGGGACTTCTTCGGCCGGCCATTTAAGGTAATTGCGCTGCAAGGATTCGCGGAGGCGTTGTGTAGCCGGATAATCGATCCGAAAGTCCAGAGGATTGCCAATCGTCACCTCATCGGCGGGATTGATATGATCAGCGACAATACAGACATATTGTCGGACCCGCACTGGCGCCCAATCCTGCGAGACCTCTTCGCATGAAGGGCTGTGTTCCTTCGGGGGCCGGGATTGACTAGCTTATCGTCATGTCAATCCCGGCTCCCAAAGGGACACGGATGAGATTTTCGGGATGGACACGTATTTCCCACAGGCGATCTTTGCTTCTCCGGAAAATCAGCCGCCGGTTTGGGCCTCGACTTTTTCCAAATGCCCCTTCCCTTCCAACGTAGCAAGGTCGATGTCAGCAACGCATCTAACCTTGACGTAATCTAGTGTCAGATTCCCTTCGACATGAATTGTGCCGTGTCCGTGGTCGAAATCGGCTTGGCTGAAACCACAGGCTTCACGGTCCAATCTGACACCCAACTCTGTGCCACCTCTGGTCTTAGTGAATTTGATATGCACGTAATTGCGGTCGATCGCCTCCTTAAACAACTTGACCGTCTTTTCGGGACGCAGACTAGCTTCCACCGGATGATCCCCCTCGCAAAGCCTCTCGACGAGGCTCTTTTCCTGCGGTCTGTTGGGGTCGGGTAGAGGCGGCGGGGGCAGCGGATTTTTCGCCATCTCCTCCATCTTCTTTCTGAGACTGAGAGGTCTCATATCCGTCCACGCTTCCTTAATGAAAGCCAGACAATCGCCTTTCAATCCGACTTTTCCTACGTCCTTCCAGCCTAATGGGATTTCTTTATACTCAGGCCAGATCGAGTATTGTTCCTCATGGTTCACGACTACTCTGTAAATAGTAGTGTCTTCCTTGTCGGGGTCATGCCAACTCATACTATTAAACCTCCTTGTTACTTAACAGTGACGGGGGGCAATTGCTGAAATCTCCCCGCAGCCCGAACTGGCGCGGCTGAAAACGATGCAACATGTCTAATAAATTCGAGGAAACATCCGATCAGTACGTTGCGCATAATAGTCATACTTCGTTCCAAATACCTGTCGAAGATGCTCCTCTTCTCGGTTTATTCGGCGTATTATCAAAAGGATGGATCCGATTACAAGCGCCCACCCTATTATACTGGCGTAAAGTAGCGCGAGAGCTACTTTCGACAATAAAAACCCGGCATAACGAGGGTGGCGGATAACTTGATAGGGCCCCTGAGTCATCAATTCACGCTCGGTGAGATCATGAGAAAAATGTCGCGTCAGGTAATTATCAGTCCAGATTCTCCACACCACGGCGATAATCAATACTATTACCCCAATCGTCCGAAGCGGAGAGCTCTCCAGCGCCGGAGCGAAATGCCATTGACCGTAATCCAAAAAGACAATCGCCTCTGCGGCTCCGAGGACCATCCCGATCAATGCCATCTTTGGATCATAATTCATTCCAAACGCCTCACGCTCAACCTCCGTTGATCGATAAACCACCTGATTGAAATAAACGAGGGAATGGATGAGCAAAAGCGTGGTTACCAGTATGTGAAGACAAACAAAACCGTCAAGTCTTGACCATGGGTCATTTTGTCCCCATTGCCGTATACACATCAGTAATGAAAGCGACATGACGGAGTAAAACAATGCCGTGCTTCTGAGAGATCCGATCAGCGGCCTTGTTTTGTATGCATGAACCGCATTTTGAGATTGGCCAGTCATCTTGGTCATATTCGATTACAGCTCCCGGAAGAATCCGCCTCGCCGCGACCGATCTCGGCGCCGAAAGACAAAAATAAATTCTACCCTGCGCTTCCCTATTGGCTTCTAACAGCAGTCAAAGGGTCAACCCTCATCGCCTTTCGCGCAGGAAGATAACTTGCTAAACATGCGATGGCCCCGATAAGGGCGGGGCAGAACAAAAATATAATCGGATCGATTGTGCTGATGCCATAGAGCAGGGTCGACATAAACCTGGTCAGCGCGAGAGCCACAAGTATGCCCATGGTAATGCCGATAGCCGCCAGCGCAAGCCCATGACCAAAAACGATTTTCATAATGTCGCTCCGGCTGGCGCCGATGGCGATGCGGATGCCGATTTCGCCCACCCTCTGGCTGACAGAATATGAAATTACCCCGTGAACCCCGATCGCGGCCAGAACCAGCGCCAGCCCCGCGAAGGCGGTGAGAAGTAGCGCATAAAAGCGCTGCTTGGAAACAGATTTTCCTACCAGCTGATCCATCGTCGAAATGTTGAACACAGGTTGATCTTTATCCGCCGACTTTATTACCTGCCGAAGCGCCGACGTAACAGTCGAAGGCTCCGAGTCGAAACGGGAGGCGATAGACAACGACGCCATAGGGGTTTGTAAGTAAGGCGTGTACATGGAAGGTCCAAGCTCTGTGTCCAATCGGTTATGTTTCACATCGCCTACGACCCCAACGATCTCTCGCGGCGCAGGTCCGAAGTAGGGGATAATAATTTGCTGCCCAATGGGGTTTTCATCGCCAGGCAAATATCTTCGCGCCGTCGTTTCACTGATGATCGCGACCCTCGCCGAGTCTTCGTTGTCTTGTTCGTCGAAGAGCCGACCCCGGCGCAACGGAATATTCAACGCGCGAAAGTAATCCTTGCTTACGGAGTAGTGTTGGGCGCTGGGCTTCTCCTTTGTCAGAGGAACTTTGTCCTTGATTGTGAAGCTTAACAGATAAAAGCGGCCGCCGAAGGGGAGATTGGTAGTTATCCCTACAGATTGTAGCTCCGGCAGTCCGCTGGTCTGCTCTATAAGCCTCCGATAAAAGGCAATTTGTTGCTCGCTCTTCGGATACTTATATGCCGATAAGTTGATTTGCATGGTAAGCAGGTTTGTGGCGTTGAAACCCGGGTTACTCGAGCTCAGCTTGAGAAAATTTTTTATCATCAAACCTGAGCCGATCAGGAGCATTAAAGCCAACGCGATTTCAGCGATAACTAAAACATTGTGTGTCCATATTCGACGTCGGTTTGAGCTTGAGTCTCGTTCAGCGCTTTTGAGCAACTCGCTCAAATCCGATCTCCATAACTGGAACGCTGGAACCAGGCCCGAGACGGCGCCGGCCAGCGCCGAGATGAATAGTGTATATCCCAATACGGTCAAGTCTAAATGGCTATCTCCGATGCGCGGAAGAATGTCCGAGTCAGGGGAAATCAACAATTTTAGACTCCAATACGCCACGAGAAGCCCCGCGGCGCCCCCCAACAAACATAACAACGCGCTTTCGGTGATCATTTGTCTGAATATGCGAGACCGTTGCGCGCCTAGTGAAACTCGAATCGCAAATTCCTTTTTACGCGCTATGGCTCTGGCTAACTGCAGGCTGGCGACATTAGAGCAGGCAATAAGCATCACCAGCGCGACAGCTATCAACAGAAAGAAAAGCGCAGGCCGAACATCCCCGAGAATCTGCTCCTGCAATGAGACGAGTCTGACGCCGAGCCCGGCGTTAGTCTCAGGATACTTTTCAACCAATATGCGGGAAATATTTTCCATCTCGGCTTGAGCCTGCGACAAAGTCATGTCGGGTTTCAGCAATCCGACGACTTGTAGCGTACGCAGGTCACGTTTGGCGAGGTCGTCATTATTAAATACGAGTGGCGCCCATAGATCGATAGCGACTTGTTTGAGTTTGAACTGGAAGTCTGGCGGCAGTATTCCTATCACGACATGAGGCTCGCCGTTCAGTTGGATGGGCTGGCCTATAATTCCTGAATCGCTGTTAAATCTCCGACGCCATAAGCCGTTGCTTATCAAGACTACCTTGTCGTTTCCGGGCTGGGATTCGGCCATATTAAACGAGCGGCCTAAGGCAAGATTCACGCCTATCACGGAAAACAAGTTTGTGGACGCCAGCACGCCTGCCAATTGCAGGGGGTCGTCTTGGCCTGTCAGAGTGAAGGACATGGTTCTGTACGCCGCGATCTGCTCGAATACCTGGCTCCCGTCGCGCCAATCGATAAAATCAGGGGCTGAAACCGGCTGGAAAATTATGCCTTTTTGCGGATTTGTTTCCCAAACTTGCGCGAGGCGATCAGGATTCTGATAAGGCAGCTCTTGCAGCAGAACCGTATTCACAATACTGAAAACGGCGGTATTTACCCCGCTCCCCAGGGCCAGCGTAATAATGGCGATAATTGAAAAGCTTCGGTGTTTAAGCAGCATTCTGGCTGCGAAGCGAATGTCTTGCCAAAGCGCATCCATATATCCACCTCTCTTTCATCTATTCCGTTACGGAGTTCACATTTCTGGCAATCCTTACGTACACCCGGCGTTCAGGATCGTCAAACGCTTTGCGTCCATGCATGACCCGATTGTTATCTATCATGATTACGTCGTCCACCTGCCACTTCGGGAT
>Ga0111539_10007007_pt1 | contig 14465 bp, 9 predicted proteins | sample RhiMethybrSRZTD1_FD_79667 | JGI IMG/M metagenome (GOLD analysis project Ga0111539, IMG submission 79667) | Populus rhizosphere microbial communities from Tennessee, USA - Rhizosphere MetaG P. TD hybrid SRZTD1 (version 2) (version 2) | ecosystem: Host-associated > Plants > Roots > Rhizosphere >...
CATGAGCAGCCTCTCTCGCTTCCAGCAGATCGATGAGCGATAAAGCATTGAAATCTCGAGCGGGCATTATTGACGGGATTGATGAAGGCGGCACGTAGTTACTCCTGTGGAAATCGTTTGTTGATGGCGGAGAGTGGCAAGATTATGGAACGTTCTCGGTGGATAGGGGCCATGTTCACCTCTGCGGGCGTTCAACTCTAATGATTTCCAACCGGATTTCGTTTCAAAAAGTGGTCGAGACAAGAAAATTGCACCATTCTTAGAACCGATCATTCTATATCCTGGGAATGATCCAAAAAGACAGGGGCGGCCAAAGACTGCCGCCCCTGTAATAGAGTCCACCTGAGTTTTACTTTGGAGTTGCGTCCAATGAGAGCAGGTAGAGAATTAACGCTTCAAGATCGTCTTTCGACAACTGTGACGTTTTCCCGTGAGTGTCCTTGATCACTCTCACATTGTTGGCTGCGAGAGCGGGATTGATTTGCCCTCCCACGATGAGCAACGCCAGGTTGTCGCTGCCGAGACGGTCGATCAACGGTCGTCCATTCGACCCGTTTACAAACGGACTATCTAAACTCACATAGATCGGTCCCATACCGTCACCGGCGAAACCACCATTACGATCCGCAACTGTGATCGGAACCTCAGTCGGCAGATTGTTTGCGCCACGGCGCTGATCGGTTCTGACAGTGCGAAAGTTGAATCCTCTTTCGCCAGGCAAGAGCAATGGCGAATCAGGCGGTAGCAGCAACTCGCGTAACGTGTGCGCAAACCCGTAGTGAAGCCAGCGCGGCACGCTATCCCAGAGGGCCCGCAGGTGTTTCGTGTTACGACTGCTAAAGTTCTGCGGTGTGCCAACGTCCTGCGGCGGTCCAAAGCGCGTGAAGAAGTAATCATTGCCGGGACGGAAGAATGGCCCATCACCGTCGACTGTCGACTCGCTTATCACTCCCGGCTCGTGAATGTTGTAGTCCTGGAACGTGTCGTTTGGTACTCCGTTGGCAAACGAGTTGCCGTTGTGATGACAGTCGGAGCACCCGGCACCGCCCTGCGCGACTTTCATCGAGAAGATTTGTTTCCCGCGCGCGATCTTTGCTGCTTGTTCCTCGGATGGAAATTGCGCCAGCGGATTGGGGAATAGCCTGCGCTCGTTTTGCGACCACAGAATTTGCAGATAAGCCATGTCAAAGTATCCAACCTTGAAGGCCTTTCCGCTTAGATCAGAGCGGCCAATTGCACGCGAGTTTTCCTCAGTCTTCTGGAGCACGAACTCCTCGCGTGCTTTCATGCGATCTACCTGATTCGCTTGCGGGAACAGCGGTGTTGGCGCTCGTTCACCGAGAAGCACCTCGCCATTGCATGCAGAAGCATAGGCCATGAAGTCGTTGTTCAATCCTTCATACCACTCCGGCCAGTTGTCGGAGATGTCTTTATTCTGCGGACAAACCTTCACGCCTCCGACAGCATTCGCGGCGACGTTCCACTGACAACCGTCCTGACGGCCGTCCCAGTGACAAAAACCGCATGACTTGTGCCCGTCGTCCGAATACGCGGATGAGAAGAACCAACGCAGGCCTTTTTCTTCGTCAGTCGCAAATAGTCCCTGACCGTTCCCGCCCTTTGACGGATCGGGCGTTGAAGGCGTAACACCAACGGGGACAAATCCCTGTCGCTGCAAATTTCCATTCGCATCAACGCCAAGAAACGAGACGTCTTCGGTTTGCAGGTTGGTGACGTAGATCGTGCGCCCATCCGGCGAAGCTTCAACTCCCTGTGGTGTGATTCCGCCGGTGAACTCGATGTCGAGCGGCGTCAGAAGCTGCGATGGATCGCTTGCATTCTGGTTAATGCGAAACACCTGCACTTTTTCTGAGTTGGCCATCGTGACGAACAGCAGATTGCCTTTTACGATCATCTGCTCGGGGCCGCTACCTTTGACGATCTTTTGCGCGTCGACGTGATCGTGCAGATCGACGAATTGGCCGGGTGTGACCAGTTGCGAGATGTCGCGTCCTTCATCGACGTAACGATAGACGAACAAATTGCTCGTCGTATCGAAGATGTTCAGTTCACTGCCGAGATCGTCGAACGTCGTCGCTTTGGTTGCGTCAGACATAACGGGCAAATAGCCGAGTGGCTGACCGTTGTTACGAATGGCGACTCCGTTGGCATCCTTGGTTGGTACTCCATGACCAGTTTCGGGCTCGTTCAGTCGTGTATTGGTTTCCTGTCCGGACACGATTCCCCAGCGTCCCGCGATCTTTACATCTGTTGATAGACCGCCGACAGGCATCACCTTCAAGAGAGTGTTGGCATCGCCGTCGACGTTAATTGCAGCGATAGTGTGGCCCAACGTGTTCGCCACGTAGAGAGTTTTACCGTCTGCGCTCAGATCAAGATCGCGAGGATTTGCTCGATCAAGATCGGTGTTTCCGGTTGGCACCTCGTCGATCTGAGTAAAAAACGGCCCGGCATCTACTCGGAATACACGGACAGCATCCTTGAATCTGTCGGTGATATAGAGGCGCGTACCGTTCGCGTTGAAGATTGCTTTTTCGCCGTAGAATCCGGTTTCGAAAGTGCCGAGGACGGAATCGTTCGAGGTGTCGATTACGCTCGCAAAGTTCCCATATTGATTCAACACCACCGCGTATTGCACTGGATAGATGTTGGTGTTTAGCGGTGCAAAGCGAACTCCGATCGGCCGCAGACCGCGATTAACTCCACTCGGTCTGAGATCGATCCACCTCGAAACGCGTTTGCTGGAAGTGTCCACAACTGCGACACGCCAATCCGGATATCCTTCTCTTCCGGGAAGCGTGACATACAATTTGCGGCCATCGGCGGTGAGAGCCATAGCGCGAGGCTGACTACGGAACGGCTGTTTAATGTTGGGCCATTTCTGGCTGCCGCTGTTTACGGCTGGATTATTTGGATCGATACGAGTGCCGGGATCGGGCCGTCCGTCAATATAACTCGCGCCGTACATGATTTTAGTGAAGCGTTGTATACCGCCTCGTTCACCAGCAGGTTCAGCTCCGACGACGTTCTTCACCGGATCGCTGTTTGGACCCGTGATGATCCGTCCGCGGCTGTCAGTCTTGACTGCCGTAATAAAGATTCGCAGTTCTAATGGCGATTCACCCGAGGTGCTCAGAATTCGTGGTTGAAAGTTTGGTGAGAGTATGAGGTTGCTTTGGCTGGCGCTCGCCGGAGAACTGGTTCTAAAAATGAGTCCGGCCGCAATAATGGTGAGAATCAGTGTTAATAGTAATAACCTCCGTCTCTGCATTGTTTCCCTCCCGAGTTGTGTTCTGCTCTGCGCTAAGTCTGAGAAGACATTGCGTAGAGACACAGTCCGGCAGGGGAGTTGAGAAATACATCGAGTGAGCGAGCGACTTACGCTAACAGCAAGCCGGCGACAAATCGGAGTGCGCCGGCACCGAATATCACCCAAAAAGGATTTGGACGAAATCGTATCAGCGTGAAAATCGACAGGATCATTATCGAGATCCCGACCCAGGAATGAATTCCTGCGCGCCCCATGCTTAACGCTGCAGCCACCAGCAGTCCTACCACCGCGGGTGCGACGCCGCGCAAAAACGACTGCACTTGTTCGTTGTCGCGAAATCGACGAAGGGACGATGCAGCAGCAATCGTCATCAAAAAGGCCGGAAGAAAGACGCTGATTGTCGCCACCAGAGCTCCGAGGGTTCCGGCCACGCGGTAGCCAACGAAAGTCGCGGTAATCAGTACCGGACCAGGTGTGATTTGGCCGAGAGCGAAAGCATCCGCGAACTCCTGATGTGTCAACCAGTGATGCGTGTTGACGACTTCAGACTCTATCAGCGGAGCCATCACCAATCCACCACCGAATGTGACACTGCCAATGCGAAGGAAAATCGTGGAGAGAGTTAGTAATAAACCGAGCTTTGCGAGCAATGGCATCCCCAAAGCAAGGACGCTGATTGACCGGAGTGTTGTTGATTCTTCGCGTTCTTCTTCAAGCCCATCCGCGTGTGGTGTTTCCCCATTGAAGCGGCGCGATAGATAACTGCGGAAAACGTTCTGGCGTTGAGTTCGCCGTTTTTTTGCCAATCGTGCGCGAATACGCGTCCGGCGGCGAGCGACAATCGAGCCGAGATTTCGCAACCTGCGTAGTTGCTTTTCAGCGATGGACTCGATGTAGATCCCAATCAGCCCGGCTGCAAACACGACTTCGAGCACAGTGGCATTGAGGATCGCCACGGCCAAAAACGCTACCACTGCAAGCAGCCATTGCCATCGCTCCGTCAGGATGTTCTTTCCCATGCGCCAGGCCGTCACAAGGATCAACGCCACGACAGCGCCATTCAACCCATGGAAGAATCGCTCTGAACCTGCCAGCGTGTGCACGTGCTTGTACATGATCGCGAGCGCAATCATGATCAGCATTGAGGGTAGAATGAAGCCACCCATCGCTGCTGTGGCACCGCGCCATCCACGCAAGCGGACCCCAATGAACGTGACTGAATTGCCGGCACTTGTTCCGGGTAGACTTTGGGCGAGAGCCACAGCTTCGGCAAACTCAGAATCCGTGAGCCAATGACGCTTGCGAACGGTGAGTGTTCTGATTTGCGCCAGGACGGCGATACCGCCGCCAAAGCCGACTAAGCCGATTTTTAAGAAGGATAAAAAGAGGCCACCAAGTGTTGCCGTGCGAGAGATTCGTTCGAGCGTTCTACGAGTAAAACGTACGCGCCGGCGCATCTCCTGCGCCCGCGCTTGAATCCTTTTTCCTCGAGTTACGGACTGATTCACCAAACTATCCACAGATTACACAGATTACTTTATACAGTATCTGTGTTATCCGGGGATAACGAAGTTTTGCGATTTAGCACTTCTCTGACTTTTTTCGTGAGTCCAACCCACGTGAAAGGCTTTTGAATGAATTTGACGTTTGCATCGAGCACCCCGTGCTGAACAATCGCTTCATCGGTGTAGCCCGACATGAACAGAACGCGGGTCGTCGGTCGTAACTCCAACAAGCGATCCGCGACTTCTTTGCCGCTGACTTCGGGCATCACCACGTCCGTGAGTAACAGATCGATCGGGCCCGCATGCGTTGCGCAAAGTCGAATTGCTTCGTCGCCACTCCTGACATCGAGAACGTTGTAACCGGCCTGCATCAGGATCTTTCGTGTCAATCCACGCACAACGTCTTCGTCTTCCACGAGCAGAATCGTCTCTGTTCCTCTTGGTGCATTCGACTCTTGTGCCTGCTTCGCAATGTTGTTTGCGGTAGCGTCGTCGATCCGCGGGAGGTAGACCTTGAACACGGTTCCAAACCCCGGCTCGCTGTAGACCCAAATGTTACCGCCGCTCTGTTTCACAATGCCGTAGACCGTGGATAGCCCAAGGCCGGTTCCTTTACCGACTTCTTTAGTTGTGAAGAAGGGTTCGAAGATTCTCGCCTGCGTCTCCTGGTCCATGCCGTTTCCGGTATCGCTTACCGCCAGCATGACATACTCTCCCGGGATTACGGCGACGTGCTTCGCAGCAGTCTGAGCGTCAAGCGAGATGTTTGCCGTTTCAATGGTCACTCGACCTCCGCGCGGCATCGCGTCACGAGCATTGACGACGAGGTTCACGATGATCTGTTCCACCTGACACGGATCAGCTTTGACACTGCCGAGGTCGGTTTCGAGTCGTGTAGCAAGCTTGATGTTTTCACCAATCAGCCGTGTCAACATCTTCTGCATGTCCTTCACCACCTCGTTCAGATCGAGCACTTTCGGCTCAAGGATCTGCTTGCGGCTGAAGGCGAGTAGTTGGCGCACTAAAGAGGCCGCCCGTTCGGCGGCCTTCTTGGTCTCTTCGAGATTTCGGCGAATGGGATTTTCCAGTCCCACTCGTCTGAGCGACAAATCCGTGTAGCCCATGATGGCGGTCAACATGTTGTTGAAGTCGTGCGCCACACCGCCGGCAAGTTGTCCGATGGCTTCGAGTTTCTGCGACTGTTGAAGCTGCAATTGACTGGCGCGGAGCGCCTCTTCGGCCCGTTTACGTTCGGTAATATCTCTAGCGCTGCCTTGTACTGCCACCGGCACTCCATTCTCGTAAATCAAGCGGCTGCTCACTTCGATCGGAACGCGGCTCCCATCTTTGCGGATGGCTTCGCATTCGTAAATTGTCAGGGAATGGTCCGCGAGTTTTTCCTTCAAACGTGTGTGAATCTGATCGAGATAATGGCGGGGAACAACATCCGAAATTCTCATCTGCAGTATTTCGTCACGCGAATAACCGATTAACTCTTCGCCGGCCTTGTTGACCATTATGTAATGGCCCGTCAGATCGTGGACGTAGATGGCGTCCTTCGCATTTTCAAAATAGTCGCGATATCGTTCTTCGCTCTGACTCAAACTTGCTTGCTCCAGCGAATCATTCGCGAAGTAAAGATCGCCATCGTGAGCTGGTTCTTCGGCGATCTCGATGTCCAGTTGTGAAGTGTTCATGACTGAGTTCTCAATGTGGCATATATGAAGAGAGCGCGGCGTCCACCCCTTTTCAAAATGGACGACCACGCCCCCGACCGCGCACGCAGCCCAACGACGGAGTCTGCCTCCCACGTGCGCTAGCGTTGATCGGTGTCCCACGCGCGTAATCCGATCAACGATCGAATAGAACACTATAAGTGAGGGTAGATTTGCCCGGTATCGGACGGAGCCTTAATGATTTGTAAGTCTTTGCCCTACAGAGATGACTTATAGAGTCTATAAGTTTTTGGCCGCCTATTCGACCAGGCCGTTGCGGATGGCGTAGTGGGTTAGTTCGGCGTTGGTCCTCATCTCCATCTTGTCGAGGATGCGACGTCGATAAGTGCTGATGGTTTTATTGCTGAGTGATAACTTCGAAGCGATCTCAGTGACAGTCTGGCCGGAGGCGATCGAACGCAACACTTCGAATTCACGATTCGAGAGACTTTCATGCGGCACTGTGCCCGGCTGATTTAGTTGAAGAACGATCTTCTCGGCCAGCGATGGGCCAACGTACTGGCCGCCTTTGATGATCTTCAGGATCGCGCGACGTAATTCTTCTCCGGAACTCGCCTTGTTGATGTAACCCGAAGCCCCTGCTTTGAAAGCCCGCACCGCATATTGCTCTTCGGCGTGCATGCTGAGAATCAAGACAGGCATCCGGGGACGAAGTTGCTTCAGCTCCTCCAGCACTTCCAATCCGCTCCGGCCGCCGAGAGAAATGTCGAGTACGGCAATGTCCCAGTGCTGTTTGCGAACCAGCGCTATTGCTTCTGGTCCTGAACGAGCTTCTCCAAACGTCGCACTCTCCTCAGTGAACATATCCTTGATGCCACGGCGAACAACTTCGTGATCATCAACTGTCAGGATCTTTAGCATATCTTTTAATACTCTCTGCACGGAGCTAAGCGCCGATTGGGACTCGCACGAGGACGGTAGTGCCCCCACCTTCTTTTCCTGTGATGTGCACTTCACCGCCAACCAGTAGCGCCCGCTCTTTCATTCCGAGCAAGCCGAGTGATGCGGTGTTACTTCTTTGACCCTCAGTAATTCCCCGGCCATCGTCCCTAACTTCCAATTCGAAACAATTCTTGTCGCGCCCCAGCTTGACGTAAACATTAGCCGCACCGGCGTGGCGCAGAACGTTTGTCAGTATTTCCTGCAGGATGCGAAACACTGCGGTCGCTCTTTCTCGACTCAGTTCGATGTCGCTTGCGTTGTTGGTCCAGTGACACTTGAGTCCGGACCGTACCTGAAACTGCTCGATCTGCCATTCAATTGCGGCCACCAGACCCAGATCGTCGAGCACGCCCGGTCGAAGCTCCGAAGCGATTCGTCGGACCGTGTTTATAGTCGTCTCGATCAGTCCCGTCATAGTGCTGATCCGGTTGTGAATCTCGAAAAGGTGTGAACCGTCGCTATGGCTGTTCAGTGTGTTATCGATTTTTTCGAGATCCCACTTTAGCCCGGTGAGGATGCCGCCGAGTTCATCGTGTATCTCACGCGCGATGCGTGTTCCTTCTTCTTCACGCGCCGAATGAAGTCTGGCAGAGAGGGCCCGCAGCGCATCTTCGGCCAGCTTTTGCTCTGTAATGTCGTTTGCGACCCAGAGATAGCAGGGTTCGCCGTCGAGCTCGCACATCACCGCCGAAGTATTTGCGATCACTTCGCGCCCATCTTTCGATGTAAAGCGAACTTCCACATTCACAGCCGGTTTGGGGTTCTTCAACAGGTAGCGGACTCTTTCGGCCACGCCAGGGCCCATCGATGATTCGAACTTGAAGATCGATTCGTTGATAACCTCGGCACGTGAGAAGCCGGTGCCTTGTGTCCATGAGTTGTTGACTTCCAGGACCACGCCATCCCTGATACGGAGGATGCCCATTCGAAATGGACTGAGGTGAAAGATTTTGGCAAACCGCTCTTCTGACGCGCGTAAAGCTTCCTCGGCTCGCTTTCGCGCCGTTATGACCTGAGTGAACAGAATGAGCCCGCCAATTTCACCGTCAACTTTGCGCCAGGGAAGGCTCTCCCATTGCAGCCATCCCGTGCTGCCGTCAGACGTGACATAGGATTCTTCATCGCATCGTTCGACTGCGCCCGCGAGGATCCGGCGATGAACTTCTCGCCAGCGCTCCGGAATCTCAGGAAAAACTTCATAGTGCGACCTGCCTGCGAGATCCTGTCCCTGTAGATCGTAGTCTGTCAGAAAACGATCACTGACCTGGATGTAACGCATCTCAGTATCGAACATTGCGATCGCAGCCGGAGTGTGTTTAATGAACAACCACAGCAGTGATTGCTCGTTGGTCAGCACGGGCTGCACAGGAATCGAGGGAGCTCTCTTCATTTCTCTCTCCCTAGGGCGATATGAGGCTGAGGTTCAAACTTTATTGTTAGAACGAATGCATCTTACTACTTTTTACTCACAACCAGCACGACGAAAGATCCGGGCTTGATGCTACGCTGAGGTCTGCCCCCTGGGGTTGCCGCCGGTGTTTCTAGATACTCGGCCGCACTGAGAAAGATCTTCTGCGTTTTTGGATCGAAAGCCATGGTGCGCGCGCTGGGCTGCGTCTTAACCGGACCGGCGTCTTCGTAGTCGTCGGCAGATTTCTCACGAAAGATGTTTAGGACACCCTCGCTGCACGAAAAGAAAACCAGTTTTGACTGCGGATCGAAGGCAGCATAGTCTACGCCACGCCCGATGGCGAAGCTGCTGATCACTCGTCCGGAGACCGCATCCATCACGACCATCTTTGGTTCATTCCGGCAGCCGATGAACAATCGTTTCGTCTTCGCGTCGTAGGCCAAACCAGTCGGCGTCTTTGCCACGCCGATCGGAAAACGCTTCTTTACCTCGAGTGACTTGGGATCGAAGACGACGACCTCGTTCGTGTCTTCCAGGTTCACGTACACCTGCGCATCGGCAACGATGGCCGATTCGCCATCGCCCTCGACCTTCACTGTGCCCACGATCTGGCCGGTTCTGGCATCGATAGCGGTGATGTCGTGCGAACCGTGATTGTTTGTAAAGATGCGTTTGGTGCCGGGATCGTAATAAATTCCGTCCGGTCCTTTTCCGACTTCGATCTTGCTGATGAGTGCCAACGTCGTGGGATCGAACATTGAAACTTTATTCTCACGACCGTTGCTGGTGAATCCGTGTTTGAACTCGGAGACGATGGCGATTCCATGAACTCCTGGTGTGTCCGCGATGGTCCCGATGAACTTTCCGTTGTCAGGATCGATCACATCCACTTGCGTTCCGTGCGACAGGTACAGCCGTCGCGCAGCGCTATCGATTGTTACGTAGTCGAAACCGCCATTGCCTGGAACGGAATAGCGAGTCTCGACTTTGTATCCGGTATTGGTCTGAAAGAACATGAGGGCGGACAAGGCAATTAAAGCGGTCTTTATGATCATTGGATTCTCCTATCTTGTGGCATTTTCTCCCCGATGGGAATTTTCTTCAATGTGTCCAAGTCGCTACCGAAAAGTCACAACTGCAAAAGAAATGTCAAAAAGGTAAAAGAATCGCGACGACGAATTTTGTTAATGCTGTTCGTAACTTTTACGCGGAGGTGCACAACATGCTTAACAAGAGGGTATTGACCGTATTCAATATATTGATGCTGGTAGCGGTTTTTTCAGTCGTCGTGCGGGCGCAGGATACGCCATACCGGCTCAACGACAAGGAAGTCAAGAAACTGATGAACCAGCTCAAAAAGGACACGGGCAAGTTTCGCAAGAGCTTTGACTCCTCGCTCGATCGGAGCCGCTTGAACGGCTCGCACCGCGAAGACGATATCAACCGGTTCCTGAAGAACTACGAAGACTCCACGGAGCGGTTGTATTCGCGGTTCAAAGATAACAAGTCTGTCGGTGGGGATGTTGAGGCTGTATTGGATGGGGCAGCCGAGATCGATCGTTTTATGACGCGACGTCTGGCAAGTGAAAAGGCTGAACGCGACTGGGCAGCAGTGCGTCAGGATCTGAGGCAATTGGCCGAGGCTTACAACGTCAGTTGGCGCTGGTGGACCTGATGCTTTGACGTTGCTTCACAGGATGTACAGGATTAATCAGGATTGACATGTAAATCTTGTCTAATCCTGTACATCCTGTGAAGCCGGACTCTCGCATCTATTATCGCGGGAATTTTTTTATCTGATCGGGTAGGGGGGCGACGGGGAAGGTGGTGGTGGTTTCGTTCCCGGCAGCGACTTTTATGGTTTGTGAGCCGAGAAGGGAACGGGTTCGTTCGGGGATGGTTTTTTCATCGAGCAGAACGATGTGCTCGCCCGGTGGCAGGTCGCCGATGATGAAGTAACCTTTTTCATTCGTCAGCGTATCGCGCCCGCTACCGGTTACAACGCGGACGTCAGCCAACGGTTGCTCGGATTCATCAAGCCGTCCGTTCTCATTCAGATCCAGCCAGACGACCCCACTGATGCGGCCGGTCCGCACAACGCGGAAGTCCACAATCACGTCGCGGTTCGACTCGATTGTGATTAGTTGTTGAGTTTGGTCCAACAGCGTCAGGTCGGCACGAACTGACAACAGGTCGAGATAGACCGAGTGCTCACCGCGGGGAACGCTGTCGATACGAAAGAGCCCGCCGGCATCTGAAACCACATAACGACTGCCGTCTACCCGAACCTGTGCATTTGCCTGCGGTTGATCGACACCCGGATCAAACCGGCCATTGAGATTCACGTCCTGATAGACCCGACCATACACGGCCGCATACGAACTCAGGTCTGCGAGTGGACCATTAATCACACGTTCCGCTCGTTTGGAATTGAAAAAGAAACCATGCAGACTGAGCAAAGCGGTCGTGCCGGTTTGCGTCCTCAAATAACTGAATTGCAATGTGCTACTGCGCGGCAGTTTCACAGAGGCTGACAGATGCTCCGAAGTGAAGAACGGAGACGAACTGCTTCGGGTGTAGCCAAGTCCACCGCTGAACCCGAGACGGTTATTAAACAGACTCGACACCTGCCAGGTTGCCATGCCGCTAAGCAGGCCGTGACTACCGACTGACTGGCTCACTTCGAGTGTATTCCATTCATTGAGCCGAATGTTTCCGCCGACTTGCCCGTTCAGTGCCGTATTTCCAAAGGTCTTAACGCGCGAGGCGTTGAGGAACATGGTCCAATGCTGAAACTTCTTCGTCGCGGTGACCAATGTGAACGCCGAGTTTCTCAATTGTGTGGTGCCGCTTTGCGTGTGAGAAATAAAGAGAGACGGTAATGAGTTGTCGGGCGTGACCGTCACACTGCCGGTTATGTAGCGATTGAATTGACCTGCTCGTCCGGGTGTGGTCGCAGTGCTGGCACTCAAAGCTGCCGTAAACCATCGTCGTGGTTGCCAGTTCACGCCTGCGGCAGCGAGGTTGTTAGGTTCGTGTAGTCCACTTTGAGGACTCAGGAAGTTTTGACCTACGTACGAATAGCGAGCTTGCATGACGAGTTGATCCGTCAGTTGATACGAACCGGTTACGTTGACCGCCATGTCAGCACCATTTGTTTGAACTCCGGTACGGCTAACTCCGGTGAATTGGCCCACCGCAACATCTGCCTGAAGGCGATTGAGACCGGAGCTGTACTTGAGACCGCCCCCGACGAGGTTTCCGGCGCGGTTCGAACCGCCGAAGTGCATACCGCCGGCAGAGAGCGTGAAGTCTGATTGGCGCGGCGCTTGTGTCGCAGTGGTTACTAATGCACCGAAGATACGGGTGTCGTAATTGACTCGCAGTCTGAAGTTCTCAGGATTCAAAGCCGAAGATGCCTGGCTGATTCCGGAAGTCGTTTGTCCGCCAAAGAAATCAAGACGCACGCGGTCCAAAGGTAATTGGACCAACCCGCCACGTATGGCTGCGCTCAGGAATTCCACGTCGGTGCCGGTACCAAACTCGCCGCCAACAAAACTCTGACCATTGGGACGGTCCAACCTGACGGTTCCACCCTCGAGTGTCGGGCGAGAGGAATTGCGCGTCACTCCGATTGCTGAATTGGCAATAAAACTCAGCCGCGCATCGCCGACACGACCGGTGCCGCGCAACACGAGACTATGATCACCTTGGGTGGTGTAGCGACTGTAGTTGTAGTCGTACTCGATCTGAAAGATCTCCCACGGCGCGTGCTTCGCTCCAGTGCGTATCGTGCCCGCGGGGACCCCTTTGCGACTGACGACGATGGCGTTGTGTTCATCGCGGCGAACGATGACGTCCAGAAGCGCCGCCACGATCTCAGCGGGGAGCATTAGCTCATTCGGTGTGGGCGGAAAGACGAGATCCGCCGTGCCGGAAACGGTGAGCACAACGGCGCCGTTTTCGCGCACCTCGTTGAGTGGGGCATTAAAAACCGCGAGGGTGCCGTTTTGACGGCGCACCGTCACCACGCGCAGTGTCGAATCGGAACTGAATGTATCGCCCAGCGCCTGCGCAATCGTGGCGATGGGAAGAAACAGACGCCCACCTCGCTGTTGAACAACACTGTTTGGCCCAACGAGTGTGCGTTCATTAACGATTATTACTGTGGTTTCTTGTGGTTCAGGTTTCGGAGCCGCAGGTTTAGGAGTTGCTGATTTAACCTTTTTACCCTCGAATCCCAAGACACTCGATCGCGCCGTCAGCATGCAAACGACACTCAGGATCAAGATGATTCGGAAAAGGGTGTGCATAAGGATTTGAGAGGAAGTGTGGAATTTCTAGAAACGCCGGGCCATTAAGTGTGTTATAAACTCACGAATCTCAACTCAGGAGTTCTCACGATGCCTGCGAAACGGTCAAGGCTGAAGTGTCGCCATGTCTTCACGCTCTTAGTCGTAGTGTTTCTTGTTCCTGCCGGTGCTGAAGCGCAAACAGGCGGTGTGACCATGAAGACCACGGTCAGCGAAACTGTTGCTCTGTCAGTCTTCGCAAATTCAACTCAGACCGACGTTAATACGAATGTATCGAGTAGCGGCAACACCGTACTAATAACGCTGTGGGCAGCCGATACTAAAGCTCGGGTAATTCGCGTGCCTTTGCTCGTTCGTTCAAATAGCAGTTTCATGATCTCGGCTGCCGTCGAGTCGAACACAGCCGAAGTGAGTCAACTCTTAGTAGTAGACGCCGAGGCGACCGGAACATTAGTTTCGCCCCAGGCAATCAATGACTTAAGGGTGCCGCCACATTTCGATGTACGCGGACTGGACGACATCACGCCACCTGGACCAAACCCTCTGGATTTATCTCGACCCGTGCTCGTAGCGAGTGGACCACGCGTGTCGCGCGGTGGAACCCTTATCTCTCCAAACAATGCTTTACAGATAACGTTGCTCATTCGTTTGCAGCCGCAGCAAGCCCGCGACTGGTTGGTCCATTTGACGTTCGTTGCGACTGCGGGATCACTAACTCAGTGACGCCCTCGGTTGGTCTGCTACCATCCTGAAAATCTACCCGGTACTTCACGTTGTAAGTGCCCGGCGCCAGACGAGTCTCGAGCACGAGTGGCTGAGCTAATTCAGCACCGCCGAGCAGTGGCAATGATTCTTTCTGCGGCAACTCTGCGACTGCAACACCGGCGCCGTTCGTTACCTTCAACGAGGTCAGAGGTCGAATCACGCTGTTGCCGGCATTCTTGAGCAGTGGTGTGACAACTACTTGATTTTCAGTCGCCTCAGCGCGAAGACTCTCCAAAGAACCCTGCCGGCGCAGTTGCGGCACTTTGATATAGAACACCGCGCCCATCCGGTAGCGAATCACCATCTGCCGTCGATTCTCATTGAGCTTGATGTTGTCCGGTCGCTGTTCGATGATGAGCGCCGTCAGGTGATCTCCCGGAGTCGCATCTTTTGGTACCGAAATAGTGACTCTGATCGCATGTAGGTTCCCTGGGACCACAGTGGTTTCCGCCGGGCTGTAGATCAGCCACGAACTCGCCGAGTTGGGCAACGTGTTTGCTC
>Ga0111539_10007009_pt1 | contig 14461 bp, 5 predicted proteins | sample RhiMethybrSRZTD1_FD_79667 | JGI IMG/M metagenome (GOLD analysis project Ga0111539, IMG submission 79667) | Populus rhizosphere microbial communities from Tennessee, USA - Rhizosphere MetaG P. TD hybrid SRZTD1 (version 2) (version 2) | ecosystem: Host-associated > Plants > Roots > Rhizosphere >...
AACTTATTCTTTTCAGTACAAATCCCATTACATATGACTATATAAAAACAATGGGAATACAACTGAAAGAGGGAAGGGATTTTGATCCTTCTTTCAGTCTTGATACCAACAATTATCTCGTCAACGAAGCCGCATTGCGCAAGATCGGATACAAAGATCCCATTGGTAGGGCATTGACAATGTGGGGTGAGAAGGGCAGCATCGTAGGGGTGATGAAAGAGTATCACCATAATTCGCTGCATGTCCCTATTGAACCGCTGATACTTCGACTATTTAAAAAAAGCTGGAACTCATATTGGGGAAATGTGTTGGTCAGGACAGAAAAAGGAAAAACAAAACAGGCAATCGCAAGTATGGAAAAGACGTACAGGCAATTTAATCCGGGATTTCCTTTCAGGTATTTCTTTACTGATGCTGAGATGCTGAAAAATTACAAGGCAGAGCATACCGTAAGCAAATTGTCAAAGTATTTCGCTTTCCTTGCAATATTCATTTCCTGTCTTGGACTTTTTGGCCTGGTTACGTTTACTGCACAACAACGGGTCAAGGAGATCGGTATTCGTAAAGTGCTGGGTGCATCTGTATCTGGTATTGTCCGGATGTTGTCCAAAGATTTTATAAAGCTGGTTCTCCTCGCTGCCGTCATAGCTTTTCCTGTCGCATGGTGGGCGATGAATCGTTGGCTCGGCGACTTTGCATACCGGATTCATATAGGATGGTGGGTATTCGTGGCGTCGGGAATTGCCGCCATGTTGATTGCTTTACTGACGGTAAGTTTCCAGGCAATAAAGTCAGCCATTGCCAGCCCGGTGAAGTCATTGCGAACGGAGTAATTTTTGAGGACAGATGCTGGATACTGGATGCTGGATACTGGATGCTGGATACCGGATGTTGGATACTGGATGCTGGATGTTTGAAGTTTAAGGTTGGATATTGGAAATTTTAATTTTTTTGGTTCTTGGATCTTGGTTCTTGGTTTCTTACTCTTTTAAACAAGGAACTATGCTAAAAAATTATTTCAAAACTGCATGGAGAAACATGCTGCGCAATAAGACAAGCAGCTTCATTAATATTTCCGGGTTGAGTATTGGAACAGCCTGTGCTTTATTAATAGTGATATTTATAAAGAATGAATTGAGCTATGACCGGTTTCATAAAGATGCCAGCCGCATTTTCCAGGTAGTTCTGAATGGGAATATGAATGGCCAGGAATTCTGGGCCGGTAATACACCGCCGCCCATTGGAGCCGCGCTTGCAAACAATATTCCGGAAGTTGAAGCTTACACCAGGTTTTATAAGCCAAGGGATATGGTTGTTCGCTGTGAAGAAAAGGGGATACCAGTTAAGTTCTTCACAGAAAAAAATGTTCTGGCAGTTGATTCAAATTTTTTGCAGGTATTTGATTTTACGACCATTCATGGTGATGGGGCGACTGCCCTGATGAGACCCGGGTCCGTTGTGATAACCGAAGCCATGGCAAAAAAGTATTTTGGTAAGGAAAATGCGATGGGCAGAACTCTTTTAATGAACCAGGACAAAAAGCCGTTTGCAGTTACAGCTGTTATAAAAAATATTCCTTCGCAATCATCCCTCCAGTTTGATTTTTTAACACCGGTCGCGGATTTTCCCGTTGTAAAACGCTTTAGCTGGAGTTGGGTGTGGCAGCAAATGGTTTGCTATGTGAAGCTGAAAAAAAATGTTCATATAAATAAAGAAAGCATTCATGAAATAGAAACAAAGTTTCCTGCAATGGTGAGAGTACAGGCAGCACAGGGTTTTGAACGAATTGGGAAACCATTTGATGAGTTTATTAAAAACGGTGGTAAATGGAATTTTCATCTATTGCCGCTCACCGACATTCACCTGCGTTCGGGAACTATTGGTATGCCATGGATAAACCATCTCAGCAATATAAAATATATCTACATCTTTGGCAGCATTGCATTGTTTATCATCCTCCTTGCTTGCGTCAATTTTATGAACTTGTCTACAGCAAGAGCAGCCAACAGGGCAAAGGAAGTAGGTATACGCAAAGTTACAGGGTCGACCAATACCCAATTAATCAGGCAGTTTCTTTCAGAGGCATTTATGTATAGCGTTATTTCTTCTGCAATAGCTGTCATACTGGTGACATCACTTTTGAAATGGTTTTCAGTTGTCATTGACGAACCAATCAGTTTTCAATCTGCTTTTACGCCGGGAATCTGGTTTTCTTTGACCGGGCTAACATGTATAGTTGGGTTAGTTGCCGGAAGCTATCCTGCATTTTACCTTACTTCATTTAAACCCGTGCTCGTATTGAAGGGAAAAAATCTTTTGGCAGGGAGCAGGAAAAATTTATTGATCCGGAATGGACTTGTTGTTTTTCAGTTCACTATTTCGACGATCATGATTGTAGGTACACTGGTTGTTTTAAAGCAACTTAAATTCTTCCGCAACACTGATCTTGGATTTGACAAAGAAAATGTTCTTATTATATCATCGACAAATCGTTTAGGACCGAGTGAAGAAAGTTTTCGCCAATCAATTAGTCAGACACCGGGCATTTTTAGTGCAAGTATTACTACGGGTATTCCTTCGGGTTCTGCCTTTGGAGATAGTTATGTACCTGAACCAGAAGGTGTCGAAGAAACAGTAAAAGAGATCAATCTTAATTCTTTTATGGTTGATGAATCATTCATTCCCACCCTGGGTATTAAAATAACAGCGGGCAGAAATTTTTCCAGAGAATTTTCAGATTCAGCTTCGGTTATTGTAAACGAGGAAGCGCTGAAACAAATTGGGTGGAAAAACCCCCTTGGAAAATGGCTCGATTACCCCGGTGGAGATAATTTCCGTTTCAAAGTGATCGGCGTGGTCAAAGATTTCAATATAGAGTCGTTGCAGGCAGCCATCACACCTTTTGTCCTTTTTCATACTTCTTCCAGGACCTATGATATGGGTCTTTCCAATATTGTAGCAAAAATAAAATCGGGGGATCTGCCCCGTGTACTGGATCAGGTACAGAGTAAATGGAAAAGCTTTGTTATCGCTGAACCCTTTGATTATAAATTCCTGGATACCGAGTTCGATGCGCAATATCGTACGGAACAAAGGTTAGGTGGCATCTTCAGCATATTTGCCACGCTTTCCATTTTTATCGCTTGTCTCGGTTTGTTTGGCTTAAGTGCTTTTATGGCGGAAAGGCGAAAGAAAGAAATTGGGGTACGGAAAGTTTTGGGTGCATCCGTAAAGAGCGTTGTCACATTATTGTCCAAAGATTTTTTAAAGCTCACAATTGTTGCTGCCTTGATCGCATTTCCCGTTGCGTGGTATCTCATGAACAAATGGCTTGAAGATTTTGCGTATAGGATAGATATCGGGTGGACGGTATTTTTCGTTGCCGGGGTGAGTACATTATTGGTAACGCTTATAACGATCAGTTCCCAGGCAATCAGTGCAGCACTGGCCAATCCTGTTAACGCATTGCGAAGTGAATAGGAAGTTTGAGGTTTGACGTTTGAGGTTGGTCACTGCGAGGGCAGAGCCCGAGGCAGGAGGTTGGATGTTGGACTTCGTCGCTGCGAGTGCGAAGCACGAAGCAGTTGGTTCTTGATTTTATAAACTACGACGATGATAAAAAATTATTTCAAAACTGCCTGGCGGAATTTAATTAAGGACAAAATCTTCTCTTTTATTAACATTTCGGGTCTCGCATTGGGTATGGCAAGCAGCCTGCTTATCATGCTATGGGTCAACGATGAAACAAAAAAAGACAAGTTTAATAAAGATTCTTCGCTTTTATATAGCGTCTACGAACGGCAATTTTATGAAGGTAAAACGGATGCTTTTCATTCCACACCAGGGCTATTGGCTGACGAGCTGAAGAAGATCTTTCCTGAAATTGAATACGCGTCAGGTTTTGGATGGTTATATGCAGGCACCTTTAACGTCGGCGATAAAATAATTAAGGAATCGGGCAGCTGGGCGGGGCCTGATTTTTTCAGGATGTTCGATTATACTCTTCTCCAGGGCGACCGTCATACTGCATTGTATGATCCTTCAGCCATCGCCGTTTCGCGGAAAATGGCAGAAAGTTTTTTTGGAACGGTTCAAAGCGCGATCAACAAGACACTAAGATTCGAAAACAAAAAAGATTTTAAGATAACAGCAGTATTTGAGAATATTGGCAGCAATGCCTCTAATAAATTTGATTATCTTATTAATTGGGACGCTTACCTCGACGACAATCAATGGCTGAAGGACTGGACAATCACAATCAGCGACGGTCCAAAAACCTTTTTGAAGTTACGTTCAGGTACCGATGGGGGTATCGTCGAAAAAAAGATTAAGAATTTCCTGGCCGGATATTTTAAGGAGCAACGTTCAGGATTTCATGTAGAGCTTGGACTACAACGGTTTGACGAAATGTACCTGGAATCCCAATTTAAGGGCGGCAAAATTGAAGGTGGCAGGATTGAGTATGTACGTCTCTTTTCCATTATTGCAATTTTTGTACTGCTCATTGCGTGTGTGAACTTTATGAATTTGTCCACAGCGCGTTTTATCAAAAGGGCAAAAGAAATAGGCGTCAGAAAAGTAGTGGGCGCTGGAAAAAACTTATTGGTAAAACAATTCCTGGGAGAAGCCATGATGACAACACTGTTGTCCCTGGGTATTGCACTGATTATTGTTGTTTTGTTGCTTCCTGGATTTAATAGTTTTACCGGCAAAGAAATAAAACTACCTGTCTCGGGCATTGACTTTTGGATCGGCGTGGTGGGACTTGCGTTGATAACAGGACTTATTTCCGGCAGCTATCCTGCTTTTTTTCTTTCTTCCCTGGATCCGATAAAGGTTTTGAAAGGTTCAGTAAAGGCTGGTCCACGGGCTATCTTATTTCGGAAAGGGCTTGTCATTTTCCAATTTTCACTCTCTATTATTTTGATCATTGGAACAATAGTGGTGTCCAGGCAGGTACAATATATACAAACGAAGAATCTTGGCTACAGCAAAGAAAATGTGATCAGCATTCCGTTGGAAGGTGCGTTGCCCGGCCAGTACAATGCCTATAAACTGGAAGCGCTCAAAATACCGGGTGTCAGTGGTGTTACGCGAATCACACAGGTGCCTACAAAGGTTACGAGCGGTACCTCGGATGTAACCTGGCAGAACAAAGACGCCGATGAAAAAACTTTGTTTATATGGGCTTCGGCAGGTTATGATTTTACAAAAGTGCTTAACCTGCAGTTTTTGGAAGGAAGAGATTTTGAAAAAGAGTATCCAACGGATTCATCGGGTTATATTCTTAATGAGTCTGCCTTAAGAGCAATCAATTACAAAGATCCTATTGGCAAACAATTTACCTTCTGGGGAAAGCAGGGGACGATCATTGGAATTGTTAAGGATTTCCATTTTAACTCTTTACATGACCCCATTCGACCGTTGATTCTCCGGCTTGGAGAATCTGAAACATTCGGTAATGCTCTTGTCAGAATCGATCCACGCAAAACCAAACAGGCTTTAGATGGGCTTTCGTCGTTATCAAAAAAGTTTAATCCTAAGATGCCCTTCACATATGAATTCCTGGACGACGCGTATCGAAATCTATACACGGGTGAACATACCATTAACAGGCTTTCCAGCTCCTTTAGCATTCTTGCTATTGTCATTTGTTGCCTGGGATTACTGGGTCTTGTGATGTTTACCGCGGAACAACGCATTAAAGAAATTGGAATAAGAAAGGTGCTTGGTGCAAACAATTTATCAGTATTCATATTTTTTTCAAAGGAATTTATAACGCTTATATTGATAGCGTTTGCAATTGCCTCACCAATTGCGTGGTGGGCGACGCACAGCTGGATAAAAAATTATACATATCACGTTGAAATTGGATGGTGGATTTTTATAGTCGCCGGAATAATGTCTGTTTTGATTGCATTGGTCACGATAAGCTTCCAGGCTGTCAAAGCAGCTGTTGCGAATCCTGTGAAATCTTTACGGGCAGAGTGATAGGTCACTGCGAACGAAGTGAAGCAGGTCATTGCGAGCCGCTAACGACGGAGAAGCAAAAAGCGGCTACAATCAATCCGGCGAGGTCGTTGAAAAGAGAATAGTAGATGTTTGTCTGAAGGACTCCTTCGGAGAAATTTGATGTTTAATGTTCGATGTTGGACGTTAATTGAACTTCAAACTTCAAACCTTAAACTTTAAACTTAAAAATAAACTTTTATGTTCAGGAACTATCTGAAACTTGCTTTTCGAAACCTTAGCAAAAGGATGGGCTATTCCTTGCTGAATATTATCGGCTTGGCCATAGGTATTACCTGCTGCCTGCTAATTTTTCAGTATGTGTCGTTCGAAAGAAGTTATGATCGTTTTCCCAAAAGGGCAAAGGATATTGTCCGGCTGCGCCTGGACTCGTATCAGCAGGGGAAGCTTGCCTGGAAATCAGCAACTATATATCCGGCGATCGGGCCGACTATGAAGAAGGATTTTCCGGAAGTCGAAGATTTTTGCAGGCTTCATGACGCGGAACTTTTGCTGTCTAACGAAGAAAAGAATGTAAGATTTAATGAACTCAAAGGATATTTCGCTGATCCGTCTTTCCTTAAAATGTTTAATGTTCAATTGTTGAGTGGTAACCCCGAAACAGCGCTCGACGCACCCGATAAACTGTTGTTATCAGAGTCGCTGTCCAAAAAGTATTTTGGTACCCAGGAACCGATGGGAAAAAAACTTTTGTTTCGCGATCCGCAATTTACAAGAGTTTTCCAGGTCACCGGTGTCTTTAAGGATTTTCCTGTGAAATCACATTTGCTGGTCGATCATATTGCCTCTTATGCTACGTTGGCAAGCATGGTGAGAGAAAACGGTGATACCACCAACTCAACCGAAACGAGTTTTGGATGGTATGACTTTTATACTTACCTCCAATTGAAACCGGGTGTTGATCAAGAAAAATTAGAGGCAAAATTTCCTGCTTTCTGCGCCCGCTATATGGACAACCAGGACTGGGCAAAAGCTAATAATTACAAGAGAGAATTGCATCTGCTGCCGTTAACGGATATTCACCTGTATTCAAATTATAACCAGGAAGCAGAGGTCAACGGCAATGGGCGAGCCGTCGGTTTTATTTACATGATCGGGTTTCTCATCATGGCCATCGCCTGGATCAATTATATAAACCTTGCAACCGCGCGATCGGTCGAACGTGCAAGGGAAGTTGGCTTAAGAAAAGTAATGGGTGCCCTGAGGCAGAACCTGGTGAAACAATTTATGCTGGAAAGCCTGCTCATAAATTGCATTGCAGTTATGATTGCGGCACTTGCTGCTGTACTGACTACCCCGGTATTCAACAGGCTGATCGGAAGGACAGCCGGATCGCAATTTGGCATGTTGCCCGAATACTGGCTACTGTTTGCATTAATATTCATAGGAGGAACATTACTATCTGGCTTATACCCGGCTTTCATTTTATCGGGTTACCAGCCGGTTAAAGTGTTAAAGGGCCTGTTTAAAAATACGTCGGGTGGTTTAGCCTTGAGAAAAGGTCTGATCATCGCGCAGTTTGCTACCTCTGTTATCCTGATTGCCGGAACTATTATTGTCTTTCAACAGGTGAGCTTCATGCGCAATCAGCCGCTTGGCGCCAACATTAACCAAACCCTGATACTCGACGGCGCTGCCTCGGTGCGTGATTCTGCATACGAAAGCGTATTTCAGCCTTTCAAATCCTCGTTACAGCAGCTGCCTGCAGTTAAAACTGTAACAGCATCCACGAGTGTAATGGGAAAGGAAATCTACTGGACCACTGGCATCAGGCGTCTTAACCCGCCTGAGCATGCAGCCGTGACGCTGTATCATCTCGGCATTGATTACGATTTTATCCCGTCGTATGAAATGAAGCTGGCAGCTGGCAGAAATTTTTCACGGGATTTTAAATCAGATTCGCTGGGTGCGATCCTTAATGAAACCGCGGTTTCACGATTAGGATTTAAGAACGCCGAAGAGGCACTGAATCAAAAACTGATCCGAAGGGACACGCTTACTATTATTGGTGTTGTAAAAGACTTCCATCATGAGGGATTGCAAAAAACCATTGAACCCCAGATAATCTTGTTAAGACCCAATACGCGAAATGCCTATTCAATAAAAATCGCCTCAGCAAATATGCCAGCAACAGTAGAAGCTATCCGAAAAATATGGTCCGACTACTTTCCCAACGATCCGTTTAATTATTACTTTCTTGACGAATCATATAACCAGCAATATCGGGCCGATGCATTGTATGGAAAGGTCTTTGGCATATTCGCATCGCTCGCCATATTGATCGCGTGCTTTGGACTGATGGGTTTGTCTGCATACAATATTTTACAACGTACCAAGGAAATTGGCATACGTAAAGTAATGGGAGCTTCTGTCGGACATGTATTGTACATCTTATCGAAGCAATTTTTATTACTGGTAATTATTGCATTTGCATTGGCCATCCCGGTTACCTGGTGGATCATGTACAGTTGGTTGCAGGATTTTGCGTATCGCATAGATATTCAATGGTGGGTCTTTGGTGTTGCCGGTGTGCTGGCATTAACGATAGCTATTGTGACCGTGAGTTTGCAGGCGGTGAAAGCTGCAATGGCGAACCCGGTTCAGTCATTGCGAACGGAGTGAAGCAAGGTCATTGCGAACGGAGTGAAGCAAAAGTCATTGCGAACGGAGTGAAGCAAAGTCATTGCGAACAGAGTGAAGCAAAAGTCATTGCGAACGGAGTGAAGCAAAAGTCATTGCGAACGGAGTGAAGCAAAAGTCGTTGCGAACGGAGTGAACGTTTTTTGAAACTCGAAATTAGAATTTCGAAATTCGAAAGAGGAAGTCAAAGTAAAAGTTAACGAAATTGAATAAATCCGATGATCAGAAATTATTTCAAAACAGCGTGGCGCAATCTGAGAAGGCGAAAGGCTTACAGTATTATTAATATACTTGGCCTTACATTGGGTATAGCCTCCTGCGTGGTAATCTTCCTGGTAGTGCAATACGAATTGAGTTATGATAAATTCAATTCAAAAGCGGGCAGGACTTATCGGGTTACGCTAAATGCAATAGATTTTAATCCCTGTGTTTCTATGGCTATTGCGCCGGCCATGCGTAATGATTTTCCGGAGCTGGAGCAGGTGTCACAAGCCTGGTATCATGAATCGGGGTTGGTAAAGGTTGGACAAAAGACTTTTATGGAGAAGGCAATAATTTTTGCTGATAAGTATTTCCCGTTCGTATTCGATTACAATTGGCTGCAAGGTGATTCCAGGTCGGCTTTGACTGAGCCGAATTGCATTGTACTCACTGAGAGCTATGCACGAAAATATTTTAATGATAAAGAGCCGTTGGGTCAATTTATCAATTTTAATAACGAATACAATCTTAAGGTCACCGGCGTCATAAAGGATCTGCCGGGAAACACTCATTTGCCTTTTAATTTAATGGTATCGTTTGAAACGGTACGGAAGCAAAGAGAAGAAAGCGGCGCAATGTCGGCTTTCTATTGGATACCAGGCGGAAGTTTTACTTACATAGTGAGGCCGGAGAATTTGGATATTGCAAAAATTCAAAACAGGATACATTGGTTTGTTGAAAAAAACTGGGGAAAGCAAGTTGCCGATGAAGCAAGGCTTCCATTGCAGCCCGTCACCGATATTCATTTCGATGGACGTTATCTAAATAACACTATCAGCTATACCACTTCGAGGGAAATTTATTATGTGCTGTCAGCCGTCGCGGTGCTGATCATCATCATAGCGTGCATCAACTTTATTAATCTTGCAACCGCCCAGGCCATCCGGCGTGCCAAAGAAGTTGGAGTGAGAAAGGTTTTGGGATCCAGCCGGTATCAATTGCTTGGTCAATTCCTTGGGGAAACAGCATTGATGGTTGTGATTGCATTGGCATTTGGCGTTTTGCTTACGGCGTTGTTGCTGCCTCAATTGGCAGTTTGGCTTGACATAAAAATTGGAATTGCAAAGCTGCTTCAGCCGTCTGTTGTTGCCCTGATCCTTGTATCTGCCCTTGCAGTTATTTTACTTGCGGGGCTATACCCGGCATTTATACAATCAGCTTTTCGCCCCATTGAATCTTTGAAGAGTAACAGGATTTCGTCCTTTAAAGGACTGATACTACGTAAGGGCCTCGTGACGGTGCAATTTGCTATCTCTCAAATCATGATTGTGGGAACTCTAGTCGTTGCCTACCAAATGGATTTTTTCCAAAACAGGGAGTTGGGCTTTGATAAAGATGCCGTCATTTCATTAGGTATACCCGATCAGCAAAAGGCAGATTTATTAAAACAACAATTATTGGAAAACCCTGGAGTCGCAAACGTTAGCTTCTCTTCAGGCGCGCCGGTCCTGGCAAATGGCTTCACCTCGTTTGTTGCACCCGATCTTGGAATTACAAAAGATGATGTTACCGAGGTAAAATTCGTCGATGAAAGATATACCGACATGTTTGGTCTGAAGATGATGGCGGGGAATGAGATAAAACAAAACCGCAAATCAGAAAACGACACTGCGTATGATGTGGTGGTCAACGAAACGATGATACAGAAGCTGGGTATCCGGGAACCTCAACAGGCAATCGGAAAGCATGTCACCATTAACGGAAATTGGATTTGTACCATTTTGGGAGTTGTGCAGGATTTTCAAAGCGAGTCCAAGCATAAGAAGATAAGGCCCTGCGTAATATTGTACCGCGCAGATAATTTTTATACGGCAAGTGTGAAACTCAAGACGACGAATATCACAAAGACGATCGGCGCTATCGATAAATCGTGGTCGGCATTATTTCCGCAAAACTTCTTTGAATATAAATTTCTTGACGATCATATTGCGTCGTGGTATCGGCAGGAGCAGAAAGAATATACCGCCTTTAAATTGTTTGCGCTTATTGCCATCTTAATAGGATGTCTCGGTCTCTACGGTTTGGTAGCTTTTGCAGCCGCACAAAGAACCAAAGAGGTGGGAGTAAGAAAGGTTTTGGGGGCGTCCCTGGCTGATATTGTTTTCCTTTTTTCAAAAGAATTTGGAGTGCTTATTGGAATCGCGTTCCTGGTCGCGGCTCCGGTAGCCTACTTCGTGATGAATAACTGGCTACAAACGTTTGCTTACCAGGTGAGCATCGGTGCCAACATTTTTGTTATCGCAATCCTTTCGTCGCTTTTAATTGCGGCGTGCACCATTGCCTATGAAGCCGTAAAGGCGGCGATTGCAAACCCGGTTCAGTCATTGCGAACGGAGTGAAGCAAAAGTCATTGCGAACGGAGTGAAGCAAAAGACCTTCTAATTTCGAAATTAGAACTTCGATATTCGAAAAGTAAGGCGAAATAAAAGTTAATGAAATAACACAAGTCATGATAAGAAATTATTTAAAGATCGCGTGGCGGAACTTGTGTAGAAACAAGGTTTTTTCTGCGATCAACATTCTCGGTTTGTCCGCCGGACTGACCTGTTGTATCCTGATCTTCCTGTTCATTCAGCACGAACTGAGCTACGATAAATTTAATACCAGGGCAAAGAATATTTACCGTGTCACATCAATTATGCAGGGACCCGCAGGCGAAACGAACCTGGCGGTAACCCCTGCGCCGTGGGCGCCATTGATGAAAAAAGATTTCCCTGAGATCAGGGAGTACACGAGGTTGCTGACAGACGAAAAGGTTGTGATAGGTGAGCCGGGCGGGCCGCACTTTTATGAAACACAAATGATTTATGCTGATTCGACCTTGTTCAATGTTTTTACTATTAATATAGAGCAGGGAGATACGCGACATGCGCTGGAAAAACCAAATAGTATTGTACTTACGAAGGAAATGGCAAATAAATATTTCGGGGACGAAAACCCTATTGGCAAGGTGCTCGAGGTAAATTCTTTCAACAGAAATTTCAACTTAGAAGTGACGGCCATTGCGGGGGAAATACCGCCGACCTCGCATTTTAAGTTCAATTGCATTGTTTCCCTGCAAACCCTTGGTGATTTAAGCGGCCTGTGGGCTTTTCATATGTTCCAGAGTTATTTGCTTTTAAATGATAAGATAGAACCTTCATCGCTCGAAGAAAAGTTCCCCGGCTTTGTCAATACATACATCATAAATAATCCGCAGGCGGATGGAAAAAATGACATTCACCTCCAGCCGCTAACCGATATTCACCTGCATTCCCGCCTCGTTGGGGAAATTGATACCAATGGTGATATCGCGTACGTGTACGTATTTGGAGGAGTAGCATTGTTCATCCTGCTTATTGGCTGCTTCAATTTCACCAATCTTACCACCGCAGGATCACTGAGAAGAGCGAAAGAAGTAGGCTTGCGAAAAGTGGCAGGGGCTCAAAAAAATGAATTGCTTTTTCAATTTTTAAGTGAGACCGTTTTGGTTGCGTTCATTGCGCTTCTGTTTGCGATGGTTATTGCCTACCTGGCCCTGCCGCTGTTCAATCAACTATCGGGAAGAAACATTAACATAGATTTCAGTACCAATTATCCACTGTTGGGCTTGCTTGCAGTTCTTGTCGTTGGTGTGGGCTTGATAGCCGGACTGTATCCAGCTGTCGTACTGGCGGGTTTCAAACCTATTGAAGTGCTGAAAGGAAAATTAATTAAATCAGGAAAAGGCACTCCTTTCCGAAAAGTATTACTGACGGTCCAGTTCATTGTTTCTATAGCGCTTATTGCAAGTACGATTATTGCAAGCCGGCAACTGCGTTATTTGCAGACAAAAAACCCGGGTTTCAATAAGGAAAATGTGGCGATAATTACCATGCCAAAAGATGCCGATTCAACGAGGCTTGAATCTTTTAAAAATGCATTGTTGCAAAATCATGATGTCAGCTATGTTGCTGCTGCGTCTTCTGTGCCGGGGGATAAAATCCCGGTGAATCTTGTCAACGACGGCGGCACAGATTTTAGCAAAGCTGTTTCTGTGCAAATGCTCTTTACGGATATTGATTTTGTACGGGCTATGCAAATGCAGGTGGTAGCGGGCAGAACGTTTGACAAGAGTGTGGCTACAGATAAGACCATGGGTTTTGTTATCAATGAGGAGGCAGTAAAGAAGTTGGGTTGGAAAGATGCGCCTGGTGCCATCGGCAAAACAATTCAATGGGTCCAGCCTGCGTCAGTGATAAAAGAGGGCAGGGTGATCGGAGTAGTGAAAGATTTTAATATTACGCCATTGCGATCTGCTGTGCAACCTTTGGTGATGCATTACAGGGTGCCGGGTTTTCAGTATTTGTATTTGCGCTTCAATCAAAATAATGCGAGGGCAATATTAGCAGATGCTCAAAAACAGTTTGCTAAATTTTACCCGAACCAGTCGTTTGAATACAGTTTTTTGGACGATACGTTAAATAAGATGTACCAAAGCGAACGGAAACTGAGCTCTGTTTTTTCTTACTCTTCATTGCTTGCAATTTTGATTGCCTGCATGGGAGTATTGGGTTTGTCGATCTATTCGATTCAGCAGCGTATCAAAGAGATCGGTATTCGCAAAGTGCTTGGAGCTTCTGTATTCACCATTACAAAGGATTTAATAAAGGAATTCGCTATGCCCGTAATAGTAGCGTCCCTGGTTGCGTCACCCATAGCATGGTACGCAATGGATCAATGGCTACAGGATTTTGCATATCATATTAAAATAGAGTGGACGATATTTTTACTCGTAACGATTGTGGTTTTGACACTGGCCGTGCTGACAATGAGTGTCCAGTCCATAAAAGCCGCGACGGCGAATCCGGTGGATTCGTTACGTACGGAATAACTGTAGAAATCGGAATCCTGGATTTCGAATTTCGACATTGGGATTTCGAATCGATAAGATGTAGATAGTATACTAATAAGAAAAGAAAAAAAAAGACATGATAAAAAACAACTTCAAAATTGCCTGGCGGACGTTGCTCAAACAGAGAATGTACTCCGTAATAAAAATTGGCGGTTTTGCGCTGAGCATTGCAGCCTGTTTATTGATCGCGTTGTATATAAAGGATGAACTGAGTTATGATAAGGACTGGGCGTATGCTGACCGGATTTACCGGGTAATCGGAGAATATAATGAAAATGGCAAAATTGAAAGCGGAAATGACTGGCCGGCACCGATGGCAAAAGCCTTGCGAGAAGATTTCCCGGAGGTGGAAAAATCAGGTCGGCTAATGGATGCGCCTTTATTCTACGGAGCAGGCAGCAACCAGTTAAGACCCGTTGAAGTAAGGCAAAACACTTATGAACAGGGATTCAGTTATGCGGACCAGGACATGCTGGACATGCTGCAGGTTCCGATGGTTTACGGTGACAGGGCGCGTGCTTTGAGTGAGCCGAATACAATGGTTATTTCGAAATCTAAGGCGGACAAATACTTTCCCGGTCAAAACCCTGTTGGAAGAACTATGATCCTGAATAATGATGCAGGTACACCGTATAAGATCGGGGGAGTAATGAAGGA
>Ga0111539_10007010_pt1 | contig 14460 bp, 10 predicted proteins | sample RhiMethybrSRZTD1_FD_79667 | JGI IMG/M metagenome (GOLD analysis project Ga0111539, IMG submission 79667) | Populus rhizosphere microbial communities from Tennessee, USA - Rhizosphere MetaG P. TD hybrid SRZTD1 (version 2) (version 2) | ecosystem: Host-associated > Plants > Roots > Rhizosphere >...
CAGCAGGGCAATGAATCGAAGCGGATGAGTTTTCATGAAAGGGGAGACTGCCATGCCCCCATCACCGATACGATGGGGTCACCGATATCGCCCTGGATATGCCTGTTCACTCCAGCCGATTGAGGTCGCGCGCGAGCTTTTCCCGTATCTGGCGCGTGCGTTCGGCGGAAGGCGGCGCCAGCATGCCGCGCTGTTGCGGCGCGAGGTGTGCAAGCGCCTGCTCGGGGTCGGTGAAGACCAGCTGCTGGAAGAGCGAAGCCCAGACCGCGCGCTGGTCGGCCGGGAGATCGCGGATCGCGAGCAAGGCATGCAGCAGGGCGCCGTGCGGTGGGCCGTAATCCGGGGCGTGGTTCCACCAGTAGTTCACCAGCACGTTGAAGGGCGTCAATGATTCGACGTGATGCCACCAGCCGAAGGGAATGTATATCGCGTCCCCGGGGCCGAGTTCCGCCTCCCGGGCATGGCGCAGCGCTTCGGCATGGCGCGGAAATCGCGCGTGATCGGCGCTCGTGAGCTGAACGAGGCTCACGGGAGCACCCGACGGCGTGAAGTCGAGCGGGGCGAGGTAGAGATTGGGAAGCTGCTCTGGCGGAAACAGCGTGAACCGCCGGCGGCCGCCGGCGACACAGGCGATGTTGTAGACGAGATCGAAGTGGGTGTTCACCTTGACGGCATTGCCGATCCACACCCGCGGCTCAACGCGCGCGTCGAGCAGCGGCATCGGGTGCGCACCGGCGAAGCCTGGTAGATAGGCTGACGCTGACATCGACTCGAGGAAGATCGCGGGCGCGTCCACCGCGTCGGCGGAATTCAGCAACCGGTCGACGCTCTCGGCAAGGCTCGCGGGCCGGCGCGTGAAATTGAAGGCGGTAAGGTCTTCCCGATAAAAAATGTGGCCTTGTGCTCCGGCCGGCGCCTCGATGACGTGCGGACGGCGCCCGGCGTCGTAACCCTTGATCAGCCGGGCGAGCGAGGCCCGCGAGTCGCGCGCTGCCCGGACGACGGGCCAATCGGGCACCAGTTCGGCGAGCACCACGGGTTGCGCATCCGGGAGGATCTCGGCTTCGAACGTGGCCCGGTCAACGTTCCGGCGCACGGGTATCCGGGCATGCTCGCTCATGGGGCCGATGCTACCGCGATGCCGTGAATCCCGCCGCGTGGTGCAGGCGCCACGGCTGCGAAGGTCGCATGTCTCGTTCGGGACAGCGCGACCGGATTTTCACCCGTCTGCACGTTTCTGAGCGAAGTTGCCGATGTAAAAGTCGCTTTCATATCGGCGAGTGCCTGTCCCGGGATTGCGCGAGTGATACCAAACTGGAATTGCGCGATATGTATCCGCGGATGGTTGGCTCGATGACACGGGAGTAGTGTCTGCCGGACATCGATGGCGGCGGCACTGGCGATCCTTGTCGCATCCGTGCAACGCGGCGTACTAACTACCGCGGTGTTCGGCCGATCGGGCCATCGATGCCACTACTCGAAGGGGACTCCAGATGCGAAATAAGAAACTGGAACGCGCGCTCGCTGGTTCGTCGAGTTTGTTAGCGCTATCTATTGCACTTCCGGCCGCGGGCCAGACCCCGTCCACCGGTACGACCAAGCCCGAAGATCTCGAGGAAATCGTAGTCACCGGCCTCATCGGCTCCCTGCAGCGCAACCTGGACATGAAGCGGCAGGCGGCGGGCGTCGTCGACGTGATCTCGTCCGAGGACATCGGCAAGTTCCCGGACTCGAATGTCGCGGCATCGCTGCAGCGTGTTCCGGGCGTGTCGATCCAGCGCGCCGGCACGCGCGGTGAGCCCGAAGGCATCACGGTGCGCGGTTTCGGCGGCGACTTCAACGAAACTCTGTACGACGGGCGCCGCATCTCGACCGCCGCGGGTGGGCGTTCCGTGGACTTCACCACCGTGGGTGCAGACTTCGTCGGCTCGCTGACGGTGATGAAGACACCCGACGTCACGCTTTCCAGCAGCTCGATCGGCGCGACCGTGAATATCGCGTTTCCCAAGCCCTTCGATTCGTCCGGCATGCGATTCGTCGCGAGTGCCGGGGCTTCCGAGCAGGACGAGTCGGGTTCGGTGCAACCGACCGGCGGGCTCCTGTTCAGCAACACGTTCGCCGACGACACGATGGGCTTTCTCGCCGATGCCATCTACACGAAGCGGAATACCGACACGAATCGGGTATTCGTTTCCGGGTGGGAAGGCGGCAAGTTCGCGCCCTGCCAGCTCACGACCATCTGCAATCCCGGGGATCTCGACGACGCCGACAAGACCATCGTCGGCTGGTGGCAGCAGCAGTTCGGTGCCGAGCAATCGCAGGTCACGGATGAACGCGTTGATGGCCGCATCGCCTTCCAGTGGCGTCCGTCGGACGACACGCTGCTCACGATTGACGACAATTTCTCGCGCCAGAAAATCGAAACCGACACCTACGGCTTCGGTCTGTGGTTCGGCATCAATGACCTGCGCAGCGTGCAGCTCGATGACAATGGCACGGTGATCGACTATCGGCAGGCGGGCACGCCAATGGATCTCAACGGCGGCACCGAACATCGTGAGCGCACGACGAACCAGGTCGGCGTCAACCTGCAGCATTCGTTTTCCGACAGCTTCAGCATGGAAGCGGACGCCTCGTATTCCAAGAGCGAGCAGAACCCTGACGGTGGCGGCTTCGATGGCGCCGACATCGGTTACGGCGGCACGCTCGGCTTCGACATGGGCGTGAAGGTGATGGGCGACAGCAGTGACCATCTGCCCGAGATGACCACCTACGGACCGAACGGCGACACCTCGCGGTACCTCGATCCGAGCATCATCGGCTCGCACGTGCTGGTGCGCTTGCACCAGGAGAACAGCGACACGATCAAGCAGGCCCGTTTCAAGGTGACATGGGGAGACGACACTCTGAAGCTCGACGCGGGACTCTCCTATCTCGACGACAATTTCACCCTGCAGAACAGCAATTCTTTCACCAACAACTTCTGGCAGGCGTACGCGGGTTACGGGGCCATGTCGGGGCGTCCCTCGGGCGTGCTCGTCCCCACCGACATTTACCGGGACCGGATCAATACCTCGGGGTTCATACCCGGGTTCGGGGGCGCCGACGCGTTGCCGCCGGAGCTTCTCGTGTACACCTCGTACGACTTGTACGGATATCTCGAAGGCCTCGGCAATCCGCAGGCCCAGACGATTCCCGGGTTCAACTACGGCTGCTGCAATTACACGGGCTCGCTCGACATTGCGCTCGATCCGGGCAGTGTCCAGGACATCACAGAGAAGACCTGGGCCGCTTTCCTCAGCACGCATTTCAATGGCGAACTGGGCGGCAAGCCATTCCACGTGACGGCGGGCCTGCGCCGCGAGAAAACAGATGTGTCCTCGTCAGGTATCGGGCGTCTGCCCGTGTTGCTCGAGATCAGCGCGGCCGATCCGACGTTGCTCACCACGACGTTCTCGGACTCCCAGCCGATCACGACCGACAGTGACTACGCCTACCTGCTGCCCAGCCTCGACTTCAAGATGGAATTGACGGAAGAGCTGCAGGTGCGCGTCGACGCCTCGCGAACGTTGACGCGGCCGCGGATCGATTACCTCTCACCCGTGCTCAACGTGGGTTCGCTGCCGCGTATCGGTGCCTTGACCGCGACCGGTGGCAATCCCGCGCTCAAGCCGTACCTCTCGGACAACCTGGACCTCGGGCTCGAGTGGTACTACGGCAGGAACGCGTACGTCTCGGTGAATGCGTTCATCAAGGACGTGACGGGATTCATCGTGCAGGGCACGCAACGCCAGACCGTCAATGACGTGATCGACCCGAGTACCGGCCAGCCAGCCATCTACACCGTGTCGCAGCGCGTGAACGGGCCAGAGGCCACCGTGAACGGCTGGGAAATCGCCTGGCAGCACATCTTTGGTGACAGCGGCTTTGGCTTCAATGCGAATGCGACGTTCGTCGACACGGACAAGCCGTACGACCGCACCGACATCTCGCTGAGCGGCTTCGCCGTCACCGGCCTGGCTGATTCGGCGAACCTGGTGGCGTTCTTCGACAAGTACGGCTTCGAGGCGCGTATCGCGGCGAACTGGCGCGATGAGTACCTGCTGCAGTTCGGCCAGAACCAGAACAACTCGCAGTTCGGTGCCGAGCCGACCTTCGTGAATGCGAGTACGCAGATCGATTTCACGACGAGTTACCAGATCAACGACAAGTTCAACGTGTACTTCGAAGCGCTCAACATCACGGACGAGACGCAGAGCACGCATGGCCGGTTCGACAACCAGCTGCTCGATGTGTTCGCGTACGGCCGACGCTACGCGCTGGGTGCCCGCATCCGGCTGTAACGTTCATACGGTGGGGGGAGGGGATGTCTACTCCCCTCTTATTGACATCCTCTCTCCGCCGCCGTCCCATCGCATCATGGTTCAGCCAGTCAGGCACATCGTCATCGTCGGAGGCGGCACCGCCGGATGGCTCACGGCCGGCGTGATTGCAGCCAAGCACCGCGCCCGCATGGGCGCGGAATTCACCGTGACGCTGGTGGAGTCGCCCAGCACGCCCATCATCGGCGTGGGTGAAGGAACGTGGCCGACCTTGCGCAGCACGCTGGCGCGCATCGGAGTGTCCGAGACGGAATTCTTCCGGAAGTGCGAGGCGGCGTTCAAACAGGGTGCACGATTCGCCCGTTGGACGACCGGCGCGGCGGACGACTTCTATTATCACCCGCTGATGCTGCCGCAGAGCTTTGCGCAGCTGAACCTGGTGCCGCACTGGCTGGCGCGTGACGACGGGCGCAGTTTTTGCGATGCCGTGTGTCCCCAGGGCAGATTGTGTGACGATGGGCTCGCGCCCAAGACCATCGCTACCGCCGAGTTCGAGGCCGTCGCCAACTATTCCTATCATCTCGATGCCGGCAAATTCGCGGCCTTCCTGCAGGCGCATTGCTGTGAAAAGCTGGGCGTGCGTCAGGTGCTCGCGGACGTGCAGCGCGTGAATCTCGCACCCGGAGGCGACATCCTCAGCCTCACCACGCCGCAGGCGGGCGAAATCGCGGGCGACCTGTTCGTCGATTGCACCGGCTTCAAGGCGTTGCTGATCGGTGAGACGCTCGGCGTACCTTTCAAGGAATGTGGCGACGTGCTGTTCTGCGATCGTGCGCTGGCGGTGCAGGTGCCGTACGCGAGCGAAGCCACTCCAATTGCATGCCAGACGATTTCCACGGCGCAGTCCGCCGGCTGGATCTGGGACATCGGCTTGCCGGCGAGGCGCGGTGTCGGTCACGTGTACTCGAGCCGCCACATTTCGGACGAGCAGGCGGAGCGGGAACTGCGTGACTATCTCGGCGCGGCGGGCCGTGACCTCCCCGTTCGCAAACTCGTGATCCCTGCCGGGCATCGCGAAACGTTCTGGAAGCGCAATTGCGTGGCAGTGGGCCTCGCGGCGGGGTTCCTCGAGCCTCTCGAGGCGTCGGCGATCGTGCTCATCGAGCTTTCCGCGAAACTCATCGCCGAGCAGCTGCCCGTGTGCCGCGAAGTCATGGACCTCATCGCCGCGCGGTTCAATGCCACGACTCATTATCGATGGGGGCGCATCATCGACTTCCTTAAGCTTCACTACGTGCTCACCAAGCGCACCGACTCGGCGTTCTGGCGCGACAACCTGCTGCCGGAGACGATCCCGGACCGCCTCCAGGACCTGTTGCTGCTCTGGAGCCACCAGTCGCCCTGGTTTCATGATGAGTTCGATCGCGTGGAAGAGGTATTCCCGGCCGCCAGCTACCAGTATGTCCTTTACGGCATGGGGTTCCGCACCCAGGTCGAACCTGCAGCATTGAGCGGTGACGCGAAGAACGCCGAACGCGCGCTGCGCGAGAATGCAATCCAGACCGAGAGGTTGCGCGCGGGATTGCCGCGCCATCGCGAGCTCATCCGCAAGATCGTGGAACACGGCATGCAGACCGTCTAAGAGCGACTGTGCCCAATCTCCAGCTATTGAACCCGCAGACGCATGGACATCTGCGCCTGCGGCGGGCAGCCGAGGCAGCACCGCACTTCGTGCAGGTTCTGGCGCCGGAATTCCAGGCGGCGGCCACTTGTTGTCCGATCCTGTTCACCAAGGATCCGGAGACAGGCGGCTTCTACGCGGGCGCGATGTTCGGATTCAAGCCCGGTGAGAACCTGCTCGGAAGCCCCGAAGATCGCGGCGGGTTCCACCCGTTGATGTTGCAGCGGGAAGGTTTCTTCATGTCCGAGCGAAACATCGCCATCGATCGCGACCATGCCCGCTTCAGCGAGCACGAAGGTGAGCCACTCTTCAACGAAGCCCACGAACCAGGCAATTCCCTGCGCGCGATACAACGCACGCTGGGCGAGATCCACCACGGACTCGAACGCACCAAGTCCTTCATCGCGGAGCTCACCGCGCTCAAGCTGATCGAGGCGATCGAGATCTCGCTTAAATTCGAGAATGGCGAGCGGCTGACGTTGCAGGGCCTGTACACGGTGAGCCTCGATGGCCTGCGCGACGTGGAAGATGCGGCCGCCATCAGATTGTTTCGTGCCGGGGACCTGCAACTCGCGTACTCGATGGCAGGGTCACTCAAGCAAATCCCGCGACTCGCGCGGCTGCGCGAACAGCAGCAATTGCCCGCTTCTTGATGCAGGGGCGGCTAATACAGCCCGCCCAATGCCTGCGAGATCCGGCGAGCGGTTTGCTCGAGCAGGCGCCGCGTCTGCTCCACAGTGGTCGGCAGGGAATTATCGAGCGCGTGCAGATACGGAATGGTCAGGGCCGCCAGCACCCTGCCGTCGAACCCGCGGATGGGATAGCTGATGTCGGTGACGCCGGCCGTCATCGGGCTTTGTTGTACTTCATAGCCGCGCTTCCTGATGCGTGCGAGCGCTTTGTCCAGTTTCGCCCGCGAGATCTCCCACGGACGAGGCACAGACCGCAGCAGACTCTCGCATCCGTCCGGCTCCATGTGCGCAAGCAGCACCTGTCCGGAGCAGCTCGAGACGAGGTTGATGACGGCGCCCAATCTGACGGACAAGTTGGCATGCCGCTTCTGGTTTTCCTGCCGCAGGATCACCAGGCCCTGGATGCCGGAGCGAACCACGAGGTGGCACGACTGGTTGATCTGGGTCGAAAGCTCGTGCATCAACGGTGCGGCAGCCAGCGTCAGGATTTGCGCGGGAGTGCCCCGGTGCGCGATTCTCAAGACTTGGTATGTCACGCTGTAGCGTGAGGTCTCCGGATCCTTCTGCAGCCAATTCCGCTGCTCCAGGACGACGATGATTCGGAACAGCTCGCTCATGCGACGCTTCAGCCGCAGCGAGATCTCCGACACCGTGAGGCCGGATTCGGCATCGGCCAGCAGTTCGATGATGTCGATGCCCTTTTCCAGGGCCGGAGCAAAGTAGCTCCTGCGGGAGGCGGGCCGGATGGAACGGGATGTCTGTCGGGGCATGTGCCCGAGAGATTACGCATGAATCGTTGGCGAATCACCTGGATTGTCCTCGCCATCGCTGCGCTGGCGATGGGCGTTCACCTGTCCGGTTCCCGGCCGGTACCGCCCTCGATCCCGACGCGCACCGCAGACTTGGAGCCGGCGCCAATCGTCACTCGCTCTCCGGACGCGACAGCGGTGGGGCCACCTCCGGTTCCACAACGCGCCGAGCAGCTTGCGCTGGAGATCGAGCGCTCGCTGGTGGCGCTCGACCCGCAGCAGCGGGAAACAGCGTTCACGTATCTTCTTCCAGAACTGATCCGCGTCGATTCCGGACGGGCGATACAGATGGTCGCGCGCCAGGAGCCGGGGGAGGCGCGCGACGCGCTGCGCGATGAATTGACGCGACAATGGATCAGGCAGGATCGCGAGGCCGCAGTCGCGTGGTTGCAGTCTCTCGAAAACGACGCCGAGCGGCGCGACAGCGCGACCGTGGCAGTGCGCACACTCGCGGCCGGATCGCCCGCCGAGGCCATCGCGGTGGCAGACCAGTTTGGCATCGGTCGCGATGACGGATCACTCGAACACATCGTGCAGATCTGGGCGACCGCGGATCCCGAGGCTGCCACGCGCTGGATCGAGTCCCAGCCACCCGATGACCCGCGGACCAGGCAGCTACGGGCGCGGATCGATCAGGTGCGCGCGGAGAAGGGCGTTCCCCAGTAGTCGCTATTGCAATGAGTCGATGCCCGTTTCGTGATGCGCACATGCCGTAATTGCGACGCCTCTGCCCAGCATCCAATGTTCGCGGCACGCCGCCATGGTGGCTGCGTACGAAGGGGTAATACATGAAACATCCAACTACCGCTCGCGGTGGCGCGCTCTCGTGCGCGTTGATATTTGGGGCGATCGCGTCGTTGTGCGGCACCGCGCACGCGCAGATGGCCAACGGCAAGCCGAAGTTCGTCGGCAACATCACGGCGAACAGCGTGCCGTCGAACTTCGCCACCTACTGGAACCAGGTGACGCCGGAGAACGGCACGAAATGGGGATCGGTGGAGGGCACGCGCAACCAGATGAACTGGAGCGCGGCCGATGCCGCCTACAACTTCGCGCAGCAGCGTGGCTTCAAATTCAAGTTCCACACGCTGGTGTGGGGCGCGCAGTACCCGCAGTGGTTGACGAATTCCGGCCTGACCCAACAGCAGCAGCGCCAGGAAATCGAGCAGTGGATACAGCTCGCCTGCCTGCGATATCCCAACGCCTGGGCCATCGACGTGGTCAACGAGCCGATCAAGACCGCCATCACCTGGAAGAACGCATTGGGTGGCAACGGATCGACTGGATGGGACTGGGTGATCACATCGTTCGAGCTTGCGCGCCAGTATTGTCCGAACGCCTTGCGGTTCATCAATGAGTACGGCACGGAGAACGATCCTGCGGCGCGCAACACCTACAAGAACATCATCAACCTGCTGAAGGCGCGCGGACTCATCAATGGCATCGGCATCCAGTCGCACTACTTCAATGTCGACAACATGAACGGCAGCGCCGTCACGTCGATGCTCAATGACTACGCGACCCTGGGACTGGATGTCTACGTCACGGAACTCGATGTGGTCGCCGGCGGCACCGACCAGGGCCAGCTCGCCAAGTACCAGGACATCTTTCCGGCCTTCTGGAACCACAACAGCGTCAAGGGAATCACGCTGTGGGGCTACATCGTCGGGCAGACCTGGCGCGATGGCACTGGCCTGATCTCGCAGAGCGGCGTCGAGCGGCCGGCGCTGACCTGGATGAAGAATTTCGTGGCCGGCTCCGGCAATGGGGGCAGTACCGTGTGGCTGGAAGCCGAACGCGGCACCGTGGGCAGCAGTTGGAACGACAACGTGGCGGACTCGACGGCGTCGTCGGGCCAGTACGTGGTGTCGCCGTCGGTTCAAAGCCTCAACAGTGCGCCGACCACCGCGGCCGGCTGGGTACAGTTGCCGTTCAACGCACCCGCGGCCGGCACGTACAACGTCTGGTTCCGCAAGAAGACCCCGACCGCCGATGACGATTCGTTCTGGATCCGCATGGACAACGGCGGCTGGACGATGTGGAACAACATGGGGAACTCCTCGTCCTGGGCATGGGTGAAGGCCCCGAGCACTTACAACATCAGTGTCGGCAATCACACCTTTAATGTCGGGCTGCGCGAGAACGGCGCTCAACTGGACAAGGTGTATCTGACCACCGGGAGCGACACACCCACAGGCACGGGTGGAACACCAGCCAACTGACGCGTCCTGCAGGGCCATGTTAGGGTACCGGTAACACGCAAGGGTTTCCGGGGAGACGAGATTTGCCAGTGATCCGGCGATTGTGGGCGCTGCGCTGGTGGATGATCAGCCTGATCACCATCGGCACCATCCTCAACTACATGACTCGCACGATGCTCGGCGTGGCCGCGCCGACGATCATGGGAGACTTCGGGATCACCGAGAAGGAATACTCCTGGGTCACGGGATTCTTCCAGGCCGGCATCATGCTGCAGCCGATCGTCGGCTACGTGATGGATCTCATCGGCCTGAAGCTGGGTTTCGGTCTGTTCGCGCTGGCGTGGGGAGCGATCATGATGCTGCACGGCGCGGCCACCAGCTGGCCGATGCTCGCGGCGCTTCGCGGTTTCATGGGGGTCGCCGAAGGCTCGGCACAACCCGGCGGCATGAAAGCCGTGGCCGAATGGTTCCCGGCAAAGGAGCGCGGCTTCGCGGGTGGCTTCTACAACATCGGCGCCTCTTTTGGCTCGATGCTGGCCGCACCGCTGGTGGCCTGGGCCATCATGTTCCACAGCTGGCGCCTGGCCTTCGTGATCGCGGGCGGAGCGGCCCTGGTGTGGGTGGCGGCGTGGTTCCGCTTTTATCACTCGCCCAAGACGCATCCACGGATCTCCGCAAAGGAGCGCGAATACATCGAGTCGGGACAGGAGGCGCATGTAGCCGCGAGCGCCGCCAGACCCTCGATCCTGAGTCTGCTCAGGCAGCGCAACGTCTGGGGTATCGCCATTCCGCGGCTGCTCGCCGACCCGACCTGGGGCACGCTGTCTTTCTGGGTACCTATCTACCTGATGAAGGAACGCGGCTTCGATCTCAAGCACATGGCATTGTTCGGCTGGATGCCGTGGCTGACGGCCGACATCGGTTGCCTGGTGGGACCGACCATTGCATGGTGGCTGCAGAAGCGCGGCGTGAGTCTCGTCAACGGCCGGCGCTGGGCATTCACCGTCGGTGCGCTGCTCATGACGGGCATGATATTCGTCGCCAAGGTGGACAACCCGTACACCGCATTGGCGCTCATCTGCCTCGGCGGCTTTGCGCACCAGACGCTGTCGATTTCGGTCATCACGATGTCTTCCGACCTGTTCCGCAAGAATGAAGTCGCCACGGTGACCGGCATCGGCGGCCTGTGCGGCAACCTCGGCATACTGCTGTTCTCCCTGCTCATCGGAGGACTGGTGACCAGCATCGGCTACAGTCCCTTCTTCGTGGCGCTGGGCGTGCTCGATATTTTCGGCGCGATCTGGCTCTGGTCCGTCGTGCGTGAGCGTGCCGTCGCGTGATCCGCAATCCGATCCTGAAGGGGTTCAACCCGGATCCTTCCATCGTGCGGGTCGGCGACGACTACTACATCGCGACTTCCACCTTCGAGTGGTATCCCGGCGTGCAGATCCATCACTCGCGCGACCTGGTGACCTGGCGACTGTTGACCCGGCCCCTGCGAACCGCGCGCCAGCTCGACATGCTCGGCGATCCGGACTCGTGCGGAATCTGGGCGCCGTGCCTCACGTACAGCGATGGACTCTTCTGGTTGATCTACACGGACGTCAAGCGCTACGGCCGCACCACGGTCGGCGGTGCTTCGGGTGCGTCGCTGCGCGATTTCCACAACTACCTGGTCACCTGTCCGACCATCGATGGCGAATGGTCCGATCCGGTGTACCTGAACAGCAGCGGCTTCGATCCTTCGCTCTTTCACGACGACGATGGGCGCAAGTACCTGGTGAATCAGCTCTGGGACCACCGCCCGGGTCGCAACCGCTTTGCCGGCATCGTGCTGCAGGAATATTCACCCGCGGAGCGCAAGCTGATCGGTGAGCGCCAGAATATTTTCAAGGGCACCGCGATCGGCTTCACCGAGGCGCCGCATCTCTACAGGCGCAACGGCTACTTCTACCTGATAACGGCGGAAGGCGGCACGGGCTGGGGACACGCGATGACGATGGCGCGGGCCCGCTCGCTGAATGGACCCTACGAGCTGCATCCGGACAAGTACATCATCACGGCGCGGGAGCGTCCCGATGCGCCGCTGCAGCGTGCGGGGCACGGCGATCTCGTGGAAACGCAGGCGGGCGATACCTACGCGGTCTATCTATGCGGACGCCCGCTGTCGAATCGCGGCCGTTGCACGCTCGGTCGCGAGACTGCGATCCAGAAGATGGTCTGGGGCAGCGATGACTGGCTGCGCACGCGCGATGGCAGCGGTGTGCCCGAGCTCGAGACGCCAGCGCCCGCACTGCCCGCGATGCCCCTGGATCCAGGGAAAGCCGCCGCCGCGGTTCGCGAGGACTTCAACAGTGTTGACCTCCCCATCGACTTCCAGTGGCTGCGCTCGCCGTATCCCGAAGAATTGTTTTCCCTGGGCGAGCGCGCGGGGTACCTGCGGTTGTTTGGCCGCGAAACCATCGGCAGTATCTTCCGGCAGTCACTGGTGGCGCGTCGTCAGCAGGCCCATTGCTACAGCGCCATCACCGCCATGGAGTTCGAGCCGCGGCATTTCCAGCAGGCGGCGGGGCTGGTGTGCTACTACAACTCGGCGAAGTTCCATTACCTGCACGTGTCGCATGACGAGGAGCACGGCCGGCATCTGCGCGTGATGACGTGCACACCGGACTCGCCGCAGTCCGATGCCTTCACGATTCCGACGCGGATTCCGGCGGGCCGCATCGAGCTGCGCGTCGAAGTGGATTTTGAGCGTCTGCGTTTTGCGTACCGCGCTGGCGGAGACTGGATTTTCCTGCCCGAGTTGTTTGACGCGAGCATCCTGTCCGACGAAGCCACGGCTCCGGGAGCGCCCAATTTCACCGGTGCCTTCGTTGGCATGGCCTGCCAGGACGTGTCGGGCACAGCGCATCCGGCAGACTTCGATTTCTTCGAGTACCGGGAGAGAGAGTACCTGCGCGAACCTACAGAGACTCGTTGAGCTCCTGGATCGGCTTGTCGTTCTCGTCGAGGAAACGGGCGCAGAAATCGGTCGCGCCGCCGCCATTGATGATGGCGGCACGGATGATGTTGCGACCCTTGCGCAGCGTGATGCGCTTCGACACGCCGTCATCGATCACGCTCTGGCGATCATCGTTGAGCGCGATCACCGGCTCGCCGTTGAGCCACCAGCGCGATGCGGCGTTCGAGCCGATGGCGAGTCGCACGTCGTGCATTTCCCGCGGCGAATCGACGGTGGTTACCACCCAGAACAGCACGTTGGACGTGGGCCTGGAGAGCGCCGCGGCGAAGTGATACAGGTTCAGGTTGTAGCTGGTTGTATCGACTGCGTGCCAGGTCTGCGCGGCGCCCTTCACGGTGACCACGTCGCCATCCTGGGGCAGTGCGGTCGTGTCGGGAATTGCGGCCAACGTCAGGGCCTCCTGCACCGCGGATTCGGTGAGGCGGCCCTGCACCGCCACGGGCTCGAGTACCAGCCAGCGATGGATGAAGCCGCGCGCATCGACCGTGGTCGCGGCAGGGCACCACGCGGAAGTCAGCGAGAGACACAAGACGGCGAGGACGATTCTCATCACGGTGCTCCCAGCAGCCAGCGCTGGCGATCGCTGGCGAGATCGAATTTCGCGAGCGTTGGCATGCTGCTGCCGACGGCTGACAGCGCCAGCGTCTCGGTCCTTCCCGGCACTGCCCTCGGACTGATGCGGTAACTCCCATCGTTGAGCTGGTCAATGCGCCACAGTTGTTCGGGCGCGCCGCTGAACGCGCTCGTTGTGAGCTCAGCGCCAGCGGTCGCGGTCAGTGAGCGTTCGGTGCCTGCGATCGTGATCCGGAAGTAGGGCGCGCCGGGGTATCCGCCGGCATTGGCCACGGGCGCGATGGTCCACTTCTGCTGGGCTTGCAGCATCGCGGGCGCGAGACGCACATCGGAGCTCGCAGGCCAGTTCGCCGCCACGTGTGCGGGTTCCTGCTCGGGTATGGGTGGGCCGGGCTGCGGCTCGGGTGGTGGACCGTTGCCCCCGCCGGGAGGACGGCGCGGGCGGAATCCGCCGACAGGAAATCCTTGCACCGCAAGTTCCAGCACGGTGCCGGTACGCGCGGATTCGATGCTGTACACGCCCGCAGAGAGATTGTCGCCGGCCACGGGCCAGCCGTCGCGCCAGAGCAGCGGGCGGATGTCGAGCACGCTGACGCCGCCGCGATCGAGGTCGGCCTCGTAATGCAGCGAGAATTTCTGCACGCCCTGGCCGAGATCGAGCAGCCCGAAATGCCCGGGTCCGATGTGACGCCCGCGCGAGGCAGCAAACAATTTGCCGCCGCCTTCGATCATGTCGATGCCCATGTTGTCGAGATACGGTCCGGTCACCTTGCGCGCGCGTCCCACGCGGATGTTGTACGTGGAGTTCGCGCCCTGGCAGCAGGAACCGTGAGTGACGAGCAGGTAGTACCAGCCGTCGCGATAGAGGGGGATCGAAGCCTCGGAGTTGATGGCGATGTTCATCGGCTTGCGATCCGGATGGCGGCGCAGCCCTGTTTTCGGATCGAGCTCCACCAGCCGGATGTAGCCGAAGTAAGAGCCGTAGGTCAGCCAAAGCCGGCCATCGGTGGGATCGAGCAATACGCCGGGGTCGATGGCATTGCTGTCCTCGATGCCGTCGGACCAGACCACCGGACCACGATCTTCCCAGCGGTAGTCCGGCGCGGCCGGATCCAGCGTGCGGCCAACCAGGAGCCCGATCGCGGACCGGGGTTGCGTCG
>Ga0111539_10007011_pt1 | contig 14457 bp, 11 predicted proteins | sample RhiMethybrSRZTD1_FD_79667 | JGI IMG/M metagenome (GOLD analysis project Ga0111539, IMG submission 79667) | Populus rhizosphere microbial communities from Tennessee, USA - Rhizosphere MetaG P. TD hybrid SRZTD1 (version 2) (version 2) | ecosystem: Host-associated > Plants > Roots > Rhizosphere >...
AGCGGCTATCGCGGCAGGCTCTGGACGATGCGCCAGTTCGCCGGCTTCGGAACGCCGGAGGAGACCAACAGGCGCTACAAGGCGTTGCTCGCAGCAGGCGGAACAGGCCTGAGCGTTGCGTTCGACCTGCCGACGCTGATGGGTCGCGATCCCGATCACGAGCTGTCGCGCGGCGAAGTCGGCAAATGTGGCGTGAACGTCACGTCGCTCGCGGACATGGAGGCGCTGTTCGACGGGATCGATCTCGGCTCCGTCACGACCTCGATGACGATCAATTCGCCGGCGGCGATGATCTTCGCGATGTATCTGGTCGTCGCGGAGAAGCAGGGCGCACGCTGGCAGATGCTGTCGGGGACGATTCAGAACGACATCCTCAAGGAGTTCATCGCGCAGAAGGAGTTCATCTACCCGCCGCGGCCGTCGATGCGGCTCGTCACCGACGTGTTCGAGTTCTGCGCGACGCACGTGCCCAGATGGAACACGATCTCGGTCAGCGGGTATCACATTCGAGAAGCCGGGGCCACGGCGGCGCAGGAGCTTGCCTTCACGCTGCGGAACGGCATCGAGTACGTGCAGGCGGGCGTGGACGCGGGTCTCGACGTCGACGAGTTCGCGCCGCGCATCTCGTTCTTCTTCAACTCGCACAGCGACTTCTTCGAGGAGATCGCCAAGTTCCGCGCCGCGCGGCGATTGTGGGCGCATGTGATGCGCGAGCGGTTCAAGGCCCGGAGTCCGCGATCGTGGCAGCTGCGATTCCACTCGCAGACCGCCGGCGTGTCGCTGACGGCGCAGCAACCCTACAACAACGTCGTGCGGACAGCGCTGCAGGCGATGGCCGCTGTTCTCGGCGGCACGCAGTCACTGCATACCAACTCGCTGGACGAAGCGCTCGCGCTGCCGACCGAGGAGGCGGCACGGCTGGCACTGCGGACGCAGCAGATCATCGCGCACGAAACGGGCGTGACGAACGTCGTCGATCCGTTCGGTGGGTCGTACTTCGTCGAGAAGCTCACGAACGACCTCGAAGCCGAGGCGCTCGACTACTTCGAGCGGATCGACCGAATGGGTGGCATGGTCGACGCCATCGAGCGCGGGTATCCGCAAAGGGAGATCGCCGAGAGCTCGTATCGCTTCCACCAGGCGGTCGAGTCGCGCGAGAAGGTCATCGTCGGCGTGAACGACTTCGTGGCAGAAGACGATGACGGCATCGGTATCCTGTATATCGACGAGGCCGCGGGCGAGAAGCAGCTGGCGCGCCTCGAATCGGTTCGACGGACACGCGATCGGCGTCGCGTCGAGGAGTCGCTGGATGCGCTGCGAACCGCGGCGCGCGGGCGCTCGAACACGATGCCGCTGCTCCTCGACGCCGTGCGCGCGTACGCGACGGTCGGGGAGATGTGCGATGCGCTCCGCGAAACCTGGGGCGAATATGTCGAACAGCCGGTAATCTAGTGCTGGCGAACGTTCGAACGATCCGAACGCTTCGAACGCTTCGAACGGTTCGAACGAGAGGGAATGAACCAACGAATCCGCGTCGTCATCGCGAAACCCGGTCTGGACGGCCACGATCGTGGTGCCAAGGTCATCGCGCGAGCGCTGCGCGATGCCGGGATGGAAGTGATCTATACAGGCCTGCGCCAGACGCCGGAACAGATCGTTGCCGCCGCGTTGCAGGAGGATGCCGACGTGATCGGCTTATCGATCCTCTCGGGCGCGCACATGCATATCTGCCCGCGGGTGATGGAATTGCTGGGTGAGAAGGGACTGACCGACGTGCTCGTCGTGGTCGGGGGAATCATTCCAGACGTGGACATTCCGCGGTTGAACGAGATCGGCATCACCGGCGTGTTCCTGCCCGGCACGCCCATGCAGGACATTGTGGAGTTCATCCGAAAGAACGCGCGGTCGCGCGTGGAGTCCATCCAGGACTAGGCGACCTATCTGCCCAGCTACCCAGCCACCTGACGGTAAAATAGCGCCCCTGTGCCCAAGCTGCTGATCGCCGACGACAGCGTCACCATTCAACGCGTGGTGGAGCTCACCTTCGCGGGTCACGACATTCAGGTCGTACCGGTCGGCGACGGCGGCCAGGCGATCGCACGCATTCCGGTGGAGCGACCGGATATCGTGCTCGCCGATATCGGCATGCCCGCACCGAACGGGTACGAGGTGTCGGCGTTCGTAAAGAATCACCGTGAGCTGGCTCACGTGCCGGTGCTCCTGCTGGCCGGCGCCTTCGAACCGGTGGACGACACCCGGGCGCGAGAGGTGCGATCGGATGGCGTCATCGTCAAGCCATTCGATCCGCGCCAGATGGTCACGCGGGTGCGCGAACTGCTCAGCGCGCCGCCACCACCGATGCTCGAGATCGCGGTCCAGCCCGAGCCCGCAGTTCAGGAAGACAAGTCGCTGGACGAGTACTTCGATCGTCTCGATCACGCGCTGCACGCACGCGCCGTGACGAAGCCCGATGTGGTCATGCCACCGACGGGGCTACCCGCGGAGGATGCAGCCGCCGCGGACGTTCCGACGATCGACTCCGTGCTCGACACGCCGCCAGCCGCGATCCCGGCGGCGGAAGATCGCGCAACAACGCAGGCTGGCGAACCGCATCTGTCTGCAGCTCGCCGACTGGAAGTCACCGATACTCTGATTGATGACATCACCACTCGTGTCCTCGAACGGCTCTCGGGCGGGCCGCTCAGGGATGCCGTGTCAGCGATCGTTCGCGACATCGTCGAGGAACGGTCCAGGGGGCAGAGCCAGGGAGGCGAGGGTCGGCTGGACGGCCATGGATAGCCGCGTTGTGATGTGGGATTTGGGTTTTGGGATTTCCTACAATGTGAGTGAATGTCCGACTCACATCCGATAACACTCCCGGAAAAACCCGCACTCGAGGGGCTCGAGCAGAAATGGGACGCCCGCTGGCACGCCGAGGGCACCTACCGCTTCGATCGCAGCCAACCGCGTCCGCAGGTCTATTCGATCGACACGCCGCCTCCGACTGTCAGCGGTTCCCTGCACGTCGGACATGTCTTCTCGTACACACACACCGACGTCATCGCGCGTTTTCAACGAATGCGCGGCAAAGACGTGTTCTATCCCATGGGATGGGACGACAACGGCCTGCCGACGGAACGGCGCGTGCAGAACTATTACGGCGTCCGCTGCGATCCGTCGTTGCCGTACGACTCGAACTTCCAGCCGCCCGAGAAGCCTGGCAAGCAGGCGATCTCCGTCTCGCGACCGAACTTCATCGAGCTGTGCAACCGGTTGACCGTCGAAGATGAGAAGGCGTTCGAGCACCTGTGGCGCCATCTGGGGCTATCGGTCGACTGGTCGCTGACCTACGCGACGATCGATCGTCGATCGCAGCGCGTGTCGCAGGCGGCGTTTCTTCGTCTGCTGAAGCGCGGCATTGCCTATCAGCTCGAGGCGCCGACGCTCTGGGATATCGACTTCCGGACCGCTGTTGCGCAGGCGGAGCTCGAGGATCGCGAGCAGCCGGGTGCCTATCACCGCATTCGATTCGCGGTCGAGGGCCCGGCTGAAGCCGGACACTACGTGGAGATCGATACGACGCGGCCGGAGTTGATTCCGGCGTGTGTCGCGCTCGTCGCGCACCCGGACGATGAGCGCTATAAACCGTTGTTCGGATCGCACGTCATCACGCCGTTGTTCTCGGTGCCCGTCCCCGTCAAGGCGCACGTGCTCGCCGATCCGGAGAAGGGGACCGGCGTTGCGATGATCTGCACTTTCGGCGACGTGACGGACGTGACGTGGTGGCGAGAGCTGTCGCTTCCAGTCCGCGCGGTGATCCTGCCGAACGGTGCCTTGCGACAGGTCACATGGGGATCTCCCGGTTGGGACTCGCGGGATGCCGCTGCCGCGCAGACGGCCTACGATCAGCTTGCCAATCTTTCTGCCGCCAAAGCCCGCACACGCGTCGTCGAGATGCTGAAAGAGTCGGGCGACCTGATTGGTGAGCCGCGCCCAATCACGCACCCGGTGAAGTTCTACGAGAAGGGGGATCGACCGCTCGAGATCGTGACCAGCCGGCAGTGGTTCATCAAGACGATGGAGCATCGGGAGGCGCTGCTGGAGCGCGGGCGGGAATTGAGGTGGCATCCCGAGTACATGCGTCATCGATTCGAGAACTGGGTGAACGGTCTCGCCGGCGACTGGTGCGTCAGCCGGCAGCGCTTCTTCGGCGTGCCGTTTCCCGTGTGGTATCCCGTGCGCGCGGACGGCAGCGTGAATTACGATGCGCCGCTGGTGCCGGACGAGTCGAGACTCCCGCTCGATCCGTCGACCGATGTACCCGACGGCTATTCGGAGGACCAGCGCAACACGCCGAATGGCTTCAGCGGTGACACGGACATCATGGACACGTGGGCGACGTCATCGCTCTCGCCACAGGTCGTCAGCGGATGGCTCGAGGAGCCCGACCTGTTCGCGCGCGTGTTCCCGATGGATCTGCGGCCGCAGGGACACGACATCATCCGCACCTGGTTGTTCACCAGTGTGTTGCGCGCTCATCTCGAAAACGAGTCGTTGCCGTGGGCGAACGCGGCGATCTCCGGTTGGGTGCTCGATCCCGACCGCAAGAAGATGTCGAAGTCCAAGGGCAATGTCGTGACGCCGCTTGGGCTGCTCGAGGAGCACGGGTCGGATGGCGTGCGCTACTGGGCAGCCAGCGGTCGGCCTGGAACCGACACGGCGTTCGATCCAGGGCAGATGAAAGTTGGCCGCCGGCTCGCGATGAAGATCCTCAATGCAGCGCGATTCGCGTTGATGCAGGCCGAACCCAGAGGTCCGATCACGGAGCCGCTCGATCGCGGAATGCTGACTCAGCTCGCATCGCTCATCGATGACGCGACGATCAGCCTGGAGTCGTACGATTATGCGCGGGCGCTCGAGCGAACCGAGCGCTTCTTCTGGTCGCTCTGCGACGACTATCTGGAGCTGGTCAAGGCGCGAAGGTATGGCGACTTCGGGCCCGAGGCGGCCGCCTCGGCAAACAGCGCGATGCTCGTCGCGCTGTCGGCGCTGCTGCGGTTGTTCGCCCCGTTCCTGCCCTTCGTGACCGAGGAGGTGTGGTCCTGGTGGCAGCCAGGCTCGATCCATCGTGCCTCATGGCCCAACGGACGGGATGTCATCGAATCCATCGGGCGTCGCGATGATGAAGCTTCCATGGTTGCAGAGGCGACGTACAGTGCGCTTGCGGACGTCAGGCGGATCAAATCACTTCTCAAGAAACCTGTGAAAGCCGTGATTGCGAGGGCGGTGCTGCCGGAGGCGATGGCAGGCCTGAAGCCGGCCGCGCGCGACTTTCAGGCCGCCACGCATATCCACGATCTGCAATTCGGCGCCGCCTCCGAACCACAGCTCGAATTTGCCGAAGACATGGAACGGGTAGAGGAACCGCGCGCGTGAAGCCGGTTCCATTCGAGCCACTCGATCCGGGCGTGTACCGCGAGCTGGTCCGACGCGCTCTGGCCGAGGACTTCGGATGGGGAGACGTCACGACCGAAGGCACGGTCGATCGCGATCAGAAAGCGCGCGCCATCATTCTCGCGAAGTCGCGCTGTGTCATCGCCGGTCTGGATATCGCCGCCGAAGCGTTCCGGCAGCTCGATCCGACCGTGGCCGTGACGCTGCATCATCACGACAGCGATCTGGTCGAAGACGGGACCGAGGTGGCCGAGTTTCGTGGCCATGCGTCGGCGCTGCTGACGGCGGAGCGAACCGCGCTCAACTTCCTCCAGCGCCTCTCCGGGATCGCCACCCTCACACGTCAGTTCGTCGACGCCGCACACGGCCGCATCGTCATCCTCGACACGCGCAAGACGACGCCGCTGCTGCGTGCGCTGGAGAAGTACGCGGTGCGGGCCGGTGGTGGCACGAATCATCGCGGCGGGCTCGATGACGGGATCCTGATCAAGGACAACCACATCCGACTTGCCGGCGGTGTCACGAGCGCGGTGACGCGTATGCGCAAGGCCAATCGCGAGATGCCGACGGAACTGGAGGCGCAAAGCCTCGCGCAGGTCGACGAAGCGCTGGCGGCGGGCGCCGATATCGTCATGCTGGACAACATGTCCACCGCAGAGATGATCGAAGCCGTGCGCCGGTGTCGCGGGAAGGCCAAGACGGAGATCTCCGGGGGCGTGACGCTTCAGCGGATGCCGGAGCTGGCGTCTACCGGTGCCGACTATGTGTCGATCGGAGGGCTCACGCATTCGGCTCCGGCGGTCGACTTGAGCTTTGAGATCGAGCCGCTGTAGCGAAACCGTAATTCAAAATGCAAAATGCAAACAATTCACGTGTAGAAGAATGCGGCATTCAAGAATTCGAAAAGAACGACCAGTGCTGTAGTTTGCATTTTTCATTTCGCAGTCTGCATTTCGTCTAGATGCCTTCCGGGGTCATTTTTCGAGGCCACATCTCGCAGTCGCCACCGCCCGACATCGCTGATGCGCTCGCGCACGCGGCGTCACGCCTTGGCGGATTTGGCCGTCAGTTCATCTGGTTCAGCGAAATCACCTCGACCAACGACGCCGTCGCGATGCTCGCCGACGCAGGCACTGCCGAAGGTGCCGTGGTCGCCGCGGAAGCGCAGACGGCCGGACGAGGGCGATTCGGTCGGGTGTGGCACTCGCCATCGATGGCGGGCCTGTACCTGTCGCTCCTGCTGCGGCCGGCGACGCACGCCACACCGCTGGTCACGATTGCGGCGGGCGTGGCGGTCTCCGAGGGCATCGAAGCCGCAACGGGTCTGCAGACCAGCGTCAAGTGGCCGAACGACGTGAACAGCGGCGGTCGCAAAATTGCCGGCATCCTCGCGGAGGCGGGCACGTCGACAGAGGGCGTACAGCATGTCGTGCTCGGATGCGGGATCAACGTGATGCCGTCCGCGTACCCGCCCGAGATCGCGCTGCGCGCCACGTCGATTGAAGGGGAGCTTGGACGGCATGTCGATCGTGGTGCCGTGCTCGCGGAATGTCTGGCGGCATTCGCCGCGCACTACGAACGCCTCCACAACGGGACACACGGCGAGGTTCTCCACTCGTGGCGGCGACGCGCCGCCCCGTCGCTGGGCCGGCGCGTCGAGTGGGACGCCAACACGGTCGTCCGTCGCGGCGTGGCGGAGGATGTAGACGATCACGGCGCGCTCCTGGTGCGGACGGACGCCGGAATCGAGCGCGTGATCTCCGGGGAAGTGCGGTGGATCTAACCGACAGCTCGCCGGAGGAGTACTGCCGACGGATCGAAGCCTATCTCTGTCGCAAGAACGACGGCCACCTGGTTCGCATCGTCGGCCCCGCGTTCGAGCAGGTGTCCGGCTGGGCGGCGCGGGGGGTTCCGCTGAAGATCGCGTTTCACGGGATCGATCGATACTTCGAGCGGTACTACGCGAAGGGTCCGCGGCGGCGGCCGATCCGGATCGAGTTCTGCGAAGCCGACGTGCTGGACGTGTTCGATGAGTGGCGGCGGGCGGTCGGAGTGCCGGCGGTCGGTGCGCCGGGCAACGGAGAACCCGAGGAAACCGCATCACGGCACGGGTCGCTTCCCGCGCACCTGGATCGCGTGATCGCCCGGTTGACGACGTTGCGCGGCGGACCCGATCGCTCGCTCGACGAGCTGCTCGATCGAGTCGTGAGCGAGCTCGATACTGCACGCGCTCGTGCCAAAGCGTTGCGCGGCGAGGCGCGCAGGGTATTTCTCGTCCGTCTCGCGGAGATCGATAAATCAGTGCTCGAGACGGCGCGGATGCACTGCGATTCCGCCACACTCGACGCGCTGCGGGCGGAAGCCGACGCGGAACTCGCGTCGTTCCGCGGGCGGATGACGACGGAGGCCTACGACCGAGCACGAGACGCGTGCGTAGACCGGTTGATTCGCGAACGAGCGCGGCTGCCGGTTGTAAGCTTCGAGTGAGCTCGTGGACCTGGGTCAGGTCCGCGCGTCTTCATCATGCAGCTCTCTCCCGGATCCATTGTCACCGTCGACATCGACAAGCCAGCCGCGGGCGGTCGCATGCTCGCCCGTCACGAAGGGCGCGTCATCTTGGTGTCGGCCGCGATACCGGGCGAGCGTGTCAATGTGCGTATCGAGCGAATTGTGAAGGGCGTCGTCTATGCCGATACGGTCGACGTGGTGACGCCATCGTCCGACCGGCGTGGGTTCGCGGACGACTGGCGCTGTGGTGGGAATGTCTTCGCGCACATCGCCTATCCGCGACAACTGCAGCTCAAGGCCGAGATCGTCCACGATGCCTTCGCGCGCATCGGTCATCTTCCGCTTCCATCGAAGACGGAAATTGTCGGATCGCCCGAACAGGCATACCGGATGCGGGCACGGCTCCATGCCCGCGACGGCAGGCTCGGGTTCTTTCGTGAGGGGTCGCACGAGCTGTGCGACGCGACGACGACGGGCCAGCTGCTGCCGGCTACGCACGAGTGGATCGCGGGGGCGGAGGAGACGCTCCGGCGTGAACAGTTGACCGGTCTGGCCGGAATCGAGATCGCGGAGAACATTCCAGGCGATCAGCGCGCCTGTCATCTCGAGCTGCACGCCGGTGTCGATGCAACGAGATTTGCCGCGCTTGCGCACGGCCTCAGTGGTCTTTCGGCTGAACGAACGGATCGCCCCGGCATCACCGTGCTCTCCGGATCGACAACGGTGACCGACGTTCTTCAAATGAGCGAAGAGGTTCACGAGCCGACCCTTCGCCTCGGTCGCGATGTGCGTGCGTTCTTTCAAGGGAATCGGTTTCTGCTCCAACCGCTGGTTCAGCGTGTCGCAGGTCTCGTCCGGCCCGGGCCGGTGCTCGATCTGTACGCCGGCGTGGGTCTGTTTGGACTGTCGTGTGCCGCGACCGGCCCCGGTCCGGTGACGTTGGTCGAAGGCGATCTGATCAGCGGGGCAGACCTGCAGCGTAATGCTGACCCGTTTGGCAACACCGTTCGCGTCGAGCGCCGAAGCGTCGAGGCCTTCCTGCGGTCGGCGCAGTGTCCACGGGACTCGACCGTCATCGTCGATCCGCCGCGAACCGGTATGAGTCGCGACGCGGTGCAAGGCATCATCCGCCTCGCACCAGCCTCCGTCATCTATGTGTCCTGTGACGTCGCCACGCTCGCCCGCGATGCGCGCACGCTTGTCGATGGAGGTTATGAACTGCGGGACGTATCAGGGATGGACCTGTTCCCAAACACCGCGCATGTCGAAACGATCGCGGCCTTCACCCGTCATTCGTAACCACGAACCACCATCTACCATCCACCAACCACCAACCACCATCCAGCGTGGCGTCTATCGGCGCGCGGCTTCGATAAATCCCTCGAACAGCGCCCGGAACTCGCCGGTGCGATAGAAGTTCTCGGGATGCCACTGCACGCCCACGCAGAAGCGACGCGTCGCGTCTTCGACGGCTTCGATGACGCCATCGGGCGCCGTGGCTGCGACGACGAGTCCGTCGCCGACGGCTTTGATCGCCTGATGATGGCGACTGTTGACCGCACAGGTATCGCCCTCGAGGCGTTCGCGCATCAACTGCTCGAGCAGTGTGCCCGAAGCAATCCACACGTCATGCGCGATGGCGAACGACGGTTCGCGAACGCTGTGGACCACGGAGCCGGGCATCTGATCGGGGATGTCCTGGACGAGCGTGCCGCCGCGGGCGACGTTGAGCACCTGAATCCCGCGGCAGATCGCGAACACGGGCACGTTCGCGTCGAGCGCGCGGCGCACGAGATCCATTTCGAGTGCGTCGCGACCCGGTTCAGCGGCGTCGAACGTCGCGTGGCGAGGTTCGCCGTACAGCGCGGGGTCGACGTCACCGCCGCCGGTCAGCAGCAGACCATCGATGCCCGTCATCAGCTCTTCGCCGGTCGCAGAGACGTCCAGCAGCCGCGGGTCGCCTCCGGCGCGTCGCACGGATTCCTCGTAATCGTGCAGCTTGCTGCACGGTGTAATAGCGATGATCGGCAAGAACTACATCCTCGGCGGAACGGCGACGCCCATCAGATCGAGCGCGCGTGTCAACTGGTTACGAACGTAAATGACCCCGGCGGCTCGCCACCGCCGCACATCGTCGCGTTCCTCGTTCAGAATCGACGAGCGGCTCGGTGGAAGGTTGTAATACCCATTGAACGCCTGCGCCAGCGAGAACGCGTACTTGGCCAGGACGGAAAACTCCAGCGTACGAATCACCTGCTCGACGATCTCGTCGAGCCGCGCGGCTTCGAGCACCAGCGACCACAGCTCGTGGCCGCTCGTCGCGCCCGCGAGCTCGTCGGATGGGACATCGGCGAGCGTCTTCAGCAGGGTGGCCTCGTCCAGGCCGTCGCGCTGCTGCAGCTTCTGAAAGATGTTGTTGGCGCGAACAACGGCATATTGGATATACGGGCCGCTTTCCCCCTCGAAGCTGAGCGCTTCCTGGAGGTCGAACGCAATCACCTTGCCGCGCGAAAACTTGATCATGAAGTAGCGCACGGCCGCGATCGCGATCATTTCGGCGATGCGTGCCTGTCCGGCAGCGGGCAGCTCAGGGTTGCGCATCGCCACCTCGGCGGCCGCACTGCGGATCAGTGTATCGAGCAGATCGTCCGCCTTCACCCCGAGTCCTTTGCGCCCTGCCACCTGGATGAACGCCCGTTTGGCCTCCTCCGAATCCGCGGCGACCGCATACCCGAGCTCGCGTGCGGTCGCGTGTGACAGCGCGACCATCTCGTACGAGAAGTGATGCGAGCGCTCGGCGCCTTCAGGATGTCCCACGGCGATGAGCGCCTGCTTCAGCAGCTTCTGCAGATACGACTGCCGCACGTCGATCACGTTGTAGACGTACGCGGCGCCGCCGAACATCGGGTGATTCGCCTCACCGTCGGTGCTGCCTGTGGCCCACAGCGTCTCGCCGTTCGGCCGCGGCGCGAACGCGCGGTAACGAAAATCGCGACCGAGCAGACCCAGTTTCCAGAACTGGTAGGCGATGTCCTTGCCGACGTAGGTCACGACGCCATTCGATCGGACGATGACTTTTTCGCGCTCGTCGTCTTCCTCGGGCTCTGAGGTGTCGGCTGTCGACTCTGGTTCCTCTGATGGGGGCTTGGGATTCGGGTTTTGCCCTTCGACTTCGCTCAGGGCGCCCCGAGCGCGAGTCGAGGGGTGGGATTTGAGATTTTCCTCGAGATCGTCGGCGATCGGCATGACCCAGCAGCCCGCGAGTCGTCCGTCCTCGCGCAGATAAACCGCTCCCTTGGCCTTCAGCACGTCGAACGCCTGCGCCCAGAACTTGAGTCGAAGAATGTCGCCTTCCCACGTCAACAGGTCGTAATCGACATTCATCCGCGCCATCGTTTTCAGATGGCAGCGCACGATGCGATCGGCGATGAACGCGCCGATTTCGGCGTTCTCGTTCCCGCCGTGCTCGATGTCATGCAAGGTTTCGGTGCGGATCTGCAGCCGCTGTTTGTCCTCCTCGTACCACTGCGTGACGCGTGCATACAAGTCCCAGCAGTAGTAATCGAATCGCTTCGAGTCGGCGATCGCGCGGACCCCTTCGAGCGTCTTCTGCTCGAGCGCCCGGAAGCCAACGACGACGTCGGCGACCTGGACGCCCGTGTCGTCGATGTAGTTCTGCACTTCGACCGGAACACCACGAAACCGCAGGACGCGAACGAGCGTGTCCCCGAGCGCGGCGTTGCGGAGATGGCCGATGTGCGCCGCCTTATTCGGGTTGATTGCGGTGTGCTCGACGATCGCTTTTCCCGGACCCGACGCAACTGACGTCGTGACTTGGGTCAAACGCTCGAGGAGGAACGCGGGGCGATCGAGAAAGACGTTCAGGTACCCGTTTGGTGCGGCGGCCACCTCTCGGACGCCGTCCAGTGTGCCGAACGCATCGCCGATCTCTTTCGCGATCGCACGCGGCGCCTTGCGCAGGCGCCTGGCCAGCTCGAACGCGACCGGCGTGGCCAGATCGCCAAGCTCGCGCGTTGGCGGATGGTCGAGGGCAATCGCCGGCAGCGTCGAGTCGTCGAGCGAATACAACGTTGCCAGCAGGCGCCGGAGGTGTGCGCGAAGGCGGTCGTGAACGGGCAGAATCATTCGAGATTCGTGATTCGCGATTCGGGAGTGCGTGTGGGTCGCGATTTGCGGCGCGTGGCCCGGTGCGGTACGCTGTCAGCGATTCGAGGTCGCGGGAGCCCTCTCTCCAACCTCATGTTACTTCATGACTGAGGGCGGCGTCGGACGCCTGCTCGTTGCGAGCCTGCACCAGGGAATCGCGGATCTGCTGCCGTCGCGTCTCGAATTCTACGAGGCGTGGCTGAACCCGTCGGGTCTCCGCGATGGTCGCATCGGACTGGCACCGTTGGCCGCGGTGCTGAGCTTTCTTCGTCAGGAAGGCGAGTCCTACCATCTAATCGCCGCTCGTGCAGGCGAGTACACAGCGGAGTGGATGGTGGCGGATCTGCCGCCGCTCCAGCGAACGATCGTGCGCGCGTCGCCGCTGCCCTTGCGTCTGCGCCTCGTCGCGCGGATCGCACGACAGATGGTTCGCAGCACGTATGGCGGCAGTCGCGCGATTGTGCGGTGGCGCAACGGTCGTGGCGCATTCGACATCCGCGGGTCGATCTTCTGCGAGCTTCGCGATCGAGCGCAGGAACCGATGTGCGAGTACTACGCGTCGGCCGTTCGCCGGCTCATGCACCTCTTCAACCTCGATGTGCAGGTCGGCATGGAGCAGTGTCGTGCCACGGGTGGCGGGCAGTGTCTGATGTCCGTGCTCGTGAGGAAGCCAGGAGCGGAGGGGGCATGAAGCATCTGATCCACGCGGCGTTCATCGCCCTGTGCAGTGCTGCTCTCGCGCAGGCGCAAGCGCCAACGCCGGCCGCACCTCCGACGCAGGCACGCCTGCTGGTCATCCCGTTCGAGAACACGACGCACGAAGGTCGCGTGTACTGGTTGAGCGAGGCGTCCGCCGTTGCCTTGACCGACGATCTCCTCGCGCTCGGTGCGCCGGCCATCACTCGAGACAACCGGTTGCGCGCGTTCGAACGCCTCCACGTCCCTGCCGTGGCGACTCTCAGTAACGCGACCGTCATCCGCCTCGGTCAGATCGTCGGCGCGGCACAAGTGATCGTTGGCACGTTCGAGGTCGCGGACGACGTGCTGACGGTCCACGCGCGGACCATTCGCATCGACGTCGGGCGCATTTCTCCCGAGATCGTCGAAAAGGGTCCGCTCGGCGAGCTGTTTGCCACCTACGCCCGGGTGGCACGACGCATCGTCCCAGGCTCGGGCGTGAGCACGGCCGAAATGGAGCAGGGGCACCCGCAGCTTCCGGCGTTCGAGCAGTACATCAAGGGCGAGCTGGCCGAAGCGCCGGCCGCGAAAGTGAACTACCTGACGCAGTCGCTGAAGCTGGCGCCGGCATTCGAGCGGCCGCGGGTGTCGCTGTGGAGCGTCTACAACGATCAGGGTGAGCATCAGAAGGCGCTGGGCGCGGTTCGTGGTGTGGCTTCCGATTCCCGCTTCGCGCGCCAGGCGCGATTCCTGGCTGCGGTCTCGCAGGTGAAGCTCGGACAATACCAGGACGCCTTCGACGCGCTGACCGAGTTGAACAGGGCAGCGGCCGATCCGGCGATTCTCAACAATCTCGGCGTCATTCAACTGCGCCGCGCGGCGGGAGGGGGCGGCGGTCGCCCGACGTGGTTCTTCTCCGACGCGACCAAGCTCGATCCGAACGACTCGGATCTGTTCTTCAACCTTGGTTACGCCTTCTGGCTCGACAAGGACATGCAGCAGGCCATCATGTGGCTGCGTGAAGCGGTGCGACGAAATCCCGCCGACGACGCCGCGCATTACGTGCTGGGAGTGGCGCTGCAGACAACCGGCAGCACCGCGGAAGCGACACGTGAGAAGGAGCTCGCCAAGCGCCTCTCGTCGACCTACGCCGATTGGGATGCGAGACAGTCCGGCGGCAACACCGTCCCGAAAGCGCTCGAACGGATCAAGACGGACGTCGACATTCCAGCCGCGTTGCGGGTGGAGAACGTCATCGTTGCCGCGGGCCAGCGCGATCAGCGCGATCTTGCGACCTTCCATCTGCAATCCGGACGACGCCTGTATCAGAGCCAGCGTGATCCCGAGGCGATTGCGGAGTTGCGTCGGGCGATCTATCTGGCTCCCTACGAGAGCGAAGCGCACCTGCTGCTCGGACGGCTCTATCTGCGGAACGGTCGCATCGACGAAGCGATCGACGCGCTGAAGATTTCGATCTGGAGCGAGGACACGATCGCGGCGCATCTGGCGCTCGCAGAGGCGTACATCGCCGCGAAGGACGCAAGCGCGGCGCGCATGGAACTGCAGGCAATCCTCAAGCGCGATCCGGCGAACGTGGACGCTCGGATGCTCCTGGATCGCGTCGCGACTCAGTAGGAATCAGGTATCAGG
>Ga0111539_10007012_pt1 | contig 14457 bp, 11 predicted proteins | sample RhiMethybrSRZTD1_FD_79667 | JGI IMG/M metagenome (GOLD analysis project Ga0111539, IMG submission 79667) | Populus rhizosphere microbial communities from Tennessee, USA - Rhizosphere MetaG P. TD hybrid SRZTD1 (version 2) (version 2) | ecosystem: Host-associated > Plants > Roots > Rhizosphere >...
AGCACGTGCGACTCGCGGCACCGCGAGGCTGACGGCCTGCCCATATCGTGATCCCCGCGGTGCCCCGTTGCGTTTGCATGCCGCGGCGGCTTTGCCGACCGCGGCACGACTCCCGCCCGAAAGCCGAGTCGCCGAACTCTCGCCCCGACCCGAGACGCAGTCTCGGGTCGGCTTCTACAGCTTCCCGAGCACCGAGTCGGCGCTCGAGACGTTCAGCCCGCCGGCAGGCTCGACCAGCAGCTCCTTCACCCTGCCGTCGTCGACGATCATCGCGTAGCGCTTCGATCGCGTCCCCATGCCGAAGCCGCTCGCGTCGACGGAGAGGCCGAGGGCCTGCGTCAGCTCGCCGTTCCCGTCGGCGAGCATGCGTACCTTCCCCTTGGCCTTCTGCTGCTCGCCCCAGGCGCCCATGACGAAGGCATCGTTCACCGACAGGCACACGACGTCGTCGATGCCCTTCTGCCGGATCGCCGACGCCTTCTCGACGAAGCCGGGTAGATGCTTCATCGAGCACGTCGGCGTGAACGCGCCGGGCACGGCGAAGAGCACGACCTTCTTGCCCTTGAAGACTTCGCCCACCGTGACGTCCTTCGGGCCGCCCTCGCCCATCTCCTTGAGCTTCACGTCCGCGGGAAGCGTGTCGCCGACCTTGACCGCCATGTGATCTCCTTTTCAGCGCTCCCCGAGGAGCGCGCGAGCAATCACCTTGAGCTCGAGAATGGGCTTCACGCCCTCGAAGATGGGCAGCACGAGCGCGTCGACCACGTGGCGGGAGATCGCGAACTCCTCCGCGTATCCCCAGCCGCCGTGAATGAGCTGTCCCTCCTGCGTCACCGCGACGGCGATGTCCGAGCTGAGCAGCTTCGCCATCGCGGCCTGCAGGGCCGCGCCCTCGTCCTCGTCCATCGCACGAGCGGCGGCGTAGCTCAGCTGCCGCGCGGCGGCGACCTGCGTCGCCATGCGACCGAGCTTGTACTGCGTCAGCTGGAAGTCGCCGATGGAGCGGCCGAACTGCTTGCGCTCGGCCGCGTAACCCGCGGTCGTCTCGAGCGCCGCCTGCGCGAGGCCGGTGGCGCGGCCGCCCGTCTGCAGCCGCCCCGCGGCGAAGCCCTGCATCTGCAGATAGAAGCCGCGCCCCTCGCCCGCCGCCTCGCCGACCAGGTTCTCCGCCGGGACGAAGTAGCGCTCGAAGGCGAGCGTGTACGAGTGCATGCCCCGATAGCCGGGCGTCGGATCCGCCTTGCCGTGGAGCACGCCGCCGCCGGGCTGCTTCATCTCGAACTCGTGGCCGGGGAAGGCGTCCTTCGGCACGATGAACAGCGAGAGGCCCTTCGCGCCCGCCTTCGGATCGGGATTCGTGCGCGCCAGCAGCGCGAGCACGTTCGCGCGCCCCGCGAACGTGCACCATGCCTTCGCGCCCGAGATGAACCAGCCGGCCTTCCCGTCCTGCTCGCCGCGTTCGGCGCGGCAGCGGACCGCGGCGACGTCCGAGCCCGTGTCCGGCTCGGTGACCGAGATGCCGCACATGATCTCGCCCGCCGCGATCGGCGGCAGCCACTTCTTCTTCTGCGCCTCGCTGCCGCCGTTGAGGAGCGCCTTGGTCAGGATCTCCGGCCGGGTGATGAGGCTCCCGGCCGCGGCGAGCGAGGCCGCCGAGAGCTCCTCGGTGATGACGACCATCACGAGGTTGCCCATGCCCTGGCCGCCGTACTCCTCGGGCACGGACATGCCGAAGTAGCCGAGCTCGGACATCTTCGCGATGATGGAGTCCGGCACCAGCTCGTCGTGGCGGTGGATCCTCTCCGCCAGCGGCGCGACTTCTTTTCGGGCAAAGCTCCGCGCCGAATCGCGGGCCATGAGCCCGACGTCGTCGATGGGAGAATTGTTCACGCCGCGCGTGCGGATCATCTCGCGCCCGATGTCGCGGAAGCGCGCCTCGTGCTGCGCCGCACGGATCGCCTTCTGGACGTCGCCGTCGCCGAGGCTCTTCGCCATGACGGCGTCGGAGACGCCGAAGTCCTCGCGGTGCCCCTCGATGCGGCTCCGCAGCCGGTCGGCGACCTCGGCCGCGAACGCCGCCGCCATCGCGTCCGTCGTCGCATCCCCGATGCCGCCGGCGTAGCCGGAGAGCGCCTCGGCGGCGGCCACTTCGGTGGCCGCGTACGCGAGCCGCTCGGCGTGCACCTGGTGCTCGTCGATGCCCTTCCCGCCGTCGGTCAGGCGGCGGCCCGCGTCGAGCGCGGCATCGAGCGCGGCACGAGATGCGTCGATGATGCGACGGGTCGCGTCGGAAGGCATGCGAGCATCTACCATCGGCTCGCCGCGGAAGGCCAGTGGCCGGCGAACGGACGATCAGTGCCAGGTGGTGGAGCGGCCCGGAGATCCGCCGGCCCTCGTCGGCGCGCCAAGGCGCGCGACGAGGTCTCCCAGCGCATCGAGATCGACCGGCTTCACGAGGTGATAGTCGAAGCCCGCGGCCAGCGCCTGCGCGCGGTCCTCCGGGCGTCCGTAGCCGGTGAGCGCCACCAGCACGAGGTCCTTCAGCGCGGCATCGCGGCGGATGGCGCGCGCGACCTCGTAGCCGTTCATGCCCGGGAGCCCGATGTCGACGAGCATGATGTCGGGCAGGTTCGCGCGCGCCGTCTCGAGCGCGGCGATGCCATCGTGGACCACGCGCACGTGGTGGCCGAGGAGCTCGAGGATCATGACCAGGCTCTCGGCGGCATCCGGGTTGTCCTCCACCATGAGCACCCGGGCCGGCCGCCGCTCGCGCGTCGTCGACCGCGAATCCTGCAGGCTCTCGGGGTCGTGATCGCGGAGCGCCGGGAGACGTATGGTGAACACCGCCCCGCCGCCGAGGCCGGGGCTCGCCGCGTGCACGGCGCCGCCATGCAGCTCGACGATGCGCCGCACCAGCGTGAGGCCGATGCCCAGCCCTCCCCGCGCGCGGTCGAGTGAGACCGCGCCCTGCCGGAAGAGATCGAAGACGTTCGGCAGGACGTCGGGCGCGATCCCGATGCCGTTGTCGCGCACGCGCACCACGGCGTCGTGACCGTCGCACGCCGCCGTGACGGTCACCGTCCCTCCCGGATCCGTGTACTTCGCGGAGTTCGCCAGGAGATTCGACACGGCCTGCTCCAGGCGCGCGGCGTCCGCGTCGACGTAGATGGTCTCGGCGGGCACGACGAGCGTCAGCGAGTGACCGCGCTCGTCCATGAGGAGGCGCGCGCCCTCGACCGTGCGCTGCAGGACCTCGTTCAGCGAGACGGGGGCGCGGTGCAGCGGGACGCGGCCGCGCGTGATCCGCGCGACGTCGAGCAGATCGTCCACGATGCGGCTCAGCTGGTCCGCCTGGCGCCGCGCGATCGCCAGCGCGCGGTCGCGGCTCCGCTCGTCGAGCGCCGCCACGGAGATCGCGTTGCGAACGGCCGAGAGCGGATTTCGGAGCTCGTGGCCGAGCATGGCCAGAAAGTCGTCCTTCGCCCGATTCGCGGCGTCGGACTCCTCCCGCGCCCGCTCGGTGACGCGGAGCAACTCCTCGCGCTGCTGCTGCATGCGCTTCCGCTCGGTGATGTCGCGCGCGATCTTCGAGGCGCCGACCACGCGCCCGCGTGCATCGAACAGCGGCGAGACGGTGAGCGAGATGTCGACCAGGGTGCCGTCCTTCCGCCGGCGGATGGTCTCGTAGTGATCGATGCGCTCGCCGCGGCGGACGCGCTCGAGGATGTCCGGCTCCTCGTCCTTGCGGTCCTCAGGAATCAGCATCGTGACGGACCTCCCCACCGCCTCGGCGGCGCTGTAGCCGAACAGCCGCTCCGCACCCCGATTCCAGGTGGTGATGATGCCGTCGAGGTCCTTGCTGACGATCGCGTCGTCCGACGACTCGACGATCGACGCGAGCCGCGCCTGCGCCGCCTCGTTCAGCCGGACGACTGCCTCGCTCCTTCGCTGCGCCTCCTCGTGCCGGCGGACGCGCGCGGCGCTCCACCACAGCACCCCGAAGAACATCGCCAGCTCCACGACGGTCCGGAGCGCCGTGCCGAACGCCGAATCGACGAGCCCGATCTGCTCGATGTGCACGCGCAGCCGTCCGAGACCCAACGCGACCAGGGCGACGATCGGCAGCGCCTGCCGGATCAGCACCCCGGCCGCGCCGCGGTCGAGGAGCGTCCGCATCGGCTCGTGGGCAGGAACGCTCGCCACGATGCCGATGCCGAGGGCCACCACCACCGTCGCGGTCTGCAGCGCGATGGCCGTCAAGCGGGGCAGCGTGTACATCTGAGACGCCCCGTACAGGTGCCCCGTGACTGACAGGGTGCCGATCAGGACGACGACCAGGCCGAGCATCGCCGGCGTCCGTCGTATGCGAGCCCCGAGCGTCAGCAGGAAGAGCGCCACCCCCGCCAGCAGATACGCAAGGGAGGCGGGCGGCCCCATGCGCATCGGCGCCGCCGCGGCGGTCTGTCCCCACGGCCGGCTCAGGACGAGGGTGTCGATACCGAGATTCACACCGCTCAGGTGCTGGAAGAGCGTCAGGCCGGCGACGGCCGCAACGACGGACGCCAGGGCTCGCACCAGACGCGAGCGCGTGCCCCGCACCTGCGCCAGCTGCAGGGCGAGGCCGCTCATCACGGCACACGCCGCGGTGTTCGGGAACATCGAGATGCCGTCGTTCCTCCAGTCCGTCAGGCGCGGCATGTCGAGCACCCAGCCCGCGAGCGCGATGACGCCGGTCGCGATCGCATACGCCCCGGTGGCAACGGCCACGCGCGTCGGCCATTTCGATGCGCCGGGATCGGTGTGCGGCACGACCATCGTCAATCCGAGCTGTAGCATATCGTCAGGACCGCGCAGCGTGGTCTCGTGCGCCCGGCGTCGGCCCGAATCGCCTTCGGATTGACGCCAAGCCTCGGGTTGTCGTAGCTCTCGCGGCATGGAGATTCGCACCGTCGGCGTGCTCGGCGCCGGGCAGATGGGCCTCGGCATCGCGCAGGCGGCCGCCCGCGCGGGCCTCGTGAGCATCATGACCAAGGCCACCCCCGGCGGCCTCGACGCGCAGCGGGGAAAGGTCGAGAAGCAGCTCGAGAAGGACGTCGAGCGCGGCAAGCTCTCCGCCGCCGACCACGGCGCGCTCCTCGAGCGCCTGCGCTGGAGCACGAAGCTCGACGACCTCGGCGCCGCCGACATCGTCATCGAGTCGATCGTCGAGGAGCTGCCGGTGAAGCGCGATCACTTCGCGCGGCTCGACGCCATCGTGCAGGAGCGCGGCATCTTCGCCACCAACACGTCGACGCTCACCGTCGCCGAGATGGCATCGGCGACGAAGCGGCCCGACCGCTTCATCGGGCTCCACTTCTTCAATCCCGTGCATGCGATGAAGCTCGTCGAGGTGGCGCCGGCGCTCCGCACCTCGCAGGAGACGGTCGACACGTGCATCGCGTTCGCGAAGCGGCTCGGCAAGGTGCCGGTCGTCGTGCCCGACTCGACGGGCTACATCGTGAACCGGCTCCTGGTGCCGTACATGGTGGACGCCATCGGCTGCCTCGAGCGCGGCGTCGGCTCGATCGCCGACATCGACACGGCGATGCAGAACGGCGCCAACCACCCGATGGGGCCGCTCGCGCTCGCGGACTTCATCGGCCTCGACATCGTGTTCCACATGGCCTCGCTGCTGCACACGGAGTACAAGGAGGCACGCTTCGCGCCGCCGCCGCTCCTGCGCCGCATGGTCCTGGCCGGCTTCCTCGGCCGCAAGAGCGGCGCCGGTTTCTACGACTACCGGAAGAACCCCGCCGTGCCGCACGACGAGCTGGTGCGGCGTCCCGCGGCTTCCTGAGCGCGGCGCGGCGGAGCGCGCTGGCCCTCGCGCTCCTCGTCGGGGCGCGCGTCGCCGGCGCCGAGACTCCCGGCGCCTGGGAGACCGGCGCGCCGATGGGCGTCGCGAGAGAGGCCGTCGGGGGCGCGGCGCTCGGCGACCGCGTGTACGCCGTCGGCGGACGCGGCGCGACGGCGCCGACCGCGGTGGTCGAGGCGTACGACACGATCGCCGACCGCTGGAGCTCCGTTGCGCCGCTCCCCGCGCCCCTCTCCGACGTGGCGGTGGCCGCGCTCGACGGCGTGCTCTACGCCTGCGGCGGGCTCGTGCCGGACGGGAGCGCCGTGGCCAGCGTCTCTGCCTACGACCCGGCGACTGACGCCTGGACGAAGCGCGCGCCGCTGCCGAGCGCACGCGGCGGAGCCGCGGCGGCGGCGTTCGCCGGACGTCTCTACGTCGCCGGCGGGCTCCGCGACGGCATCGCCGTCGGCGACTTCGCCGCCTACGACCCCGCGAGCGACACCTGGACGACGCTGCCGGTGATGCCGCACTCGCGGCATCACCTGGGTCTCGCGGCGACCGACGTCCTCGTCTACGCCGTGGGCGGCAGCGACGGCGTCACGCCGCTCACCATCGGCGAGGCCTTCCATCCCCCGGGCAACGAGTGGTTCAAGGAGGTCGCGCCGCTGCTCGCGGCGCGCGAGGGCCTGGCTCTCACCGCGCTCGGCGGCCGCCTCTTCGCCTTCGGCGGCCTGACGGACGGCATCAACGCGTTCGCCGTCGTGGCGGCGCCGGAGATGTTCGACCCGTCGCGCAACTCGTGGTTCTTCCAGCCCGACATGCCGACGCCGCGGCACGGGGCTGCCGGGGTGCCGGTCGGCGCGCGTATCTACGTGATCGGCGGCGCGGCCGGCTCGAACGACGGCACGAGTGGCGTCACGGAGGTCTTCCTGCCGCCCACCGCCGACACGTTCGACGTCCGGCGGCTCGCGCTGGCGAAGCGCGGGCAGCGGCTCCGCCTGGCGGTGAGCCTGGGCGATGCGGCCAGCGAGGATCCGACCGTCGCACCGCTTCGCATTCGCGTGCGCGAGGGCGACGCGGACGTCTTCGGCGTGACGCTCGCGACGGGCGCGCTGGTCGCGAAGGGCCGCGGTTGGCGGCCGGCCACGGACGCGCTGCCGCGCGGGACGGTCCTGTCCATTCGGCGCCGCCAGGCGCTCGTGCTCCGCCTCGCCGGCCCGACGCTGCGGCGTCCGGGGACGCGGCACGGGCTCGCCGTCGCCGTCGAGCTCGGCGCCCGGCGCTTCGTGGGCACGGTCAGATAGGCAGCGGCGCCGCCTCGGGGTTCCGGCGCGCGACGATTCCCTCGGCCCGCTGCTGCACCGCGACCACCAGCTCCGGATGGCTGAAGATCCAGAACTGCTCGGCGCGGATGGCCTCGACGACGCGCTCCGCGACCGTCGCCGGGTCCAGGCCCTCGGCGATGAGCCGCCGGAACGCCTCCTGCATCGCCGCCTCGGCCTCCGAGCGCGGGTCCTTCAGGCTGGCGTCGCCGATGTTCGTACGGACGAATCCCGGACAGAGCACCGACGCCTTGACCGGGGCACCCGTCATCGCGAGCTCCATGTGCAGCGACTCGGAGATCGTGACCACGGCGTGCTTGGTCGCGTGATACGGCGAGAGCAGCGGCAGGGAGACCAGGCCTGCCATCGAGGCCGTGTTGACGATGTGCCCCTCCGTCCCCTGGCGGAGCATGATCGGCACGAAGGTCCGGATGCCGTGGATCACGCCCCACAGGTTGATGCCGAAGACCTGCTCCAACGATTCGAGCGGCTGCTCCCACACCGGACGGCCGACGCCCGCGATGCCGGCGTTGTTGCAGACGACGTGGACCGCGCCGAAGGCCGCGAGCGTGCGCGCCGCGAGCGCCTCCACCGCCGCGGGCCGCTGGACGTCGGTCTGGACGACGAGCGTACGCGTGCCGCGCGCCGCGAGCAGCGCCTCGGTCTCACGCGCGCGCGCCTCGTCGACGTCCGCCAGCACGACGTGCATGCCCTCGGCCGCGAAGCGCGCGGCGAGCGCACGTCCGATGCCGCTTCCCGCGCCGGTGACGACGGCGACCCGATCGCGAAGCTCCTTCATGATCCCTCTCCTCGTGGCTTGGGTTTCCGCCGGATGACGATGCGCGCCGGCACCGCGACGCCGTAGGTCTTCGCGAAGCTGCCGCGATTCACGGCCAGCGCGACGCGGCCGCGCGAGTCGATGTACAGGAGCGCGCTTCCCTCCGGCACCTCCGAGAACGTCCGCGTGAAGGGCAGCGTCAGCTCGCGCGACCCGACACGCACGGGGACGCGGTCGCCCGCCGCCCAGCCGAGCGTCGCGAAGTCGGCGCCCTCGACGTTGGTGAGCAGGTTGCCGAAGTGCCCGTCCAGCGCCACGCCCTCGCCCTCGAGGCCGTCGGCGCTGCGAGAGACCCCGGAGGCCTCGATCCGCACCGGCGTCTCGACGACCGATCCCACCTCGCGCCAGTCGTCACCACGCGCGATGCGCGCCGCGACGGGCGCGAACACGTCGCGTCCCTGGAAGGTCGTCGAGACCGTCTCGCTGCGCATCCACTTCGGGTTGCTGATCTCGCGCACCTCTTCCAGTCCGTCGGCATCGGCGACACGCGTCACGAGCCCGTTGTCCGGAAGGACGAAGTACTGGCCGCGCCGGCTCCGCGCCACGATCGCCCGCCGCGACCCGCCGACACCCGGATCGACGACCGCCAGGAAGACGGTCCCCGCGGGATAGTAGGCCGTGGGGCCGGCCAGCAGCCGCGCGCCGTCCCGGATCGAGAACGGCGGCACGTCGTGCGTCAGGTCGACGATGCGGAGCCGCGGCGCGAGGCCGAGCATCACCCCCTTGCAGATGGCGACGGCGTCGTCCGCAGTGCCGAAGTCGCTGAGGAAAACGACCGCGGGAGCCTCGTCCGCGCACGCGGGCGCGCCCGGGAGGCCCAGGGCGAGTGCGAGGAGCGCGGCGGCGCGGAACATGGGGCTCGCGCATCTAGGCCGCACCGACGGGACAACGCAATGGCTTCCCATACACGGGCGACGGGCCGACGCGACGCGGCGGTCCCGTCCTTTTCGCTGGACGCTCCGACGAGCGGTCCGGTAAGATCGCCGTGGTTCGAGCACTCATGCCCAAGGTCTGCCTGATCCGCCCCCCTCTCATCGACCTGCGCTTCCGGGCGACCACGCTCACCTGCCCGCCGATCGGGCTGGCCTACCTGGCCGGCAGCGCGCGCGCCGCGGGGCACGAGGTGCACATCGTCGACGCCGTGGGCGAGGCGCCGACGCAGTCGACGGCGCTCGACGACGATCGCTACACCCTCCGCGGGCTCAGCGCCGACGAGGTGGCGGATCGCGTCCCGGCCGACGCCCAGCTCCTCGGCGTGTCGTGCATGTTCTCGCAGGACTGGCCCTACCTGAAGCGGGTCCTGCGCCGCCTCCGCGAGCGCTTCCCGCACATCCCGATCGCCGCGGGCGGCGAGCACATCACGGCGATGCCCGAGGTGGCGCTCGCCGACGGCCTCGTCGACTTCTGCGTCCTCGGCGAGGGCGAGGAGACGCTCGTCGAGCTCCTCGACGCGATCGGCAGCGGGCGCCGCATGCGCGAGGTCGCGGGACTCGTGTACCGCGACGGCGGCCAGATCGTGCGCAACGCGACGCGCGCGCGCGTCGCCGAGATCGACGGGCTGCCGCTTCCGGCGTGGGACCTCTTCCCGATCGAGGCGTATCTCGGGGGCGGCTATGGCTTCGGCGTCGATCGCGGCCGCTGCATGCCGATCCTCGCGACGCGCGGGTGCCCCTACCGCTGCACGTTCTGCTCGAGCCCGCAGATGTGGACCACGAAGTGGGTCGCGCGCGATCCCGCCGCGGTGCTCGACGAGATCCGCGGCTACATGGAGCGCTACCGCGCGACGAACTTCGACTTCTACGATCTCACCGCCATCATCCGGCGCGACTGGATCGTCGCCTTCTGCCGCCTCGTGCTCGCGAGCGGCCTCGAGTTCACGTGGCAGCTCCCGACGGGGACCCGCTCCGAGGCCATCGACGAGGAGGTCGCGCACCTCCTGCACGCAACCGGCTGCCGCAACATCACCTACGCGCCGGAGAGCGGCTCGCCGAGCGAGCTCCGGCGCATCAAGAAGAAGGTGAAGCTCGACTCGATGAAGCACTCGATGCGCGCCTGCACGCGCCAGGGCATCTACGTGAAGGCGAACATCGTCTTCGGCTTCCCGGGGCAGACCCGGCGCGAGCTCTGGGAGTCGATGCGCTTCATCGTCGCGATGGCCGCGCTCGGCGTGCGCGACACGATGGTCTACCTCTTCTGCCCGTACCCAGGGTCGGAGATGTACCGCGACCTTCGGGCGGCGGGCCGCATCGGTGAGCCGAACGACGAGTACTTCACCCAGCTCGCCTGCTACACGGATCTGTCGCAGGGCAGCTCCTGGAGCGAGAACCTGAGCGCCCGCCAGCTCGCGTGGGCGCGCGTCGCCGGGCAGCTCCTGTTCTACGTGGTGAGCTACCTCGTGCGCCCGTGGCGCAGCGTCCAGACCGCCTATCACATGGCGATCCGGCGCCACGAATCCCCCATGGAGCGCGCCCTCGGCGACTTCGCGGGACGGGTGCTGGCAGGTGCGATGGGGCGATCGAGCACGCGGCGCCAGGACCTGAAGGCCGCCGTCGATCGTTGACCCGCCGCGACGGGGCGTGCTAGTCGCAGCGACCGCGCTTCCCCAGGCGCTGCCCCCATGCGTTTCTACGAGTACGAGGCGAAGGCCCTCTTCGCGCGTCATGGAGCTCCGCTGCTGAAGGGCCGGGTCGCGAAGACGCCCGCCGAGGCGCGCGACGCCGCCGCCGAAGTCGCGGGCCCCGTGGTGCTCAAGTCGCAGGTCCTGACCGGCGGCCGCATGAAGGCGGGCGGGGTCAAGTTCGCGGCGACGCCGGCCGAGGCCGAGGCGGCGGCCAAGGCGATCCTCGAGCTCGAGATCAAGGGGCAGAGGCCGCGCGGCGTCCTCGTCGAGCAGCGCGCGCCGGTCGCGAAGGAGTACTTCGCGGCGGTCACGTGGGACGGCCGGCGGAAGCTGCCGGTCGTCGTCTTCAGCGACATGGGCGGTATCGACATCGAGGAGGTCGCCGAGAAGCATCCCGAGCACGTCTCGCGGACGCACCTCTCGACGCTCCTTCCCTTCAGCCCGCACCGCGCCAAGGAGGCCGTCGCGGCCGTCGGCGTGAGCGGTGACGACCTCGGGCGTCTCACGCCGATCGTCGCGACGCTGATCGAGGTCTTCCTCCGCTACGACCTCACGCTCGCCGAGATCAACCCGCTCGGGAAGCTCGAGGACGGCCGTTTCCTCGTCCTCGACGGCCACGTCGACATGGAGGGCGACGCGCGCGACAAGCACGCGAAGCTCCTCGCCGAGCTCGGCATCGGCAAGGAGGAGACGCGCGAGGCGCGGCCGCCGACGCCGTTCGAGATCCGCGGCGCCGAGGTCGACGCGTCGGACCATCGCGGCGTCGCCGGGAACGTGAAGGAGTTCGACGGCGACCTCGGCCTCATCATCGGCGCGGGCGGCGGCTCGCTGACGTTGTTCGACGCCATCCGCCAGCACGGGGGCCGTCCAGCGAACTACTGCGAGATCGGCGGCAACCCGAGCGTCAAGAAGGCGTGCGCGCTGACGAAGCTCATCCTGTCGAAGCCGGGCGTCAAGAAGATCGCGGTCATGATGAACGTGGTCTCCAACACGCGCGTCGACATCGTCGCCCGCGGCGTCATCAAGGGCTGCATCGAGTCCGGCCGGAAGCCGGCCGACACCATCGCCACGTTCCGCATCCCGGGCGCCTGGGAGGACGACGGATTCAAGATCCTCCGCAAGTACGGCGTCGACTACTGCGACCGCACGGTGTCCATGTTCGAGGCCGCCGGGCGCGCCGTCGCGAAGATGAAGGCCTGAGGGCGGATGTCGATCCTCATCGGACGCGACACCACGGTCATCATCCAGGGCATCACCGGCCGCGAGGCCGTGAACCTGACGCGCGAGGGGCTCGACTACGGCACGAAGATCGTCGGTGGGGTCACGCCCGGCCGTGCGGGGCGCGACGTCTACGGCGTCCCGGTCTACGACTGCGTCCGCGACATCACCGGGCAGACGCACGTCGACGGGTCGATCATCACGGTCCCGCCCCGGTTCACGCGCGACGCGGTGTTCGAGGCGATCGAGGCGGGGATCAAGCTCCTCGTCGTCGTCACCGAGCGCATCCCGCGCGCCGAGGTGGCGCAGATGGTCGAGCTGGCGGGCCTGCGGGGGGCGCGCATCATCGGGCCGAACTGCCTCGGCATCCTGTCGCCCGACGAGGCCAAGATGGGCGGCCTCGGGGGGCCGGCGGTGAACGTACGCAGGGCCTTCACGAAGGGCCCCATTGGGATAATGTCACGCTCGGGAGGGATGACGACCGAGATCGCGAACACCCTGTCGGCCGCCGGCCTCGGCCAGTCCACCGCGGTCTCGATCGGGGGTGACTCCATCATCGGATCGACGTACGCCGAGCTGATGCCCCTCTTCGAGGAGGACCCCGACACGAAGGCGATCGTCATCTACTCGGAGCCGGGCGGGCGCATGGAGGCGGAGTTGGCGGACTGGGTCCGCGAGCACCGGTCGCGCCTGCCGATCGTCGCCTTCATGGCCGGGCGCTTCATGGACGCGATGCCCGGCATGCGCTTCGGCCACGCCGGCACCATCGTCGAAGGCAAGGCGGACACGACCGCCGACAAGATCGAGCGCATGAAGGCGGCGGGCATTTCCGTCGCCGAGCGCATCGAGGACATCCCGGCGCTGGTGAAGGAGCGCCTGCGGGGCCACTGACGATGGCGGGCATGTTCATCGACGTCCAGGTGGAGCCCAAGGTCGCCGCCGATACGGCGCGCGCCAAGAAGCTGGTAGACGTGTGTCCGGTCAACATCTTCGCACAGGACGAGCGCGGAGGGCTGCGTGTCGTCGAGGAGAACCTCGACGAGTGCGTCCTCTGCGAGCTATGCATCCAAGCCGCCCCGGGCGGCGTTCGAGTCGTCAAACTCTACGAGACCGAGTGAGGGAGGCACGCATGCGTACTATGGCAGCCATGCTCGCGACCACGTTGCTCTTCGGCGGCGCGGCGCTCGCCGTGGACGAACCCGACGAGCTGATGACCGGAAAGATCACGGTCATCAAGACCGCGAAGCTCGCGAAGTTCGAGGCAAAGCCCACGTCGGGGACTCCGCTTCCGAGCGGCGCGAACGCGCCCACCGCCGTCGGCGCCCAGCTGCGGATCTTCGACACCGGCCAAGTCGGGAACGGCGACGTCTACACGCTCGCGGAGAGCGGCTGGTCGCGCATTCCCAAGAATGAGTCGAAGGACCTCAAGGGCTACAAGTTCAAGGGCGCGCCCTGCAAAAGCGTCATCATCAAGGCGAACGTCGTGAAAGCCAACTGCAAGGGCTCTGCCGTCCAACTCGACACGCCCTTCGCGCAGGAGGTCGGCATCGTCCTGGCGCTCGGCCAGAACGCGAAGCGCTACTGCGCAACGTTCGGCGGCTCGGGCGTGAACAACGACAAAAAGGTGAAGCGTGAGGGGGCGTCCCTGGCGGCGGCGTGCCCCACGCCCTTGCTTCCCACCACGACAACGCTCCGGACCACGACATCGACCTTCCTGGTGGTCACGACCTCGACGTCGTCCACGTCCAGCACGTCGACACCCGAGGAGAGCACCACGACGACCTCGGCGCCGGAGGGCAGCACGACCTCCACGTCGGCGCCGGAGGGCAGCACCACCTCCACGTCCACGGTCCCCGAGGGCAGCACCACGTCCACCTCGGCGCCCGAGGGCAGCACCACCTCGACGTCGGCGCCGGAAGGCAGCACCACCTCCACCTCGTCGCCTGAGGGCAGCACGACCTCCACGTCGACCCCCGAGGGCAGCACGACCTCCACCTCGGCCCCGGAGGGCAGCACCACGACGACCTCCACGCCGGAGAGCAGCACGACGACGACCTCGATCGGCGGCGGCGGATGCTGCAACGGCCAGACGTTCGTCAGCTTCGCGACCGTGAGCACGCCTGGCGACTGCGGCGACATCATCGACGTCAACGGCATGGTGGTGTCGAACGTCAACTGCGGCGGCCTGTACACCGGTGGCGGCGGCAACTCCGTCCCGCTGCCCTTCGCGGTGCCGGACCTCGGCCTGGCCATCAGCGCCATCACCGAGTGCACAGGTCAGACGGCTATCCTCGGGTCCACGAACTCGGACGAGACGGGCAGCAACCGCAACTGCACGAACACGGGCTGCCTCTTCGGCGCCCCGCTGGCGGTGCCGAACGCGATGACCATCCCCACCAGCGTCTGCGTCACCAACACCGCGTCGCAGCCGCTCACCGGCACTGCCGTCTGCGACACGGGCGCCACGGACGTCGTCCTGCCGCTCAGCTCGCAGATCTTCCTCACCGGCGACAAGCTGCCCGCCACAGGCATCCAGCCGTGTCCGCTCTGCACCGGCGGCGATCCGAACACACCGAACAGCGGCACGTGCCAGGGCGGCCCCAACAACGCCATGAGCTGCACG
>Ga0111539_10007013_pt1 | contig 14455 bp, 12 predicted proteins | sample RhiMethybrSRZTD1_FD_79667 | JGI IMG/M metagenome (GOLD analysis project Ga0111539, IMG submission 79667) | Populus rhizosphere microbial communities from Tennessee, USA - Rhizosphere MetaG P. TD hybrid SRZTD1 (version 2) (version 2) | ecosystem: Host-associated > Plants > Roots > Rhizosphere >...
AGTGGTGTTGGCGCGCTACCTCGACACCAAGCTGACCGGGCACTACCCGATCAACGCGCATCTGAAGATGCTGCTCGACGACATCATCGCCGACAGCCGCTGGGACATGACCTACCTGGGCATGCAGATCATGGTCGAGGGCCTGGCGCTGGCGGCCTTCGGGTTCATGCACATGCTCACCCAGGACCCGTTGCTCAAGCAGCTCCTGCGCTACGTGATGAGCGACGAGGCGCGCCACGTGGCCTTCGGCGTGCTGTCGCTGAAGGAGTACTACGGGGACCTCAGCGACGCCGAGATGCGTGAGCGCCAGGAGTTCGCCTTCGAGGCCGCGGTGCGGATGCGGGACCGCTTCCTCCAGCAGGAGGTGTGGGAGCGCATGGGCATCGACTCCCGGCCGGTCATCCGGTCCATGCTGGCCATCCCGCCCGAGGAGAACATGTTCCAGCAGATGCTGTTCTCCAAGATCGTGCCCAACTGCCGCAAGCTCGGCCTGCTCGACGCCTCGGGTGGCTGGCTGCGCAAGCGTTTCGAGGAGCTGGGCGTCATCCAGTTCGAGCACTGGACCGACACCGGCGAGGAGTACGGCGAGCTGGACGAAGTCGCCAAGGATCGGCTCAAGGCGAGCAGCTAGCGAGAGCCGGGCCGAGCGGTCCGGCGCCTGCAGCCGGCGCGAGCCGCGGCCCGAGAGGCCCGGCGTGGCGCGCCGAGAGCGGGAAGCACAGCAGCGGCAGGCGAACAGCCCCTAGACATAGGGGCCATGGAAGACGCGCCCATCGCCATCCCCGAGGCCGATCTCGACGACCTGCGCGACCGGCTCCGTCGCACCCGGTGGCCCGAGGCCGAGACGGTGGACGACTGGTCGCAGGGCATCCCGCAGGCTTACGTGCGCGACCTGTGCGACTACTGGGCCGGCGCGTATGACTGGCGGGCGGTCGAGGCCCGGCTGAACGGCCTCGGCCCCTTCCGCACCGAGATCGACGGGCTGGGCATCCACGGCCTGCACGTCCGCTCGCCCCACCCGAGCGCGCTGCCGCTGGTCCTCACCCACGGCTGGCCGGGGTCGGTGGTCGAGTTCCTCGACGCCCTCGGCCCGCTGGTCGACCCGCCGGCCCACGGGGGCGACGCGGCCGATGCCTTCCACGTGGTGGTCCCGGCCCTGCCCGGCTACGGCTTCAGCGACAAGCCCCGCGAGCCGGGCTGGGGGGTGCGCCGCATCGCCGAGGCGTGGGCGGAGCTCATGCGGCGCCTGGGCTACGACCGCTACGGCGCCCAGGGGGGCGACTGGGGCGCGGCGGTGACGAGCCTGCTCGGGGTGGTCGACCCCGACCACGTGGTGGGCGTGCACGTGAACATGCCGGTGGCGGGACCGGCGCCCGCCGGAGAGGACGAGGCCGAGGCGGTGGCGGCCGCGGTCAAAGCGTTCGAGGAGCACCGCCGCTGGGGCACCGGCTACTCCACCCAGCAGTCGACCCGGCCCCAGACGCTGGGCTACGGCCTGGTGGACTCGCCTGCCGGCCAGTGCGCCTGGATCGTGGAGAAGTTCCACGCCTGGACCGACTGCGACGGCCATCCCGAGAACGTGCTGTCCCGCGACCAGCTGCTCGACAACGTGATGCTGTACTGGCTGCCGGGCGCCGGGGCCTCGTCCGCCCGCCTCTACTGGGAGAGCTTCCGCGACCCGGTGCTCGACACGGTGGCGGTGCCGGCGGGCGCCTCCATATTCCCGAAGGAGATCGTCCGGCCGCCCCGCAGCTGGGTGGCGGCGCGCTACACCGACCTGCGCTACTGGAACGTGCTGGACCAGGGCGGCCACTTCGCCGCCTTCGAGCAGCCGGCCCTGTTCGTGGACGAGGTGCGCGCCTTCTTCCGCCTCGTGCGCTGAGATCGCAGGCAGGGCCGATAGAAAGCGGCCATGACCACACGCCCGATCACGTTCGGGGCGTTCGTGCCCCAGGGTTGGAAGACCGAGCTCGTCGGCATCGAGGGGGCCGGCGCCAAGTGGGCCAAGGCCGTCGAGGTGGCCGAGGTGGCCGAGCGCCTGGGCTACGACTCGCTCTGGGTCTACGACCACTTCCACAACGTGCCCGTCCCCACCCACGAGGCGGTGTTCGAGTGCTGGACCACGCTGGCCGCCATCAGCCAGCGGACCAGCCGGGTGCGGCTGGGCCAGATGGTGGGGTGCGCCTCGTACCGCAGCCCCGGCCTGCTGGCCAAGGTGGCGTCCAACCTCGACGTGATCTCCGGGGGCCGGCTGGACTGGGGCATCGGGGCGGGCTGGTACGAGCACGAGTACCGCGCGTACGGCTACGACTTCCCGCCGGCCAAGGACCGCATCGCCATGCTGCGCGAGACCGTGGAGATCGTGCGCTCGCTGTGGACCGAGGCCGACACCAGCTACGAGGGCAAGCACTTCGCCCTGAACGGCGCGCAATGCGACCCCAAGCCGTTGCAGGAGCCGCACCCGCCCATCCTCATCGGCGGCGGGGGCGAGCAGCTCACGCTGCGGGTGGTCGCCCGGCTGGCCGACCGGTCCAACTTCGGCGGCAAGCCGGAGGAGTTCGCCCACAAGACCGACGTCCTGAAGCGCCACTGCGACGCCGTCGGCCGCGACTACGACGAGATCGAGAAGACGTGGTCGCCCGAGATCCACGTGCGCGAGAGCGAGGCCGAGCTGCGGGCCGTCGGCGGCTCCACGTTCGGAGAGCCGTTCGACAGCTGGCAGGCGGGCAACCTCGTGGGCACGCCCCAGCAGGTGATCGACAAGATCGCCGCGTACCGGGAGATGGGGGTCGGTTCGATCATCGCGTGGTGCCGGGACTACCCCGCGCTGGACACGCTCACCCTGGTGGCGGAGCAGGTCATCCCCGCCTTCCGCTAGTGATCTCACTTACCGTGACGAGTTTCACGGTTTCAAACGCCATGCGTGGTCTCTAGCCTGTACGGAAACCTGACAGCGTAAGGCTGTCGGGAACGCTCGTTGCAGCCAAGGCTGGGCCTCTCGCTGGGGGGTTCCACGGGCGGGCACACGCTGGGTGACCCCGTCGCGGGGTCGCTGGACGCGCGCGCCCCCGTGTCGCTGAGACGGGCCTGTCCTGCCCGCGACCACGAGGCCTCGCACCCCCATGTCGGAGCATGCCCCCACCGCCGGACGGCGGCCCCGCCGCCGCGTCCTCAGCGCCATCCTCGGAGCGGCCCTGGCCCTCACCGCCGCCAACCTGCTGCCCGGTCCGTTCGACCACGCGGCCGGCGCCCAGCCGGTCCCGGCCGGCTTCGCCGGGGTGACCCGCTACTTCGGAAGGGGCGCCTACGACGGCATCCGGGCCGCGGTGGCCGCGACGCCCCGGTCGTGCGCGCTGGACGACGACACGCTGGCCGCCCTGGTCATGGCGCCCATCTTCAAGGAGGTGTCCGACGCCACGACGCCCGAGACCGCCCCCTCGCCGATGACCCTGTCGCGCTGGGACGAGTGGACCGGCGTGCGCTCGGGGTCCAACAACATGCACGCCAACTACGGGCTGTACCCCTTCGCAGACCCGGCCACCCCCTACCCCCGGGCCTACTGGACGCCGGGCATCGGCATCTTCCAGTACGACTCCGCGGGCGTCGGCGCCCCCTACACCGCCGCCGAGCTGATGGACGTGCAGTACATCGCGGGCGACGTGGCCGGGGGCATGGCCGGCCGCTACTGCGCCTCGGGCGGCGACGACTACGCCCGCCGGGCCGCGGCCTGGCAGCCCTGGAGCGGGCTGGGCGGCATCGCCAAGAGCGAGGCCCTGTTCCAGGAGATGCTCGGCCTGGACGCTCCCGCCTGGTCGCGCATCGGACTGGTCGACGGCATCGAGAACGGCGGCGGCATGGTCGCTCGCACCTGCGTGACCAGCGGCCAGACCCTGCCGTGCTGGTACATCGACCCGTCCAAGGCCCAGGGCGCCAACTGGTGGGCCCTCGACGACCCGTCGGGCGGCGCGCCCGGTTCCGGCGAAGCGCCGCTGCCGGCGCCGTTCTACGTGATCGAGCGGGACGGCTTCGAGGAGCGCCACTTCATGTCCATCGACACCGGGTACCCGCAGAACCTGGCCGGCCGCCGCCAGCTGGGACTCAACGCGCGGCCCCGCGACGGCCAGCCCGGCTCGGGCATCCAGTGGTACGACGCGTCGGACGTGTGCGACACCGCCCGCCCCGAGATGGGCTGCGCTCCGCCCCCGCCGCCGGCGGCCCCCGTGGAAGGTGAGACCGCCGCCGCGCCCCTGCCAACCGACCCCCAGCTGGCGCCGGCTGGCGACGCGGCTCCGCCGATCCTGCGGGGGACGCCGCTCACGGTCGAGGAGATGCTCGGTTCGCTGCGGCTCCCTGCCGAGGGCGGGCTCGGCAATATTCCAGTCTTCTGAGCCGAACCCTGTATCACCGGGCGCGGCCGCGGCTCTTTAGGGGTGACGGAATGCGACCGGGATGTGCGGCCCGGACGACCGGCGGGCGGGACACGCGACAACGGGGTCGCGTAGTCCCGCCGCGGCGGTCCTAGGCTCGATCGGCGTGAAGCCCAGTCCGCCGACCCGCTTCCTGCTCGCCAGCGCGGCGGCCGCGGCCGTGACCGCCTCGGCGCTGCGGCCGGCCGACCGCTACGGGCCGGGGGCCTCGCCCGCCTTCGCCCTCGGGGTGCCGACGGAAGAGCTGCCGCTCCACGCGGGGGCCGTGCAGGCGGCACTGCTCGCCCTGCTGGCCCGCGGCGGCGGGGCGCGGGGCCTGCGCGGCGCCCTGGGCCTCGGGCTGGGCGCGGCCTCGGCCGCGGGCCTGTGGCGCTTGTACCGCGACGCCCAGGCCTCCCAGCAGGTGCTGGAGGACGCCCTGGTCGAGGGCCTGGGGCCCGACTACCGGACGGCCATCGGAGCGGACTACCTGCCGGCGCCCGAAGCCGAACTCACCCGCCGGTCGGTGGTGCTGCCGGACTTCAGGTCCCGGCGCCGCTACGTCGCCGCCGCGGGCCGCGACCTGTCCTACGGCGACGCCGGCCGCCGCAACCACCTCGACGTGTGGAAGCGGGTCGACCTGCCCGACGGCGCGCGGGCCCCGGTGCTGCTCCAGGTCCACGGCGGCGCTTGGGTCATGGGCCAGAAGCACGGCCAGGCCCACCCGCTCATGGCGCACCTGGCCGAGCGGGGCTGGGTGTGCGTCACCATCAACTACCGGCTGAGCCCCCGGGCCACCTGGCCCGACCAGATCGTGGACGTCAAGCGGGCCATCGCCTGGATCAAGGACAGCATCGCCGACCACGGCGGCGACCCCGCCTTCCTCACCATCACCGGCGGATCGGCGGGGGGCCACCTGTCGTCGCTGGCCGCGCTCACGCCCAACCTGGCCGAGTACCAGCCCGGATTCGAGGACGCCGACACCCGCGTCCACGCCGCCGTGCCGTTCTACGGCGTCTACGACATGACCGACGCGGCGGGCACGGGCAACCGCGCGCTGGTGCCGCTGCTGGCTCAGCGGGTGTTCAAGACCCGCCTGGAGGACGACCGCGCCACGTGGGAGCTGGCCTCGCCCATCACCCACGCCGGCCCGGGCGCGCCGCCGTTCTTCGTCCTCCACGGCACCAATGACACGGTGGTGCCGGTGGAGGCCGCGCGCGAGTTCGTCGAGCGCATGCGCGCCGGCTCCCGCGAGCCGGTGGTGTACGCCGAGCTGCCCCGGGCGCAGCACGCGTTCGACGTGTTCCCCTCGGTGCGAGCGCACCACACGGTGCACGCGGTGGAGCGGTTCCTCGCCGTGGCCCGCTCGCGGGCCGGCCGCCCGGCGGCGCCGGTCACCCTCCGCAGCTGACCGGCGGCAGGGCGCCTGATCAGGCCAGGCTGGTGCTGGCCACCGCCAGGCGGGCGATCACCGCGGGGAGCAGCGGGTCGTCGGCCGTGGCCAGGCGGCGGGCCTGGTCCAGCACCTCGGTGTCGTAGGGGTGGACCATGGCAAAGCGCAGGGCGCCGGAGGTTCCGCCCTCGTGCAGCAGCGCGGTGCGCAACGCCACATCGATCTGGTAGCGCTGCGCGATCAGGAAGGGCGACTCGCTGTCCCGCAGGAGCTGGCCGGCGTAGAGCCGGGTGGCCCCGTCCACGTCGCCGACGTCGAGGCGCTCCTGGAGCTCCACCGCGTCCACCCGCGTGGTCAGTGTGAGCCGGTAGGGGCGGGAGTGGAGGTGCCCGCGCAGCCGCCGGCGCAGGCGCGACAGCTCGGCCTTCAGCGTGCCGAGCAGCACCGACCGGTCACCGTAGAGCCGACCGTGCAGCGTGCCGAGGCTGGCGCTGTCGCAGAGGGCCAGGATGGTGAGGATCTCGAACTGGCGCTGGGTGAGGCGCAGCGGCTGGCCGTCCAGCAGCGCGACGGGGTCCCCGAGCACCCTCAGGTCGAGCACGGGCTCGGCGGGGGCGTCCTGGGCCCGCATCTCGACCTCGATGAGCCGGGCCATCGTGGCCACCGTGGTCAGGCCCAGCGGGTTGGCCCGCCGCCAGGACGTGGACATGCTGATCACCCCGAGCTGGGTGCCGTCGGGGGCGTGGACCGGGGCGCCGTAGCACACCCAGTCGTTCACACGGCCGAGCCAGTGCTCGGTGGCGAAGACCGTGACCGGCCGGTCGGCCGCCAGCGCGGTCCCCATCCCGCAGGTGCCCGCGACCGCCTCGTGCCACATCCCGCCGGGTACGAACCCGATGTCGTCAGCGCCGTCACGGAGCCAGCGGGGGACCTGCCGCCACAGCACCCGGCCTTCCTGGTCGGCGATGGAGGCGGCCAGGTCGCTGGATCGGGCCGCCTGATCGAGCTGGGCGATCAGGCCGGCCGCGGCTCGCCGGATGGGGGAGTCCTGCCAGCGTTCGCGCGAGTCGTCGGCGGGATCGATGGGGGCGCTCCGGCGACCGGGGTCGAGCGGGAGGCAGCGTTGCCACGACGCGTGGACCACAGGATCGACCAGCGAAGGCGTCGGCGCGGACCACACGTCTTGCTTCGCCCGCTCGATCGCCTCGAACCTCAAAGCGATGTCTCGTCGCACCGCGCACCCTTCCCGGCCGCCGACGCCTGCGAAAGTGTACGAGATGAGCGCGCATCGTGCGTGCATGACTTCCTTAAGAGGTCTTGACCAACCTTTGGCCAACCTTCCTAGGAGCAGCATGCCTACCGGCGGTGTCCCATGGTGCACCGCCGTTCCCCCCGGAGCCCCCAGGTGCCGCGGGGCCGGAGGCGGATCACGCCCGCCCGCCGCCGCCTCCGTCCCCGTCGGCTTCTGGGGCCGGCCGATGGGCGGCGGGGCCGCTTCCTCCCCGCTGGCCCCGCCGCCACCGGCCGTCCGGGGCGGGCTTTGGGGTTCTCCCGTGGGCGCGAACCCGATTGACCCCTCGGTCAAGTCTGCCAGTAGCCTGGTCACATGACCGATCCGGCTCATCGCTTCGAGTCCGTCCCGGCCGTGCGCGACGCGCTCGCCAAGGTCGACTACCTGGCCGACGAGGGCATCGCCGGGGTCGTGTACCTCGCGGACCGCCTCGGCAAGCCGGTGCTCATCGAGGGCCCGGCCGGCACGGGGAAGACGCAGCTCGCCAAGTCGGTGGCCGAGATCAGCGGATCACGCCTCATCCGCCTTCAGTGCTACGAGGGCCTCGACGAGTCCAAGGCGCTGTACGAGTGGAACTACAAGAAGCAGCTCCTGCGCATCCAGGCCGAGCGCAACGACGGCGCCACCTGGTCCGAGGTCGAGGACGACATCTTCTCCGACGAGTTCCTGCTGACCCGCCCGCTGCTCGAGGCCATCCGGGCCGAGGACCCGGTGGTGCTGCTGATCGACGAGGTCGACCGGGTCGAGGTCGAGACCGAGGCGCTGCTGCTGGAGATCCTGTCGGACTACCAGGTGTCGATCCCCGAGCTGGGCACCGTCACCGCCCGCCAGGTGCCGCTGGTGTTCCTCACCTCCAACAACACCCGCGAGCTGTCCGAGGCGCTCAAGCGGCGGTGCCTGTTCCTCCACGTCGACTACCCGGACCTCGACCGCGAGCGCGAGATCGTGCTGGCGAAGGTCCCGGGGATCACCGAGAGCCTGGCCGACCAGGTGGCCCGCATCGTGCGCTCCATCCGCCAGCTCGAGCTGAAGAAGCCGCCGTCGGTGTCCGAGACGCTGGACTGGGCCCGCACGCTGCTGCTGCTGGGAGTCGAGCAGGTCGACGCGGCCATGGCCACCGGCACCGCCAACATCCTCCTCAAGTACCAGAGCGACATCGCCAAGGCGACCAAGGAGCTGGAGCAGGACACCGCGCTGAACGGCGGCGCGGCGGCGGGCGCCGGCGCCAAGCCGTGGCAGCGCAATGCCTGACGCACCGGCCGGCGGCAACGGCGCCGACCCGCCCGTGTCGTCCAACGGCGGCGCCGACCCTGGCATCACCGCCGGTCGCCACCACGCTTTCTCGCCCGAGGGCGCGGCGGCCGCCCTCGACTCCCGGCGGGCCGGCGATGGCGTGCCCGACCGGCCGCGGCCCCGCACGGCCGACGAGACCGGCCGCCGCCTGGCCGAGATCGGCTCGGGCGTCGCGCTGACCGAGCTGCTGTCCGGCTTCATCGTCGAGCTGCGCACCGCGGGCCTGCCCGTGAGCCTGACCGAGAACCTGGACGCCATGGCGGCCATCCAGCACATCCCCCTCGACGACCGCGATGCCTTCAAGTACGCGCTGGGGGCCACGCTGGTGAAGAACGCCTCGCACTGGCGGGTGTTCGAGACGGTGTTCGAGGTGTACTTCTCGCTGCGGGGGCGCGAGTACGCCCTCACCGACGAGCAGGCCCAGGCCATGGCCGACCTGGACGAGCTCATGGGCGAGATGGAGGGCCAGGAGGGCGAGCAACGCGGCGGGGGTGGGGGCGGCGAGCAGCTCACGCCCGAGGAGCTCGCCGAGATGCTGTTCAAGGCCCTGGCCCAGGGCAACGAGGCCATGCTCAAGGCCCTGGCCCGCCAGGCCGTGCGCCGCTATGCGGGCATGGAGCCGGGCCGGCCGGTGGGCGGCACCTACTACCTGTACCGCACGCTGCGGAACCTGGACCTCGACGGCGTGCTCGACAAGCTCATGCAGCAGGCCCGCGAGCAGGCGGGCGAGCTGACCCCGCTGGAGGAGCGGCTGGAGCGCGACGAGTACGAGGCGCGCATCGAGCAGCTCCGCAAGGAGATCGAGGCCGAGATCCGCCGGCGTCTGGTGGCCGACCGGGGTGTGGAGGCCATGGCCCGCACGCTGCGTAAACCGCTGCCCGAGGACGTCGACTTCATGCACGCCAGCCGCGAGGAGATGGCCGCCTTGCGCAAGGCCATCTACCCGCTCACCCGCAAGCTGGCCGTGCGCCTGGCTCGCAAGCGCCGCCACGGGCGCAAGGGCCCGCTCGACTTCCGCTCCACCGTGCGCCACTCGCTGTCCACCGGCGGAGTGCCCATCGAGCCCCGGTTCCGTTACCCGCGGCCCTCCAAGCCCGAGATCTTCGTGGTGGCCGACATCTCCGGATCGGTGGCGGCCTTCGCCCGCTTCACGCTGCACCTCGTCTACGCCATCTCGAACCAGTTCTCCAAGGTGCGGTCGTTCGTGTTCATCGACGGCATCGACGAGGTCACCCGCATGTTCGAGGGCGTCGAGGACATCGGGGAGGCGGTCCACCGGGTCAACACCGAGGCTGACGTGATCTGGGTCGACGGCCACAGCGACTACGGCCACGCCTTCGAGATCTTCTGGCAGCGCTACGGCAAGGACGTGGGGCCCAAGACGACCCTGCTGCTCTTGGGGGACGCGCGCAACAACTACCATGCCACCCAGTCGTGGGTGGTCAGGGAGATGCAACACCGGGCTCGCCACGTCTACTGGCTCAACCCCGAGCCACGCAGCTACTGGGATACGGGCGACTCGATCATCGGTGAATATGCCGTGCACTGCGACGGCGTGTTCGAGTGCCGTAATCTCCGCCAACTCGAACGGTTCGTCGACCACCTGGTGTGACCACATGAGCTCATGGGATCCCCCGCCCGACTCAGGCGGCTATCCGCCTACCCCCCCGCCTCCGGGCGGCGCCTACCCTCCTGGCCCGACCGATGGCTACCCGCCGTCCCCGCCTCCCGGTGGGGGCTACCCGCCGTCCCCGCCCCCCGGTGGGGGCTACCCGTCGGCCCCGCCCCCGGGCGGCTTCCCCTCGGCCCCTCCGCCGTCGGGCGGACGCCGCGGCCGTGGCCGCGGCCTGATCATCGGGCTGGTGATCGCCGGTGTGGTCGCCGTGGTCGGCATCGGGGCCGTCGCCATCTTCGCGCCCGACGACGCCGAGCGTGACGAGGGCGGCGACATCGTCGAGGGCGGCCAGGTCTCCGTGTTCGACCTGTCCGAGGGCGACTGCTGGAACAACGTCCCCGACGCGGGCGAGGAGACCGAGACCGTGGATGCGGTGCCTTGCACCGAGGCCCACGAGAGCGAGGTCTTCGCGGTCTTCGACGTCGACCTGGGTGAGGAGTGGCCCGGCCTGGACGCCGTCACGGCCGAGGCCGAGACGCAGTGTGTGCAGCGGTTCGAGGGCTTCGTGGGCCTGACCTACGACCAGTCGGCGCTGAACCTCTTCTACTTCAATCCCATCGAGGAGTCCTGGAACGAGCTCAACGACCGTGAGGTGGTGTGCGTGGTGCTCGACCCGACGGCTCCCGACGGGCGGACCACGGGCTCCTTGCAGGGCGCGGCCCGCTGAACGACACGCCGGTGCGCGGCGCCTCCGGGGCGCCGCGCAATAAGGGTGCTGGCCGCACCACCCAGCGTCCGGTTTGTATCTACCCGACCGCCATCCGCCTCTCCTCTCTGTTGCGCCAAGGCGCCTGCAAGCGGGCTACGAGGGCGCGGGATCAGGGTGAACAGCATGGCGACGACCACGGCGACGGTCACCGGGCGCGGACCCGGGCAGAGCGGGGGAGAGCCCTCGGCCCTGGCGCGCCACGTCGTCATCGTCCACAGCGACATGGTCTCGTCCACCGAGCTGGTCGAGGCGGCCGGCCCCCGCTACCCGCAGTTGCTGGCCCGGCACCGGGCCCTGATCGGCATGGCGGTCGAGCGTGTGGGCGGCCGCTTCCTGGCCCATGCCGGCGACGGCACCCTGGCCCTGTTCGACGATCCCCGCGACGCAGTGGCGGCCGCGGTCGACGCGCAGCGGGCGCTGGGCGACGAGCCCTGGCCCGGCGGCCTGGCGCCCCGGGTGCGCATGGGCGTGCACGCGGGCGAGGTCTACGACCTGGACGGCGAGCCCGTCGGCCTGGCGGTGAACCTCGGCGCCCGCATCATGGCGCTGGCCGCCGGCGGCCAGGTGGTGGTGTCCGACGCCGTGGCCCGGGCCGTGGCGGGCGGGGGCGTCCCCCGGGTGGCGGACGCGGGCTGGCACCAGGTCCGCAACCACGCGGGCCCGGTCCACCTCCACCAGGTGGTGGCGGACGGACTGACCGTGGTGGTCCCCCCTCCCGTAGGGGTCACGCTGGTGGGCGTCGCCTGATTCCCCAGGTTGTGGAAGCGGTTCCATTGACAGGCTGATCGCTGTCACTTATGTTGCCGTCAAGTCGTGGAAGCGGTTCCACGAAGCTTGGTGGCGACAACGGGGAAGGGGGCCGGTGGTCACTATCGCGGACGTTGCATCGCACGCGGGCGTGGGCGCCGGCACCGTGTCCCGGGTGCTGAACGACAGCCCGCGCGTCAGCGAGCGCACCCGCGCCCGGGTGCTGGCTGCCATCGAGCTGCTCGACTACCGACCGAACCCGCTGGCCCGGGGCCTGTCCCGGGGACGGTGCCAGACCCTCGGCGTCGTGGTGCCGTTCTTCACCCACGCCTCGGCCGTCGAGCGTCTGCGCGGCGTGGTGGCCGCGCTGGACGGCAGCCGCTACGACCTCGTGCTGTTCAACGTCGAGTCGCCGGTCCACCGGGACGAGCACTTCGCCACGCTCACCCGGCGGGACCGGGCCGACGGCCTGCTCGTCATGTCGCTGCCGCCACCCGCCCGCAGCCTGGTCCGGCTGGCCGACGCGGGCGTTCCCGTCGTGCTGCTCGACAGCCACGGCCCCGGGGTGCCCGTCGTCGTCACCGACGACGTCGAGGGCGGCCGCCTCGCCACCCGCCACCTCATCGACCTGGGCCACGAGCACATCGCCTTCATCGGCGACGATCCCGACAACCCGCTCGGCTTCACCTCCAGCGGCGCCCGGGAGCGGGGCTACCGCGAGACCATGGAGGAGGCCGGGCTGAAGGTCGGCCCGGGCGACGTCCGCCACGGCCCCCACGTGCGGACCGTGGCCCGCCATCTCGCCGAGGACCTGCTGGCGGGCAAGGACCGGCCCACCGCCGTGTTCGCGGCCTCGGACACCCAGGCCCTCGGCGTGCTGGAAGCGGCCCGGGCCCGGGGTATCGACGTCCCCGACGATCTGTCCGTCGTAGGCTTCGACGACGTCGAGGTGTCGAGCTACGCGGGGTTGACCACCGTGCGCCAGCCGCTTTTCGAGAGCGGTCGGCGCGCCGCCGAGTTGCTGCTCGAGTCGCTCGCCGCCAGTGAGCCGCTGGGGGAGGCCGAACACCGGCTCGATCTCGAGCTGGTCGTCCGCTCGACCACTGCGCCGCCGAAGGGAGAGCAATGAGTGAAATAGTTCTTGAGGACGTCTGGAAGGTGTTCCGCGGCGGGGTCGAGGCCGTCAAGTCCTTCGACCTCGAGATCGCCGACGGCGAGTTCGTCGTGCTGGTCGGTCCGTCGGGCTGCGGCAAGACCACCGTCCTGCGCATGGTGGCGGGGCTGGAGCGCATCTCCAAGGGCTCCATCCGCATCGGCGACAAGGTCGTCAACGAGGTGCCGCCCAAGGAGCGGGACATCGCCATGGTGTTCCAGAACTACGCGCTGTACCCGCACATGAGCGTGTACGACAACATGGCCTTCGGGCTCAAGCTCCAGAAGGTCCCCCGCACCGAGATCGAGGAGCGGGTGCGCGAGGCGGCCCGCATCCTCGATCTGGACGAGTACCTCAAGCGCAAGCCGGCCGCGCTGTCCGGTGGCCAGCGCCAGCGCGTGGCCATGGGCCGTGCCATCGTGCGCCACCCGCAGGCGTTCCTCATGGACGAGCCGCTGTCCAACCTCGACGCCAAGCTGCGCGTGCAGACCCGCACCGAGATCTCCCGTCTCCAGCACGAGCTGGGAGTCACCACCATCTACGTCACCCACGACCAGGTCGAGGCGATGACGATGGGTGATCGAGTGGCCGTCATGCGCAAGGGGGTCCTCCAGCAGGTGGACATCCCCGAGACCCTCTACGACCGCCCGGTCAACCTGTTCGTGGCCGGGTTCATCGGGTCGCCGGCCATGAACCTGCTGGAGGCCACCCTGCAGCCGGGAGACGACGGCGCGCTGGTGGTCGAGCTGGGCGACACCCGGCTGCCGGTGCCCGCCGAGATCGTGGCCCAGCGCCCGGGCCTGCGGGCGTATTCCGGCCGCCCGATCATCCTCGGCATCCGGCCCGAGGACATCGAGGACGCCTCCCTGATGGCGGACGCCCCGCCCGAGCGGCGCATCCGGTCCACCGTCGACCTGCGCGAGGCGCTCGGCTCCGACGTGCTCGTCCACTTCACGATGGACGCCGCCCCCGCGGTCACCGACGACGTCGTCGAGCTGGCCCTCGACGCGGGCCACGCGGGCGACGAGGCCGCCCAGCGCGTGGCCGCCGACCAGGCGCACCTCATCGCCCGCCTCAACCCGCGCACCCGGGCGGCCAACGGCGAGCCCATCGAGCTCGAGGTCGACACCCGCCGCATGCACTACTTCGACCCCGAGGCGGGCTCGGCGATCTACGACGAGTCCCCGACCGAAGCACCCCAAGCAGTCACCACAACGACCCCGACAGACAGTAACGACAGCTAAGGAGACCACCATGCGATACCGGCGATTGTTGGCAGTGCCAGCCGTCGCGCTGTTGTTGGCCGCCGCCTGCGGCGGCGACGACGACGACGATGACGGAGGTGCCGCGCCGAGCGAGGGCCAGGAGGAGAACACCGGCACCGTCAACCTGATGAGCGCCGGCGAGCCCGAGGAAGTCGAGGCCTACCAGCAGATCTTCGACGACCTCATCAACTCCGAGACCGACTACGACGTCGAGATCGAGTCGGTGGGCGACTTCGAGGAGCAGTTCCAGATCCGTGCCGAGGGCGGCAACCTCGACGTGGCGGCCGTGCCGCAGCCGGGCGCCATCCCGGACCTGGTCGACTCGGGCTCGATCGTCGCTCTCGAGGACATGGGCTTCGACATCGACGAGCTCAACGACACGCTCGGCGAGTCGTTCGTGGCCCTCGGCGAGTACAAGGGCAAGCACTACGGCCTGCCGACCAACATCAACCTCAAGAGCATGGTCTGGTACCCGAAGGACGACTTCGACGCCGCCGGCTACACGGTCCCCGAGACTTGGGAC
>Ga0111539_10007014_pt1 | contig 14455 bp, 16 predicted proteins | sample RhiMethybrSRZTD1_FD_79667 | JGI IMG/M metagenome (GOLD analysis project Ga0111539, IMG submission 79667) | Populus rhizosphere microbial communities from Tennessee, USA - Rhizosphere MetaG P. TD hybrid SRZTD1 (version 2) (version 2) | ecosystem: Host-associated > Plants > Roots > Rhizosphere >...
GGTGACGCGTGACAGCGTGTTCGGTCACGCGGCGGTCGAGGAGGTGCTCTCGGTCGCCGCGGCATCGCCCTTCGATCCCGCGACGATCGAGGACTTCAGCTCGCGTGGCCCGGCGACCGTCTTCTTCCCGCGGCGCGAGGTCCGGCTCGTCCCGCGCCTCGCCGCGATAGACGGCGTCGAGACGGCCGTCGGACGGAGCGGGTTCTTCGCGAATCCCTTCTTCGGGACGTCCGCGGCGGCGCCGCACGTCGCGGCCTGCGCGGCGCTCGTGCTGGGGACGGGAGTGCCCGCCGCCGAGGCGACCGCGGCGCTCGTTGCGGCGGCGCTCGACGTCGGGAGCGACGGGACCGACCTCGCCGCGGGTTCGGGACTCCTCGATTGCGCCGCCGCGGCGCGCCTGGCGTCGGGCACCGGAGTCGCGCCGGCGATCTCCAACGTTCGGACGTCGTTCTTGCCGACGGCCGCCGTCGTGGTCTCGGGCGACGGCGTCGATCCCGACGCCGACGCGCGCCGGGTGATCGTGCGGGTGTTCGACGCCGTCGGCGTCGAATTGGCGCGCGAGGAGCAGCGCCTGTCGCCGTCGGGCCCGCAGTTCGAGCTGAGCGCGAGCCTCCGCGGCACGACACTCGCCGCTGCCCGCGAGGTCGTCGTCGAGGCGGCCGACGCCACCGGGCGCAGCAGCGTGCCCGCGCGCGCGGCGCTCGCGTGCCCCGCCGACGGCTCGCTCGGCGACTCGTTCTGCGCGCTCGGTGACCTGCTCGCGCGCCTACCGGGACTCCCGGCCCGCGCCCGCGTCCATCTCGCGCGCGACGCGCAGGCCGCGGCGCGCGCCCTCGTCCGCGCGGGTGGGACGACGAGCGCGTCGGTCGCCCGCCGCTTCCTCCGCCGCGTCGAGAAGCGGCTCGCGCGCTTCGCGCGGCGCGCACGTGCGGTGCGCGCCGACCCCGGGGCCGTCGCAGCGCTGGCGGCCGAGGCGCTGAGCCTCCGGGACCGCGTGCGCGTGCTGAGCCAGACGTTCACGGCCGCGTAACGCGGCCGTAAGAGCGGAACGGTAGTCGCGCCCGATCAAGGGCATGACAGGGAATCGCGGACCGGCTACTGTCGGCCGGTGCGTCTCGCGGCCATCGACGTCGGCTCGAACTCGGTTCACATGGTCATCGCGGACGTGACCGGGGACGGGCACGTCCAAGTCGTCGACCGGGTGAAGGAGATGGTCCGTTTGGGGCGCCGCTCGTTCATGACCGGTCGGCTGGCACCGCCGGCCATGGATCTCGCGGCGCACGCGCTCGGCACGTTCGCCCGGCTGGCCCGTGTGCGGGGCGTGAAACGGCTCCGCGCCGTCGCCACGAGCGCCGTGCGCGAGGCCCGAAACGGCGCCTCGTTCGTGCAGCGGCTTCGGCGCGAGACGGGGCTCGCCGTGCGCGTCATCTCCGGCCCGGACGAGGCGCGGCTCATCTTCAGGGCCGCGCGCCACGCGGTGGGCCTCGAAGGCGGTCCCCACCTCCTGGTCGACGTCGGCGGCGGCAGCGTCGAGCTGGTGCTCGTGCAGGACGGCCGGCCGCTCTGGATGCGGAGCGTGCCCCTCGGCGTGGCGCGGCTCACCGAGCGCTTCCTCGAAGACGACCCGCCGACGCGCGGCCAGGTCCGCCGGCTCGAGGCGCACATCGAGAAGGCGATCGGCCCGCTCCTCAACCGCGCGCGCCATGCCGGCGTCGTGCGCGCCGTCGGCACGTCGGGGACGATAAACACGCTCGTCGCCATGGCGCGGGCGCGCCGCGGCGAGGATCCCGCGAGGCTCCATGGCGCCACGGCCACGACGGTCGAGATCGAGCGACTGCGACGACGGATCCTCGGAGCCTCGGCCACGCAGCGCGCGGACCTGCCGGGCATGGACGCGAAGCGCGTCGACCTCATGCCCGCGGCGGCGGTGCTCGTGGAGACGATCCTCCGGCGGGCGGGCGCGAGCGAGCTGATCGCCTGCACCTGGGCGCTCCGTGAGGGGCTGCTCCTCGACCTCGTGCGCGGCGGCGAGCGCCGCCGGGCCTGGCGTGACGCTCGCCGGCGGTCGGTCCAGGCCCTGGCCGCGAAGTTCGCGGGCGAGAACGGGCACGGCCAGCAGGTCGCGCGCATCGCGCTCGCGCTGTTCGACGCCAGCGCCGGCGTGCTCCGCCTCCGGAGCTCGTCGCGCGAGATCCTCGAGTACGCGGCGCTCCTCCATGACATCGGCCACGCGATCGACCACGACCGCCACCACCGCCACACGTACTACCTCATCCGGAACGCCGAGCTCCTCGGCTTCGAGCCGGGCGAGGTCGAGATGATCGCCTACCTTTCGCGCGCCCATCGCAAGCAGAGCCCGAAGCTCAGCGATCCGGAGGTCCGTTCTCTGCGCGCTGCGCATCGGAAGCAGATCCGCGGCCTCGCGGCCATCCTGCGGCTCGCCGACGGGCTCGACCGCACGCATTTCCGGGCCGTCCGCGGGCTCGCCGCCGAGCTGAGCGACGACCGTCTGCTCGTCCGCATCGACGGCGCGGGGGGCGACGTCGATCTCGAGCTCTGGGCGGGGGAGCGGCGCGCGGAACTGCTGTCGCGGCTCCTCGGGCGCCCGGTCGTGATCCGCGAAGAAGACCTCCGGACGGAGGTCATGCGCGTCGCCGTGGGATCGGGACGGCGCGCATGAGGCCGCTTCCCGGCAGCCGCCTCCACGATCCGCATCCGTATCCGGGCCGGCTCATCACCGTCGAGGGTATCGACGGCTCCGGCAAGTCGACGCAGCTTCTGCTCCTCGAGCGCTGGCTGGCGTCGCGCGGCTATCGCGTGCACTTCACGGAGTGGAATTCGTCTCGGCTGGTCCGTCGCTCGATGAAGCGCGGCAAGAAGAAAGACCTGCTGACGCCGACGACGTTCAGCATTCTCCACGCCGTCGACTTCGCCGACCGCCTCACGTACGAGATCATCCCCCCGCTCAAGGCGGGGATGATCGTCCTCGCCGATCGCTATGTGTACACGGCGTTCGGCCGCGACGTCGCCCGCGGCGTGGACGCGCGCTGGGTCCGCGCCGTCTACAGCTTCGCCCCGCGGCCCGACCTGGCGCTCTACTTCCGGGTGCCGATCGACATCTCGCTGGAGCGGCTCCTCGCCGGGCGGACGAAGCTCAAGTACCACGAGGCGGGCATGGACGTCGGCCTGGCCACCGATCCGGCCGAGAGCTTCCGCCTCTTCCAGAGCCGCGTGCTCGACATATACGATCAGCTGACGGTGCAGTTCGGACTCCGAGTGGTCGACGCGACGGGCGACATCCCGAGCCAGCAGAAGACCGTGCGCCGCATGGTGCACGAGGTGCTGCGGGGCTATCAGGGCCCGCGCGGGAGCGAGCGTGCCGCGGAGCGGTAGAAAGTCGAAGAGCTGGTACGGGCACGGGCTCCCGTACCTGAAGGTCGGCTCGCTCCCGGGCCATCTCATCGTGATCGAGGGCACCGACGGCGTCGGGCGCTCGACGCAGATCGAGCTGCTGCGCCCCTGGCTGGAGCTGCAGGGTCACGCCGTCAGCAACACCGGCTGGACCCGCTCGCCGCTCCTCTCCGACACGATCAACGAGGCGAAGGCCGGGCACGAGCTGACCGTCCTCACGTTCAGCCTGCTCTACGCCGCCGACTTCGCCGACCGCCTCGAGCACCAGATCATCCCGGCGCTGCGGGCCGGCTTCATCGTCATCGCCGACCGCTACATGTACACGGCGTTCGCGCGGAACATGGTCATGGGCGCGGATCCGGCCTGGACGCGCGAACTCTTCGGCTTCGCCCTCGTGCCCGACCTCGTCCTCTATCTCGAGATCGACGTCGAGACGCTCGTCCCGCGCGTGCTCGAGGGGAAGGGCATGGACTACTGGGAGTCCGGCATGCACCTCGCCCTCGGGAGCGACATCTTCGATTCTTTTGGGCGCTACCAAGGCCGCTTGATCGAGGAGTACAACGCGCTCGCGCGCGAGTTCGGCTTCGTCGCGGTCGACGCGCGGAGCCCCGTCGACGAGATCCAGGCGAGCCTCAGGACCGAGATCGCGCGCTACCTCGGCACCGCGAGTGCGCGTCCGCGGCCGGCGCCGCCGCCGACACCCGTGCGCATGCACGCCCGCGCGAACGCGCGCGCCCGGCGAGGGCGCTGACGTGGCCGCCGCGCCCGCGATCGCGCGTCCCGTCGGGGTGATTCTCTCGCCCGACGACGGCGCCGCGCTCGCGGCGCGCGTCGTCGTGCGCTTCCATCTCCGCGCGTTCGCGCGCCAGGAGCAGCCGGCTCGCGCGGGCGACATCGAGGGGCTGCACGAGCTCCGCGTCGCCACACGGCGCCTGCGCGCTGCGCTCCGGTTCTTCGCGCCCGTGCTGCCGGCCAAGTTCGTCGAGAACATGCGGCGCGAGGTCAAGTGGCTCGCCTCCGCCATCGGCGCGGTCCGGGAACTCGACGTGCTCGGCCAGATCGTGAACGCGCGGGCGCCGCGCCTCGAGCCCGACGTGCGGAGCGCGCTCGGGCCCGTCGCGGTCTACATCCACGATCGCCGCGCCGCCGCACACGACGCCCTCATCGCGGCACTCGACTCGACCCGCTGCCGCCGCCTCCTCGACCGGCTGGCCAGCTTCGCCGACTCCATGCCGCCCCGGCGCACGGAGGATACGCTCGGCGCCGTCGCCCCGTCGCTCCTTCGTCCGCTCCTCCGCGCCGTGCTGTCGGCCGGGCGCAGCATCGGCGACGATCCGAATCCCGACGCGCTGCACCGCCTCCGCGTGCGCGGGAAGCGCCTGCGCTACGCGCTGGAGACGCTCCGCGGGCTCGGCGGCAAGAACGTCGGCAAGATGCTCCGGCGCCTGACGGCGCTGCAGGATCTGATCGGCGATCACCAGGATGCGGTCACGGCGATGAAACGCCTGCGTACCTACGCGGAAACGGCCGACGTCCCGCCCGCCACGCTCCTCGCGGTGGGCGCGATCGTCGAGGGCTTCAGCCGGCGCGCGGTAAAGCTCCGGCGGCGTTTCCCCGAGACGTGGCGGCGGCTCGACCGGAGCCGGCTCCGCACGGGCCTCCAGGCCGAGCTCGGCAGGCGGCGTCCGCGCCGCCGCTCGGCGGCGCCGCGCCTCCGCGCCGTGGGCTCATGATCCTCTACATCCTGCGTCACGGGATCGCGGAGGACGAGGCGCCCAAGGGCGACGATCGCGCGCGCCGGCTCACGTCGCGCGGCCGCGCCAGGATGCGTGCGGCCGCGGCCGGGATGCGCCGCCTCGGACTCCGCTTCGACGCGCTCCTCACGAGCCCGCTCGTCCGCGCCGTCGAGACGGCGGCGGTCGTCGCCGAGGTCTACGGCGGCAAGCCGGCCCCGCAGGAGCTACCCGCGCTCGCCGCCGGCACTCCGCCTCCCGAGACTGCGCGCGCGCTCCGGCCCTTCGCCCGCCAGGAGCACGTGATGATCGTCGGCCACGAGCCGGGCCTGAGCGGCCTCGCGTCGCTCCTCCTCGCCGGCTCGCCGACCGCGGTGTCGATCGAGCTCAAGAAGGGCGGGCTGATCGCCCTCGACACCGGGCAGCTGCTCCGCGCCAGCGGCGGCGCCGCGACCGGCGCCACGCTCCTGTGGCAGGCGACGCCACGCCAGCTCCGGCGCATGCGCTAGCAAGCTGACCCGAGACTTCGTCTCGGGTCAGGGGGCGAGAGTTCTGCGGCACGGAAGTTGGGCGGGAGTCGTGCCGCGGTCGGCAAAGCCGCCGCGGCAAGCAAACGGGACCGACGGCACGGGATCTACGCAGGACCCGCGTCGGAGTCCTGGGTCAGCCTCCAAGCCCGGCTAATGGGGCTCTTCGGGTGCCGGAGGCGGGGCGCCTTCGGTGCTCCGCCGCTGCTCCTGCGCGAGGCCCTCGTCGGGACGGATCGTGATGTCCACGCGCCGGTTCGTCGCGCGGCCGGTGGCGGTGTCGTTGCCGGCGACGGGCTTCCGCTCGCCCTCGCCACGCGTGGTGATGCGCGAGCCGTCGACGCCGGCCTTCACGAGGTTGTCGCGGACCGACTGCGCGCGCCGTTCGGACAGATCCTCGTTGAAGCTCTCGGTGCCGCGGTTATCCGTATGGCCGGTGACCTCGACATACGTGCGCGGGTAGCGCTGCAGGACCTCGGCGATCTGGAGGAGCTTCGTATCCGCGCCCGCCTGCAGGCGGGCGCTGCCGCTCTCGAAGAGGACGTCGCTCGACAGTGACGCGCGCAGCGTGTCGCCCTCGCGCTCGATGCGGTCCTGATTGGCGAGGACCTTCTCCATGTCGCGCTTCTGGCGGTCCATGTAGTTGCCGATGAGGCCGCCGCCGAGCGCGCCGACCGCCGCGCCGACCGCGGCACCCTTCCAGGCGCCCTCGCCGCCGCCGAGGGCCGCGCCGATGGCGGCGCCGGCCGCGGCGCCGGCCCCCGTGCCATAGACGGCGCCTTTCGTCGTCCCGCTGCGCTCGCCCCACCACGCACAGCCCGGCACGATCGTGACGAGCAACGCCGCCACTACCACCACCACCACCCGACTCCGCCGCATCATGTCTCCTAGCGACCGTCGTCTTCAGTCGTCTCGCCGTCGCCGTCCACTTCGTCTACGTCGTCTGCGTCCGCCGCGGGCACGGTACCCGGCGGCGGGTCGATGCCCACCGCCTGGCTCCAGTCGATGTCGTCGTCCTCGCCGGCGGGCTTCTCCTGCCGCTCCTTCTTGCGGGCCTCCTTGGCCTCGTGCTTCGCCTTGCGCTGAAGCTCCTTCGCTCGCTTGGTTGAGCGGAATCTCGCCATGCGTGCTCTCCCCGGGACCACTCATGCGGCCCGCTCGAAAACACTATCAGGCGACCTTTTGCGAGTCCACGCACCGCGCATGCGACGACCATGGACGCGTCGCGCTTGACACTGCAGGCGCGTGCTGCGACGCCACACGATTCGTGGCAGTGGAGCGGCAGCGCCCAGACGCGGTGACGGTTGCGACGCCGGGAGTGTTTCACGGCTGGTGGATCGTCCTCGTCACGTTCGTCTGCAATGCGGTGAACACCGGGCTCGTCTTCTACGGGTGGGGGATATTCCTGACGCCGCTCGCGGCGGAGTTCGGCGGCCGCGGGCGCGTCGCCGGCGCCTACTCGACGATGCAGCTCGCCTCGTCGTGCTACGGGCTCGTGATCGGTCGCCTCGTCGACCGCCACGGCGCGCGGATCGTCAGCGTCGCCGGCGCCTGCGCGCTCGCCTCGGGCTTCCTCCTCCTGTCCCAGGCCGGCTCGCTGCTCGCCGTCTACGCCTGCCTCGCCGTCCCGGTCGCGATCGGGGCCACCTGCCTCGGGCCGCTCACGAGCAACACCGCCGTGGCGCGCTGGTTCGTCCGCCGCCGCGGGCAGGCGCTCGGCTTCTCGACGGCGGGAATCTCGGCGGGCGGCATCGTCTTCGCGCCCCTGATGCAGTACCTCGTCGGACGCATCGGCTGGCGCGGCGCGTTCGCCGTGGCGGCGGGGATCGTGGTCGTCCTCGTGATCCCGCTCGTGCTGGCGTTCATGCGCCACGATCCGGCGGACATGGGCCTCGAGCCCGACGGCGCGCGCGCCGGCGGCGCGACGGCCGGTGAGAAGGTGAATCTCCAGCGTGAGCTCGAACGCTCGGTGCGGCCGGAGGCTGCCGTGCGGCAGACGAGCTTCTGGCTCCTCGCGGCGTCGTTCGGGCTGACGTTCGCGGGGCTCTCTGCGGTGCTCCTCTATCAGGTGCCGCTGCTCATCGACCGCGGCATCGACGACGCCCACGCCGCGTTCGTCCTCGGAGCGACGGCCGCGATGGGCGTCATCGGGAAGCTCGGCTTCGGCACGCTCCTCGACCGCTTCGACCAGCGGCGCATCGCCTCGATGTGCTTCCTGCTCCAGACGCTGGGCGTGGGGCTCCTCTGGATCGGCACCACGCCGCTGCTCCTCGGGTGCTACGTCGTCCTCTACGGCTATGCGATGGGGGGGAACGCCACGCTTCTCGCGAGCCTGATCGGGCGCACGTTCGGACGCCTGCACTACGGATCGATCGCGGGCCGCATGAGCCCCGTGCTCGTCCTCGCGCCCGTGCTCGGCGTGCCCGCCACGGGCTTCCTCCGCGACGCGACCGGCAGCTACGGCCCGGCGCTCGCCGCCGTGATGGCCATGAGCGCGCTCGCGGCGATCATCGTGACGCGCGTTCGCCTTCCTTAGCAGGCGCGACGAGCAGCGCGATCTCGTCCACCCGGAGCGTGCCGCGCCATGCCGGCGCGGAAGTCGCCGCCCGTGGCGCGTACGAGCGTCGCCTCGACGAGCTTCGCGAGCGGGAGGCGGTACTCGTTGTGCTGCGCCCAGAGCCACGCGAGCGTGACCGTCCGCTCGCCGGTGAAGAGGGGGACGATCTCACCCCACTGGTCCATGTAGGGCGTCCACGACCCGTAGCGCCCCACGAACGTGAGCGCGCCGACGAGCAGCAGGAGCCAGATGCCGACGACGACGCGCATGACCGAGCGCGGGATGATCCGCAGAGCGCCCGCCGGAGTCAACGTATTGGCAGCCCGCGGGCCGCCCGTAGTACAGAGGCGGCATGCGCTTCGGAATCCACGCCGGCCCGCAGGACACCTCCATCGACGAGCTCCGGCGCCTCTGGCGCTTCGCCGACGAGCGCGGCTACGAGTGGTGCTCCGTCTGGGATCACATCGTCTCGGTCTCGGACATCACGAACTTCCGCAAGCCCTCGTTCGAGGGGGTCGCGACGATGGCCGCGCTGGCGAGCGAGACGCGGCGGGTGCGCGTCGGCTGCCTCGTCTTCTGCGTGCTCTTCCGGCCGCCGGGGGTCCTCGCCAAGGCGGCGGTGACCATCGACCACCTGAGCGGCGGCCGCTGCGAGCTCGGCATCGGCGCGGGCTGGAACGAGTTCGAGGCCGCGGCCTTCGGCGTCGACTTCCCGCCCATCAAGGAGCGACTCGATCGGCTCGAGGAGACGGCGCATATCCTGCGCGCGCTCTTCGGCGGCGAGCCGGTCACCTTCGAGGGGAAGCACTACAGCCTCCGCGACGCCATCTGTGACCCGAAGCCGGTGCAGCCCCACCTCCGGCTCTGGATCGGCGGCCAGGGCGAGCGGCGCCTCCTCCGCATCGTCGCCCGCTACGCGGATGCCTGGAACTGCCCGTTCTTCTCGCCCGAGCTCTTCAAGCAGCGCAACGCCACGCTCGACGAGTGGTGCGCGAAGGAGCGGCGCGACCCGTCGGCGATCCTTCGCACCGCGAACCTCGGCCTCGCCATCGGCGCCGACGCCGCGGCCGTCCGCCGCCAGGAAGAGGACCTCCGCCTCCGCTTCGGACCGATGACCGACCTCGTGCGCCCCGGAACGCTGACCGGCACCCCCGCGCAGGTGATCGAGCGCCTGCGCGAGTACGAGGCCGCCGGCGCCGCGTGGACGATCCTCGCGTTGCGCGCCCCGTTCGACTGGGAGGGCCTCGAGCTCTTCACCAGCGAGGTCATGCCAAAGTTCGCATAGCGCGGCCGAACAGACGGTCGTCCCCATTCTCCGCGCGCGCAGCGCGCGGCCGAGCGCAGCGAGCGGGGAGTGGGCCCCCGTCGGGCTTTTGCCCGACGGGGCGAGGGGCGGAGCCCCTCGCAAGAGCACATCACCCCTCGCACGTGCCTGAAACGTGGCGGGAATACGTCACGGTGGCTGGTTTTTGCCGCTCTCGCTTGGGCGGTCGCCGCGTCACGCCACGCGGGACAGCGCGCGGACCGTGGCACGTCGGTTGCTGTCTCCCCGCACCATGCCGGAGAACACGAAAAACCTGATTCGCTCGCTTCGCCAGCAACTGGGGATGACGCAGGAGGAGTTCGCGCACGAGATCGCGGTCACCGTATCGACCGTGAATCGCTGGGAGAACTCTCACGCGGAGCCGTCCAAGCTGGCCTGGAAGGCCATCCGGGAGCTCGGCAAGACCCGCGGCCTTCAGGTGAGCGAGGCGCTCGGCGCCGACTGACGCTGCCGCTCATCCGCGGGGGGCACTTCGTTTCACCCCCCGTTCACAAGCTCTGAGACGATTCAGAGAGCGTGCCGCGCCAGGAAGGCGCGCACGACTGCGAGGAAGCCGGCGGGGTTGTCACCCATGACGGAGTGGCCCGCGCCGGGGACCTCGGCAGTGCTGCTGCCCGGGAGCTCGCGCGTGAACCGCTCCGCCGTCTCCGCCGCCAGGATGTTGCTCTCGCCGCCGCGTACCAGGAGCGTCGGGCAGCGAATGCGCCGCACGTCGTCCCACAGGCGTTCGAGCGCGCTGGTCTCGCCGCCGAACACCGCGGCGTCGAACTTGTAGGTCCAGCGGCCGTCGGGCCGCTGCTTCAGGCCGTGCCGCATGCGCTCGCGGACGTTTTCGAGCGTGCGCCGCGGGTTGAAGGCGTGCGCGCGCTCCGCCGCCTCCTCGATCGACGCGAAGTCCCGCTGCGAGATCTGCGTCTTGATGGCCTCGACGCCGGCGCGCTCGACGCGCGGGGCGATGTCGACGACGACGAGGCCGCGGACGCGCTCCGGATGCGCCGCGGTGAAGCCGATGGCGTTCATGCCGCCGAGGCTGAGCGCGATCAGCGTCGCCGCCGGCCAGCCGCGGTCGTCGAGGAAGGCGCCGACGTCGGCGACGAAGTCGTCGCGCCGGTACACGCTCCCCGGCGCCCAGTCGCTGTCGCCGTGGCCGCGCTGGTCGAGCGCGAGCACGTGATGGTCGCGCGCCAGGTCGGGCGCGACCTCGTCCCAGCTGTGCGCCGTCTGGGCGCCGCCATGGAGGAGGAGGATCGGATCGCGTCCCGCCGTTCCCCAGTCGAGGAAGTGGAACCGGAGCCCGTTCAGGGTCGTCGTGCCGTCGCGCCACGTGGCCATGGCGGTCGCGTAGCGCGGCCGTGGAGGCTGTGTAAAGGGTGCCCGGCGGTGCATTGACCGTCCTCGACGGCGCGGCTATCGCTCGCGCGTGATCTCCGTCGCCGAGGCGCTCGCGCGCGTGCTCGAGGCCACCCCCGTGCTCGACGTCGAGCGGGTGCGGCTCGGCGATGCGCTCGGCCGCGTGGCGGCAGCGGACGTCACCTCGGCGCGCGCCGTTCCCGGGGCGCCGAACTCGGCCATGGACGGCTTCGCCGTACGCCACGCCGACCTGGCGACGACGCCGGCGCGGCTCCGGATCGTGGCGACGGAGCCCGCGGGGACGGTCGTGACGACGGCCGTCCAGCCCGGGACCGCGATCAAGCTGTTCACGGGCTCGGTCGTGCCGGCGGGCGCCGACACCGTCGTCCGCGTCGAGGACACGGCGGAGCGCGACGGTATCGTGGAAGTGAAGGTCGCGCCGTCGCCGGGCGCGAACATCCGCGGGGCGGGCGAGGACGTGCGCCCCGGGCAGGTGGTAGTGGCGGCGGGCGCGGTACTCGGCCCGGCGGACCTCGGGGTGCTCGCATCGGTCGGGTGCGCCAAGGTCGCGGTCCATCGGCGTCCGCGCGTCGCGATCGTCGCCACCGGGAGCGAGCTCGTCGAGGTGGACGTCGAGCCCGGGCCCGGGCAGGTCGTCAACTCGAACGCCTACGCGCTGGCCGGAGCGGTGCGCGAGGCGGGCGGCGAGCCGGTCGTGCAGCCGATCGTCCGCGACCGGCGCGAGGACATCCGCGCCGCGCTCGGCGAGGCGCTCGCGGCCGACGTGCTGCTCACGAGCGGCGGCGTCTCGGTCGGCGAGCTCGACTTCGTCAAGGAGACGCTCGACGCGCTCGGCGTCGAGCGCCTGTTCTGGAAGGTGGCGCAGAAGCCGGGGAAGCCGCTCACCGTCGGGCGGCGCGACGGGCATCTCGTGTTCGGGCTCCCGGGGAATCCGGTCTCCGCCCTCGTCTGCTTCGCGCTCTACGTACGGCCGGCGCTCCGCCGCATGCAAGGGGATCTTCGCGCGCATCTCCCCGTCGTGCAGGCGCGTCTCGCGCAGAAGACCCGGAAGGCGTTCGGGCTCACCGAGTTCGTGCGCGTGCGGCTCGACGAGCGCGACGGCGGCTGGATCGCGACGCCGTACTCGTCGCAGAGCTCCGGCGTGCTGTCGTCTCTCTCCGCGGGGGCCGGGCTCCTCGTCGGACCGGCGGACGTGGACGAGCTCGCGGCGGGCGCGAGCTACCCCGTCGTCGTCGCCGGCGCCGCGGCGCTCGGCCGCGCCGTGCCGCCGTTCTGACGGGCATCGCGTGCCGCCGGCAAAGTTGCTATCGACGCCCCGATGACCCAGTCCGGAGAAGGCGCCGTTTCCCGCGTCGCACTCGGCTTCGCCGAGGTGCGCGGCTTCCGCGCGATCATCTCGCCGTATCTCTTCCGCGGCATGCTGGTCGGCATGGCGATGGTCGCCGTCGCGATGCACCTCCTCACGCGGAGCCGCACGCTCACGTGGCGCTTCGCGAAGGCGCGGGCGCGGACGCTCATGTGGATGCTCGGAGTACGCGCGACGGTCCTCGGCCGCGAGCACATCGCCGGCGGCGGCTCGTTCGTGTTCGTGCCGAACCACCAGAGTCACCTCGACATCCTGCTCCTCCTCGCGCTGCTTCCCGGACGCACGCGCTTCGCGGCGAAGCGCGAGCTCTGGCGCCACCCCGTGATGGCCGCCATCCTCGACACGCTCGGCATGGTGCCCATCGACCGCGAGCGTCCCGAGAGCTCGGTGGAGCTGCTGAACCGCGCGGCGTCGTCCGGCGACTCGTTCGTCATCTTCCCCGAGGGCACGCGGAGCCGCGACGGCCAGCTGCTGCCCTTCAAGAAGGGGGCGTTCGTCCTGGCGATCGCGGCCGGCCTGCCGGTGGTCCCGGTCACGATGCGCGGCACGCGCCGCCTGATGCCGCGCGGCAGCCGCATGACGGTCGTCCCGGGCGACGTGGAGATCGTCATCGAGGAGCCGATCGCGACGGCGGGTCTCGGCTACGAAGACCGGGAGGCGCTCGCCGCGCAGGTGCGTGCGGCGATCGAGCGCCACCACACCGGCTGGTAGCGGACCGCGCGACGGCGACGAGTTGCCCGGAGCCCTAGCTCACCCCGGCGTGCGCTCGAACGTCGCGATCCCCTCGGGCACGTGGTGGTAGGGCTGCTTGTCGACGAGGAAGATCGCCATCTGCGGGCCGTCGAACAGCGACGGATCGTCGAGCGTGCCGACCTTGAGGATGACCATGCCGGGGAGGCCGGACGCGCGCGCGAGGATCTGCGTACCACACTCGGCGCAGAACTCGCGGCTCACCGGCGTCTCGAGGTCCTTCCGGCGAAAGGCCTTGGGCTTCCCCTTCGTGTAGCCGAAGGTGCCCTCGGGCAGCATCATCACCACGTTCGGGTGCCCGCCGGAGAAATACTGGCATTCGCGGCAATGGCACTGCGCTTTGAACACCGGGTCGCCGGTCGACGCGTAACGCAGGGCGCCGCAGTAGCATCCGCCGTCGATCTTCATGTCCGATCCTCCTTGGGCGCGAGACTATAGTCGGTGCCGGAGCTGTCGGAAGGCCCCTTCACCGCGCCGGGCTCGGCAGCGCCACCAGCTCCGTCTCGACCCGCTCCTCCGCCCACCGCACCGCCATCGCGCGGAGCCGCTGCTTCGAGAGCGCATACGCGCGCGTGTCGAGCGACGCGAGCCCGGCCGCCGCCGTCCGTGCCGCGTCGATCACCTGATCGGCGGGCACCACGTCCGTGACCATGCCGCGCTCCTTCGCCTCCGCCGGCGAGTACGCGCGCGCGTGCAGCAGCGCCTCCGTCTGCCAGCGCGGCGTGATGGCGCCCTGCACGACGGTCAGGATCCACGTCGGCAGCGGGATGCCGATCTGGGTCTCGTTCATCTGCAGCCGAAACGGGCCGTCGGCGACGAAGCGCAGATCGCAGAGATAGGCGAGGAGGGCGCCGCCGGCGACGGCGTGGCCCGTCACCGCGGCGACGGTCGGGATCGGCAGCGTGTAGGCACGCAGCATGATGCGCGGGAAGGCGAGCATGCTCTTCTTGAGCTCGTCCGGTGGGAGCGTCGGCAGGAGCTTCAGGTTGAGCCCCGCGGAGAAGAAGCCGGGCCGTCCCGCGATGACGACGGCGCGCGCGCCGTCCTTCTCCGCCCGGTCGAACGCGGCCGCGAGCCCCTCGAAGAAGGGCAGGGCCATCGCGTTCACCTTGCCGTCGTCGAGGGTGATCTGGGCGATGTTGTCGCGGAGGTCGTAGGAGATCGTATCGGCCATGTCGGGGGAGGTGTCAGCGTCGACGGGCCGAAGCAAGAGGGCTGTCCGGACCGTCGGGCCTCGCCACGCATTCGGACGTTCGCAGCGGGAATCACCGATGGTAAGAGCAGGCTCATGCCGACACTCCTGCGGGGAAGGAACGCCATCGTCACCGGCTCGACCAGCGGTATCGGCCTGGGCATTGCCCGGGCACTGGCTGCGGCCGGCGCCAATTCCTTTACCGGGGCCGCGCTGCCGGTGGA
>Ga0111539_10007015_pt1 | contig 14452 bp, 13 predicted proteins | sample RhiMethybrSRZTD1_FD_79667 | JGI IMG/M metagenome (GOLD analysis project Ga0111539, IMG submission 79667) | Populus rhizosphere microbial communities from Tennessee, USA - Rhizosphere MetaG P. TD hybrid SRZTD1 (version 2) (version 2) | ecosystem: Host-associated > Plants > Roots > Rhizosphere >...
GCCATCCCGAGCTCCACTTGATCCCGAGACTTCGTTTCCAGCGAGCCAGACCCGGCCACCACACCACAAAACCGGTGATCACGGTGACGCTGAAGATGGCGCTGCCGAGGCCATTCCAGAACCGTCCTGGACGATCGAACAACAGCTCGTCGTGCAGTCGAGCGAGCCAGAGCACGAAGTACTCGCCCTCGGTCACCGAGTCGCCGAGATCCGCCCCTGTATAGGGATTGAAGAGACGCTCCTTCTTCGCAGTGCCCTTCTCTGTGCCGCGCTCAACCCAGATTTCGATCGTCGGATTGCGCCGCGAGATGCGATCACCAACGCGCGTCACCTTCCAGCCTGGATACAGACTCTCGGCCCTGGACTGGAGCTGCTCCGTGGTCAGGCGCGTCGCCTTGGGATCGAACGTCGGCCGCGGCGTGGCAAAGAACCGGTCCAGCTCGTTGCGATAGACGAGCGCGCTGCCGGTCACGCTCAACATCACCACGTAGAGGCCCAGAACCAGTCCGGTCCATAGATGAATTTGAAATAGTGCCCTGCGCAGCCACACCCGTTGCGGCTGACGCAGCCAGCGTTGCCAAACCGACATGTGTCCCCTTATTTATGTGCCCCGTGATTTGTACACCAAGTCCGGTGCGCACATCTGCCCGCCTTCGCCTGCGGCTTCGGCGCGCCAGGCTCCTCCTGCACACAGCCACTAAGAATCCCCCCACTGTCGACCGATAAAAGGGCTAATCAGCCCGCAACCGCCCGCCTTCGCCTTACGGCGTCGGCGGGACAGGCTTTCACAGGTGGGCACGGGTTTACGCATGCTCACTCGCGCACTCATCGCCGTTGCCCTGCTGGTCGCCATCTGGCCGGCGTCCGCCGAGGCGCAAATCTACGCGTGGCGCGACGCCAATGGCACCCTGGTTCTTTCAGATCGCGTGATCGATCAGCCGACGGATGTGTATCAGGTCGAAGGCGCACCTCGCTACGTCTCGACGACGCCCGTCGAGTCCCCGTCGGCGCGCGAACTCTACGAACCGTATGTGCTCGAGTACTCGAACCGGCACTCGCTGCGGCCCGAGCTGGTGCGAGCGGTGATTCAGGTCGAATCGGGTTACAACCCGCGAGCGCTCTCGCCCAAAGGCGCGATGGGACTGATGCAGCTCATGCCCGACACCGCGCGAATGCTGGGCGTCCAGCGGCCGTACGATCCCGAACAGAATATCGGCGGTGGCACGCGCTATCTCCGCCTGCTACTCGACAAGTACGCCGGTAGCGAGGAGCTCGCGCTGGCCGCCTACAACGCCGGATCGGGCGCGGTCGATCGTTACGGCAAGCGCATTCCTCCGTATCGCGAGACGCGCGATTACGTGCGGAAGGTGGGCTCCAAGGCTGGCGACGCGGCGTACACGACACGCAAGCTGCGCATTTACAAGACCATCGAAATCGTGGACGGCCGCGTGGTCCCGCGCTATTCCTCGGAGCAACCGCCCTCCGGCACCTTCGAGATCATCACCCGGTAAACTCATCCCGGCACTCGTCCCAATTACTTGGGAGTTGGGCATTGGGAGTGGTTGGGCCTTGGGCGTCGGGCCTTGGGAGTTGACGTAGTATCTCCCCATGCGTCCCGCAGCTATCGCCATCGCGTTGCTCGTCGCCGTGTGGCGCGCGGGCGCGCAAGCGCCGGAGCCGTTGCCCGAAGCGCTGACGCAGATGGTCGAGGCCGAGCGCGCCTTTGCTGCGCGTGCGCTCGTCATCGGCTGGAAAGACGCCTTCCTCGAATACTTCTCCCCGAACGCGGTCGGATTCGCCGACGGTCAGCCCGGATCGGCGCGCGAGCAGATCGCCAAGAGTCCCGATCCGCCAAAGGACCTGCAATTGATCTGGGAGCCGCGCTACGGTGACGTCGCCGCCAGCGGCGAGCTCGGCTATCTCACCGGTCCGGTTCGCAACGTGCGCGCATCACGCGAGGGCGGCAAACCCCGATTTTCGAACTACACGTCAGTGTGGAAGCGGCAGAAGGACGGATCGTTCAAGGTGGTCATGGACGTCGGCATCAATACGCCGAGTGCGGTGACGTTCCCAGCCGGCTTCGTCCGAGCGCCGCACAAGAGCCGCTTCACCGGCGACTACGACGACTCGACGCCGCCGCTCGGTACGGCGGACGAACTGCTGAATAGTGCGTTGAAGACCAGCCAGCTAAGTGCCTATCGGCCGCACCTCGCCGTGGGCGTTCGCTTCCATCGACAGAATCAGATGCCCATCGTCGGGGTGCAGGCTGCGACCAAGTGGCTCGCGTCTCAGCGGGCGGTCTCGAGTGCCGACGCGCGGTTCGCCGAAGTGGCGCGCTCCGGCGATCTCGGCTACACCTGGGGCACGTTCACGATCGCCCCGCGTACGGTGACGGCCGGCGGTCGTGGCCGGTCGCAAACCGTCAATATCCAGGCGGGTTTTTACGTGCGGGTCTGGGTCCGCGAGCGGAGCGGCGCGTGGAAGGTCGCGCTCGACGTGCTACAATAACCCCTTTGTAGGCACGGGAATTTTCACTAGAGAGAGGACCCACGCACTGTGGCCAAGCGTACAAAATCAGCCCTGAAAGCGAATCGACAGAACATCGTCCGCCGCGAGCACAACCGCCAGATGCGTTCGAAGCTGCGCACCGCGCTGAAGGCCATTCGCGCCTCGCTCGACGCCAAGGATTTGTCGGGCGCGAAGACGGCACTCAACAAGACGGTCTCCATCGTGGACAAGATGGCAACCAAGGGCATCATCCACAGCAACACGGCGGGCCGCTACAAGTCACGGCTTTCGGCGCGGCTCGCGAAAGCTAGCGCGTAAAGCGCCGGGCGGGTCTATAAAGCAAGACCCGCCCTACGGCTGTCTATACCCTTCGTCGAGACTCCACGCACATTTCGACAACCAGCCTCTCAAGCAGGATTCTGGAGTCGCCGCCGGACGACTTCAGCGCGATGTCGGTGCGGAACAGCGCGTCCATCGCCGGCCGGAGCCGCGGCCCCGACAACTTCTCCGCGGCGATCCTGATCTGACCCAGGATCTTCACCGCGACATCCCCGCTCTCGAACGCGAGCCCCAGCTGGCGAATCGCCTCACGCACATCGTTGCGCTGAATCGCATTGGCAATGCCCCAATCGGCCTGAGCCTCCGGTCCCGCCGACACTGACTGCCGCACATCGTCGACCGTAATGCTCGGCTGGCCTATGGCGTACAGCGTGAGGCGTTCGAAGCCCGCACGCAGACGCACGATGTCCAGCCCGGCCCGCGCCACGAGCTCGGCGATCGCGGCAGGCTCGAACGTCACCTTCTCGCGCGCCGCGCGCGTCTTCACCCAGTTCTGCGCCTCGGCCGCGCTTTCGATGGTGCCACAGTCCACGACGTGCGCCACTTTCAGCAGCAGCTGCACGGCCCGTCGTCGTCGATCGATCGGACCGCACACGAACACAATCGTCGCGTGCGACGGCGGGTCCTTGATGAACTCTTCGAGACGCTCCTGCTCTGCCTCGGACGCCTTGCTCTCCCGCTTCGGGATGAGGAGCTTCTCCGCCTCGGCGACGACGACGACGCGGCGAGGCGCCATCATGGGCAGCGTGCTTGCGGCGTCGATGAGGGCGTCCACCTTCGTCTCGCCGCCGTATATCCGCTCGACGTTGAACGCGCGCAGGTCCTCCTCGACCATCTCGGCAAACTCCGCGGCGACGGAGGACTTTTCGAGATCGTCGGCACCGACCAGCATGTAAAGCGGATCGGTCTCGCCGGCGGCCAACTGCTTACGGAGAATTGTCGCTGTAAGTACCGGCATCTAGTGGTACGCATCCGCAGCGGATGTTTGAGTCACAACCGGGCTCCGGCTCAGGTCGGACGGCCGCGACAACGGAGCGGCCGGAAGGAGTTGCGAGGGACGCACCTAAAACGCCTCGAGGATCGCCGTGACGACCGTACGAGCGACGTCAGTGGCGATGCGATCGAAGGAGCTGCGCTCCTGATCGAGGAACGCGCCGGCGTCGATGACATTGCTGGCGCTGCGCGACGTGAGCTCGGACTCCTCGCGGAACGTCAGCGCATCATTCGACCACAGCACCATGTTGGTACGGGTATCCGTGAGCTGCACCTTCATGGTCATGATGAATAAGTACCGCGACGCCAGCTGGCTTTCGTTGAAGCCGACCGGCTGCGTCGAGATCCCGATGATCTCACCGGTGAGCACGGCGTCGGAGCCGGACGCTTCCGACACGACCGTGTACTTCCCGCGCCCGATGAACTCCGTACGGATCTTCTCGGTGAGGACCAGCTCGACCTGCTGATACGTGCTGCGATTCTCGATCTGCGGGATGCCGACGACCTTGATGTAGTCGGGCAGGAACGAGCCGCGGCCGGCAAGCGCGTATCCACAACTGGAGCTCACCATCGCCAGCGTGAGGAGCAGCGCGGCTTTCATGTCCCTAGGCCATTTCATTGAACGACGATTGAGACGAGGCGGCCCTTTGCCACAACGACCTTCTGCACCGTCTTCCCTGCAGTATGCGCCTTCACGGCCGGATCGGACAGTGCCAGCGCTTCGAGCTCGGACTCCGACGTCGAAGCCGGAACGGTCAGGCGACTGCGCACCTTCCCGTTCACCTGCACGGGCACGGTGATCTCCTCGGCCTTGGCCACATCGGGATCGAACGACGGCCACCTCGCGGCGGTCAGACCCTCCTGGTAGCCGAGCATGCACCAGAGCTCTTCTGCCGTGTGCGGCGCGAACGGCGAGAGCATCAAGACGAGCGACTCGATCGCCTCGCGGATCACGCCAATCGTCTCGGCGCGTTCCATCTCGCCGGCGTGCTCGACGTCTTCGTCGCCGCGGTGGCCCGGGCCGCCAGTCACCGTCTGCTCGCTGAACGCGTAGAGATCGTTGACCAGCTCCATCAGCGCCGACACCGCGGTATTGAGCTGCTGCCGCTGCTCGATGTCAGCGGTGACGCGGCGAATCGTGTCGTGCGTCTTCCGCCGCAGCGCGCGCTCGGCCGGGTTGAGCGACGACTGCTGTGGCGCCGCAAGGCCTTCTCCTCCGACGGTCTCGCACCAGTGATCGATGATGCGCCAGACTCTGGCGAGAAATCGGAAGCTGCCCTCGAGGCTGGAGTCGGACCACTCGACTTCCTTCTCGGGCGGCGCCACGAACATCACGTACAGGCGGAGCGCGTCCGCACCGTACTTGTCCATCATCGCATCGGGATCGACGACGTTGCCCACCGACTTCGACATGACCGCGCCGTCTTTCAGCACCATGCCCTGCGTCAGCAGCTGGGTAAAGGGCTCGGCGTGATCGACCATACCCAGATCGCGGAAGACGCGGGCGAAGAACCGCGAGTAAATCAGGTGCAGGATCGCGTGCTCGACGCCGCCGACATAGAAGTCCACGGGCAGCCAGTACTTCGCCGTGCCGGAATCGAATGCCTGTTTGTCGTTCCGCGGATCCGCAAAACGGTAGAAGTACCACGACGAATCGACGAACGTGTCCATCGTGTCCGTTTCCCGGCGTGCCGGCTTGCCGCACTTCGGACACTTCACGTTCACGAACTCCGGCACCTGGGCGAGCGGTGAGTCGCCGCGGCCGGTGAACTGCGCGACCTTGGGCAGTTCCACCGGCAGCTGATTGTCAGGAACCGGCACGATGCCATCGGTCTCGCAGTAGATCATCGGGATGGGAGTACCCCAGTACCGCTGCCTGGAGATGCCCCAATCCTTGAGCCGGAATTGGACCGTGCCCTCGCCGATGCCGCGCTGCTGTGCGACCGCGGTCATCGTCTTCAGCGCTTCGTCAGAGGTCAGGCCCGAAAACTCTCCCGAGTTCACGAGCTGGCCGTAGTTCGACGCCGCCTCGGTGAGAACGGCGGACGAGACCGGCTTCCCATCCGGCGTCACGACGACGCGGATCGGAAGGTTGAACTTGTTCGCGAACTCGAAGTCTCGCTCGTCGTGCGCCGGCACGGCCATCACCGCGCCGGTGCCATACTCGCCGAGCACGAAGTTGGCGACCCAGATCGGTACTGGCTCGTTGGTGAACGGATTGATGGCGCGAAAGCCGGTGTCGAAGCCTTCTTTCTCAATCTCGCCGCTCAAGCGCGCGGCACGGTCCTGCAGCCGGAACGCCTGCGCCTTCTGCTTGAGCGCCGCCGGGTCCTTCGATTTGTTGGCCAGCGTCTGCACGAGCGGATGCTCAGGCCCAAGCAACACGAAGGTTCCACCGTAGATCGTGTCGATGCGGGTCGTGAAGACCTCGATGGCGGTCTGCGGATCGTCCTCGAGCGGAAACTTCACGCGCGCGCCTTCCGACCGCCCAATCCAGTTCCGCTGCATCGTCAGAACTTTTTCGGGCCACTGGGGCAGCGCGTTCGTCGCGTCGAGCAGTTCGTCGGCGTAGGCGGTGATGCGGAAGAACCACTGTTCGAGATCGCGGGTTTCGACCGGCGCGCTGCATCGCCAGCATTTGCCATCGATCACCTGCTCGTTGGCGAGCACGGTGTTATCGACCGGGCACCAGTTCACCGACGACTTCCGCCGGTAGGCGAGACCGCGCTCGAACATCCGGATGAAGAGCCACTGGTTCCACTTGTAGTACTCGGCGTCGCATGTGGCGAACTCGCGCTCCCAGGCGTAACTGATGCCGAGGCGCTGGAGCTGCCCCTTCATGTGGGCGATGTTCCCGCGCGTCGAATCTTCCGGAGGGATGCCATTCTTGATGGCAGCGTTCTCGGCGGGCAGACCGAAGGCGTCCCACCCGAAGGGATGCAGCACGTTGTAGCCGCGCATCCGCTTCATGCGCGCAATCACGTCGCCGATGCTGTAGTTGCGAACGTGCCCCATGTGGGCATGGCCCGAGGGGTACGCGAACATCTCGAGGCAGTAGAACTTCGGCTTCGAGGGATCGACGGCCACCTCAAACGCGCGTGATGCCGCCCATTTCTGCTGCCATTTCTTATCGAGGTCCTGTGGATGGTAGTCGGGCATTCTCAGGCTCTGGGCTCTCGGCTTTCGGTTCTAGGCTAGGCGCGCTGGTGGGGACGATCCATCCAAAGCCTAAAGCCTAAAGCCCAAAGCCTAAAGGCTTCAGCCGCTGAACTGATTATAGCTTCCACCGATCGGCCACGTGCGGGAGCACGGCCTTGACCGTCGCTTCGCCACGCGGCGATGCGCCGGTCGGGGCGGCAGATTCCTTCGTGTCGCCCTCGAGCGCGCGAATTGACGCGCGCAGTGACTCGGCCAGCGCGGCGAGGTCATATCCGCCTTCGGTCACTGCGACCAGGCGGCCATGGCAGCACTCGTCGGCCACCGCGGCGATCGCCGACGTGAGGTGACCAAAATACGGGCTCGTCAGACGCATGCCGGCGAGCGGGTCGTCCTTGTGCGCGTCGAAGCCGGCGGAGATCAAGATCAGCTCCGGCCGAAACTGCTTCAGGATCGGCAGCGCCACCTTCCTGTAGACCAACTCGTAATCGGCGTCGGTCGCGCCAGCGCTGAGTGGAAGGTTGATGGTGAAGCCAGCGCCCGCACCCGTTCCGATGTCCCCGGCAGCGCCGGTTCCGGGATAGTACGGAAACTGGTGTGAGGAGATGAACAACACCGACGGATCGTTGTAGAAGCTCCACTGCGTGCCGTTGCCGTGATGGACGTCGTAGTCCACGACGGCGACGCGGGTCAGTCCCCGCGCCCGCGCAGACGCGGCGGCAATGGCAATGTTGTTGAAGAAACAGAACCCCATCGCGCGGTTCCGTTCGGCGTGATGGCCAGGCGGCCTGACCAGCGCCAGCGCGCGCGTGCCGGCGTCGCTATCGAGCACGTGCTCGACCGCGGTGACCGCGGCGCCGGCCGCCAGATACGCCGCCGAGAACGTGCCGGGCGAGGTGTACGTATCAGGATCCAACGCCACCGCACGGCCAGCCGTCTCTTTGATGGAGGTGAGATAGTCGGCGTCGTGAATGCGGGTGATCTCCTGATCGGTCACACTTCGCGGCGGCTCGACGTGGCCGCCCCGCTTCCCAAACTCGGAGGCCACGACCTGCATCACTTCGAATCGCTCGACGCGCTCAGGGTGGCCGGGCGGAGTGAGATGATCGGCAAAGTGCGGTGAGGTGAAGATGGTGAGCGACACTCGACAAATTGTACCTGTCAATTCCCAACGCCCAACCGCCAACGCCCAACCATTCCCAACTCCCAATTTCTCAATCGTTCGTCTTCCGAGCTCCGTTGGGGATTGGGAATTGGGAGTGGTTGGGCGTTGGCGGTTGGCAGTTGGGAGTTAGTCATGGACATTCTGTTGTGGATCATCGGCATCGCGTTGGTCATCATCGGACTCGTCGGCACGGTGCTCCCGGCGCTGCCGGGCGCCATGCTGATCGTCGCCGGCCTGGTCGTCGCCGCCTGGGCGGATGGCTTCACAAAGGTCGGGGTCGTGACGCTCGTCGTCATCGGCGTGATTGGCGCGGCGAGTTACCTCGTCGATTTCGCAGCCGCGGCACTCGGCGCCAAGAAGTTCGGCGCCAGCCCGCGAGCGATGGTCGGCGCAGGGCTCGGCACGCTGCTCGGGTTGTTTCTCGGGTTGCCGGGCATCATCATCGGCCCCTTCCTGGCTGCGGTCATTGGCGAGCTCACGGTCCAACGCGACATGGCAAAGGTCGGCAAAGCCGGACTCGCCGCGTGGATCGGTTTCGTGATTGGGATGGCCGTGAAAGTCGGGATCGCCTTCGTGATGATCGGCATCTTTCTCGGCGCGCTCGTGCTCTAATTGGCCCACTATGAAGAAGACGGCCGGCCTCGTCGGCGTGCTTGTCGCGGTCCTCTCAGCCGCGGCCGCAACGCAGGATTCCACCATCATCACCAACCCGCCAGAGCATTTCTCGACGCGCGTCATCCTCTCGGGCCTTGAAGGTCCCTGGGAGGTCGCGTGGGGGCCCGATCAGCAGCTCTGGGTAACGGAACGCACGGGTCGTCGCGTGATTCGTGTCAATCCGGCTGATGGCATGCGGAGCGTGGCGGTCACGATCCCTGAGGTGAACACCACGTTCACACAGGACGGTCTGCTCGGACTCACCTTCCACGCCGACCTGCTGCGCAACACGGGCAACGACTTCGTCTACGTCGCGTTCACCTACGACGATGCGCCGGGAACGGCACTGGCGAGACGCCTTGCGGTCAGACGGTATCGCTACGATCAAAGCACGCGTACGCTCGTCGAACCGACGGATATCCTGACCGGGCTGCCGACTGATACTGACCACGTCGGCGGCCGGCTCGCCTTCGGTCCGGATCGCAAGCTGTATCTGACGATCGGCGATCAAGGCAGCAATTTCGGCGCGAACCGCTGCAACGCCAATCACGCCCAGGACCTCCCCACGGCTGCGCAGGTGAAGGCCAAGGACTGGTCGCCGTATCAGGGCAAGATTCTGCGCCTGGAGCTCGACGGATCGATCCCCGCCGACAATCCGCAGATCGGCGGCGTGCGCAGTCACATCTTCACCTACGGTCATCGCAACCCGCTCGGTCTCGCCTTTGGACCTGGCGGCCGCTTGTACGAATCGGAGCACGGCCCGAGCTCGGACGATGAAGCGAATCTGCTCGAGGCGGGACGCAATTATGGCTGGCCGAATGTGGCGGGCTACAAGGACGGCAAAGCGTACGTCTACGCCAACTGGTCGGCATCGAGCCCGACGCCGTGTGCGAAGCTCCCGCCGGGAGGCGGGAACGCGATCCCTCCTGCATCAGTTCCGCAGCAGGAGGAGCGTGCGTTCACCAACACGCAGTTCATGCCGCCGCTGCGCACGTTCTTCACCGTCGAGACGGGTTACGACCTGACCAAACTGGGGAACGCGACGATCGCGCCAGGCGGCGTGGACGTGTACACGGGTGACGCGATTCCCGGGTGGAAGAACTCGATGCTCGTGCTCAGCCTCGTGCGCGGCGCCGTCTATCGACTGCCCCTGGCGCCGGACGGCCGTTCCGTCAAGGAACCGATCAGTGAGCTGTTCAAGTCAGTGAATCGCTATCGCGACCTCGCGCTCAATCCAGACGGCCGCACGATCTATCTCGCGACGGATCCGTCAGGGCCCAATCGAGACCCGTCGGGTGCGGTGAGTCAGAAGCTGGCAAATCCCGGGAGCATCCTGGAACTCAAATACGCGCCGTAGAACAGCCGGCGGGTCCAAAGAACAGGACCCGCCCTACGGCTGTCATTTCCTCGCTCCGTATGTCTTCGTAAATCCGTTTCGTGCGTTGGTCACGGTGAAAGCGCCATCCTCCTTCGCCGAGACTTTGATCCAGTTCGCCGCACCGTTGTGCACAGGTGGTGGCGCTGCACCCGGACCGGGGGCGGGGGCTGGCGTGGCCGCGATGGGCATCGCCGCTGGTTGCTCGTCGACGCCATTGGCAATGAACATCCCGGGCACTGTATATTCCTGACCGCTCAGCAGCGAGAAGTGGATCTGCCACAGGTCCTCGAGCCCCGGCGATGAGAACATCACCTTCATCGCCTCAGGCTGCCCACCCTTCCTCGTGCCGTTGTTCATGATCGCCACGCGTGGCGCGATCGCGTGCATGAGGACCTCGGAGTTCGAAATCGCCTGCCCGTGATGCGACACGATGAACAGATCGACTGTGCCGAGACGATTGGTCGGACACATCAGCTCGGATTCCTTATTCCACGTCAGGTCGCCAAGGTGAACCGTCTTGAAGCGACCGAAGATGAAGTGCGTGCCAACCGACTGCGCGTTCTCCGAGGGATCCGGATCCTTTGGCTTGTAGGTGGCGCAGTACGGATTCTTGTTGCCGGCGCCGGGAAGCGGGCTGGCAATCATCTGCCCCGCCGACGCCACAACGCGCGCATCGAGACCTTTGAGCTCGATCTTGTCGCCTGGCTTCGCAACGGTGTGCTTGCTCTTGGCATAGAGCTGCGTATACACCTTCTGGAGGAACTCGTCGGCCGCCGCCGCGGGCTGCACGTTTGGACCGTGGTCGATGAAGTCCTTGATCGGAATGCGCGAGGCCACCTCGCTCATCGCCCCGTAGTGATCGCCGTGGTAGTGCGTGGTGATCAGATGATCGATCTGCGTGAGCCGCGCATCCTTGACTGCGGCCATGATGCGGTCGGCATCCCGCATCGCAGCGGCGCCGCCATTGCCGGTGTCGATCAACAGTGAGTCGCCGGACGGCGCCACGAACAACGTCGCGTTGCCGCCCTCGACGTCCACGAGATAGATATCCAGCGTGGTCCGCGCCTGAGCCGAGAGCAGGGCGAACGACAGTGAAACCACCAGCACGGTAAGTAATCGGCGCATGGACACTCTCCTGGGCCGCAGATGCTAACAGGTTGTGGGGCGCGCGTGCACCGTGGCGTCTTGCCCGCATCGGCCGGTTGGGGTAAAGTCCGCCCGGCGCGAGAGGTGGTGCATATGGCAAAAAGCGGACGCAACGATCTCTGTTCGTGCGGAAGCGGCAAGAAATTCAAGAAGTGCCACGGCATCAAGACGGAGAGCCAGCGTCAGTCGAGGTTTCTGATGATCGTGGTGGGCGGCGCGGTGATCGCGGCGCTGGCGGCGGTCGTCGGGCAGATGACGACCGACCGTCGCGGCGCCGAGCGGGTGTGGGATCCGGCGCACGGCCACTATCACGTCAACGGGCGCGAGGTGCCCTAAGTCGTTCGAGCATCGCGATCGCACGCGATTCGAGTCCGCTGAGGCGCCGCTCGAGTTCCTGCCTGGCCTCCTCGAGCGTCTCCTGCGACGCCTCGCCTGGCACACCCATCGGTTCACCGATCACCAGCGCGACCGTGCTGAACGGTTTCGGGATTTGCGTGCGATCCCAGCTACGCAGGCTCCAGTGTGACGAGGCCTCGAGATGAAACGGCAGCACGGGATTGCCGGTCGCACTCGCCAGCCAGACCGCGCCGGCTTGCGCCACGCGTGCCGGACCGCGCGGGCCGTCGAGCGTGAAGCCCGCGGCGCGGCCGGCCTTCATATCGCGCATCAACCGCAGCATCGCCTTCTTCCCGCCGCGTGAGGTCGAGCCGCGCGCCGTGCCATAGCCGAAGCGTTCGATGATCCGCGCGATCCACTCGCCGTCGAAATTCTCGCTGGTAATCACCACGATGCCGCGGCGGCGGAAGTAGAACGTCGCCGGCAGAATGCGGCCGTGCCAGAACGCCATCACTGGCTGGCGTCCCGAGGCGAGGATCGCCTCCAGGTGCTGCAGGCCCTCGACACGCCAGCGCAGCGTCTGACCCAGCGCGTTGATCAACGGGTATCCGAGGCCGGCAATGGCCGCCACCTGCATGCGCTTGATAGGCGACGAGCGCCAGGAGTCTGACATCACCGAGGGTCCGGCTGAAGCCGGACACTACATTGTGCTACATGCCGTTGTATTGCGGTCCGCCCCCGCCTTCCGGCGGCACCCATGTGATGACTTGATACGGGTCCATGATGTCGCACGTCTTGCAGTGCACGCAGTTCGACGCGTTGATCTGCAGGCGCGGCGGCTGCCCCGTCTCGCGGATGATCTCGTAGACGTTGGCCGGACAGAACCGCGTGCACGGGTGGCCGTACTCCGGACCGCAACGCGAGCTGCACACCTCGGTCTGGACGATCAGGTGTGATGGCTGATCCTCCTCGTGCGCGGTACCTGAGTAGTGCACGTTCGTGAGCTTATCGAACGTGGTCAGGCGATCGATGGTCGCGACGTTGCTCGGACGCGTGACCGGCACATCGAGGCCGTAATACCAGGCGAGCGTCTTCATCCGCTGGTAACCCGGCCGGCCGCGGAGATCCTCGATCCACCGGCCACCGGCGAGCAGCGTCATCCCCGAGAACATCAAGCCAGCGATCAGCCCGTAGCCAAACGCCTGGTGGACGTTGCGGACCGGATAGAGCTCGGTCTTGATCGGGCTCGCGTCGATCTTGTCCTGGTACGTCTTGAGCGCCGCCTCCGACGTATCCCCGGCGCGGATCGCGTCGAACGCGGTCTCTGCGGCGAGCATGCCGCTGCGCATCGCCAGGTGAATCCCTTTGAGGCGCATCGAGTTCATGAAGCCGCCGGCGTCTCCGGCGATGAGACCGCCCGCCATATGCAGCTTCGGAATCGTGTTCCATCCGCCTTCGGGCAGCGCCTTCGCGCCATAGCGCACCAGCGTGCCGCCCTCGAGCAATGAGGCGACGAGCGGATGCTTCTTGAGGCGGTTGAACGCCGTATGCGGATCGAACAGCGGATCGGCGTAATCGAGCCCGGTCACGAAGCCGAGCGCGAGACGGTTCTCGGGAAGTGCGTAGATGAAGGCGCCGCCGAACTCCTCGTGCCTCAGCGGATACCCGAGCGTGTGAACCACGGTGCCCGGCTCGATGCGACCGCCGGGAATGTCCCACAGCTCCTTCAACCCGACCGCGTACTGCTCCGGCTCGCGGTCCTTGCTCAACTGGAACTCCTGGATCACTCGCTTGGTGAGATTGCCGCGCACACCGTCGCAGAAGATCGTCACCTTGGCGTGGATGTCCACGCCTGGTTCGTACGTCGGCTTGTGCTCGCCGTGCTTGCCCACGCCGCGATCGCCGGTGCGGACACCGATCACCCGTATGCCATCGGTCAGCACATCCTGACCGGCAAACCCGCTGAAGAAGTCGATGCCCTCGGCTTCCACCTGCTGCGCCAGCCACTGCACGAACTGACTGAGTGAGATGAGATAGTTGCCGTGGTTCTTGAGCGGCGGCGGAACGATCGGCAGCCGCAGCTTCGATCGCTCGGTGAGCATGTAGACGTTGTCACGTTGGACCGGCGACAACAGCGGCGCGCCTTTGGCCTGAAAGTCTGGAATCAGGTCGCGCAGCGTCGAGGGATCGAGCACGGCGCCAGAAAGGATGTGTGCGCCCGCTTCACGCGACTTCTCGAGGACGGCAATCGCCAGCGGCTCGCCGCCCTGTTGCTTCTGCAACTGCGAGAGGCGGAGCGCGGCCGACAAACCCGCAGGTCCGCCGCCGACGATCAAGACGTCAACTTCGAGGGTCTCGCGCGTCATGTCTGCGGTCTACAGTTTACGGTCTGCGGTCTGCGGTCTACGGTGGGCGATTACTTCTTCTCGAGTTCCGCCGTCAGTGCCGGCACGATCTCGAACAAGTCACCCACGACCCCGTAATCGGCGACTTCGAAGATCGGCGCGTCCGCGTCCTTGTTGATTGCGACGATGGTGCGTGAGCCCTTCATGCCGACCAGGTGTTGAATAGCGCCCGAGATGCCCAGCGCGACATAGAGGCGCGGCGCAACCGTCTGTCCTGAACTTCCGACCTGGCGCTCCATCGGCAGCCATCCGCTGTCGCAAATCGGCCGCGACGCGGCGATCTCGGCGCCCATCGCCTTGGCGAGATTCTGCGCCAGCGGCAGATTGTCCTGTGACTTGATGCCGCGGCCAACGGCCACGATCCGCTCGGCC
>Ga0111539_10007016_pt1 | contig 14452 bp, 15 predicted proteins | sample RhiMethybrSRZTD1_FD_79667 | JGI IMG/M metagenome (GOLD analysis project Ga0111539, IMG submission 79667) | Populus rhizosphere microbial communities from Tennessee, USA - Rhizosphere MetaG P. TD hybrid SRZTD1 (version 2) (version 2) | ecosystem: Host-associated > Plants > Roots > Rhizosphere >...
TCGGACCGGACGGCCGCCTCGCGATGTCGCAGAACGATGGGCGGGTCGCGATCTTCGATCCTCTAACGGCTAGGACGTCCAGGATCGATGCGGCCGCGATGATCGGACTGGCCGAGCACGACTTCGGACCGGTCTGGACGGCCCAGGGTGGCCTACTCACCACGACGGGTCCAGCGGTGGACGGGCACGTCACCGGACAGGTCGACCCCGACGACCTGACAACGACGTCCGATGCGCATCCCTACTACGCCGGCGTCGGTGCACGTCGCGTCGATCACGACGGGCGACTCCTTCGCTGTGATCCGGCTTCGGATGAATCATGTGAGGGGCTCATCACCCTTCACGCGATCACCGATGCATCCCCTGTCGTCTGGACCCAGTCCGACATGTCGGTCCGAGTGATCGACTACGCCTGGGCGATCGACGGAGGGATCTGGATCCTGACGGAGACGGCGGCCGCCGGTCCAAGAACCGTCGAGTTGTTGCACGTGGACATGAAGGGCGGCTCCGAATCGATCGCGACTTTATCCGGCGGAGCCGACGATCCCGATCCGAGCTCGTATTCGCAGGCGGCGTCGTTCGCTGCCTTCTCCAGTGACGACGCGCGCATCGTTGTAGCGGTCGCCGGTCAGCCGCCCCACCTGTGGTCGGTCGACCCGCGAGCGCGCCGCTCGACGCGCCTTCCGGACGGCATCGTCGCTGGCTGGCTCGCCCCGAATGCCCTGTCGGCGCCCCGTCCACAGGTCGAGCGCGCGCCCGAGCTACCGGACGCGATCCGCGGGGAGTGGACGCGCGATCACCTGCAGATCAGCGTCCGGCGTCGAAGCATCGATATCGGAACGCACGGTGTCCTCGGTGCGGCGACCGCGACCGTGGCCCCGGATGGTTCCGTCCAGATCATCGAGGCCAAGGGCACGTGTGCTGGGATCACCGGGACCTACCAGGTGGAGTCTGGAGGCGACGCTCTTCGACTGACAGCGGTCGATGACGCGTGTCCGGATCGCATCGCGCTCCTGGCCGGATCATACGAACGAGCGCTTGGGCACCCCGACACGGGTTCCGTGCCTATCGTGCCCGGTACGAGGTATGTCGCGACCGACTTCACGGTCCCGTTCCGGGTCACGATCCCGGCAGGGCACGCCGCCTATGTCGATTCGAACAAGCGCGACTTTCTGAACATCAGCGCGATGATCGAGGGGAGCATGGCCACGGTGACGCTCGTCGTCCCACAAGGCGACATCCTGCAGCCCTGTGGCGTGAGTCCGACCGGCGAGCGGACGCCGTATCCCGACTGGGTGCCCGCCTTCCTCGACAAGCTCATCGAGGTGGACTTCGAACAGGTCGGGTTCCTCGACGTCGGGACCGAACCTACGCGGCTGGTCCGCGCCATCCCGCGAGACGACACGTGCGAGCAGGCGGCATCATTCGCCACCGCCCAGAGCCTCCATTCCATCCCGATCGCGCCGTCGACGCCGATGGGTGTCATCGAGCGCGGCGGGGTCCACATCCTGATCCTGCTCGCTCGCAAGCCGGACTCGACCGCGGAAGTAGCCTGGGTACGGGATCTCCTTGGCTCGATCGAGTGGCTGCAGTGAGTCCCGGCAGTGAGCCCTAGCCGCGACGCGCCAGGGTGATGTAGTAGAGCATCGTCAGGATCGCGGTCACCGCCGCCGCGACGTACGTGAGGGCAGCCGCGGTCAGCATCGATCGGGCGCCGTCGTGCTCCTTCTGCGACGTGATGATGCCGGTGTCCTTGAGCATCGCGAGCGCCTTCTGGCTGGCCTGGATCTCCACCGGCAGGGTCGCGACGGAGAACAGGACGGCGATCCCGAACAGCAGGATGCCGACCGTGAACAGGCCTGCCAGGTTGAGGATCAGCCCGCCGATGATGAACAGGTAGGCGATCTGCGGACCGACCATCGCGGCCGGCACGAGCAACGACCGGATCTGCATCCAGGCACTGCCTTCGGCCATCTGCGCCGCGTGGCCGACTTCGTGCGCGGCCACAGCCATGGACGCGATCGATGGGCGGCTGGCCACACTCTGCGACAGCGATAGCGAACGGTCGCGAGGGTCGAAATGGTCGGACAGGTTGCCCTGGACGACCTTGATCGCGGAGATCGCCTGCTGGCCCGGGACGTTCCCGAAGCGCGCACGCTCGCGAAGGACTTCCGCGACCTGGGCACCGTTGAGGACCGCGGCGTTCGGGACGCGGTCCCAGCGGGCGTAGGTCGAGCGGATGTAGAGCTGCGCGCCGCCCGAGATCACGAGCGTCGCGACGATGATCACGATGTAGAGAGGGTCGAAGAAGAACACGTTCCGGTGTGCTCCACGTGCGGTGTGAGGCGCCACATGCCGTGGCGCTCTTCACATCCTACGGCCTTCTCGCTGAGACCCTCGTGAAGTCGAGATGAAGAAGAGGGAACCCTTCGAGCGGGCCATCCGCCAGATAGGGTGAACGAATCCGGGGTACCGTCAGAAGGAGGACGCCATGCGCGCAGCACGGATCGGGGCGGTCATCGGGATACTGGGGGCGTTGATCGCGGCCCCGTCGGTTTCGGCCGGTGGAGTGACGCAGACGACGATCTCCATCCATATCGTCTTCAAGACCGGCGGGGCTGACGAGACGTTCACGACGACCGGCGGGCTCCTGTGTCCCTCGGGCACCGCGGTGTCAGACCCCTTCTTCCAGACGATCGGCGGCAGCCAGAACCGCGGCAACTTCACATTCCACCTGGTCAAGACCCTCACGTGCGATGACGAGAGTGGGACGTTCAAGATCCTCGTGGACGCGGCGCGGACTCCGACCGCGACCGTCGGCGGCTTCGCCGCCGGCCGCGGCACCGGCGACTATGTCGGGCTGCACGGTGGTGGCCAGCTCGTCGGAACAGGCTTCAACGGTGGCCTCGACGACCTGTACACCGGCAATCTCACGATCGCCCCCTAACGGTCAGCGAGGTGGCTGCTCTCCAGAGGCCACCTTACCCACGATCCAGCGGATGCCGTCCTCCCAGGACTCGGCGCTCGCCTCCAGTCCGCGGCGGGCGGCTTCTGCCTCCCAGGCGTCACACCATCGGCCGACCGCATAGGCCGGCACCTGCAGGGTCAGCAGTCGCGCCTTCGTCAGGATGCGCAGGGCCGTCTCGACCCGCGGCGCGTCATCAGACATGCGCGCGCATGGTACGTCGAGCGGGTACGCTCGGATCGTGAACACACTCGACGTCCTCATGTACGGCCAACGCACCGTCCGCTCGACCATCGACCGATACCAGCCGGACGATTGGGAGCGCATCGCGCTCGGGGTCTGGACGGCCAAGGACCTTCTGGGACATCTCGGCGCGTTCGAGGTCCGCTTCGCTGACGTCCTCGCGGGCGTCGTCGGCGCGCCGGTCGAGAGCGACCTCCTCTCCGCCGACGGGCGGACATTCAACGACGACCAGGCCGCGATCCGCAAGGACTGGCCGATCGACCAGGTCCGCGCCGAGTTCCTCGACGCGCACGAGCGCGTGATGCGCCACGCAGCATTGATCTCACCGGAGACGTGGCGCGCGATCGGGACGATCCCCTGGTACGGATCCGAGTACAGCCTCGACGACCTGGTCGTGTACCAGATGTACGGCCACAAGCGTGAGCACGACCCGCAACTGGGCGCCGTGCTGGAGGCTCGCTGAGGGCCGCGTGACGCACTAGGCGTTCGCCGGCCGGTCTGCCTCGATCGCCGACAGCGCCGCGAGGATCGCGGTGATGACCTCCGTCGTCGATGCGGCCGGGAGGTCGAGCCGGATGGTCGCCGACTGCGCCATCATCGGGTTGTATCTCCCGGCCTTCCCGGCCATGTCACGGAAGTCGGTCCGGACCAGCACGATCGGCTTCCGAACGCCATATGTGTAGCCGACCTCCCAGCACGTTCCTGAGTCCGGGTCCGGGCCGTCCATGATCGCCACGAGCCCGTCGGCCCAGTCGATGCCACCCACGTCCGTCGCGAAGATGCCGGCGGCGTCCTTGCCGGGCTCCTGTTCCTGCGGCAGGAAGATCTCGTGGCCGGCCGCACGCAGCGCCGCGACGACCTCGACATTCCAGGTCCGCTCCGGGGTCGTGAACAAGGGACCGGCGAAATACAGCTTCATGGGGCGAGTATCGCGGAGTCAGCCAGCCCCGAGTCGGTCGCGCAGGAATGTGACGGTCCGATCGAACGCGAGGTCGGCCGCGTCAGCCCGGAACTCCGGACGCGACGGTTCGGCGAACCAATGGCCCGTGCCCGGGTACTGATACGTGACGATCTCGCGGCCTGCCCGCCGGTAGGCCTCCTCGAGGGCTCGGACATCGCCATCCGATGTGAACGGGTCGGTCTCCGCGAAGTGGCCGATGAGCGGTGCGCTCGCGTCCTTGATGAACTCGCCCACCCATGCGCCGTAGTACGCGACCGTGGCGGTGACGCGTTCCCGCACGGACGGCGCCCAGATCGCATACGAGGCCCCGAACGACCAGCCGAGAACTGCGATCGGCGCGTCAGGCAGCTCGGTCGCCAGTCGGTCGGTCGCGGCCCACGCGACGTCGCCGGCGATCCCGTCGTCGCCCTCCTGCGACAGACGCTCCGCGTCATCGGGCGTCGTGGCGACCTGACCGCGAAACATGTCCGGAGCGATCACGGCGAACCCGGCATCCACGAGGCGATCCGCGTACCTGATCACGTCGTCGTTCAGGCCCCACCAGGCATGGAGCACGACCACACCGCCGCGCGCCCCTTCCGGGATGCGCACATAGGCTCGTGCGGTCTCGGCGCCGACGGCCAGCTCATCGAAGTCAGTCACGGGTCATGCATCCTCCCAGGGGTCGCACTCGAGTGTGACAGCCGCCCGACGTGAACGGCGGGGCAGCGCTCGCGGTCTGCCGGTACTCTGGTGTCTCCCATGACGATCGCCTCACGAACCGCCACGTCCTCGTCGTCACACGTCGCCGACAGCCACGACCTGATCCGCGTCCAGGGCGCCCGGGAGAACAACCTCAAGGACATCAGCGTCGAGCTGCCCAAGCGCCGGCTGACGGTGTTCACGGGTGTGTCGGGCTCCGGCAAGAGCTCGCTCGTCTTCGACACGATCGCCGCCGAGTCGCAACGGATGATCAACGAGACGTACAGCACGTTCGTGCAGAACTTCATGCCGGCCCTGGCGCGCCCGGACGTCGATGTCCTCGAGGGTCTGACGACCGCGATCATCGTCGACCAGGAACGGATGGGCGCAAACGTGCGCTCGACGGTCGGCACGGCCACGGATGCCAACGCGATGCTGCGCATCCTGTTCAGCCGGCTCGGCAAGCCGCACGTCGGCTCGCCGCAGGCGTTCTCGTTCAACATCCCGTCGGTCAAGGGCGCCGGGGCGGTCGTCATCCAACGCGGCGCCGGCAAGCCGGTCAAGGAGAGCCGCAGCTTCGAATTGACGGGCGGCATGTGCCCTCGCTGCGAGGGCATCGGGAGCGTCACCGATATCGACCTGACCGAGCTGTACGACGCGGACAAGTCGCTGTCGGAGGGGGCGATCAAGGTCCCCGGCTACACCCCCGACGGATGGGCCACGCGCATCTTCGTGGCCGCCGGGCTCGACCCGAACAAGAAGATCGCCGACTACACGGATGCCGAGCTCGATCGGTTCCTCCGGCAGGAGGCCACCAAGGTCAAGGTCGAAGGCATCAACCTCACCTACGAGGGTCTCGTCCCGAAGGTCCAGAAGACCATGCTGTCCAAGGACCGTGAGGCGATGCAGCCACACATCCGCGCCTTCGCGGATCGGGCCGTGACGTTCATGCCGTGCCCGGACTGCGGCGGTACCCGGCTGAACGATGGGGCTCGCTCGTCGCTGATCCGCGACATCAACATCGCCGACGCCTGTGCGATGCAGATCAGCGACCTCGCCGAGTGGGTCCGGAGGCTCGACGAACCGTCGGTCGGCCCGCTGCTGGCCAACCTGCGCGATCTGCTCGACTCGTTCGTCGAGATCGGGCTCGGCTACCTGTCGCTCGACCGATCGGCCGGCACGCTCTCCGGCGGCGAGGCCCAGCGCACCAAGATGATCCGCCACCTCGGGTCGTCGCTGACCGACGTGACGTACGTCTTCGACGAGCCGACGATCGGCCTGCACCCGCACGACATCCAGCGGATGAACGACCTGCTGCGTCAGTTACGGGACAAGGGCAACACCGTGCTCGTGGTCGAGCACAAGCCCGAGACCATCGAGATCGCCGATCACGTCGTCGACCTCGGTCCGGGCGCCGGCACGGGCGGCGGCGAGGTCGTGTTCGAGGGTACCGTCGGTGAGCTGCGGTCCAGCGGCACGCTCACGGGTCGCCACCTGGACGATCGCGCGTCGCTGAAGTCGTCGGTCCGCGCGGCGACCCACCACCTCGAGATCCGCGGAGCCAGCACGAACAACCTGCAGGGCGTCGATGTCGACATCCCGCTCGGGGTACTGGTCGTCGTCACGGGCGTCGCCGGATCGGGCAAGAGCTCGCTGATCCACGGATCCGTATCCGCTCGTGAAGGCGTCGTCTCGATCGACCAAGGGGCCATCCATGGCTCGCGCCGTAGCAACCCGGCGACGTACACCGGGCTGTTGGAGCCGATCCGCAAGGCGTTCGCCAAGGCGAACGGGGTCAAACCCGCCCTATTCAGCGCCAACTCCGAGGGCGCTTGCCCGAACTGCAACGGCGCGGGCGTGATCTACACCGAGCTCGGGATCATGGCCACGGTCGAGACCGTATGCGAGGTCTGCGGTGGCAAGCGGTTCCAGGCCGACGTCCTCGACTACCACCTCGGCGGGCGTGATATCAGCGAGGTCCTCGCGATGTCCGTCACGGAGGCAGAAGCCTTCTTCAGCATGGGCGAGGCGAAGACACCCGCCGCACACGCGATCCTCGAACGACTCGCTGACGTCGGGCTCGGCTACCTCACGATCGGTCAGCCGCTGACGACGCTCTCCGGTGGCGAGCGGCAGCGACTCAAGCTCGCGACGCACCTGGGCGAGAGCGGCGGCGTCTACATCCTCGACGAGCCGACGTCGGGGCTCCATCTGGCGGACGTCGAGCAGCTGCTGCGGCTGTTGGACCGGCTGGTCGATTCAGGGAAATCGGTGATCGTGATCGAGCACCACCAGGCGGTGATGGCGCACGCCGACTGGATCATCGACCTCGGCCCGGGCGCGGGTCACGACGGCGGCAAGGTCGTGTTCGAGGGGACGCCGGCGGATCTGGTCGCCGATCGGTCCACCTTGACCGGCAAGCACCTGGCGGCGTACATCCGGGCCTGAGCGCGGCGACCGCTAGCAGAGCGACCTCCGGCGCAGGCGGTCGCCGTCACGGGGTCGGCGGGCCGATCCAGCGCTGGACGTCGAGGAGCGCCTGCTGGTTGACGTTCAGCAACCCCTCCTGGGGTCGGTCGAGATCGACCACCAGGATCGTGACGACGCCGATGACGACGATCAGCACGCTCGCGGTGAGCACGCTTCGGCGCCCCTTGAGTCCGGCGCTATACCCGACCATCGCGAGCGACAACGCCGAACCCCCCAGTAGGAGGAGCGTGATCGGCTGCGGCACGCGGGTATACACGCCGGCGACGATCCGCTGCTCGCTGACCGTCACGATCTGATTGAGTGATTCGCCCAGGGACGACATCAAGTCGGGGTAGTAGCCGGTCTGGGCGACGCGTGCCTCGATGGACCACATCTGCTGCGCGAGATCGGCGGACTTGACGATGTTCGCCGGCACTTCGTTCGGGTCTTCGACGATCCGCAGCGGCAGATACGCGCGCAGCAGCGCTTTGAGCTGTCCAGCGTCCGCCGTCGGGAGGTAGTCCGCTCGCTGGTATGCCGTGGCGATCGCGTTCGCCTCATCCACGACCAGGCCGCGCCGCGCGTCGTGTCGATCGACCGCGAGGCCCATAGTGATCGCAAGGACGAAGGCGATCAGCCCGAGCAGCGATCCGACCAGCAAGTCGGTGGGCCCCTCTTGCTCCCCAGGCTCCCGCGCCTGCCACCACACGCCCAGACGGAAACCGATCTCGAAGCAAAGTAACGAGAGAACGATGAACAGGACGAAGACGATGCCGATCGGGATCGGGTCAAGGAGACCCTGGTTCATCGCCCCTCCATGCGCAACGCGCCACGTTCGATCGGCTGGTGACGGCTCCAGCCTGAACGGCATCCTATCGAGGCAACGTCGGCCGGGCGCCCCCCACACATGTCTTCTCCGAGGATGAGCGCCAGGTGGTGCCTCGCCGCGCCACGACGATGGGACGTCATCCCACGGGACCCGGGACCATCAGGCCGGTTGCTTGGGAGCAGTGCGGGGGTAGGTTGGGGAGGTCGGGTTCCGGCGGCAGCAGGTCGCGGGCCCGGGGACGAGCACCGGGGGAGAGGTTTCGGGCTCGTCCTGCACCACTGCCATCGGCAGGGAGGTTCCCCGTATGAGACGAGCCCGTCTCGGTGTCGCGCTGGGCTTCATCGCCGCCATCGCGTTCGCCGGAAGCGCCCACGCCTTCACCGGAGCGTCCAACGGCAGCTTCGAGACCGGTACCTACGTCGACAATGGGAGCGGGTTCCAGCAGCTTGATGCTCCGAACGCGAGCATGGATGGCTGGAGCGTGGATTCCGGAAGCGTCGACTGGGTCGGCACCTATTGGACGGCTCCCGACGGCGCGATGAGTGTCGATCTGAGCGGCGCGGACGCCGGTACGCTGAGCCAGACCATCGATACGACGATCGGGAATACCTACACCGTCGCGTTCCTGCTCTCCGGCAACCCGGCCGGGGGGGTCCCCTTGCTGACGACGCTCGAGGTCAGCGCGACCGGCGGAACCACCGGGATGTACAGCCATGACACGACCGGCAGCGACCTCACGACCATGGTCTGGACACCCGAGACGTATGAGTTCCTGGCGACGAGCGCGACCACGACGATCAGTTTCGCCAGCACCACGGCAGGCCCGTTCGGCCCCGCGATCGACAACGTCGTCGTGACCGAGACCGTCCCGACCAAGGACGAGTGCAAGAACGGCGGCTGGCAGTCGATGATCGACAACGCCGGTAACAGCTTCAAGAACCAGGGCGACTGCGTCAGTTACTTCGCGACGAAGGGCAAGAACCTCGGCGCCGTCCCGCCTGTCGCGCCGACGGAGGCCACCACGACAGACGCCGCGACGACACCGGCGAAGCATGCGAACAAGCACCTCGAGAAGTCGGCGACGAAGGCTGACCGACACGTCGCGAAGTCGAAGGGCAAGAGCGATACGAAGAAGGCTTCGGCCAAGAGCCACGCTCAAGGATCGAAGAAGCACAAGTAGCGGCTAGCCCGCGCGAGCGTCGACCCCCTCGGGCTGGACCGAGGGGGTCGACGTGTTTCTGAGATCACGCGTGAGGGCTGGTGCGGTCAGCCGGCCGTCCCGAACGTCGCCCGGCCGGCCGGTCGATAGGTCTGGAGCATCACACCGGATGCGGTGGACCGAGACTCGACGAGCTCCAGGCTGTGGGTCTGGCCGTGCTCCGGAAAGAGGCGAAGCCCCTCGCCGACGATGACCGGGTAGATCCGCAAGTTGAGCTCGTCGACAAGATCGCGTTCGAGAAGCCAGCGGAGGAGCTCGCCGCTGCCGTGGAGCTGAAGGTCGCGCCCGGGCGCGGCTTTGAGCTCGCGGATCGCCCCCTCGACGTCCGCCGTGATGACGCGTGTGTTCTGCCAGCTCGGGTCCGTGAGCGTGGTGGACGGAACGTACTTCGGCAGCACGTTGATCCCATGCGAGACCGGATCACCCGCGTCGTGAAGCGGCCAGTACGGCAACCAGATCTCCCAGGTCTTGCGCCCCAGGAGGAGTGCGTCGGCTCGTTCGAACCACGACGTCACGAAGGCCCACCCCTCCTCATCGCCGAACGGCGCCGTCCAACCGCCGCGTTCGAACCCACCACGCCGGTCCTCATCGGGGCCGCCCGGCCCCTGATAGACGCCGTCGAGGGTCACCATCATCGTTGCGGTCAGCTTCATGGTCTCGCTCCCTGCGCGGTCGGGTCGAGGCGTGGCTAGCCGTGCCTTGAGAGCCTACGTCGCACTTCCGATGAGCGCACCGCAGAACCCGACGACCGTCCCGAGGGCGGCGCCGGCGCCACCCTTCTGGTATGCGAACGGGACCAACGATGCGGTCAGCATCGCGAGCACGGCGCCGGCAGCGATCGCAGCCGTGCGCGCCCCGGTGACGTTGTCGACGTTCGTGGCGACGATCCAACCGGCAGCCGATGCGACGCCGCACGCCATGACGACGGCGCCCCACATCGCGATCATGCGTCCAGGCCGCCATCCCTGGCGGACGAGCGCGGCCGACGGAGCGATCGCCTGCGGGATATTCGAGATGAATACCGCGGCCAGGAACGCGACGCTTATCGAGATACCGGCCGCGAGCTGGATGCCGAAGATGACCGATTCGGGGACTCCGTCGACGACGGAGCCGAGGACGATGCCGAGCGGACTTCCGTCGTCCTCCGAGCCACCTTCCGTTTCGGAGCCCTCGTTCTCTCCCGAATCACCGAAGCGAGCCTCGATGATCTTGTCCGCGACGATGAAGATCACCGCCCCGATGAGGAACCACAGGGCGACCTCGGCCGCTGTGATCGCCTCGGGGACCAGGTCGAACGCCACCGCCCCGAGCAGTGCGCCGGCGCCGAACCCCGCGAGGATCCCGACGATCCGGTCGGGGATGCGCACGGCGTATGGCAGCAGCCCGCTGAGTAACAGCGAGGCTTGCGCGATCGCGCCAAGAGCGAACGCCTGGAGCATGGCGGACGAACCTTAGCGGAGTCACAACCATCGGCGCACCCGTTTCGTGTAGTCGTCATACGGCGCTCCGAACCGCTCGTGCAGGTATCGCTCCTCGGGGCGGATCGCGCCCCACAGGACGAGAAGTACCGCCGCCGGGAACAGCACGAGCGACCAGAACGACGGCGCCAGGAGCGCCAGCGCGAGGTAGAGGGCGAGCAGCCCGACGTACAGCGGGTTGCGGGAGATGCGGTACGGCCCCTCGTCGATCAGCGCCTCCGCCGCCTGCCCGGGCAGAACCCCGGTCCGGTGCCGGCCGAACAGCCACAGCGACCACCCGTTCCACAGGATGAAGAAGAGCAGCAGTGCCACGCCGACCGGGACCCGCCACCCGCCGAGGTCGGCCGGGTTACCCCAAGCCGTCGTCGCGACCCAACCCACGAGCAGCGGCGCGCCGATCGCGACCGGCGGCCAGAGTCGGAAGTCGACGGTGCGTCCGGGATCGCCGGTCATGGCCGGATCGGAGACCTGCCTGTCCATTCCCGACCTAGGGGCGTCTGTCAAGGCGACTCGGCGACCCGCTTCATGCCCTCGGCTTCGCGGCCGATGTAGTCCTCGGTGAGGCCCTTGTAGAACCGGCCGACGACGGAGATCAGCCAACCCCGCATGTCGAGCGTCAACGTGAGACGGGCACGGCCCTCGCCCAAGGCCTCGACGCGGTGCCCGGCGACGCTCGTGGCGCCGGTGGCCTTCTGGGTCCACTCGAAATAGGAGGGTGCGTCCCAGACGGTGACGTCCCAGACACCCTCGGGCAGCTTGGGCTGCTTGAGCCGGACGCGGCTGCCCTTGCCGAGCGGCGCCTGCGTCAACAGCTCGACGGTCTCGACCGTATCGATGGTCCGCGGCCAGCCTTCGATGTCGCTGAGGACGTCCCAGACGCGCTGCTGCGGCGCATCGATGTCGATGGATCTCTCGAACTTCATGTCGAGAAGTCTAGAGGGGCCGAGAACCGGTCCGGGTGGCGTGCCGTGGTGGTTGCGCGGTTTCCCGACATGGCGCACCTTGACACCGTGCCGCCGCAACCACTCCCACCACCCAGCGAGCCGTCCCAAGGACCGGCCGCGCCATCGCCGCTCAAGCCCCCTGCCTTGCCGTCGCTTGACTGGTACACCGAGCAGATCGAGACGCGCGAGGTCCGCAAGGCGAGGGAGCGGGCTGATCGGGCGGCCGGGCGAGCGGACCGCGCGGCACGGCGCGTCCGGGAAGCGCAGGAGCGAGCGGCGGGAAAGCGCTCAGGGGCCCAGCAACTGGTGGACGCCGTGGGTGACGCCGCGACCGCGGCGCTGACGGTGGTATCCGCCGCCGCAGAAGAGAAGCAGGCGAAGCTCGCCGCGAAGGCGCGGATGCGGGAGCTCGAGCACGCGGTCGTCACGACCCGCGCCGGCGGTCGGGTCGCGATCACGCCGCCGACCCGTGACGAGGCGCTGAAGCTCGTCGACCGGCTCGATCCCACCTCGTCCGGAGCTTCGCTCGTCCGAGGCCTGGGCTTCGTCGTCGCGGGGATCGTGGCGCTCGCCATGATGGTGATCGGCGGGTTCGGCTGGCTGGGCTTGATCGTGCCGGTGCTGATCCTCATCGCCGGCGGTGCGCTCGGCGACCAGATCCGTCTAGCCGATCTGGGCCAAAAGGCGGCACACATCCAACTCGAGCTCGCGCGGGCCAGCCTCGGCGCGACGGAACAAGCTCCCCCTGCCGCGATGTCGGAGGAAGACGCCCGTCGCGGGCGACCCGGGCTGATCGAGAGGCGCGACCCACGCACCGGCGCCGAGGTCGTTGCGGTGCTCGACCGCCTCATCGCGAACGTCGCCGGAAGGGTCCCTGAGGCTGAGCGAGACGTCGTGCGGCGTATCCGCGACAAGGCCGCACTCGCGCTTCCGGCGACGGACGCGCCACTTGACCTGACCGACCATGACGTTTGGTTGCTGCGCCAGATCTGCATCGACTATCTGCCGGGTGCTTTGGACCACTACATCGCGCTGCCGTCCAACCTCTCCTCGGAGCCGGTGCTCGACGGTCGATCCGCCCGGCAAGTACTCGACGAGCAGCTAGCGCTGATCGAAACCCGCCTCGACGAGATGGTCACCCGAACCTACCAGCGCGAGGCCGGCGGGCTCCTCACACATGGGCGTTTCCTCGCCGACAGCCTTCGCACGGACCCCTTCCAGTCACGGCTCACCGAGCTCGTGACCAAGGGAGCCGAGGCGGTACCGGCAACCGGGGCACCGGCGTACGCGAACGAGCCTGCGGTGACCAGCGAGCAGGCTGTCGTCCGGGAGCGCGAGCGCGCCTAGCCAAAGGCGAGCGCGCGTCACTCCGTCACCGCGAACCAGTGGCCCTCGGGGTCGGCGAACGCAAAGCTCGGAGTGCCTGAGTGCTCGCCCACTTCGCTCGCTTGCACCCCGCGTTCCACGAGCGTGGTATGGGTGGCCTCGAGGTCATCGACGCGGAAGGCGACGGACGGCATCGCGAGATCGAGGTTGTCCGGGTTGTCCTTCATCAGCTCGAACGGCACGAGCTCGAACGCGAACGGCTGATCGGCGAAGCCGACCTGCACGATCGTGAACTCGCCCGCCTCGGACCGCCGCTTCTCGACCATGTGGATCTGCTCCGTCCAGAACCGACGGCACGTTTCCACGTCGTTGACGTACAGCACGACATATCCGACCTGCATGAACGACTCCTGGCACACGAGGGAGGCAAGATCCCCGTCGGGAACGGCTGGACGACCCCCGCCCGTCAGTATCTGTGAGCGCGGTAGCCGCCGCGCAGATGGAGGGGGATCGCGGACCAGCGAGCACTCGTCGAACGAGCGAACCAGGGCGACCATGAGGCCTTCGGACTGCTCGGCTCGAACGGCATGGGCGAACGCCGTTTCAGCCCGGGAGCGTGCTTCGGAGTAGCTCCGCGAGGCGCGTGATGCCAACGGTGACGCGCTCGTCCGAGACGCCCGAGTAGTTCAGGCGAGCGTGGTTGGGCTGCTGATCGTTCGCGAAGAACGTCGCCCCGGGGACGAATGCCACCTTGGCCTCCGGCAGCGCGCGGTCCCGCATGAAGGCTGTCGCGTCGAAGCCGTCCGGAAACGTCAGCCACGTGAAGAGGCCGCCCTGTGGCCTGGTGAACTCGACCGACGGCGGAAACAGCTCATCCATGGCCCCGAGCATCAGGTCGCGCTTGCGCCGGTACACGGCGTTCACCTCGGCGATGTGCGCGTCGAGATCGAACCGGTCGAGGAAGGCGGCGGCCGCCGCCATGTTGAGCGTGCTCGTCTGCGTGTCGGCGGCCGTCTTGAGAAGACCGATGTGGCCGATGATCTCCGGGTCCGCTACGGCCCAGCCCAGGCGCATGCCAGGCACGAGGGTCTTCGAGAAGCTGCCCAGAAAGATAATCCGACCCTCCGTGTCGAGGCTCTTCAACGACGGGAGCGTCTCGCCCTCGAAGCGGAGTTGGCGGTACGGGGAGTCCTCGAGAACGACAAGGTCGTACGTGTTGGCGATCTCGATCACCCGTCGTCGACGCTCGAGGCTCATCGAGACGCCCATCGGGTTGTGGAAGTCGGGCATCGTGTAGAGGAACTTGGCAGACGGGTTCGCGAACAGGACGCGCTCCA
>Ga0111539_10007018_pt1 | contig 14451 bp, 10 predicted proteins | sample RhiMethybrSRZTD1_FD_79667 | JGI IMG/M metagenome (GOLD analysis project Ga0111539, IMG submission 79667) | Populus rhizosphere microbial communities from Tennessee, USA - Rhizosphere MetaG P. TD hybrid SRZTD1 (version 2) (version 2) | ecosystem: Host-associated > Plants > Roots > Rhizosphere >...
CCTCGGACGCCACCAACATCCGCTCCAGCATCGCGCGCGACGGCGACAGCTACGTGATCAACGGACGCAAGTGGTGGATCTCGGGCGCCGGCGATCCGCGCTGCCGCATCGCCATCTTCATGGGCAAGTCCGATCCGAATGCCGCCCGCCACCAGCAGCAGTCGATGATCCTGGTGCCGATGGACGCCCCGGGCGTCACCATCCGGCGGATGCTCACCGTCTTCGGCTACGACGACGCGCCGCACGGCCATGCGGAGATCGTCTTCGAGGACGTCACGGTGCCGGCGTCGAACATGCTCCTTGGCGAGGGGCGCGGCTTCGAGATCGCGCAGGGGCGCCTCGGGCCGGGGCGCATTCACCACTGCATGCGGCTGATTGGCGTCGCCGAGCGCGCGCTCGAGGCGATGTGCCGGCGGGTGCAGCGGCGGGTCGCTTTCGGCCGCACGCTCGCCGAGCAGGGGACGATCCGCGCCGACATCGCCGAGTCGCGGATGGAGATCGAGCAGGCGCGGCTGCTGACGATGAAGGCGGCGTATCTGATGGACACGGTGGGCAACAAGACGGCGCGCGGCGAGATTGCGATGATCAAGGTGGTAGTGCCGCGGATGGCGCTGCGCGTGCTCGATCGCGCCATCCAGGCGCATGGCGCCGCCGGCGTCTGCGACGATTTTCCGATGGCGGCGATGTGGGCGCATTCGCGAACGATTCGGCTCGCCGACGGGCCTGACGAAGTACATCGCGAGGCCATTGCTAAATTGGAGCTGAAGAAGGGGCTTGGGGCTAGTTGCTAGGTGCTAGTTGCTGGATGCCATCCTCAGAACCGGCGGGCACCTGCCTTTCAGCGTCAGAACCTAGCAACTAGCATCCAGCAACTACTGCGACGCGCGAAGCGCGTCGATGAAGAACTCCATCATCCGCTCCTGGTTGACGCTCGTGTGCCCGCGGTCGGGACCGACCTGCACCTCGATGCTCTTGCCCGCGTCCTGCAGCGCCTTGATCAGTTGAAGCGAATTCGACGGGTGCACGTTGTTGTCGGCGGTGCCGTAATACACCAGCAGCCGTCCCTTCAGCGTCCGGGCCAGAGTGAGCGCGCTGCCGGCGTCGTAGCCGTCCTTGTTCTCCTGCGGCATCCACATGTAGCGCTCGGTGTAAATCGTGTCGTAGTTGCGCCAGTCGCTTGCCGCCGACGAGGCGGAGGCGGCCGCGAAGACATCGGGATGGCGGAGCAGCTCCATCAGCGACACGTAGCCGCCATACGAGGTGCCGAAGATGCCGACGCGGCGCTTGTCGAAATAGGGCCGGCCCCAGAGCGCGCGCACCCCTTCGGCGATGTCGTCCACTTCCGCCTGCCCGAGCTTCAGGTACAGCGAATCGAGCCCGCGCCTGCCGGTGCCCGGCACGCCGCGCGAATCGAGCTGCAGGACGAGAAAACCGTATTCGGTCAGCGCGCTGGGCACGACGAAGGTCTCGCGCGCGCTGCTGCTGGCGAACTCGGGGGCGCCGTAGACGCTGACCAGCGCCGGGTACTGCTTCGCCGGATCGAACGTGGTGGGCATGTGAAGCAGACCGTAGAGCGGCGTGCGGCCGTCGGCGGCCGCATAGGTGAAGAGCTCGGCCTTCTTCAGCCCGAGCGACGTGAACCGCGACGTCTCGCTTTTCGAGATCTGGGCTATGACGTCGCCGGTACCCGCATCGACCAGGCGCGCCGCCGGCGGCGTGTCGTGGGTCTGATGCACGTCGACGAAGTAGCGGCTGTCCGGCGAGATGTCGCAGGGCCGCGGCACCGCCGGCTGCTCGGGCCTCGCGCCGAGCTCCGGGATGCAGCCGCCGATCGAGTGGTGAAAGGCGGGATCAGTGAGCCGCCGGTCGAGCCGGCCGTCGAGGCCGACGCGGTGCAGCTGCACTTTCAGGCGATTGTCGCCGTCGCGAGCGGTGTAGAAGAGCGCGCTGTTGCGCTCGTCGATCTTGACCAGCGCCACGGCCTCGTAGCCGCTTGCGCTGGTCAGGGGCGCAATCAGTCCGTCTTTCAGATCGTAGAGATAGAAGTTGTTCCAGCCCGTGCGCTGCGATTCCCAGACGAACCGGCGCCCGTCCTCGAGAAACACCATGCGCGGCTCGGACATCACCCAGCCGCCCGGCGATTCCTCGCGCAGGATCACGCGGGTGGCGCCGGTGGCCGCATCGGCGGCCGCCAGCTCCATCACGTTCTGGCGGCGGTTGGCGCGCAGGAAGAGCAGCTCGCGGCCGTCGGGCGACCATTCGACCCGGTAGACGTAGTGACCGACGACGGCGTTGTTGAAGCCGTTGCCGCTGCGCACGTCGGCGCGCACGGTCTCGCCGGTCGCGAGATCGTAGACGAACAGATCGACCACCGGGTTGGGCGTCCCCGCTTTTGGAAACGCTTCCACGTCGAGCGTCGTCTGCAGCTGCGTCTGATTGAGGATGACGAAGTAGTCGGCCACCTCGCGCTCGTCGAAGCGGTAGTAGGCGAGCTTGCGGCCGTCGGGCGACCACCACATCGCGGTTTGCTGGCTCAGCTCTTCGCCGTAGACCCAGCTCGCGGTGCCGTACTTGACGCGTGACGCCGCGCTGCCGTCGGTCGTCAGCGCGCGATCGGTGCCGCCGGCCGCGTCGCGCAGCCAGACGTTGCGATCGCGGTAGTACGCGGTGTACCTGGCGTCGGGCGAGGTCGTCGAATCGAACTGCCGCCCGCGATCGGGGTCGGGGCGGCTCTCGGATCCCCGGCGTGTAGAACCGCTCGCCGAATCGATTTCCTTCGCCTGTCGCGCCTTGACGTCGTAGCGGTAGTGGCGGCCATCGCGCTCGTACTCGAACGCCTCGCTGTTGTCCAGCCACGACACCGTCGGCGCGCCGCCGCTGACCGCAGTCGGGCCCTCGCGCGCCACGCGCTGCGCCTGCTCGTAACCCGGCATCGACCTGAGCCGGTCCTGCGCGGCTAGCGACAGCGGCAGGAGCACGAGCACGAGCAGCCAGCGGATGTGTTTCACGCGATCACTATAGCTGCGGGGCGCACCATGATGGCGGCCCTGAAGGGTCGCCCGTGGGGCAGCCCTTTAGGGCTGCCTTACCGATACGGCCGCGGTTGATGTCCGGACTCAACAGGAGAAATGTTGATACGTACATCTGGAGCGTGGAGCCCGAACGAGCCGCTGCTACGACCCCAGCCAAATTCGAAATCGCCCGGAAATCCGCGGCGATCGACAGTCTTGCCCGGTCCAACCCCGGCCATAGCGCCGGCTGGTAAGGAGCTTGCTGGAATTTTCTTTCTGTGGCCGCAGGGTCGCGGCCTGAAGGAGAGACAGAAGGTATGAAAGCCGTTATAGCCGGGGCGTTCGTCCTTGCGCTCGTCGCCGCCGTTCCCGCGTCGATGCATGCCACGCCGCAGCAGACTGCGGCCGTGAAGCCAACCGACAAGACGATCGACGACCAGGTCGAGGCCCGGATCAAGAACGATGCGTCGCTGAAGAAGCACACCATCGTCGTCACCGTCGACGATGGCGTGGTGACGCTGACCGGCACGGTGCCGACCGAGGCCGAGAGCGCCAAGGCCGAGCGCATCGCCAAGGTCGCCGGCGTCACCCGCGTCAACAACAACCTGATCGTCACCAAGGAAGTAAAGGGTGAAGTGAAGGGGACCGCCGGCCGCGCCGCCGAGAAGACCAAGGAAGGCGCCAAGGAAGTTGGCGAGAAGACCAAGGAAGGCGCCGAGAAAGTCGGCGAGAAGACGAAGGAAGGGCTCAGCAAGAGCGGCGAAGTGATCACCGATGCGTGGATCACCTCGCGCGTGCACTCGAAGTTCGTCGGCGAAGACCTGCTGAAGGACAGCGACATCAACGTCGACACCAACAATCACGTCGTCACGCTGCGCGGCACGGTGATGTCGGCGGCGGCGAAGGCGCGCGCGGTTTCGGAAGCGAAGGAAGTCGAAGGCGTTCGAAGCGTTGTTGACCACCTGACGGTTGGACCGAAGAAACCGTAGGCGGTCGCCGCTGGTGCTGCTGCCGGGATGGTTTACGGAACCACGCGCAGCGGCACCAGCACCCTTGCCCGTTCGTCGCCGCTGGCCGCCGCGATGGCGATGAGATAATCCCCCCGCGCCTGCGACGCCAGCGGCCATTCGATCTGATACGTCCCCTCTCCATCGCCCATCGCCATGACCGGCAGCGTCAGCAGCGGTGCGCCCAGCCGATTGGCCAGCTGCGCGGTCACCTCGGCGCCGGCGGCGGCGGTGCCGTACACACCGAAGCGGAGGAACACGCGATCGGTCCGCACGAACTCGCGCCCGGCAAAGGGAACCGCATCCGGGTCGCCGGCGATCGCGCGCGCCTCCGCGATGGTCCGCGCCCGCATGAGCGCCGGCGCGCTGATCGCGAGCGCCGTCGCCGAATAGTCCGGCACGGTGACCGAGCGGGTGTCTTCGTCGACCGTGTTGCCCTCCCGATCGCGCACCAGAGTGCGCAGTTGAAGCTCGCCGGGCAGCGACGAAAACGACAGCCGCCCCGCAGCCAGCGGCGCCTCGAAGACCCGGTCTTCGCCGATGCCGCGCGCCGTAATCGAGACGCTTTCGGGCCGCGCCATCGCCGCCGGCGGTGCAGGGCGTGACGTCCACGCTGCGGTGATCGAGGGCTGGCCATCGCTGCCGCGATCGACGCCGATCCACACGTCGACGGCGTGCTCCGGCCGCGCCGCCGACAGTTCGGCGAGCGCGCTGGTGATGTCGGCCGGGATCGCCTCGCTCGCCGCCATCTCGGCCCGCGCCCGCTCGCGCTCGGTCGGGTTCGGCGCCCAGTAGCCCTTCCGATTGCGCACCGTGGCGCCGCGGCGGTTGACCCGCACCTTGATCGAGTGGAACTTTCCGTCCTGCGGGTTGTTGGTCGAGGAGTAGCCGAGCAGGTAGAAACCGCTCGCGTCCTTGATCACCTGGAGCATCGCGCGCTCGGGCGTGTTGGTGCTGAGAAACGATTCGGCGCCGGTGCGCTCCGCGATCATCCGCAGGTAGTCGGACGAGCCGCCGACCAGCCCGCGCGGATCGACGGTGTAGATGGCGGTGTTGTTGTTGTTCGCCGCCTCTGTCAGCTCGTCGAGCAGGTGGAAGTCGTCGAAGCCGAGGGCGAAGAAGCCCTCGCTCACCAGGATGATCGCCTTGCGCCCTTCCTTGATGCTGCCGAGATGGACCGCCGCCGACTTGACGGCAGACAGCGTCACCTCCGCGCGGACGCGGGCCGCGTCGCGGCGCATCAGCTGCGCTTCCTCGATCACGCTGCGGGTCGGCACGTACAGTCCGTACCGCCCTTCGAGCTTGCGGATGCGATCGGCCATCTCGTTGCGGTCGCGCGTGAACCGCAGCGCGTCCACTGGCAGCAGCGGATCCATCAGCGCCACGAGATCCGTCGGCGCGAACGCCGACGTCACGAACGTCGTCAGCGCCTTGCGGCCGTGGATGGCGCTGGCGAAGCGGCCGATGTGGTATTCGTCCCAGAAGATGACGAACACGCGCACGTCGTCGCGCGCGGCTTCCGCCGCGGCGTGCTCGGGCGACCGGATCTCGAGCGAGTCGTCGCCGGGCGGCGGCTGGCCGTCGGCCGCCACGTATTTGAACGACTCGACGGTCTGCGGATCGCCGTCCTCCTCGACCGAGAAGTCGGCAGCGGCGAGATCGTCGATCGGCTCGCCGTGGCGATCGACCACGGTGACGTCGACGCGGACCAGGTTCGACTCGGCGCGGAACGTCGGCGGCTGCGGCGGCGGCTGTTCCGGCTGCTGCGCCTGCAGCGCCGCGACGGCGACGGCGACGACGAGAACCCGGGCGCTCCAGCGCATCAAGCCGATCATACGCCGCAAACGCGTAGTGTCCGCCTTTAGGCGGACCATCGTCGTCCGCCTGAAGGCGGACACTACGTGTACGTCAGAAGGCGAGCGTGCCGCTGAAATGAACGCGCGTCGCCGCGCCGCGGCCGTGCGCGACGGCCAGGCTGAGCCGAATGACGGCGGCCGTCAGCCAGACACTGCCGCCGTAACCTTCCCGCATCATCTGATCGGCCAGCCGCTGCCCATCGGGATACACCGTTGCGCGATCGGCGAACACGCTGACGCCCAGTTTTGCCGTGTCGAGCGGCGAGGTGAGCGGCACGAAGAGCTCCGCCGACATGGCGACGAGCGTATCGCCGGCGGCATCGCCCGCCGGGAAGCCGCGCAGGTTCGCCATGCCGCCGAGCAGGGCCTGGAGATAGGGCGGCAGCGGCGCGCTGGAATCGGTGCGCAGCGCGCGCAGCGCGACGACGTTCTGGCCGAAGAGGCCGACGTAGCCGCGCCCATCGAGCTCGCTCCGCGCGACGGCGCCGCCGGGAAGATTGAACCGCTCCCATGCCGCGCGGGCGTAGACCGCGTTTCTCGGCAGCAGCGGATCCAGCCGGGTGTCGAGAACGAGGTCGGCGCCGGCGTGCGCGAAGCTGTCGCGCAGCTCGAAGAACGAGACGCGCTGGAAGCCAAGCGTCGCGCCGGCGCGCAGCGGCCGCACGATCGCACGCTCACCGCGCACCCACACCCGCGCGCGATCGTCGTCTTCGTCGAAATGCGGGTTGGTCCGCCGCGAGACCGACGCGCCGGCGAAGATGCGATGTACGGCGCCGCGCGCGAAGGTCTTGTCGAGCTCGACGCCCGCCTGCTTCATCCCGCCCCACGTCAGAGGAAAGGCGAGCCGGCTCTGCGCGCCCAGCGGCTGCGGCACGGCGAAGCGCACGCCGTAGGTCAAGCCGTAGCCGTCCTCGCCGTCGATGACCGGAAGGAACATCAGGTTCAGGCGGCGCTGCTTCACCACACGGGTCGGCTGCGACGGATCGCCGGTCATCTCGATCTGCACCGCGCCCTCGTCGACGACGATCACCAGCACGATCTGCGACGGGTCGGCGATCGAGGCGAAGCGCTTGCGCACCTCGACGCGCTCGAAGCGTTTCGCCGCGCGCAGCCGCGCCGCCACGTCGTCGAGCGTCGTCGCCTCGAGCGGCATGCCGGTCGTGACACCGGCGAGCCGGCGCACTTCGTCGTCGCTGGTGACGGTATTGCCCTGGATCTGGATGGCCGTGATGCGCTCGGGCCCGGCCGGCTGCGACAGGGCGAGCGCGATCGTGAGCGCCGCGCCAAGCATCACTTCGGCGGCTTTATACCGATTCGGGTCGTGACATCCGGCTGGCGGTAGTCGCGGTACTCGATGCGGTAGCGCATGTCGAACTGGCCCGCCGCCAGCGTGCCGGAGAGCAGCATGTCCAGATCGTCTGGCAGCCAGACGCCGGTAAACGGCTGGCCCATCCGCATCGTTGCCTTGAAGTCGTCGATGCGCACCAGCCACTGCACCGGCAGGAAATCGAAGCCGACGTTGTCGAAGGTGTACTTCACGATCTGATGCGCGGCCGGCTCGACCCACAGCGTCACCAGCGCCACCTTGTTCATCAGGCGCTGGAACTGCGCGTCGCGCGCCTTCTCCTCGGCCGACGGCTCCTGGCGTCCGCGCCGGCGATCGGTGCCGCCGAACATCCGCGCCGGGTAGTACTCGATCTTCAACACCTCGCGGCCGTTGAGCGTTTCACGGCCCACCAGCGCGTACTTGCCTTCCTCGAACTTGAACCGGAGGAAGTAAGCCGAGCGAATGAACTCCGGCTCGCGCGTCTGCCGGATCACGGCGTCGAGGTTGTCGGGAATGGCGGCGTCGATCGGCGGCTCGGCAACCGGTGTGGGGCCGCCAGCCGCCTGGTCGCGCTGCGCGCGGCGCTTGTCGCGCTCTTTCATGCGGCGCAGATACTCGGTCTCGGACTTCCGGCGCTCGGCTTCGTCGATCTCGACGCCGTTGAACCGGACCGGGCTGCGGACGAAGAACCCGTCGCGGATGAACCAGGTGTATTCGTTGCGCTCGCCCCAGATCGGAATGTGGCCCGGGCCGGTGAGCTCGATGAGCTCCCGCTCGTCGAGCACGTACTGCTGCAGCTTCTTCCAGTTGGCGTCGCGGCTGGCGAGCACCTGCCGCATGAACTCGTCGAGGTCGGTTTGCGCGTGCAGTGGACGCGGCGATGCCGATGCGGCGACGACGCCGCACAATGCCGCCGTCAGGAGTGCCTTTGGGAAGAATCGAACCACTGAAACTGAACTTATCAGACGTCCGGACTGCACGGGAAGTTCTGGAACGCGCTTTGCTCAATCTCTCTGGATGAGCAAGGCAATACTCGCGTCAACCGTTCTGTCTGCCGCCATCGCCTACGCGGCGGACCTGCCCCTCAAGGTTTCCGACGTGGTGACCGGGCCGCAAACCCATGTCCGGCTCACCAACACCGGCAACCAGCCGGTTACCGCCTGGAGCCTCGCGGCCACGACGCAGGAGGGCGGCCGCACCCATCGCGAGGTCTACACCGTCGACGGCTATCTGAGCGAGCTGACGCATGGGCTGCCCGGCGCCGCCGAGCACCGCGAGCGGCTGATGCCCGGCCAGTCGCGCCAGATCCCGCTCGATCCGCTGACGGCCGGCACAACCGTCGAAGCGGTCGCGGCCGTGCTCGACGACGGGACGGCGATCGGGGACGAGCAGGCGCTGTCGCAGATCTTCGCGAACCGCGTGAAGGAGCGCGATGCGCTCAAGGCGGTCGCGGACAGCTTCGCCGACGTGCTGCCGGCGAAGCGCGGCGCCGAGGCGGTGGCGGCGCTGAAGGAGCGCCTCACGGCGCTGGTTCAGCGGAACGATGCGCTGCCGTGCCGCGCGGCGCTCGAAGCGGTGCAATCGCTCGAACGCGGCATGCCGGCCGATCAGATCGATCAGGCGTTAGAAAAGTACGCCGACTTCGTGAAACGTCAATACGACCTTGCGGTGAAGCATTCACGAAGACAAGCGTGAGACAAGCGTAAGACGCGGCACCTGTGGGGGCCGAGCTTGCCTCGGCCCCCCGAATTACCACCCAACCTTCGTACTCCCGATTTGTTGATCAAGCCACGTTGAGAGTGGCGCGTAGTAGTCGAGGATCGCCGTCGCATCCATCTGCTTCGACCCCGTGAGCGCCTCGAGCGCCTCGGGCCACGGCTTCGACATCCCCATCGACAGCATCGCGTTCAGCCGCTGCCCCGCCTCCTTGCTCTCGTAGGTCGAGCATCGGTGCAGCGGCAGCGTGCAGCCCGCCGTCTTCGCCATCGCGCGGTGGAACTGGAACTGGAGGATGTCGGCAAGGAAGTAGCGCGTGTATGGCGTGTTGTCGGGCACGTGATACTTGGCGGCGGGATCGAAGAACTCCTCGCCGCGCGCGGACACCGGCGCGACTCCCTGATACCTCAATCGCAGATCCCACCACGCCTTGTTGTACTCCGCCGGCTTGATCTCGCCGGCGAACACCTTCCACCGCCACTGGTCGATCAGCAGGCCGAACGGCAGGAACGAGATCTTGTCGAGCGCGTTCCGCAGCAGGAGGCCGATGTCGCGCGACGGATCCGGCGCCTTCGCGAGCAGGCCGATCTTCACCAGGTACTCCGGCGTCACCGACAGGCCGATGGTGTCGCCCACCGCCTCGTGGAAGCCGTCGTTGGCGGCGTCACGGAAGACGACCGGCTGATCCTTGAACGCCCTCTGGTAGAAGTTGTGCCCGAGCTCGTGGTGGATGGTGGTGAAATCCTCGGCCGTCGGCTCGATGCACATCTTGATGCGCAGGTCCTCCTGGTAGTCGACGTCCCACGCGCTCGCGTGGCAGACGACGTCGCGGTCTTTGGGCCGGACGAAGAGCGAGCGCTCCCAGAAGGTCTTCGGCAGCGGCGCGAAGCCGAGCGAGGTGTAGAAGCGTTCGCCGGCGCGGACCATGTCGATCGCCGACAGCTTCCGCGACTTGAGGATGTCGGTCAGCGAGAAGCCCGGGTCGGCGTTGGCCGGCGCCGCCAGCGGGTAGATGTTCGACCAGTCCTGCGCCCAGATGTTGCCGAGCAGGTGCGCGGGGATCGGTCCGTGCTCCGGCACGACGTCGCCGTACTTGGCCCGCAGCTTCAGCCGGGCGTACGCGTGCAGCTACAGGTACAGCGGCCGCACCTGATCCCAGAGCCGATCGAGCTCGCGCGTGAACTCGTCGGGCGGCATGTCGTACTTCGAGCGCCACATCGCGCCGGTGTCGGCGAAGCCGAGCTCGCGCGCGCCCTTGTTCGACAGCTCGACGAACCGCTCGTAGTCCTTGCGCATCGGCGGGCCGACGGTGTGCCACCCCTCCCAGGCAGCGCGCAGTGCCTTCTCGCTGCCCGGCACCGCCAGGATCCGCGTCACATCGTCGATGTTCTTGCAGGTGTCGGGCTTCGCCGGGTCGTCGCAGTAGCGCCCCTTGCCGTACGCCGACTGCATGCGCGCCATGATCTTCGCCAGCTCGTCCGACTCCTTCGAGTCGGATGGCGTGGCCAGCACCAGCGACGTCTTCAGCACGGTCAGCTGACGGCGCTGGTCGGGTGAGACCTCGACGCGATCGAAGCGCGTCGCCTCCTTCGCGAACCGCGCGCCGGCTTCGTTCGCGGCCTGGCTGGCGCGAGCCGAGAGCGCTTCGGTGTCGTCGGTGATGTAGGTCTGCTGCACCCAGCCGGCCTGCGCCGCCTGGATGCCGAGCCGCAGCAGCGTGTCGTTGACGGTGCCGAGGAACGCCTTCGCGTCCGTGGCTGACGCGGCGCCGGCCGCGGAAGACGACGAGTTGCGCGCGCACGCCGCGGCGAGCGCGCAGGCGAAGACGACGAGCGCGAGCCGGATCCGCTTTGCCATGCACTAAATTATAGGCGGCATGCGCATCGGCATCGATCTCGGCGGCACCAAGATCGAGGGGATCGCGATCGGCGACGACGGAAGCGAACGGCTGCGGCGGCGCATTCCGGCGCCGCGCGGCGACTACCAGCGAACGCTCGACGCCGTCGCCGGCCTGGTGCTGGAGATCGAGCGCGGGGTTGGCGCGCGCGGCACGGTCGGCCTCGGGATCCCCGGCACGATCTCGCCGGCGACCGGCTTGATCAAGAACGCCAACTCCACCTGGTTGAACGGCACGCGGCTCGCCGAGGATCTGGAGCGGCGGCTCGACCGGCCGCTGCGGTTTGCGAACGACGCCAACTGCTTTGCGCTCTCGGAAGCGACCGACGGCGCGGCCGCCGGCGCGGCGGTGGTCTTCGGGGTGATCATCGGCACCGGTACCGGCGGCGGCGTCGTCGTGAACCAGCGTGTCCTGAGCGGCGCGAACGCGGTGGCGGGCGAGTGGGGGCACAACCCGCTGCCCGCGCCGCGCGACGGCGAGTGGCCCGGGCCGCCGTGTTATTGCGGCCGGAGCGGCTGTATCGAGACGTTCCTGTCTGGCCCGGCCCTGGCGCGCGACTACGCGGCCGGCGGCGGCGGCGGCGAGGCGACGGCGATCGAGATCGCCGCGCGCGCGGAGGGCGGCGACCCGGCGGCAGAGGCCGCGCTCGAGCGCTACGCCGAGCGGCTGGCACGCGCGCTCGGCAGCGTCATCAACCTGCTCGACCCGGACGTGATCGTGCTCGGCGGCGGGCTCTCGAATATCGATCGCCTCTACGAGCGCGTGCCGCAGCTGTGGGCGCCGTACGTGTTCTCCGATCGCGTGGCGACCAGCCTGGTTCGCGCGCGCCACGGCGATTCGAGCGGCGTCCGCGGCGCGGCATGGCTCTGGTAAGAGAAGATCAGAAGGGCAAGAAGATTAGAAGAAGAGTAGCAACGGCGCCACAAGTCGATCCCGGTTAGCCGCGAGTATCGATCAACGCCTTCCGGCTGATGTCCTTCACCGTAACGGTGCCGCAGCCGACCATTGCCAGCTGCAGCTCGGTGCTGAGAATCTGCAGCACCCGGTCGACGCCCGCCTGACCGAACGACGACAGGCCCCAGATGTACGGACGTCCGATGCCGACGGCCGCGGCGCCGAGCGCGAGCGCCTTGAACACGTCGGTGCCGCGCCGGACGCCGCCGTCGAGGAGGACCGGGATGCGGCCGCCGGCGCCCTGCACGACTTCCGGCAGCGCGTCGATGGTCGGGCGGCCGGTCTCGGTGGCGCGGCCGCCGTGGTTCGAGACGATGATGCCATCGGCCCCGCTCGTCACCGCCAGCGCCGCATCGTCGCCGCTCTCGAGGCCCTTGATCAGGACCTTCATCTTCGTGACGTCCTTCACGCGCTTGACGAAGTCCCAGGTCAGCGTCGCAGAGGTGAGCGTCACGGCCTTCATGTCGACGCCCTGAAACATCGGCTTGACGCCGATCGTGCGCCCGTCGGCCGCCGGGCCGGCCGAGCCGTGACAGCTGCTGCAGGCACGCGAATCGACTCGCGCCATGCGCTGGTCGGTCTCGGTGTTTCGCCCTCCCGGCAGATCGACGGTGACCGCCACCACCGGGCATCCGGCGGCCTCGGCTCGCTTCAGCAGTTTCGTCGTCACGTCGAAGTTGTTGGTGGTGTAGAGCTGGTACCACAAGCCGCTGCCGCCCCTCGCTTTGGCAACATCCTCAATCGGCGTCGACGACTGCGTGGACAGGATCTGCAGGTGCCCTCGCGCCTGCGCCGCGCGGGCGACGGCCAGCTCGCCTTCGGTGTGGAAGGCGCGTTGGCTGCCGACGGGGCAGAGCACGATCGGCGAGGCGTACTTCTGCCCGAACAGCTCGATCCCCATGTCGATGCGGCTCACGTCGACGAACCGGCGGACGCGCAGCTGATAGCGGTCGAACCCGCGCGGGTTCGCGCGAAGCGTCTCTTCGCCGTCGACGCCGGTGGCCATGTAACCCCAGTGCGCCGGCGGCAGTACCCGCCGTGCCATGGCTTCGAAATCGAACACGTCGAGCGCATCCGCCGCGCTGGCCAGGGTTGCGGCGGCGGCTTGCGGGCTGGCCGCCTGGGCGAGCGCCTCCAGGAGCGACGGACAGGCCAGCACCAGCGGGCTTCCGGCCAGGAACTTCAGGAATTCACGGCGATCGGACATGTTTTCTTCGTTCGTCGTTCGTCGTTCGTCGTTCGACGTTCGTCGTTCGTTCGATGTTCTACCTCATGCCGTGCGCCGGGCCTGGATGGGCGTGACGCGCCAGCGCATGTAGAAGACGAAGGTCGCGATTCCCAGCAGTACCAAAGTGATCACCGCCGAGCTGATTTCATTCCGCATGATGTGATACCCCGTGGCGGATACCATCACGATCATGATCCCCGCCGCGGCTGCCGGCACCAGCCACGTCTGAATCCGAGAAACGCCCGGCAGCGTCAGCCCCACCGCCGCCAGGATTTCGGCGACGCCAAGAAACAGCTGAAACCAGCGCGGCAGCGACGCGTTCATCTGGTCCACGATCGAGGCTGGCGGGAAGAGAAACAGCAACCCGTGAGCGAAAAATGCCAGGGCAAGCAGAACCTGCAGCACCCAGATCAGAGCGTTCATGCGCTTCCCTCCGGTGACGCGGTCGCCGCCAGGCGACCTCTCTTATCGTGTAAGCGTCCAGACGAACGCGAGCGCGGCGCCCGCGCCAACTGCCTGGAGCCACAGCTCGATCCGCTCCTGCAGGAAGATCAGCCCGACCCCGACCAGCGCCGCGGCGAGGAGCAGCAGGCGCCAGTAGAGCTCCTCGTTCGCCACCTCGAGGCCGCGCGAGCCGGCGCGGCGCCGGGTGGCGTCGATGATCGTGTTCGCGATCTCGCGGTCGCCTTCGCGATCGAGCTCGAGGTACTCGCCGCCGCCGGCGTTGGCGATCAGCATCAGCGACTGCCGATCGAGCGACGACCTGATTGGCGGCTCGCGCGGCGTGTTGTCGTTCGGCCGCCGCTCGGGCTCGGGGATGAACGCGCCGAGCGTGGTGCCGACGGCGACCACCCAGACCGGCACGTCGTTGCTGCGCGCGACCTTGAGCGACCGCGCCACCTCGCCGCTCCACGCCTGCCCGTCGCTGACCAGCACGAACGCCTTGGCGTTGGGCGACTTGCCGTAGATCTCGGTGTCCTTCTCGATCAGCCGCATCCCCCAGGCGAGGCCGAGCTCGATGTTGGTGTCCCAGGTGGTGTCGTCCTCGAGCCGGAACGGCGATTCCTGCGCCAGGTGATCGAGGAAGAAGAAGAAGGTGTTCGGATCCTTGGTCAGTCGCACCTGCGGCGCGGCGATGTGGGCGAAGAGCGCCATCGCCATGCGGTCGTCGCGCCACGCCAGCGATTCACCCAGCGTGCGCAGGAAGCGCATCGATCGCTGCCAGCGGTTGCCCGGCACATCGGCCGCCCGCATCGACGCGGATCCATCCTGCAGCACGACCAGATCGATGCCGGCGGAGCGGATGAGCGAGGCGGCGGCGGTCGGCCGCGCGAGCGCGAGGATGACGCAGGCCGACGCCATGATCAGGCAGAGCCAGAAAATCAGGCTGCCGAAGATCGGAAACCGCTCGCGCACCGGCAGCCGCCGGTGCTGCCGGAAGCGGCGAGCATCGCG
>Ga0111539_10007020_pt1 | contig 14450 bp, 15 predicted proteins | sample RhiMethybrSRZTD1_FD_79667 | JGI IMG/M metagenome (GOLD analysis project Ga0111539, IMG submission 79667) | Populus rhizosphere microbial communities from Tennessee, USA - Rhizosphere MetaG P. TD hybrid SRZTD1 (version 2) (version 2) | ecosystem: Host-associated > Plants > Roots > Rhizosphere >...
CGACGTGCGTAGCCATGTTTGGTTTCCAAGGCGGGTAGTCACAATGGCACGACCGGCCCCAATCGCAGCACGTGGATTACGCTGCGAGTTGGAGCACTGCACAGCGCAGAGCCACATACGAAGGGAGCCGGTCATGACCACCGTACGATTTGTAGGCCTTGATGTCCACGCCGACACGATTGCCGTCGCCGTCGCCGAGCCATCCGGCGAGACACGAAACCTCGGGATCATGCCGAATCGCGCGGACGCCGTGCGGAAACTGATGAAGAAGCTGGGCCCGGTTGAGCGCCTCCGTGTTTGCTACGAAGCCGGACCGACCGGGTACGCGATTTATTGGCAGCTCGTCGGCCTGGGGATTGCGTGTGAGGTCGTCGCCCCCTCGTTGGTCCCGACGAAGCCAGGGGATCGAGTGAAAACGGATCGCCGGGATGCGGTCAAGCTCGCACGGGCCTATCGCGCGGGCGATTTGACACCGGTGTGGGTGCCGGATGCCGCGCATGAAGCGCTGCGTGATCTGGTCCGGGCTCGGGAGGCGGCCAAGCGCGACCAACTGCGGGCGCGGCATCGCGTCGTGAAATTCTTCTTGCGGCACGGCCATCGCGCCCCCCTCGGCTGCCGGGCGTGGTCGACCCGCTACTGGCTCTGGGTCGAGACGGTGCGCTTCCCCTATCCAGCCCAGGAAGCGACGCGATTGGATTACCTGCAGGAGATCCAGCATGCCGCGGAGCGCGTGGCGCGGCTCGAGCAGGCGATTCAGGAGGTGGTGCGGACGGCGCCGGCGCCCTTGCGGGCCGTGATCGACGCGGTGCAAGCGTTGCGAGGCATCGCGCCGTTGACGGCGATCACGCTCGTCACCGAGCTCGGCAGCATGGCGCGCTTCGCGAAGGCGCGGCAATTGATGGGGTACACCGGGATCGTCTCCTCGGAACGGACGAGCGGAACGCGCATTCGACGCGGCGCCATTACGAAGACCGGAAATGCGCATGTCCGACGCGTGGTAGTCGAGGCCGCCTGGGCGTATCGGCATCCGCCGCACCTCGGCCCCACGCTGCGGAAACGACAGGCGATCGTCGAGCCGGCCGTCCGCGAAATTGCCTGGAAAGCGCAACACCGGTTGTATCAGCGCTACCGGCATCTCACGCGGACTGGCAAGCCATCGCAGCAGGTGGTGACGGCGCTGGCGCGAGAGCTCTTGGGCTTCATCTGGGCAATTGCGGTCCGCGTCGAGACCGCTGCCCGGACACACGCAGCCTAATCGGACCGATTGAATGAGTGCCGTTTTGGCGGTCGAGACGACGAACTGGAGAGTCCTCGTCGAGTGCGATGCGGCGAGCCGGGCTCGATCCGCGCCGAGTAGTCCGAGGCAGCTCCCGACGGATCAATGACTATGCGGTTTCGACCCGCGAATATCAGAGTGATCAACCGTCGCGCTTTCTGTCTCGACCGCCATCCATTGCTCCCCGCACGGACAGAATTGATGATCGAGTGAGTTAACAAACTCCGACCGTCGCGAAGCTAACTTGACAGGGTCGTGCCATATCAGCACTCGCGCGATACGCGATAGTCTGAAACGCGAGCGGATGGAAGCGCGATTTCCGAGGGCCACGACCTCGGAGGCCAGCACGACATCAACGCCGGCCCTTTCGGTCGCGGCCAGTAAGTCGGTCACGGCACTCTGACGAGCAGGGCCGGTGCGCTTATCCGCGAATAGCCGCCGCCGCAAGCAGCGCGATGTTGACGATCACATACGAGATCGAGGTCACCCACAGGCCGATCCGATCGCTGCGGCGCGCGGGCTCTTCCTGGCCGTTGTTGAAGAGCCGTTGCGCGTAGATGCCGGCGATCGCGATGGCGAAGATGTAAATCATCGCGACGACGTGGATGATGTCGAGGAGCGTGAGCTGCTCGACGCGGCCGAGGACGGATTCGGCCACGCGCTGATTGACCAGGACCGCAAACAGGGTGCCGCCGAGCAGGCCGGTCCGCCGGCCGCCGTCATACGGACCCAGAAGAAAAGACAACGCGGAGAGCGCGAAGGCGACATACACGCCCGCGACCAGCTTGAGGAAACTCCACCGCTTGGTCCGCGCCAGCGACACGGTGACGACGAGACGCGAGTAGTCGCTCTGCTTCTTGCCAACGAAGGCCGGATCGCCGAACACGGTGTCGTAGATGTACTTCTGCTCGCCGATCTGAAAGTTCGTGATCCGCCACCCATCCAGCATGATTTCCGGGCTCGGCTTCGAGCCTTCGCGATCGGCGGTGTACGAAAAGGTCGTCGACGGATCCGCGGTGTGTTCGATGACGATGTGCAGATCCTGGCGATCGAACGGATAGCTGCGCACGTTCCAGTGATGCCGGAAGATGCCGGAGACCTTGACGTAGGACCAGTACGTGCCGGATCGGTTGAAGGTCGCGGGCAGCCGCTGTTGCAGCTGGGTGGCGTTTTCGAAGTCGGCCACCTCGAGCGGCTTCACCGTCTGGTCGGGACACGTGCTCCAGACCCACAGATCGGCGCCGAACGAGCCGCGCATCAGGTCGAAGTCGTACAGGGAGATGAGATAGACCCCGACCTGGCACGTCCGGGGCGCGGCAGCCGCCTGTGACGCCCGGGCCGGTTGCGGCGCGCAAAGGATCGCGCCCAGCGTCGCAAGAACCAGTACCCTGTGTGATGCAGCCTTCATTCGAGGCCTGAAGATATCGGATCGAGCTTCTGAGCAAGGACTATTCCACCGCGCGGATGAATCTGGCGTGGTTCGCTCGTCATGGCATTCGCCGGGGCCGCGACGACGCGTGGGGATCTACGGGGTTCGACTCCGTGGCCTCGTGGGTGAACCGGCGGGCTCACTGTTGAAGTTCGATCACGAGACCGCCCGTGATCTTGGCGGCCAGGTTGTAGAGCAACGCGGTTAGCAACATCATGACCGCGCCAATCGCACCGTAGAAGATCGGCAGGATCACGATCGAGCCCGCGCCAAACAACATCCCGACGAATGGTGCGGCATGACTCCCCTCATCACTCAAGGCCGCGGCGCCGCCAATCGCCATCACGACGAGTGACACGCACGCGCCGATGACGAGCCCGAGACCTGCATACAACACACCGCCGACTTTCGCCGCCGAGATCGGATCGATTCGTCTGATGCGCATGGGATCTCCTCAGGATGGTGGACGGGCGGATTATCATGGGCGGCACCCGCTCCTGGCAATCGTATGGCCGCATCCAGCTCCGCCGCCTGCTTGAACTGCGGCGCCCCGCTCGCCGGCGCGTACTGTTCGCGCTGCGGTCAGAAGGCCGCGCGGCCGGACTTGACGCTCGCCGGATTCCTGCATGAGACGACGCACGAGCTGACGCACTGGGACGGTAAGATTCCGGCCACACTCAAGACGCTTCTGCTGCAGCCGGGTTTGCTGACCAGAGATTTTCTCGAAGGCCGCCGGGTTCGCTGGCTGGCGCCCTTCCGCGTGTACCTCATCTGCAGTCTCGCGTTTTTCGCGAGCAAACCGGTGATCGAAGCGATTACCCATCGATCGGCGCGCGCCGTCGCCGGGGTCACCATCACGGACGTCCGCGGCAACCGGACTCTCACTCCCGAGGAGCGGTCGCGGTTGGCTGAAAGCCCGTACGTCAGGATCCTGGGAATGGAACGACTCGAAGCCGCCGCCGCTCAGGGCGACCGTCTGAACCGCGAAGTCGACGCCGCCTTTCCGAAGGCGATGTTCGTCCTTCTGCCGCTGTTCGCCGTGCTCACGCATGTTGCCTGGCGAAAGACGCGCCCCGGATACCCGGCTCACCTGTATGTCGCGCTGCACATCCACGCAGCGGTCTTCGCCGCCATGACGATCCTGGGGATCGTCATTGGATTCATTCCATCGGACACCGTAGCGGCAATCGCTTCGGTGGTCTTCCTCGTCTACGTCGGCTGGTACGGCCTGGTGGCGTTGCACCGGATCTTCGATGAGTCGTGGGCGAGAAGCATCGCAAAGAGCCTGGCGGTCGCGGCGGTGTACTTCCTGTGCGTCGGGGTCGTATCGTTCGCCCTGCTGCTCTACGCGATTACCAGAATGAGCTAGCCCACGCCGTGTAATTTTTTGAGCACCGGCAGGACGGCCGCACGCGCGGCCTGCAGCGTCGGGAGATCGCGCGGATCCGTCGACAAGAGCGCGAACAGCGACACGACCAGATTCTTGCGATTCTGCGCCGTGGCCAGACTCGCCGGCGTCGGCTCGCCGGCCGGCCGCACCGGCGCGAGCGAGGCCATCCATTTTTCGAACCCGGACGCATCGAAATCCTGACGCGCGATGATCGAGAGCACCGCGCGGGCGAGGCGCTCGTCCTCGCCGTGCGTAAGGACCTCCGGGACCTGATCCAGCTTCGCCGAGACGCCCGAGAGAATCGCGGCCTGTTGATCCTTCGTGAGATAGCGGCTGCGGCCGAGGAACTTCAACAGATCTGCCGTGTGGGCCACCGAATGCATCCAGCCTTTGACGGGATCGAATCCGCGCGTGTCGCGTTCAGCTCCAAGATACGTGATCGCCGCCACGAGCAGCCGATCGAACTCCGCGCGTTCGAGAAACGGCGCCTCGTTGTCGAGGATCGCCACGATGCCGAGGCTGAGCGCCGAGAACGACCGTTTGAAGATCGAGTCCGTTCCGCGTTCGCCGATCCCGGCCGACAGGTGGCGGGTCCATTCCTCCAGCAACGTTCGCGTGACGTCTGCCGGCACAATCCGTTGCCGGTAGATCCACGCGGCTAATGTCGTGTACGCAATGTCGTCCCGGAACTCGGGATCGGGGGACCCGAGATATTCGCTCAGCTCGCGAACGAGGACGGAAACTGACTCGCCAGCCGGAACTACAAACTTCTGTGCCGCAATCGCTCGCCAGAATGCCTTGTCGTGCGGCGCCGTCGCTTGATTGATTGCCCATACCGGAACACTTGTCGTGACGATGATGATGCCGCCCGCAATCGCCGCGAGTCTGTTCATCTGCCAAGTCTAGAGCTTTCAGCTCTCTGGCTTTCAGGCTTTCAAGCTTTCCGGCTTTCAGCCTTCTGCACATCGTCTAATCTGACGATAGCCCCTATATGCGGTTCTCGGCCGTGACAGCGGCGGGGATGATCGTCGTCACGCTCGGCACCGGCTGCGGCAGCTCCAAAACGCCCGCGCCTCCGACCGAGCCATCGACGCCGCAGACCACGCCGCCCCCGACGCCGCCGACAATTCCATCCGGACTATCTGCGACGGTGACGTCGATGCTGGAGGGGCTGTCGCAGTACATCAGCCAGGCGCTCAGAGAGAACCAGGACAACCTCCCTCGCAATCCGCAGAATCGGACGCAGATCGAAGCCAAGATCGCGATGCTCCAGAGCCCGTCGCTGGCCGGCGACATCGTCAACGGCCGGCGCTGGTTCGAAGATCAAAGCGTGTCGATGAACGGGCGCGCGGTCCCGTTCGCCACCGTGTTCGCGCTCGAGAGCATGCGGAACGAAGCGACGGACGCCGTCCGCATGCTGGAACCGGTACTTCCGATCATCGAACGCTTCTACAATGTGCCGCTGTCTACACCGGCCATCAAAATCTGGTACGGCTTCGTCGTCGGCAACAGCGGCGGTGGCGGCGTCATCTATACGGAGGATCGAACCACTTACGAGGGGCGGACCGGACCGACGCGATTACCGTACGACGCGATCTGGGCGCACGAGCTCGGACACAGCTGGATGGGGCACGAATCACTCAATCAGTTCATCGAGCTGTACGGCTACAACGTCATGCGAACCGGGTCGACCGACCCGAAAGCATGGATCTTCACCAGAAGCTGGACGCCGAATCTTCCGTCGAACGAAGGCGTGGCGGCGCTGCTCGATATCTATCAACTTGTCGGTCACGAGACGATGCAGCGCGCGTATCGGGCGATCTATCCGTTGCGGCCGCCGTACGGCTCGCCGCCGTCGCCCGCGATCATTCAAGCGTTCCTCGGTCAGGTACCGCCGGCGCTTCAGGCACAGGTTTCCGACAAGCTCGCAAAAGTCGGCTTTTAGGCTTTCCGGCTTTCGAGCTTTCAGGCTCTCAGGCCTGCCTTCTCAACCCCACCGCGACGCAGAGCCAGGCGGCTGCCAGACAGCTCGAGGCGATGTACAGCGGCACGAGCGCCTCGGCGGTGCCCAGAGCCACGAGATTCCACTTGACCGGCTCGCTCATCGCGATGTGCCGGAGGACGTGCACGAGCCCTGATGCCAGGCCCGACAATGCGGCGAAGATGCCGGCCAGCGAAATCGGCCGCATCAGCGCCAGCCGATGTTCGGTTGGCCGGAAGACGTAGGCGAGGCCCGCACCGAGCGGAAGGACGCTGACGATCATGGTCAGGATCGCGTGGATACCGGCTTGCCTCAGAATGTCAAAGAGCGTCATGCGGTCGGTTCTCCCGTTCGATCGGATATCAACGCGTGAGGAGACGGAACGTGACGGCCGTCACGTTTCCCGGTCTGGCGCGTTATGACCAATGTGGACCGGGAGTCCGAGCTGGCCCTCGTGAGCCGCCTGCGCGCCGGCGACGCGGAAGCCTTCGACGTCGTCTACAACCAGTTCAATGCGCGGCTCTTCAACTTTCTCGCCCGGCTATCGCGCCGGCGTGATGTTGCGGAGGATCTGCTCGAGGAAACGTGGCTGCGGCTCGTAGCTCAGGCGCGACGGCTTCGGCCGGATACGCGGCTGGCACCCTGGCTCTTCACGGTCGCGCGGAATCTCTACGCGAGCTATTGCCGGTCGCGGCTCGTGGAGGATTCCCATGCCGCCGGCTTGATCGGGTTGTGGCCGTTCGGATCGCCCCGGCCGACGCCGTTCGAGTCCACGGCCGCGAACGAAACGGAGCGCCGCCTCGAAGCGGCGCTGGCAGGCCTGCCCGTGCGTTATCGCGAAGCGCTGTTGCTCGTGGCAGTCGAAGGGCTGCGACCTGCGGAGGCCGCCGACGTCTGCGGCGTGAGCTCCGAGACGATGCGGCAACGGCTGAGCCGGGCTCGCGCGGCGCTCGCCAGCCGGATGGATCCGACGGTCACGCCGGCTGTGGGATGGTCGAAGTTAGCGCGGCACGAGGTGACGTGATGACGCGAGATGAACTCCGCGATCCGATGCTCCTCAATCTGGGACGCTTGAGCGCTATCTCACCTGACCCGGCGGGCGCGGAGCGCGTCCGGTCGCGATGCCGGGCAGAATTGACGCGGCGCCGGGATCGGGCTGAACGGATCGCACGCCAACGGATCCTTACGCGGCGTTTTCTCGCACCGGCGTTCGTCGGCGGATTCTGTCTGCTCTATCTGTCGGCGGTTGTCTATGACGTGATGCAACTCTACGTCGTCAGGTGAGGCCCGCCTTACGGTAGCGGAAAGCTTCGGGGAACTTTCACGACGTACGTGCCGGCGATCTTGTCGTGCCAGGCCTGCCCTTCCGGATCGCGAAGGATCCAGAGAAAGCCGAGCCCGAGCGCGCCAATCGAAAACAACGACGAAAGGCCGCGGACCAGCGCGTCCACGAATCGCAGCGGCGCGCCGTCGACGCGCACCACGCGCAGGTTGCAGATGATCCCGCCCACGGTCGTGCCCTTCCACGCCCAGAACGCGACGAAGTACGCGAACAGGATCAACGGCGCCGGCCCGTCGTCTCGCATCCGATCGAAAACGACCTGCAGGCCGATCAACACCAGCACGACGTCGAGGACTGCGGCGGCGAGTCGATCGAGGAAGGTCGCGCGCGGGAAGGTTGTCAGGTCCGACGTGGCGCCCGGCGGCGCCCGCGGAGGCTCCGCGTGAACCTCGGCGCTCGCGGACGGCGGGCTCAGGTCTGCGTCAGGAATGGCGGCAAGCGGGATGGCGACGATCGGAGTCCCGGCCGGCCCGCCTGACGATGGCGGTCCCGGCGTGAGCGGCGGCTCGGGCACCGGCGGAGTCTTGGGAGTCGCCGGACGTTCGCGCCGCAGTCCCGCCATGAACGTGAGCGACGCGGCGCCGAGCCCGAACACTCCGACCATCGCCCACGTGATGAGGCCAATCACGGGAACCATGTACAGCAGCACCAGCACCACGAACCCGATGAGAAACGAACGGACGCCCTCGATCGGCGTCTCGGCCGGATCCTGCCGGGTGATGCTGCGGCCGATCCACCGCGCCACGCCCACACGGCCGACGATCCAGGCAACGAATACCGCGCACAGAAAGAACGGCACGATGGCGATGCCGATCACCGATGCGGCGAGAAGCACAAAGATCGGACCCGTCAGCAGCAGCACGAGCAGGCCCGTGAGGAAGGTACTGAAGGGCTTGTGCGCAAGCGTCTCCGCGCATCTGCCGACGGGTCCGTGAAGCAGCAGGTTGATCGCCAGCGAGACGATCAGAAAGATCAGGACAACGCCCCACATCCACGCGAGACCGGGCACGAGCGGCCGGCCCCACAACAAGCCGCGCGTGAGCCAGGGCACGACAGCCCGCATCTGATCGCCCAGCCAGGGCGCGCCGATCACGAAGTACTCGTGACCGGGCGAGAACCCGATCGGCGCGTCGACGAGGCCGCCGACGACGATCAGATCGCCGCGGACGGCCGAGCCCTGCGCGATCGTCGCCTCTCCGGCGACGACGACCACCGATCCGCGCACGACGGCCGTGTTGGCGAGCCGCGCCGACCCGAGGACGACGATGAGATCGCCGTCGATCTCGCCGTTGATCGTGGCGTTGCCGGAGATGACGACCACGTTGCGCGCTTCGCGCCCGGCCGGAAGGATGTAGTCCTGCCAGACGCGAAGGACAGGACTACTGCTGGAGTACCTGATCTCGAACGTCTGCGCCGCCGACGTGCCGGCGAAACCGCCGGTCCACAACAGCGACAAGAGCGCCACGGATAGAAATCGTCTGGTCGTCATAGCCGTGAAGTCCCTCCCAGGACCACACTGCGGAGCGCGGCACCCAGCATCGCGCACGCCGCGCCCATCGTCGCCAAAAGCACGAACATTCCGAGGACCACTGGCTGCGCGACGCGCCACATGGTGTCGGCCGCATAGACAATCGCTTCTGTCTGACGGATGACGCTTCCGAGCCGTGACGAAGTGTCTGCGCCGAGATTCGACACGAGCGCGACAACGGTGTCGGCGGCGACGGGCCAGAAATTCGCCGCGCCAAGAACGATCAGGAGCATCGCCGCAAGCGATGAGATCTGCCAGACGAGCGGCCAGCTGAACCAGCCGGCGTGCGTCGCCGGTCTCGCGGCGCGGACCGCGGTCATGACGCGCGGCAGGAGCGTGCGCGGCGCGCGCGGGCCGGGCAGCGCCTTGAGCTCGCGATCGATCAGCCGTTCGAGATCAGGATCAATGTTCATGGCACCAATGCGGCTTTGAGCGCCAAACGGCCGCGATGGATGTCGGTCTTCACTTTCGCAAGCGCGACGCCGAGCGTCTTCGCGATGTCGAGGTAGCTCAACTGCTCGAAGTGAAACAGCACGAGCGGCACGCGCTGGTGATCCGGCAGGTTGTGGAGCGCCTGCTCGAGCCGCTGATTCGTCTCAGTTCGTTCGAGACGCGTGAGCGGCGAGATCCCGGATTCAACTGCGACGTTCTCGATGTCCATATCTCGCTCGTCGGCTCCCCGCCGGCTCGTCAGGTCGCTGAACAGCCGCCACCGCGATCGATATCGCGTCAGATGGTTCAGACAGGCGTTTCGCGTGACGGTCTTGAGCCATCCGGGCGCCGCCGGACTGTCTCTGATCTGATCGAAACGCTGAAACGCTTTCAGAAACACGACCTGCGCGACATCCTCGGCCTCCGTCCGGCCGCCGAGCAGCCGGACCGCCGTCGCGAAGACCAGGTCCTGGTACTCCAGGACGAACGCCTCGAACCGGTCGGATGAGGACTGAACGTCAGTCGTGGAATGCTCCACGGACGGTGACGACGGACCGTCCGCCCTCACGTCCGGCCCGCGTTTGCGGGAGAAACCCGGCAGGCGGGGGAAAGTTTCAGTTCGGAAGGACACTGGAAGCTTGAAAGCCTGAAAGCCCGAAAGCTTGAAAGGGAGACGAGCGGGCAGGCGGAATGTTCCCGCCGGGCGGAGTACGAAGGGCGGACTGGTTCCCAAGTCCGCCGGTTCCCAAGTCCGCCGGGGCGCAGGGGGGTCGAACCTTGGGCGGACTTAGAGTTTGGGCGGACTTAGAGTTCAGTCCGCCCTACGTACTGCTCGCGCTCCAACGCCGGCCGGCCGCGCCGGAAATGCGGAATCACTTCCTCGGCGAAGCGTTCCATCTCCTCGTACTGCGGACTGAACTGCAGCAGCAGCAGATCGACCCCGGCGGCCTCGAACGCGCGAATCCGTTCGATGACCTGCTCCGGCGTCCCGGCAAGTCCGCTGCGCAGACCGCGGTTCGACACCGAGTAGTCCTCCAGGCTGACGCGCTGCTCGAGCTGCGTGTTGCCGATCCACTCCTGATAGTTCGAATATCCCTTCGCACTCTGCCGGACGTCGACGATGCGATCGATTTCGCGGCCCACTTCGGCTTCGGTCGAACGGAGGACGACGTAGCCGGCGCTGCCGAAGATCATCGGCGGAAGCCCGGTCGCTTCGCGCCGTGCGCGCATGTCGGCGATCTTCCGGCCGATGACATCCGGCGGATCGCCATGCGTCAGCCACGCGTCGCATCGCGCGGCGATCAACGCTTTCGCCGCCGGCGATTCTCCGCCAGCGAAAATCGTCGGGCGCGGCTGTCGCACCGGCTTCGGTTCGAGCACCGTCTGATCGACGGTGTAGTACTTGCCCTGATGGGAAAACACGGGCGATCGCCAGAGACCGTCGACGACGTCGAGCCATTCGGCGGTACGCGCGTAGCGGTCGTCGTGCTGGTCGAACGGCACGCCGTACATGCGCGCCTCCGACGCCCACCAGGACGAGACGACGTTCAGTGACAGCCGACCATTGCTGATGTGATCGATGTTGGCCGCCTGCTTGGCGAGGAGCGCCGGCGCGTGAAACGTCGGCCGGACGGCGACCATGATCTCGAGCTGCTCGGTCACGGCCGAGAGCGCCGCCGCGGTGCTCCACGCGTCGAGCGACGGCGCCTGGACCCCCTTGATGTCGTTCAGATTCAGCTCGGCAACGAGCGTGAGGTCGAACCCGATCTGCTCGCTCCGCCGCGCGAGCCGGCTGACGTACCTCCACGTCGCCTCCATCGACTCATCGTCGACATTGCGCAGCCAGCCGCCGAAGACGGGAAGCCAGTATCCGAACCGCATCAGATCACCCCCGCGGGCTGAGCGACGGCAGCAAGCTCGGCCTCGAGCCAGTCCGCCAGAGACACAAATGGATCGAAGCCGATGATGCGTGGCGCGTCGGCGACGAAGTTCGACAGCGCGTTGACGTCGTAGAAGTACGGCCGGCCGTCGCGGACGTCGATCATGTACTCGACGCCACCGAGCTCGACACCCGCTGCCGCGGTGATGCGCTCGACCGCATGGATGATCTCAGGGGGCGGTGTGTAGCCCTCCACGCGAAGATTGTTTTTCGGCGCGTCGACGGGGCACGCCGGCCGCGCGAGCTCCGCGCCGTCCACGCTCTGGCAGACGTCAGCGGGGCACAGATTGAAGCTGTCGCCGGGCGTGTAAATCCGGATCGCATACAGGTACCGGCCGTTCAGAACTTCGACGCGGACGATCCGCCCGCTCTCGGGCGTCACGTACTCCTGCACGAGCGCGGTGCTGTCGATGCCGAGGTCGAGCGCGCCGTCTTCCGCAACGCGCTCGAGCGCCGCCGGCGAATCGAAGCGCCGGATCCCCGCGCCGCTTCCGCCGATGTTCGGCTTGACGATGATCGGAAACCGGAGTCCAGCGGCCGCGGCCGGCGCCTGCGTCGGATGATGAATCACACGCGCGCGCGGATACGGCAAGCCGAGTTGTTCGAGCAGCGTGAGCTGGTACGCCTTCGAGATCTCGGTGCGCCACGCCGGTGCGCCGTTGATCACGCGGACACCGAGCCGCTCGAGGTGCGCAAGGTACTGCAGCGTGTAGAAGATGAGATGGCCGCGGCCCCTGAGGTAGGCCGACGGGCTCATGCGATTGAAGACGACCGGATACGGCGACGTCTGGTCGGACGGATCGTATCGATGAGCATCCGCAAGAATTGCCTCGTACGGCACGCCACGCCGATCCAACTCCTGGAAGAGCGGCCGGTACCAATCCGGATGTTCGTAGTAGATGCCGAGAATGCCTGCTGTCGAGCTCGTCATGTCACCCTCACGGACCAAAAAAAAAGACCCTTCTCGGGGAGAAGGGTCTCAGCCTGAACAATGAGTGCTTCGCGAACTATCTGGATCTAGCTACGCGCACAGGCCGTCCCAATCTCCCCGGACGGGGAGCTGCAACAGACGCAGGGACAGCAGCCGAGCACGAACATTCAAGGCATCGTAGCGGTGGGACAACGGGCAAGTCAACTTCTGGCTCTCCATCTGGCTCTGAGCCTCAGGCCGGGCCGTTTGCGCATTCCAAAGCGAGGGACCAAATGACCATGACACCCTTGCTCATCGTCGCACTCATCGCGATACCGCCGGCGGTCAACGAACGCCCACACCCCGAGAATCCTCAGATCGCGGTGCAGTCGATTCGACCGCTACTCGGTCCAGACGCCTTCCGCGTTGATTCTGCAACTCGCCTGAAGGTGGATTTTCGAGCCGAAGCCAGCGAGTTCTCCAAGCTCGCCGCGGCGATGGACCGGGCAACGAACCAAGGTTCCACCAGCACGAGAGACAAAACTCACCGTCGCTCCATTGCCCGCAAGATCGTCGGAGCTGCGATCGGCGCGTTCGGCGGCTTCTTTCTCGGCGGCTACGCGGGCGCGGCGATCGAAGGCGATCGCTGCAACTGCGACGATCCAGGCCTTCAAGGATTTCTGATCGGCGCACCGATCGGTGCGGTGGCCGGCGGCATTTTCGGCGCGTGGATCGTGAAGTGACTGCTGTCGCGACCCCGTCTCACTCTTCCCGGAGAATCCGCGCGACATCCATGCGCATCGCGGCGATCGCCGGCTTCAGACTGACGGCGAGCGCCAAGGCGAGGATCGTGGCAGAGACCGCGACAAGAGTTGCCGGATCGAAGGGCTGTACCTCGAACAGAAATGATCTGATCGTGCCGGCGCCCAGCCACGCGAGGCCGAGGCCGACCACAAGGCCGAGCCCGACCAGGCGCACGGTCTGCAAAAGCAACAATCCGCCGAGCGCCGACCTCGTCGCGCCGAGCGCGGCCCGGATGCCCATCTCGCGCTGCCGGATGACCGCGATCGATTCCGCAAGTACATACGCGCCAAGAACCGTCAGGAGCACGGCGATGCCGCCAAGCACGCCAAGCACGAGGGCGCCGAACTGCTGCGGACCCATCTGCCGGCCGATTTGTTCCTGCAGCGTCAGCATCGGCGGCGGAGTGACGGCCGGGTCGATGGCCCGGATGGCGTTCTGCACTTCGCCGATCGCCGCTGCGACGTCTGTTGCCGCCCGTACGAGTACCGTCGCGCCTCTCGAGACCGGCTTCTGGGTGGTCGTGTAATACACCGCCAGTGGCTCGCGCGCCGCGACATTGATGACGAGGTCCGGTACGACGCCAACGACTTCCGCAACCGCTGCGGGTTGTCCGGGCGCCCTGGAGATCTCGGTGACCTTGTGGGCGATCGGATTACCGCCATCGGCAATCAACCGGCCGAACGATTCACTCACGATGATGACGAGCGGCGACGTGCCGGTGTCGCCAGGTGAGAAGTCGCGGCCCGCCAGGATTCCCATCCCCATCGTCTTGAAGTACCGCTCATCGACCGCGCTGTATGCGACCGTCGATGGCATCTGACGCGGCTGTCCGTCGATTCTGATCTGTCCGCGCATGCTGGCTTGAAACTGCGCGAACGCCAGAGAGGCGATCGCCGGATTGCTGCCAAGCCGATTGCGCAGCTCGTCGAAGAATGCCGCGGCGCGGGTCGTCGTGTAGTCGTACGGCGTCAATTCGACGGAGCCGCTCACCAGCCGATGCGGCTCGAATCCCGCATTGAGTTGAAGCGCGGAAATCAGACTGCGAGCGAACAAGCCCGCACCCGCAAGCAGCACCAGTGAAATGGCAACCTGAGCTACCACGAGAATCGAACGGGTACGGCGTCGCGACGAGGTCACCCTGCTCCCAGCTCGCGAGCGGAGGACGTCACCAATCTTCGCGGTAAACCCGAATCCTCCGGCCACGATCGCGATGAGAAATGTCACGGCGACGGCGCTGCCGGATGCGGCGAGAAACACGCCGGCGTCCGGACGGAGAGTCAGCAGTTCGATGTCGACGCGTCCGGGCAGCTGGAATGCCGCCAGTCCCTGGCACAACATCCAGGCCACCGGGATCGCCAGCAGCGAGGCGGCAACCGACAGGATGGCGGCTTCGATCGCGATGCCGTACGCCAACTGCGC